>JAANMV010002945.1_pt1 | contig 15560 bp, 10 predicted proteins | sample 7279661 | NCBI WGS metagenome assembly JAANMV01 (sample SAMN14094540, study PRJNA606508) | bioreactor metagenome | isolation source: A lab-scale SPAN reactor treating ammonium-rich wastewater day 121 | place: Ireland: Galway | collected 2017-05-16 | reverse complement strand
GTAAACGGGTTCAACCATTGAGGAACGCCCGCCCAAGCCGTGGCACTTCACCGGCGGTTGACCGTGCATGACCCAGTTGGCGCGGTCGAAATTATGGACCAATGACTGAACCACGTCATCGCCGGACAGCCAGACGAAGTGATATTGCGTGCTGCACTGCCATTCGAGTTCCGTCAACCCTGGTTTGCGTTCGGTGACGCCGTACGGCGCGCGCAGGAAGTTCTCTTCAATTGCCACCACCTCGCCGATGGCGCCATCGTGGATGCGTTGGATGGTCTCGGCATAACCGGCGTGATACCGGCTTTGCAGGCCGGAGACAACGGAGAGCTTCTTTTGCTTCGCCAGCTCACAGGCGGCGCGCAGCAGCTTGATCCCCGCGGGATCAATGCCGTGCGGTTTCTCGACGAACACATGTTTGCCCGCCTGAATTGCGGCCATCGTTTGCAGCGGATGGAACTTGGCCGCGTTGGCAATCAGGACCACGTCCGAGGCTTCAATGACCCGCTTGTAGCCGTCGAAGCCAGTGAAGCAATGATCGCGGTTCACCTGAACTTGATCGGGTTTGGCGGCGCGGATGTGGCCGAGCTTGTCCTGTATGCGGTCCATGAAGATGTCGTTCATGGCCACGAGCCGCGCACCCTTGTCCGCCGTGAGGGCTTGAACAATGGCGCCGGAATTGCGTCCGCCGCAGCCGATCATGCCGACTTTGATGATGTCGCTGCCGGCCGCGTGGGCGAAGCGCGAGACATCCAGGCCGGTGAGGGTGGTGGCCGTGGCAGCAGTGGCGGCGGTTTTCAGGAAATGGCGGCGGGTTACCGGAGAGTCAGTTTGGGGTTTCATGGAGTTTTCCTGCTTTTGGCTGAATGGAAATCAGCGGGTTACTTTGATGCCAAGTTGCTAGGGTGAAATAGCCATGGGGCTCAATGTTCACGATGACTTTGTGCGCTTCGGCCACGCGCAGGATTTGTTCGTAACTGTGTTTCATCATCGCCATCGCGTCGGCATCGTTCAGGCCCTCGGGCGCGTGCAGGCCGTCCGTGGTGTCCACGCACGGACAACCAATCTGTGCCGCCCAAGCAATGGCTTTCATCACGTAGGGCACGCCGCGCAACGGACCATCCTCCTGCGAAAGCGGATAGGCGGCGTCCACCTGTGAGAACTGGACTCCATAGTGGTCCATTTTGCGGCGGAGCAGGGCGGGGTCTTCGTAGAGTGCCACGTGCGGTTGGTAGCCCAAGCCGTGAATCCAGCTCACGCCATCAATCAGTCCGCACTCAATGTAGCGAACCTGGTTGCGTTGCGCCCATTGGAGACATTTCTCGAATGACCAGTAGGCGGAATTGAACGCGTCGGTGTGAAAGCCAATTTTCATAAGCCGGAGCGGTTGTCCATTTTCCGCCGTCACCCTGCGCGTTAGGGGAGCCAGCCGCCTTGAGCCAAGTCAAAGATGTTTGCCGCCGCGCCGCTGGACCGCCGCGAAATGACTTGCGAGGTGGATTCACGATCCGTATTTTGCCGAAGCCTTGGGCGCACCCATAGCTCAATTGGATAGAGCATCTGACTACGGATCAGAAGGTTATAGGTTCAACTCCTATTGGGTGCGCCAGTTATTCAACGGCTGGCGCAATTTGAATTCTCGCCTCAGCCCCTGAGTAGTATCAGGCGCGTTTGCGCTTCGCCCAAATCCACCTCTGTGGACGTGTCCGCGTTTCGTTCCACCGCCGTTGCGGATAGTCGCGCCAGAGCCAATCGTTCTTCTGTGCTCCGCAGCCCAGCATCGCATTGTGGTGTTATCCAGCCGCCGCATCTCCTCGGTCAGGAGCGCTTCCATCACCCGCGCTCTTAATTGGCCCCGCTGCTTTGGAGCCAAGTTGCAGAATCGTTTGAAAGGGTGCCATCAACTCCGGATGCTCCCGAAGCTGTTCAATCAACTGCGCTTCCCGCTGACTTGACTGGCTGGGTTGTGATTTTTTCTTCGTCATCCCCACTGTAAATGGCGATGTGGCTAGATTTGTATATTTGACTCGTCAACGTTTTCTCCTCTTCTTCACCCACTTTTAATCACGCCCTGCCTGCTTTGCGGATTTGGCCAGATTCGACTTGTTGGCCGTTTACCGTGTATGATAATTATTAGTCGGGTTCGGAGATTCCGAGGGCAGGACGCGATCCGGATGACCCCTGCAGCGGGTTCGATTTCGGCGCGCAAACGAAGGTTTGGGTTCATGGGGAAAATGGAGACACTGCGAATTTGCAGAGTTTGCGGTTCAGAGTTGCCCGGCGACTCAGCCCAAGACTCTTGTGTAAACTGCCTCTCCCGGGCTGGCGAGAAACCGACCACCCCACTGAGCCCGCCTTCACCGCGCTCCGCAACGCCGGAATTGACGGCACCACATCCCGAGGCGCTGAGAAGCCTTTTCCCCCAGCTTGAGATTCTGGGTTTGATCGGCTACGGCGGGATGGGGGCGGTTTACCGGGCACGCCAGCGAGGCCTTGACCGCGTGGTTGCCCTCAAGATTCTGCCGCAACAACTTTCCAAGGACCGTGGCTTCGCCGAACGGTTCGCCCGCGAGGCGCGCGCGTTGGCGCGATTGAACCATCCCAACATCGTGGATGTCTATGACCTCGGCCAGGCGGGTGCGATCTACTACTTTCTGATGGAGTTCGTGGATGGCGTGAACCTTCGGCAACTGATCGCGTCCCACCCTCTGACATCGCAAGAGTCGCTGGCCATCCTGTCACAGGTGTGCGAGGCACTGGAGTACGCGCACGGCGAAGGGGTCATTCACCGCGACATCAAGCCGGAGAACATCCTCGTGGATCACCGGGGCCGAGTAAAGATCGCGGACTTTGGTTTGTCCAAATTGATCGGGGGTGAACCACCGGCCGTACAATTAACCCAAGCCCATCACGTCCTGGGCACCATGCACTACATGGCACCGGAGCAGTTTGAGAATCCACTGGCGGTGGACCATCGCGCGGACATCTATTCGCTGGGCGTGGTCTTCTATGAAATGCTCACTGGCGAACTGCCCTTGGGCAGGTTCGCTCTGCCGTCGCAAAAGGCGGCTGTGGATGCGCGGTTGGATGCGCTGGTCCTTCGCACGCTGGAAAAGGAACCGGGTCGGCGTTTTCAACAGGCCGGCGAACTGCGGATGCAAGTGACCTACATTGCGGGAGTGACCACGCAACTGTCCCCCGAAGTCAGCCGCAGACTGAGTTTTGAATACCGGACCAGGACGACTCTGTTTGGCTTGCCGCTCTTGCATATTGCCACCGGCGTTGACCCAGCCACGGGCCGAAAGCGCTCCGCAAGAGGGATCATTGCCGTGGGAACAGCGCCGCGAGGGTTCATCGCCTTTGGCGACTACGCCGTGGGGGTGATCGCGTGCGGCATCTTTGGTTATGGCTTGATATCCATATCTGTCGTTGGGGTGGGTGTAATCGCTTGTGGCAGTGTCGCAATCGGGTTGTGTCTGGCGTTGGGGGGAGTGGCATTGGCCCCCATCGCGCTGGGCGGGGCCGCATTTGGTTTCTACGCCAATGGTGCGGTCGCCTGGGGTGTCCACGCTCTCGGTCCAAACGTCTATGATCCCGTGGCGGACGCCTTCTTCAAGCCGCACACCGCGCGAATCATGGATTGGGTGATCAAAGGGGCACTGATCTGCATGCCCGTCTTCCTGGCGCTCGGATTCATTCCGGCGTGGATGGCGAGAATGGCAGAACGACGCCGAAGACAGCGATTTGGCCGGGAATCGTGAATTGCTTCAAACACACGAAATCGGTGGACTGTTGGTCCGGGGAATTCGACGGCTTTGACCAAACCACGGCTGCCGCTTCACAAGCCGCGTTGTCGTCGGACTAAAGCAGCCTGGCACTGACCGCCACTGAAGCGTACGCAAAAACACCAAACGCATCCGAAGCTCAATTGGATAGAACATCTGACTTCGGATCAGGAGTTTTCAGGTTCAACTCCCGATGGGTGCGCCAGTTGTAGTGACAGTCCTGTCCTGGATGCTGAGGAACCCCACTATGCCTGAACTCACGCATCGCCATTCAGAGTCAACAATCTGTCCGGAAGCGGGGCCAGCTTTGCCAGGTATTCGTCACCTCACGACACCGCTGGCTTCGAAGTTGGAATTGCCGCCGTGACCGGCATCAGCGCTTCGCCGCATCCGCCAGATTTCGCTTTGATTGGATGCTGGACCACACACTACCCACACAGGTCAATGCGGGCGGTTCACCGACATTCGCTTGAGTCAGCGTGATGAAAGGTTCAAATTGCGGTGGTGGAGAATTACACCTTTTCCTCGAGTTCCCAGGGCGAGTTCCGTGCCGGCAAATGGCGGACCAGAACCTTCATCATGGCCGCGCTGCTTGCTGGGGCCGCCTTGGAGTTGGCCTGCACTGCCAATGAGTTGACGGCCGTCGAAAGGGATGCGTTGCGGGACGCGAAGGCGGGTGAGGTCATCGTGATGCCCGATCTGACGGCGCGGCGGGCGGCGTTGCCATGGTTGCCGGTAGAGATTGCGGCGGTTGGCGGACCGCAGTTTCTGTTTTCAGACAAGCCGGAGTATTTCCTGACCGGCAATGGCATCGCCCTGCAAGAAGCGGTGCAGCCCGGAGTGGTGCGGCTCTACGTCTATCACGTGCCCACACCGACCCATTCACCAAAAACCATTTCCGCCGTCATCGAAAACCTGGGCGCGGAGCCGATGACTCTCCGCTTCTTGCGTCGGGCGTTGCCACAACCCGGCGGCCATTATCATGAAATTGCCAAAACCGCGCTGGCACGGTTCCTTTCTGGGGAACCGGAATCGAACACCCGAAGTATTCCTTCCGGTGGTCGCGCACCGCTTGACCCGGAATTGGACGCGGCAACGGCCACGCGCGACCAACTCGTTCACGCGTTCTATGAATTCGAAATCACTCAACCTGCCCGGGTAACTGTGTTTCAGCGCGATCCGCAGCAGCAAAGCGTCGAAGTCATTGATAGCCTGCCTAAACTGCCTACCGTCATGCCGGGCAAGGATTCCGGCAGCGGTGCGGGACGCGGATTGTTTCTGACCTGCGATTTTGTGGTCACCAACGCGTCAGACAACATCCTCGATTCGAGTGACGGTCCGGTGCAACTTATCGTGGCAGACGGACGAACTGACCCTTGGATTCGAGGCCACGACAGCATTGAAAACCGGGGAAGCCGCAACGTCGGCAACTACGGCACGTTGTATCGCATCCGACTCACCCGCACCAGCAGCGATGGCCGTGGCGTGGCGTTGCTGATGGCCAAGACGGGGGGCGGTCCGTGGTGCGGCGCGCTGGCCGCGGTTGTGCAAGTCAGTTCCGGTTTCCTGCCTGGCGGCATCGTGAACCTACCAAGCGACCGCGTGGCGTTTGGCGGCGTCAACGAACTGGTGTTGATCCAGAAATTTCCACCGGTCCCACGCGGCCAGACCGATATCGTCGAGATTCTTTACTCCCCGCCCGGGGCCTCCTGTCTGCCTACTCCCTTTGTGTTCGTGCCGCTCGCGACCGGGCCTTGAGGGCGTGGCGGCATCAACCTTTGTGCTTGAGAATTGAACCGCCCCGGCGTCAAATCTCCGCGCATTATGAAAATACTCACCCTCATCGTTCTGATCGGATTCGTCTGCAGCCTGAGCGGGATCGCCGCTGAAGCCCCGGCCAAAGCTGCAAAGCTGCGCCATGTTGTGGCGTTCAAGTTCAAAGACACGGCAACCAAGGAGAAGATCAAGGAGGTGGAAGACGCCTTTCGGGCCTTGAAAGGAAAGATCCCGGAGATTGTCGCCTACGAATGGGGCATGAACAACAGCCCTGAGAAACTCGACAAAGGTTTCACGCACGGGTTCATCCTCACGTTCAAAAGCGAGCAGGACCGCGATACGTACCTGGTGCATCCGGAGCACAAAAAATTTGGCGCCTTGGTCGGCCCCGTGCTGGCCGATGTGTTCGTCATTGATTTCTGGGTCAAGGAGTAAACGAGTGTGGTGCGCGCGAGAGGACTTGAACCTCCAATCCTTTCGGAACCAGATCCTAAGTCTGGCGCGTCTGCCAGTTCCGCCACGCGCGCTGGTGATGCAGATTCTGTCTGGCGCGCGCGGCAAGCTCAAGCCGGTTTTGCATGGGGCCGTTTGACCTCCGGGTTCGGTCCATTGGGTTGCGCCCCTCTGACGCTTCCAGAAAGTTAACGCGGCGGAGGACAGGTAATGATGCGGGCGCTACGCTTGTAGGTGAAGTAGGAATACGCCCATTGAAACAACACGGCGAGGCGGTTGCGAAAGCCGATCAAAAATATCAGGTGGATGGACAGCCACGCCAGCCAGGCGAACCAGCCGGTGAATTTGAACCGGCCAACCCACGCCACCGCCGCCGAACGGCCAATCGTTGCCATGGTGCCCTTGTCCCGATACTTGAAACCAGGTCGTGCAGCCGGGTTCGTGCCTGCGACGATCTCACCGGCGATGATCTTCGCGACGTGTCTGCCCATCTGCATCGCGGCCGGCGAAACGCCGGGAATCGGCCTGCCCGTCGCATCCAGCGCCAGTGCCAGGTCGCCGATCGCAAACACCTCGGGATGGCCCGGCAGGCTGAGGTCGGGATTCACCTTCACCCGGCCCGCCTTGTCGAGTTCAACCGCGAGTTTCTTTGTGAGCGGCGACGCCGCAACGCCTGCGGCCCAGAGGATGTTGCCCGCACGGATGATTTCGCCATTCGCCAGTTCCACTTCCCCGGCGCGAATGTTTCGCACGTGAAGTTTGTTCCGAATCCGCACGCCCAACGCCTGCAACTGGCGTTGCGCACTGGCCGATAAGTCGGGCGGCAAGTGCGAGAGGACCGTGGGCGAACCTTCGATGAGAATGATCCGCGCCTTGGTCGGATCAATCCGGCGGAAGTCCCGATTCAAGACCGTGCGCGCGAGTTCGGCGAACGCACCCGCAAGTTCCACACCCGTGGGGCCGCCGCCGACCACCACAATGGTCAGCCAGCGGTCGCGTTCGGCCGGATCGGTTTCGTTTTCGGCTTGCTCGAATGCCCGCAGAATCTGACTGCGGATGTGGAGCGCATCGTCGAGCGTTTTCAGGCCGGGCGCAAATTGTTCCCATTCGGGATGCCCGAAGTAACTGGTCTGGCCGCCCAGGGCCAGCACGAGGTAGTCGTAGTCCAGCGCCCCTTTCTCCAGCAGAACCCGTTTCTTCGCGAGATTGAAATCCACCGCCTGGTTGAACAGTACGGTGATGTCGCGCCGTTTGGACAAGATGCTGCGGATGGGCTGGGCAATTTCCGGCGCGGACAAACCGCACGCGGCCACCTGATAGAGCAGCGGCTGGAACAGATGATGATTCGTGCGGTCCACGAGCGTGAGGCGCGCGTCGGGATGCCGGAACTGTTGACAGAACGTCAGTCCACCGAAGCCGGCACCCAGCACCACCACGTGACATTTTCTTCGCTGGTCCATGGTGAGCATTGTGGTGCATCCCAAGGCAAAGGCAATGGGCCGGATGGTGAACCCTTGGCTTTGAGGCCGGACTTAGGCGGTGCGTGAAATCCGCGCCGAGAGAGAACTGGCTCTGGTGCCGCGACAAGGAAGTTTCGTTACATCCTGCGGGGCGCGGGTAGGGCGCGTCACTCCGTGCGCGCCGCAACCAGCGCATAGCTTTCCCGACGGCGCGCACGGAGTGACGCGCCCTACCTTGTCTCGATATATGTTTGTCACGGCACTAGTCCTAATGTTGCTGGCTGGTGGTTGCGTTAATTGAGATCGAAAAGAATCGCTTCCGCTGATGGGCTGGCCACGAGTGAGAGGGTTCCGTTTGTTTCCGTGCTCGCGCCATCGCCCGCGTTGAGTTCGACCCCATTCAAGGCCAGACCACCTTCGGCAACGTGCAACCACGCGCCTCGCCCCGGCCGGAGTTGGTGCGTCACTGTCTGTCCGGCTTGGAGTCGAACGCGATAGATGTCCACGTCTTGATGAATGATCGCTGAACCGTCGCGGCCATCCGGGGAGATGACCAGCACTTTGGCCGCGTCAGTCTGCTCCGGTCGCGGATGCCACTCCGTGTAACCGGGCGTCAGGCCGCGTTCGCGGGGCCGGATCCAGATTTGCAGAAGATGAAGCGGCGTGGTGCGGGAGGGGTTGAATTCGCTGTGCGTGATGCCCCGGCCCGCGCTCATCAGTTGAATTTGTCCGGGCTGGAGTTGGCGTCCGTTGCCCATGCTGTCCTTGTGCTCCAGCGCCCCTTCCAGCACGTAACTGAAAATCTCCATGTCGCGGTGCGGATGCGTGCCAAAACCCATCCCCGGGGCGATACGGTCGTCATTGATGACGCGCAAGGAACGAAAACCCATCTGCGCCGGGTCATGGTAATCGGCGAAAGAGAAGGTGTGATACGTGTCCAGCCAGCCGTGGTCGGCATGGCCGCGTTCGTCGGCCCTGCGGATGTTCAATTCATTCGCTGTTGTTTTCATGGCGACAGCTTAGTTGTGTTCGGCGCGGGCAGCTAATGCTGAGTTATTGGCCTGAGCCTGTCTTGCCGTTATGCTGCCCGGCATGGAACTCCGACAACTGCGTTACTTCGTCGCGGTGGCTGAGGAACAGAACATCAGCCGCGCTGCCCGGAAGATTTTCCTGACGCAGCCCGCCCTGAGCCGGCAGATCAAAGCATTGGAGGATGAGATCGGCCAATGCCTGTTTGAGCGGCAGGCTCATTCAATCAAACTCACGCCCGTCGGCGAAGCCCTGCTGGGCGAAGCCCGCGAACTGCTCCAGCACGCAGAGCAAATGCTCGAACGCGTGCGGGTGGCCGGACGCGGAGTACGCCTGCGGGTAGGTTACGCCCCCTCCCTGGCCACCGGGATGCTGTCCGTCGCGGTGGAGAACTTCACGCAGGCTCACTCCAATGCCCACGTACAGTTGTTCGATCTTTCCACCAAGGAGATGTTGGCCGGGCTGGAAGCCGATGAATTGGATGTCGCGATTGGGGTCCGATTGCCGCCGGCCATGCCCGGGCTTAGGTGGACGCCGTTGGTGCGTGCCCCGTGGCAGCTTGCGGTGAACCGCAATCATCCGCTGGCCCGGCGGACACAAGTAACCCCCGCGGAAGTTGCCCGCGAGCCGTTGGTCGGCTTCTGCCAGAAGGACTACCCGGATTACTGGGAGACCATCACCCGCTGGCTGCGCGGCCACCGGCTGCGGCTTCGAATCGCGGGCGAGTACGACGGCGTGGACAGTCTCCTAGCGGCGGTGGAGTCGGGGCTGGGAGCGGCATTGATCACCGCGCGAACGACGCATCGCCTGCCCAAGCGCGTGCGCTTGAAGAAACTGTCAGCGCCCCCGGAGCCGCTGTGTGTCGCGGTCGGTTATCGTGCCAATCGGTCGGACGAAAAGCCGCTGGCGGTGTTCATGGAAGAGCTGCGCAAAGCAGCCGCCGCTATCACGTGAAACTTGTCACCAGTGGCATGTGGCGGGCGGATGTTTTTCCCCTCCCTCACCTTTACGCGGGACCAAGCGCGACTGAACGAGCCAGCCAACCTCGCGCGGAAGGAGGCAGCCACTCAGACTGGCTCGATTGCCCGTGCCGGTCTTGCCGCCTGCGGAACCGAACCGGAAAGGTCCGTTTGGAGACTACTGGTCCGGATGTTCCTGTTCGGCCTGAAGCTCCCGTTCCGCTTGCAGCCAGTCATCCAATTCCCTGCCGGACCCGCCGCCGCGCAACCGATGAATCTCCTGCGCGCGTTGGCGGATTCGCTCCTCAGTGGGGCGCGATTTCAGATGGATTTCCAGTTCCAGGTGAGGATGGCGTTTCATCTTTTTCATGTTGCTTCCTTTGGTTTGAACTGCGTCCACAATGGTAGTTGGCCGGTGGCGTTTAGCGTGAAGTGGCAAGGTCGGACGGCGGGCTCGTCGGCCCACCCCCACCCAGCACTGCATAGAGTTGCACCTCGTTGGCCGACTTCTGGAAGCGCAGGAAGACGAGGGCCTGTTGCGCCGCGAAAAGCGAGCGCTGCGCATCAAGCACGCCCAGGTAGCTGTCAATGCCCTTGTCGAAGCGCGATTGGGCCAGGCGATAAGTGTCGCCAAAGGCATTCACCAATGATTGCTGCGCGGCGACTTGTTCGCCCACCGTGCCGCGCGCGGCCAGCGCATCGGCAACTTCGCGGAACGCCACCTGGATGGCCTTCTCGTACTGCGTGACGGCGATCTCGCGTTGCACTTTGGCTACCGTGTGAGCGGACCAGGTACGCGCATCGAAGATCGGCATCACAATTTGCGGGGCGTAACTCCACGCACCCGATCCCGATTTGAACAACCCGGAGAGATCGCTGCTGGCCGTACCCATGGCTGCGGTCAACGAAATGCGCGGGAAGAAAGCCGCGCGCGCCGCGCCGATGTCAGCGTTGGCGGCCTTGAGCTGATGTTCCGCTTGCCGGACATCGGGTCGGCGCAGCAGCACCTCGGAGGACAAACCGGCGGTCACTTGTTGCGTCGGACTCACGCCGTCCAAAGCCGCCGGCAATAGTTCCGCCGGCACCGGAGCGCCGGCCAGGAGGTTGAGCGCGTTTTCATCCTGCGCTACTTGTTGGCGATAGATCCCTACATCTCTGCGCGCAACGTCCAGTGGAGTTTGAGCCCGGAGTAAATCCAGTTCGGCCACCAGGCCAAGGTCGAAACGCCGCTTGATCAAGTCATAGGAGGATTGCTGACTGGCCAGCGTCGTTTCCGCAAGTGCCAAAGCCTCACGATCTGCGGCCAGCGCCAGATACGACTGGGCCACTGACGACACCAGGAGAATGTGCGCGCTACGGCGGGCTTGTTCCGTGCCGAAATAAGCCTCCAAGGCGCTGTCTTTCAAACTGCGGATACGACCGAAGAAATCAACTTCCCACGCCGCCACGCCCAGGTTGACATCGTAACGTTCCACCGTCTGCCGACTGCCGCTGCTGGAAAGGTCGGCCGGGATGCGCGCCTTGCTTCCGGTGGCGTTGGCGTTGACGACGGGGAACAATGCGGTTCGTTGAATACCATAGAGCGCACGGGCGCGTTCGACGTTCAACGCGGCCAACCGCAGGTCGCGGTTGTTGGTCAGGGCCAGGCTGATGACTTGCCGCAACTTTTCGTCGGTGATAAATTCCTGCCAGCCAGGGTCGGACGCGAGCGGGAGGTTGGCCGTGGTGTGAGTGCCGGCGTACGCCACGCCGCTGGGCCAGTTGGCTGGGATGGGTGCGGCGGGCTGGGTGTATTTCGGCGTCATGGTGCAACCCGCCCCGATGGGAACAGTGATTACCAAGGAGAGCAGCAACCGGCTAAAGGAGTTGTGCGTTGAGCGCGGGGGCTGCGCTGCCGTGTGCGCTGATCTGGAAAACTCTCCCTCACCCCGGCCCTCTTCCAGCGGGAGAGGGTAAGGGGGAGAGAGAGTCGTCGAATTGCCGCCGGCGCCAGCTTCAACCCGGGTCGTCGAGGAAACAATCATCTTCGCTTTCATCTCAAGTCGTCTCCGGGGATGGCGTAAACACGGGCGTTTGCGCAGCCTGCGTGCTGCGTTTGCGAAACGCTCTTTCAATCAACACAAAGAAGAGCGGCGCGAAAATAGTCACGAGGAACGTCGAGGTCACCACACCGCCCACGACGGCGATGCCGATGGCGCGTTGCGCGCCGGCGCCGGCGCCGCTGGCCAACGCCAACGGCAGCACGCCAAAACCGAACGCCAGCGAAGTCATGATGATGGGACGCAGGCGCAGCTTCGCGCCTTCCAGCGTCGCTTGGATCAATTCCTTGCCGGCTTCCACGCGTGCTTTGGCAAACTGCACAATCAGGATGGCGTTCTTGGTGGTCAACCCGAGCGTGGTCAGGAGTCCGATTTGGAAATACACGTCGTTGGGCAGGCCAACCAGACTGGAAGCGATCACTCCGCCAATGGCGCCCAAGGGCAGGGTCAGCAGAATCGAGATGGGAATCGGCCAGCTTTCGTAGAGCGCCGCCAGGCAGAGGAAGATCACCAGGATCGAAAACGCGTAGAGCGGACCGGTTTGCGCGCCGGCCTGCCGTTCCTGATAGGAAAGCCCCTGCCAATCGAACCCGATGCCTTGCGGCAGTTGCGACACGAAACTCTCCATCGCGGCCATCGCCTCGCCGGAGCTTCGGCCGGGAGCGGATTCGCCGAGCAGATTCAGCGAGGGAAAGCCATTGAAGCGCTCCAGCTTCGGCGAACCGGAAGTCCACCGGCCGGAGGCGAACGAGGAGAGCGGCACCATTTTACCCGTGCTGTTGCGCACGTAGAGCCGTTCCATGTCATGCGGCAACATGCGGTATGCGGCGTCGGCCTGGGCATAGACGCGTTTGACGCGGCCGCCTTGGATGAAGTCGTTGACGTAGGCGCTGCCGAACGCCGCCGAAATCGTGTCGTGAATCGCCGTGATGGGCACGCCGAGCGCGCCGGCCTTCTCCCAATCCACGTCCACGCGATATTCCGGCACGTCTTCGAGGCCATTGGGCCGCACCTTGGTCAGCGCCGGGTTCCTCGCGGCCATCATCAACAGTTGATTGCGCGCTTCCATGAGCTGCGCGTGACCGAGTCCGCCGCGATCGAGCAGTTGAAAATCGAACCCCTTCGCCTGGCCGAGCTCAACGACCGCCGGCGGCGCAAAGGCAAACACCATCGCGTTGCGAATTTGCGCGAACCGCATCGTGGCCCGGCCGGCGACCGCGCCCACGCGGAGTTCCGGCCGATCCCGCAGCTCCCAATCCTTGAGCCGCACAAATGCCAGGCCGGAATTTTGACCACGCCCGGAGAAGCTGACCCCGGAAACCGTCATCACAGCATGGACCGACTCGTTCTCGTCATTCAGAAAGTAGTCCTTGACCTCGTCCATCACCGCCTTGGTTTGCTCCAGCGTCGAGTTGGCCGGCAACAACGTCATCACCATCAACATGCCCTGGTCCTCATCCGGCAGGTACGCGGTTGGCATCCGGTGGAACAGGAACGCCATCGCCCCGACGATCACCGCGAAGATGACACCATAACGCACCTTCCGCCGCAGCGAATCCCCGACCAATGCCAGATACCGCTCGCGGGCGCGGAAGAAAAGCCGGTCGAACCAACGGAAGAACGGACGCAAAAACCATACGCCGCCCTCGGCCGGTTGATGCCCCTTGGGCACGGGCTTGAGAAACGACGCGCACAACACCGGCGTCAGCACCAACGCGACCAGCACCGAGAGCATCATCGCCGCGATGATCGTCACTGAAAACTGCCGGTAGATCACGCCCGTCGAACCGGCGAAAAACGCCATCGGTCCGAACACGGCGGAAAGCACCAGCCCGATGCCGATCAGCGCGGGTGTGATTTGATCCATGGACTTGCGGGTGGCCTCAAGGGGCGACAGCCCTTCCTCGCTCATGATGCGTTCGACGTTTTCCACCACCACGATGGCGTCGTCCACCAGCAGGCCGATCGCCAACACCATCGCAAACATGGTGAGCATGTTGATGGAGAAACCGAAGATGCCCAGCACCGCGAACGTTCCCAAAATGACGACGGGCACGGCGATGGTCGGAATCAAGGTGGCCCGCAGGTTGCCCATGAACAGATACATCACCAGGAAGACAAGGACGATGGCCTCAAAGAGCGTTTTGACGACTTCGTTGATGGCCACGCGCACGAAGGGCGTGGTGTCGTAGGGATACACCGCCTTCATGCCGGCCGGAAAAAAGTGGCTCATTTCGGCCAGCTTGGCCCGCACGTTATCGGCCGTCTCCAGAGCGTTCGCACCCGCCGCCTGCCGGATGGCCAACGCGGCCGACGGCTTGCCGTTGTAATACGCCTCAATGTCGTAGGTGTCCGTGCCGATCTCCGCGCGACCGATATCCTTGATGCGCACAATCGCGCCGTCCGGGTTGGTGCGTAGGGGAATGTCTGCGAACTCCTCCGGTGTCTTGAGCAGGCTTTGCACGATGATGGCGGCGTTCAGGCGCTGGCCTTCGATGGCGGGCGCGCCGCCAAACTGGCCGGCCGACACTTCCACGTTGTAGGCCCGCAGCGCGGCGACCACGTCCTGCATTGTTATTTGGTAGTCCGTCAACCGGTCGGGATTGACCCAGATGCGCATGGCGTATTGGCCGCCGAAGACCTCGACTTCACCCACGCCCGGCACGCGCGAGAGGACTTTCTCGAGGTTCGACTGCGCATAGTCGCGGAGGTCGTTGCCGTCCATGCTGCCGTCCTCGGAAATGAGGCCGACGATCATGAGATAGTTTCGGGTGCTCTTGCTCACTTTGACGCCGGTGCGCTGCACGACCTCCGGCAGACTGGCCATTGCGAGCTGAAGTTTGTTCTGCACCTGCGCCCACGCGAGGTCGGGGTCCGTCCCGGGAGCGAACGTGAGTTCCACCCGCGACGCGCCGGCGGAATCGCTGGTGGCCGAAAGGTAAAGCATCTTGTCGAAGCCGGTCATCTTCTGCTCGATGATCTGCGTGACGCTGTTCTCGACCGTCTCGGCCGACGCGCCCGGATAGAACGACTGGATGGCGATGGATGGCGGCGCGATGGGTGGATACTGCGAGATGGGCAGGAAATGAATCGCCAGCAGACCCGCCACCATCAGGATGATGGCAATCACCCAGGCAAACACCGGGCGCTTGAGAAAAAATCGGGATAACATGGCGTGACTCCTCAGTACGATCTGGCGGTGGTGATGGGTGCCGCGCTGCTGGCAACTGGTTTTTGCCCGCCTGCAAACGGCACTTCCTTCACGGCGACGCCGACGCGCACCTTTTGCATGCCCTCGGCAATCAGATGATCGCCGGGCGCCAGGCCGGAATTCACGAGCCATTGATCGCCGATGGCTCGATCCAGCGAGAGCTTGCGCTGCTCGACCTTGCCCTCCGCATCCACGACCAACGCGTAGGGATTTCCCTTGGGATCACGCGACACCGTTTGCTGCGGAATCAGGATAGCTTCCTCGTTGACGCCTTCTGTCACCACGGCGCGCACGAACATGCCCGGCAACAACACGCCGTCCGGATTCGGAAACACCATGCGCAGCACCACCGACGCCGTCGAGGGTTCCACGGAGACGTCGCGAAACTGAAGTTTCCCGCGTAACGGGTACTTCGTCCCGTCGCCGAGGAGGAGTTCCACCTCGTTACCGTTCTTGCTGTCCTGGCTGAGTTGCCCTGCCTGCAAACGGTGTTGCAGGCGGAGCAACTCCGTGCTGGATTGCGTCACGTCCACGTAGATCGGATCGAGCTGTTGAATCGTGGCCAGTGCCACGGGCTGATACGCAGTCACGATGGCGCCATCGGTCACCGTCGAGGCCCCGATACGACCTGAGATGGGCGACAAAACCCGCGCGTAACCGAGGTTGATGCGCGCCGTTTCCACCATCGCCCGATAATACTGAATGTCCGCCTCAGTCTGGTTAAGCGTTGCTTCGGCATCATCGAAGTCCTGCTGACTTACAGCTTTCTCGGCCAGCGCCTGCCGATAACGGTTCACCCGCGACCGAACGGCGGGCAGACTCGCCTCCGCCCGACCGAGTGCGGCCTTCGC
>JAANMV010002943.1_pt1 | contig 15565 bp, 12 predicted proteins | sample 7279661 | NCBI WGS metagenome assembly JAANMV01 (sample SAMN14094540, study PRJNA606508) | bioreactor metagenome | isolation source: A lab-scale SPAN reactor treating ammonium-rich wastewater day 121 | place: Ireland: Galway | collected 2017-05-16 | reverse complement strand
ACGCCGCGGCTGTGGAAGCAGCACTTCGCCCACCAACGGCTGCGTTCCGAGATCGAGCGCCTCGCGCTCTGACAAGTACGCCGCTCGGCGAGCGGTTACTCTTTGAGCGCCTTCCGGGTCGGCTCGAGTCCAGCGGTCGCCCTCGAGGTCGAAGCGTGAGGGAGCAGTTCATGGACAGCCCATCGGCGAAACGAAAATCGTCCGCGCGCCAGGCGCCCCCGGTTCCTGGGCGCGAGCCGCGGCTTCCCGGCCCGATCGGGTTTCTCCTGGTGCCCGAGTTCACGGTGATCGCGCTCGCCTCCGCGATCGAGCCGCTGCGTATCGCCAACCGGTACCTGCCCGTCGCGTCGCGCTACGCCTGGTACACGATTTCGGTCGACGGCACCGACGTCCGCGACCGCAACGGCATCGTGATCCGTGTCGACCACACCTACGCGCGCGCGCCGCGATTGGGGACACTCATCGTCTGCGCCGATCTGCGTCCCGAACGCTTCCTCACCCCCGCGTTGCAGCGATGGCTGCAACGCTGCGACCGCGAAGGCGCGACGCTCGGCGGACTCGACACCGGCTCGATGCTTCTCGGCGCGGCCGGCCTGCTCGATGGCTGCGCGGTGACCGTGCATTGGGAGGTCGCCGGGGCGTTCCGAGATCGTTTCCCTCGCGCGGACCTCCGCCCGACGCTGTTCGAGGTCGGCCGCCGGCGAATGTCCTGCGCCGGGGGCACCGCGGTGATCGACATGATGCTGGCGGCGATCGAACAGGACCACGGCGCCGCACTGGCGCAGCGCGTCGCCGAGCACTGCCTGCACGAAACCATCCGCGCGGGTACGCAGGCGCAACGCAATGCGCCCGCAGCGGACCCGGGGCGGCATCGCGCCGTGACGGAGGCGCGGCGCCTTCTGGCCGCCGAGCCGGCGCGTGCGCTGGGCGAGCGCGAACTCGCGCGACGCGTCGGCCTGTCGGTGCGGCACCTGACGCGATTGTTCCGCCGAGAACTCATGACCACGCCGGCCGCGTTTCGACGTGCGCGACGGCTCGAGCACGCGCGGGCACTGCTGCGTCTGACCGACCTGCCGGTCACGGAAGTCGCGCTCGCCTGCGGGTTCGTCTCGGCGTCGCATTTCGCCCGCTGCTACCGGGTCCTGCACGGACATCCGCCTTCGGCCGAGCGGCGACTGCCGTTCGCGCCGCCGGCAGGCGAGTTTCCGGTTCCCGCGGCCTGATGCCGAACGGGCCGGCCCGCCGTGGCGGTCCGCGAGCGGCTGTCGAATGTCCGAAACAGGCTAGCGGCGGACGGCCGCGCGGACTACTTTCGTCGCGTGCCCCGCATGGACGGGGCATGCGTCGCAAGGAGACCGATCATGGTTCGACTCACGCCCAAGCCTGTCGCGGTGTTGCTTGCGCTCGGCCTCGTCCTCGCGTTGGCGGCGCCGGTCGACAGCCTGCCGCTGTCCAATCGACCGATCCGGATCGTCGTTCCCTTCCCTCCGGGCGGATCGACCGACGTCATCGCGCGCACGATGGGCCGGCGGCTGTCCGAGAAGCTCGGCCAGGACGTCGTGGTCGAGAATCGCGCGGGCGGCGCCACGGTGCCCGGGGTGCTCGCCGCCGTGAAGGCGCCCGCGGACGGACACACGCTGCTCCTGACGAGCGACGCATCGTTCGCGATCAACCCATACACGATCAAGGACCTGGCCTACGATCCGCTCAAGGACCTCGCGCCGGTCATGGTCGTGGGCACGGTGCCCAACTGGCTGGTCGTCCGCGCCGACCGGCCGGAAAAGACCTTCGCGGACCTGATCGATACGATCCGCCGCTCGCCGGGCAAGGTGTCGCTCACCATGAACGCTCCGGGCAGTACCGTCCACATCATGATGACCTCGTTCAAGCAACGTTCGGGGCTCGACTTCGAACTCGTCGCCTACAAGGGCTTGCCGCCGGCGCTGACGGACCTGTACGGCGGGCACGTGACGGGGACCATCGACCTCGTGGCGGGCACGGCGGAGCACGTGCGCGACGGCAAGCTTCGGCCGCTCGTGCTGTTCGACGAACGCCGCTCGCCGGTGGCCCCTGACGTACCGATCCCGTCGGAGTTCGGCCAGAGCATCCCGCCGATGGTGTCCACGTTCGCCTACTTCACGACCGCCGGCACGCCGCCTGCGGTGGTGGCGCGGCTGCACGGCGAGTTGGCCGCGATCGCGCGCGAACCGGAGATCGCCGCGCGGCTGAAGCAGATGGGCATCGACGCATCGTTGCTGTCGCCGGCGGACTCGGTGCGCTACGTGCGCGAGCAGTACGAGCGCTTCGGTCGCGTGATCCGGGAAACCGGGTTCAAGGTCGATTGACCGACGCCGCGTGAGCGGGTTGCCGACGTACTCCGGCGCGCCGGGCGCGAGCGCGTGAGCACAGCGTTGCCCTCGCGCGCAGATGTCGTCATCGTCGGCGGCGGGGTGATCGGCTGTTCGATCGCCTGGCATCTGGCGAAGCTCGGCATCACGGACGTCGTCCTGCTCGAACGGCGGCAACTGACGTGCGGCACGACCTGGCACGCTGCCGGCCTGATCGGACAGCTCCGCGCGACCCGCAACCTGACGACGCTCGCGCGCTACACGACCGAGCTGCTCGGCACGCTCGAGCGCGAGACCGGCCAGTCGACCGGCTTCCGGCAGAACGGCTCGATCAGCGTCGCCCTGACCGGGGCGCGACTCGAGGAGCTGAAGCGGCAGGCGTCGATGGCGCGCGGCTTCGGTCTCGAGGTGGAAACGCTCTCGCCCTCGGAGGTGCTCGCGCGCTACCCGCTGCTCGACGGTCGCGGGGTGACCGGTGGCTTCTGGTTGCCGCGCGACGGACAAGCCGATCCCGTGGGCGTGACGCTCGCGTTCGCACGCGGCGCGCGCTCGCTCGGCGTGCGCATCGTCGAGGGCGCATCCGTCCGGCGGATCCTCGTGCACGGCGGGGTCGCTACGGGCGTGCGACTCGACGACGGCGACATCCGCGCCGACGCGGTCGTGCTGGCCAGCGGCATGTGGTCGCACGCGCTCGCGCGCGACATCGGCGTGGCGGTCCCCCTGCACGCGGCAGAACACTTCTACGCCATCACCGAGCCGATCGACGGACTGCCGCGAGACCTGCCGGTCCTGCGCGTTCCCGACGAGGAGACATACGTCAAGGAAGACGCGGGGAAACTTCTCGTCGGCGCGTTCGAGGCGCGCGCCAAGCCGTGGGGAATGGGGGGCATCCCCGAGAACTTCGCCTTCGACGCGCTGCCCGACGACCTCGACCACTTCGGCCCTGTGCTGGAGCGCGCGACGGCGCGCGTGCCGGTACTGGCGCGTACGGGCATCCGCACCTGGTTCAACGGTCCGGAGAGCTTCACGCCGGACGACCGCTACCTGCTGGGCGAGACACCCGAAGTGCGCCGCCTGTTCGTCGCCGCCGGCTTCAACTCGATCGGCATCCAGAGCTCGGGCGGCGCCGGCAAGGTGCTCGCGGAGTGGATCCGCGACGGCCATGAGCCGATCGACCTCGCCGATGTCGACATCCGCCGCATGCACCCTGCGCAGGCGACGCGGCGCTACCTGCACGACCGGACGGTGGAATCGCTCGGCCTGCTCTACGCCGACCACTGGCCGCACCGCCAGTACACGACCGCGCGCGGGGCGCGACGTTCGCCGCTGCATGACCGGCTGGTCGCGATGCGCGCCTGCATGGGGGAGTTCGCCGGCTGGGAGCGCGCGCAATGGTTCGCCGAGCCCGGTGAACGCGCCGAGTTCGACTACGGCTGGGGTGTGCCGGCGTGGCACCGGGCCGCGCGCGACGAATGCCTGGCGGTGCGCGACCGTGTCGCGCTGTTCGACCAGACGTCGTTCGCCAAGTTTCGTGTCGACGGATCGGATGCGTGCCGTATCCTGCAGCGCCTGTGCGCGAACGATGTCGACGTGGCGCCCGGCCGGATCGTCTACACGCAGTGGCTGAACGAGCGCGGTGGCATCGAGGCCGACCTCACCGTCGCCCGGCTGGCGGAATCGTCGTTTCTCGTCGTGACCGGCGCGGGCGCGCAGGTGCGCGACTTCGCCTGGCTCGTGCGCGCGATCCCCCCCGACGCGCGCTGTACCGCGCTCGATGTCACGTCGGCGCAGGCGGTGATCGGGGTCATGGGGCCGGCTTCACGCGCGCTCCTGGAGGCGGCGAGCGGCGATCGCTTCGGCAACGACCGCTGCCCGTTCGGACATGCGATCGCGAGCGAGATCGGCTACGCTCCGGTGCGCGCCGCCCGCATCACCTATGTCGGCGAACTGGGTTGGGAGATCTACGTGTCGACGGAGTTCGCGGCCAACGTGTTCGACGCGCTCGTCGCCGAGGGCGCCGCCTTCGGCGCGCGCCCCGCCGGCTTCCAGGCCATGACTTCCTGCCGTGTCGAGAAGGGCTACCGCCACTGGGGTCACGACATCGGCGTCGACGACACGCCGCTCGAGGCCGGCCTCGGTTTCGCAGTGGCGTGGGACAAGCCCGTCGCATTCACGGGGCGCGACGCGCTCCTGCGCCGACGCGATGTCGGGCCGCCGCGCCGCCGCCTCGTGCAGTTCGCGCTCGCGGAGGCCGATGCGCTGGTGCACGGCGAGGAGCCCATCGCCTGCAACGGCTCGCTCGTCGGCCGCGTGACGTCTGGAGCGGTGGGCCATCGCGTAGGCGAGTCGCTCGCGATGGGCTACGTCACGCTGCCGGTGCCGGTCACCCAGGCCGAGCTGGACGCGCACGGATTCGCGATCGAGGTCGCCGGACGACTCGTCGCCGCGCGCGCGCGACTCGCGCCCCACTACGATCCGGCTTCCGCCCGGGTGCGCGCATGAGCGGCGGGGGCAGGGGGGCACCGGCCGACGCCATCCTCGAAGGCGGCACCATCGTGACGATGGACGCTGCGCGTCCATCGGTTGAGGCGGTCGCGCTGCGCGGCTCGCGGATCGCCGCGGCCGGCACCCGCGCGGAGGTCGCGCAGTGGCGCGGTGCCCGCACGCGCGTCGAGTCGCTCGACGGCGCCACGCTCTTGCCGGGATTCATCGAGGCGCACGGCCATCCGCTCATGAGCGCGCTCGCCTGGGGCGACGGAGTCGTCGACATCCGGGCGATTCACGTCCCGACCTGGGACGCCGCAGTGGAGAAGATGCGCCGTCGCGTCGCCAGGGCGGCGCCGGGCGAGGTCCTGTGGTTCATCGGCATGGATCCGCAGTTGCACCGCGGCCTGCGCGAGCCCACGAAGGCGGAGCTCGACCGCCTCGCGCCGAACAATCCCGTCGTGGTTCAGACCTCGAATCTGCACGCGCTCTACGTCAATACCGCCGCGCTCGCGGCGTTCGGGATCGACCGCGGCACGCCGGCGCCCGGGGCCGGCGCGATCGCGCCCGACGAGAACGGCGAACCATGGAAGTTCACCGAGTCGGCGACGCTGCTCTTCCGAGAGCCGTTCTACGCCCGAGGTGGGCCGGGGCAGGTTCGGCAGGAGCTCGATGGCTGGCTCGATCGCTTCGCCCGCGCCGGCTATACGACGAGCACCGAGATCGGACTCCTGCCCGACTGGTCGGCACACTACGCCGACCGGGTGTCCGGTGGCGGCGCGCCGATCCGCGTCTACGCCTATGAGCGACTGTTCGCCGACCGGCCGATCGTCGCGCGCGCGGACGCGCCGGTCGACGACTGGTTCGCGACCATCGGCGTCAAGCTGTGGGCGGATGGCTCGCCATTCGTCGGAAACATCTGGGTCGGTCGACCCTACCTCAACACTTCCCTCACCCTCGGGCGGATGGGACTGCCGCGCGACAGCACCGGGCACATGAACTGGCGTCCGGACGAGTTCGCCGCGCAGGTGCGCAGGGCAGCGGCGGACGGATGGCAGGTCGCGGTTCACGCGCAGGGCGACCGGACGATCGATGTGGTGCTCGACGCGTTCGAGGACGCGCTGCGCGACTTCCCGCGCGCCCGAGGCCCGTTTCGCCTCGAACACTGCGTGCTCATCCGCGACGACCAGCTCGAGCGCGCCCGCGACCTCGGCGTCGCGGTGAGCCTGTTCCTGCCGCACCTCTGGTACTGGGGCGAGGTCGTGCGCGACGAGATGCTCGGCCCCGAGGTCGCCGCTCGCTATGCGCCCAACGGCAGCGCAGCGCGCCTGGGCGTCCGCGCCTCGTACCACTGCGATTCGCCGATGACCTGGCCCAACGCGCTGCTCTGCCTGCACATCGCGGTCAACCGTGTCTCGCGCGCCGGTGCGACGATCGGTCCGGGAGAGCGCGTCGACGTCGAAACGGCGCTGCGCGCCCTGACCGTCGACGCAGCCTGGCAACTGCAGGCGGAGGACCGGCTCGGCAGCATCACGCCGGGCAAGCTCGCCGACTTCACGTTGCTGGGCGAGGATCCGCGCGGTGTCGACCCGATGCGGATCCTCGACATTCCGGTCCTCGGAACCTGGGTCGGCGGACGACGCGTCTGGTCGGGTTGCGAGCGCGCAGAGCGATGAAAGAATCGCGCCCGGTACCGATCGTGCTCCTGGCCGGGGCGCTCGGCGCCGGCAAGACGACGCTGCTTCGGCGGCTGCTCGCCGACCCGCGAGGACGGCGCCTGGCCGTGGTCGTCAACGACTTCGGCCCGCTCGCCATCGACGCAGCGCTCGTCGCCGACGTCGCCGACGACATGATCGCGCTCGGGAACGGCTGTCTGTGCTGCTCCGCGCGCGACGATCTCGCTGCGGCGGCGCTCGCGCTCTCGCGCGCGGTCCCGCCGCCGGACGCGATCGTGGTCGAGACGAGCGGCGTGGCGGATGCGAACGCGGTCCTGCGCGCGTTCACGACGGGCGTGCTCGGGCGCCGCTTCGTGCTCGAATCGGCGTGTTGCGTCGTCGACGCGGCGGGCTTCCCGGCGCTCGGCTGGTCCGAGAGCGAGCGCGTGATCGATCAGGCGGCAGCGGCCGACCTCGTCTTGCTGAACAAGTCGGATCTCGTCGAGGCCGGGGTGCTGGCGTCGATCGAGCGCGATCTCGCCGGCGCGTTGCCCGGGATGCGAATCGTGCGCACCGTGCACTGCGATCTGCCCGGGGCGCTCCTCGCCATGCCACGGGTCGAGCCGGGCGATGCGGCCCGTCGTCGGCGCCGACGGGCACACTCGTCCGGCATCGATACGGTCGAGACGCACGATGCGCGCTGGACCGCCGGTGCCTGGCACGCGCGGAGGCCGATCGACGCGCAAGCCTTCGCGGCGGCGGTGGACGCCCTGCCGCAGGCAGTCGTGCGCGCGAAGGCGCTGCTCGCGATCGCCGCGGACGCGGACCGACGCGACGCGACGACGATGATCTGCTGGCAGCAGGTCGGGCGCCGGTCGACCCTCGAGCGCCTCGAACGCGCGCCGGGCCGCGAAACGCCCGGACTGGTCGCATTGTGGCGGACAGGAACGCTCGACCGCCCGGAGCTCGATGCCCGGTTCGCGTCCTGCGGTCTCGAACCGGTCGCGCGGACCGACCACGCCCGATAGCGCTGCAGTTTCGTTTCCCGCAGGTGGATCGGGCAGGGAGCCGGGTCACCCCGGCCCTGCCCGATTCCAGCCCCGGGCGCCGCAGGGGTGCGCACGCAATGCCGTGCTGCACGTGAATGACGTGCCATCCTCGTGAAGCATGAAGACCAACGTCACGCTCAAGCTCGACGCCGACCCGCTGCGCGAGGCGCGCGTCGTGGCGGCCGAGGAGGGTCGCTCGATCAGCGCCATGCTTACCGATCGGCTGGAGGCGATCGTTCGCGAACGGAAGGCGTTCGACCGGGCGCGCCGGCGCGCGATCGCGCGCCTCGGGGAGGGGCTCGACCTCCGGTGGACGCCGCCGAAGTCGCGCGACGAACTCCATGAGCGATAGGTACTTCGTCGACACGAACATCCTCCTTTTCGCCCACGACTCGACGGCGGGCGAGAAGCACCGCAAGGCCAGGGCGCTGGTGGAGGAGCTGTGGGAGACGAGGGCGGGCGTCGTCAGTACCCAAGTGCTCCAGGAATTCGCCGTCAATCTTCGCAAGAGGGCGAAGAAGCCACTCGACGCACGAGCCACGCGCGAGATCGTGTCCGACTACTTCGCGTGGCATGTCGTCGTCAACGCGGGCGACGCGATATTGGAGGCGCTTGATCTCGAGGCTCGGTACCGCGTGTCGTTCCGGGACGTCCTCGTGATTCAGGCAGCGCATTCCGCAGGCGCGGAGGTCCTCTATTCGGAGGATCTCTCCGATGGCCAGCGCTACGGCACGGTAAGGGTCAGGAACCCGCTCGTCGATCGACCGGCCTCGCGGCGGCCGGTCGCGTAGTCCGATTGTCGGCGCGAACCTCGAACGACCGTCGGGCGAGCCCGCAGGACACGGACGAGCAGGGGAGCGCGTTCCCGAAGGCGCACCGTTCCGAGCTCGCTGGCCCGGCGTTCGCGGCCGATCGAGAACCGCCGCGCGCTGACGAGCGGCCCAGTCTACGCCGGCACCACCCGCGCCTCCGGTCCCTGGCCTTCGATGTAGACGCGCATGCCGCGCGCGAGCGCCGGATTGGGCGGCTGGGTGATCGCGACGAGCACGCCGCTCGTCAAGCGGACGATGACCTGCTGCGCGGCCTGCGGCTTGTCGAAGTAGCGGTTCTGCGCGATGTTGCCGCCGATCGCGCCGGCGATCGCGCCGGCCGCGATCGCGACATCGCGCCCGGTCCCGCCGCCGATGAGGCTGCCGAGCCCGGCGCCGGCCACGCCGCCGATGATGGCGCCGAGTCCCTGGTCGTGCGTGCTCTTGACTTCGGTGACGTTGATCTGCTCGACCACGCCCGAGCGGATCTCGATGGGCGCGGGCGCTCCGCCTCCCATGCCGCCGCCCGGACCCGCACATCCGACGAGCAATGCCGCAGCGGCCGCCGCGGCGAATTTCGACATCATCGACTTCATCAGGCTGCCTCCGGTTGCGGGATGACTCATTTCGGGAACATCAACTGCACCTGCGCGCGGATCTGCCAGTTCGACTGGTTGTCCGGCCGCTCGACGTTGTAGTAGGCGGAGAGCTGCATGTTCACCGGCAGCTTCCCGAAATGGAAGATCTTGCCGACGCCGCCCCCGATCGGGACGGTCCAGCGCTGCCCGCTGTCCGCCTTCCAGTTCACGGTGATGATCGGGGCGCTCGTCAGGTACGTGCCTCCGGGAAAGTTGTAGTTGAGGAACGGCTGGATCAGTCCGTTGTTGTAGGAGCCGCCCTGCTTGTTGCTGGTGAGCGACCAGACGTTGTTGACGAGCGCGCCGTAGACCCACGGGTTGCCGTGCTCCAGGTGCAACACGACCACCGACGGGCCGAGGCCCCAGTTCTTGTTGCCGAGCTGCGCGTCCGAGTTGGTCGGGATCTGGACCACCGGCCCGGCGCCCCAGATCCATTTCCCCGGCTTCGCCGGCGACAGGAACGCGGTGAACACGGTGTCGCCGACGCCGTTCTTGCCGTCGATGCCCGGGCCGAGCGAGGGATTCCAGATCACGGGCACGATCGTGCGCGTGATGATGTTCCAGTCCGCGTTGACCGAGACCGGGATCACCGGCTGGATGTTCAGGATGTTCTGCGTTCCCTTCTCGGGGCCGAAGTTGAGGTTCGTGTTGTTCTGGAACGGGACGCTGATCATGTTGCCGACCGGATTCTGCGCGAGCTTCGCGAGTTCCTCGGCCGAGAGCGCCGCGTTCGCCGTCGTGGTCCATGCGCATGCGGCGACCAGACAGCACAGGCGTCCGGTCCGCATCGCTCCGGGGAATGGGATTCCCATGGGATCCTCAGCCCGCTTCCTTGACCGCGGGGGGCTTCCAGGTGCCGTCGAGGAGCGACGGCGCCTTCTCGGAGGGCCAGTACATTCGCATCATGAGCACGAACTCGTCCTTCGGCGCCGGCAGCCAGTTCTGCTCCTTGTCCTTGCCCGGCGACGCGTTCTGCACGTAGAGGTCGATCGACCCGTCGGCGTTCTTCTTGAAATTGTTCCGCGAGCTGACCGTGTAACGGTTGATCGGATTGGGGACGAAGAAGTAGTCCTTGTCGTACATCGTGATCGACCAGAACGCGTTGGCCGGCGGCAGCTCGCCCTTGGGGAAGTGCACGACGTACTTGTTCTTGCCGTGGTACTTCTGGAGGAGGTCGGGACCCTCGGAGGTCGGATACACGGCGTCTTGCAGGCGGTTCGCGCCCAGTCCGTACCAGGTGATCATCGCGCGGTTCCGGAAGCCGGTGCCGTAGAGCCCGGTCTTCGTGAAGAAGAGCCAGCCGTGCTCGAGCTTGGCGTCGCCGGTGGCGATCGCCTCTTTGAGATATACGCTGATCCTTTCCTGCGCGGGCTTCGGGGCCGCCGCGATGCCCTTCGCGACCGCGGGATCGAGCTTCGAGACGTCGAAGTCCTGGCCCGGCACGATGCCGATCTTCGCGAGCTTCGCCACCATCGCGGCGTCCTCGGCGGCGGGAGGATTGGTCTTCAGAAGCTCGGCGAAGAGCCTGAAGTAGCTCGCGCCGTCCATCGCGTTGACCTGGTCGCGCGGCGACATCTTCATGTCGATCGACGCATCGACCTTGCCCGGCGCCGGCGTGTGGGGCTTGCCCCATGCGGAGAGCGGGACCGCGTTCCACTGGTCCTGCAGCGCATGCACCGCCTTGTAGTCCTCGGGCGTGCCGGTGCAATAGATGCGCCCGAGCACCCAGACCATCCCGGTCGGCGACTTGACCTCGGTGACGCCAGCCGGGAGCGTGCCCGACCAGCCCGGTCCGGTGATCGCGTACTTCTGCGGCTTGGTGCCGGTCGTCCGCTTCCCCGGGTCCTGGAACACGTTGGTCCAGCCGTCGAGCATCGGAAGCACGAAGTAGCGGTCCTTCATGTCCGGGATGCTGACGATCCACGGCTCCTTCGACACATCGAGCCAGACGATCGTGTAGAGCGTGTCCGCGTTCGGCGCGGTCACCGTGTGGTCGTCGACGGCCGGATAGCTGCGCAGGCGCGCGAACTGCCCCATCGGGGCCTTCGAGCCTTCGGGCTTCTCGACGTTGGTCGACACGCGGCGCGTGATCTCCATCGTCACCAGCGGGTAGGCGTACTGGTACGCCTCGATCGCGATCTCTCGCGCCTCCACCTCCCGTGCCGCTGACGCGACGGCCTTGGCGTCGGCTTCCATTTTCGCCTTCGCTGTGTCGGCTGCCGGGGCGGCGGGCTTCTGCTCGCCGCAGGCGACGAGACTCGCCGCGGCCGTGAGGATCATTGCAATGCGAAGCGTTGCGTGCATGTCGTGCTTTTCCTGTTCGTGGCCCGACCTGGGTCGGGCGGAGTTGCGGGGCGAACGATCGGCGCCGTCCCGTCCTGGCCCCAGGACCGACGCGGCGGGGATACGGCGGCAGGTTCGTCGCGCATCGTCCGCTCCACCGCAGGTACCCGTCCTCGGGGCAGGCGTGGATTTTCGGGCAGGTGCAGGCAGACCGCTACGCCGCCCCGGACACGGAATTGACCGTTTGCGACACTTTCCGCCAGACCATTCCAGCCCGCGAGTCACCCCACGCGCGTCCGGGACCGGGTTCATGCGCTAGCATTCGCGTCCTGCGCCGCCGCGACGAAGGCCTTGGCCAACCGGACCCGCCCTGTCGATGCTCCGATGTCACGCCTCGAGGCCCAGCTCGGGATCTCGTGGCGCGCGCTGCTCGCGATCGTGATTCCCCTCGTCGCGCTGCTCGCGGCCGGCATCTGGCTCGTGCTGCAACTCCTCCAGCCGATCCCGCCGCGGCGGATCACGTTCGCCACCGGTCCCGAGCACGGTGCGCTCCACCAGTTCGCGCTTCGCTATCGGGACATCCTCGCGCGCGACGGGGTGACGCTCGACCTCAAGGTCACGCGGGGCGTGGGAGACAACCTCGAGTTGCTCCGCGAAGCGCGCGGGGGTGCCGAGGCCGGGTTCCTGGTCGCCGGAATCGCGACCGAGGCCGACGCGCGAGTCCTCGAGAATCTCGGCAGCATCGCCTACGCGCCGCTGTGGGTGCTCTATCGCGGCGACGCCGAGGTGAGCGATCTTTCCGCCTTCCGGGGGCGCAGGATCGCCACGGGCGAGCCCGGAAGCGGCGTTGCGGTCCTCATCGGTCCTCTCCTCGCCGCCAACGGCATCACGCCGGCGACGAGCCAGCTCGCCGACCTGCCATTCGACGCCGCGCTCGCGGCGCTGCTGCGCGGCGACGTCGACGTCGCGTTTCTCGGCGAAGGGCCGCAGCACCCGGCGTTCATCGATGCGCTTGCCCAACCCGGCATCCGGCTGATGGACTTCGCGCGCGCCGAGGCGTACGCGCGACGCTTCCCGTGGCTGCATGCGCTGTCGTTGCCTGCGGGCACCTTCGACTTCGAGCGCAACCTTCCGCACCGCCCCGTCCGGCTGATCGGCACGACGGCGATGGTCGCCGCGCGCGATTCGCTGCACCCGACGATCGTCGACCTGCTGGTGGACGCCGCACGCGAGGTCCACGGCGGCAACGGCGTGTTCGAGACGCGCGGCGAGTTTCCGGACCTGCACCGGGTCGACGCGTTGCCGATGTCTGCGCAGGCGGTGCGCTACGCGCAGAGCGGACCGAACTTCCTGCGGAGCTACCTGCCGCTGTGGCTCGCCGATTTCGTTCAGCGCATCTTCACGCTGGCGCTGCCGTTCCTGGTGATCGCGCTGCCGGCGCTACGCTGGATTCCGTCAGGCATCGGCGCGTGGCTGGGCAACCGCATCGAGGCGCAGTACGCCTCGTTGCGCCTGATCGAGCGCCGGATCGCGGCGAAGGACGGCGACGCGGGCACCCTGGGTCGGGAACTCGACCGCGTCGAGGCGAGCGTCGCGGCAATGCGCGTTCCCGCGCGATTCGCCCCGCAACTGTTCCAGCTCCGATCGCACGTGCGGCTCGTGCGCCAGATGCTCGACGAGCATCCGCCGCGGCGTTGACGGCGCCCCGCCGGCTACGCGACCTTGGCTTGCGCGGTCAATTCGGCCTGCCGGGAGCGCCAGCGCGACGGCCCGACGCCCGACCAGCGCTGGAACGCGCGGGTGAACGAGCTCGCATCGGCGTAGCCCAGCGTCACGGCGATTTCGCCGACGCGCATGCGCGTGTCCCGCAACAGGCGGCAGGCGTCGCCGAAGCGGATCTCGTCGCGGAGGTGGAGATAGGTCGTGCCCTCGGCCGCGAGCGCGCGATTGAGCGTGCGGACGTGCATGCCCAGCGCCTCCGCGGTCCGGGCCGCGGAGTATTCGGTGGTCGTCGCCCTCTGCTGCAACTGGCGGCGCACGTAGTCGGCGAAGCCTTCGCGCGTGCGCGACAGGAGTTCGTGGGCACGATCCTCCATCAACCGGTAGAGCAGCGGGTCCGCCGTGGGCACGGCACGCTCGAGCAGGCGGGCCGGGAACACGATCGCCGAGCGGTCGGCGTCGAATCGGGGGGTCACCCGGAAGAACCTGCGCCAGGGTGCGATCTCCTGCGGCCGCGCCGGCTGCATCAGCCGCTTCAGCACCTCGACCCGCGGCCCGAACATCTCCACCGCGCCGTCGCGCAGCAGCAGCACCTTGTCCACGCCCTGCACCAGGGTCGGCCGGTGCGAGACCAGCACCACCGTGGTGCCGCGCCGCTTCAGCTCGGCCAGCGCGCGCATCAGCCCGGCCTCGGCGTCGCCGTCCAGATTGGAGTTCGGCTCGTCGAGGACGATGAATTTCGGGTTGCCGAACATCGCCCGCGCCAGGCCGATGAGCTGGCGCTGGCCGCCGGAGAGGTGCTGGCCGCCGTCGCCGATCTCGGTGTCGTAGCCCTGCGGCAGGCGTAGGATCATGTCGTGGCAGCCGGCGAGCTTCGCCGCCTCGAACACCTGCTCGGGCTCGGCCTCGCCCATGCGGGCGATGTTGCGCAGCACCGAGCCGTCGAACAGCTCGACATCCTGGGGCAGGTAGCCGACATGGCGGCCGAAGTCCTCGCGCATCCAGGTGTAGACGTCGGCGCCGTCGAGCCGGACGTTGCCCGCCGTGGGCTGGAGCGTGCCGATCAGCAGCCGGATCAGCGTGGTCTTGCCGGCGGCCGAGGGGCCGATCACCGCCAGGCTCTCGCCGGCGGCCAGGCCGAAATTGACGCCCTTGATGATCGCCACCGGCTGGCCCGGGAAGGCGTAGGAGACGCGCTCCGCCGCCAGCCGCCCGGTCGGCTCGGGCAGCGGCAGGCCGGGCGGGCGCAGCCGCGGCAGGGTGAGGAAGGCGTTCAGCCGGCGGAGGCTCTGCCGCGCCTGGACCAGCTGCTTGTAGCCGCCGATCAGCTGCTCCACCGGGGCGAGGGCGCGGCCCATGATGATCGAGCCGGCGATCGAGGCGCCGGCGGTGATCTCCTGCAGCAGCACGAGATAGGCGCCGACGCCGAGGATCGCCACCTGCACGGCGAGGCGCAGGAACTTGGTCACCGCCAGCAGCACCGCGGCGCGGTCCGAGGCGGCGCCCATGAACGGCGCCGCCTCGGCGACCGCTTCCCGCCAGCGGCCCATCACCGCCGGCAGCATGCCCATGCTGTCGATCACCTCGGCGTTGCGCACGATCGAGTCGGCCCGGCGCTGGGTCGCCATGGCGGCGACGTTGGCCTGGCGCAGCAGGCCGGCCGTCGTCACCTCGTTGAGCACGGTCAGGCCGAACAGCACCGCGGCGCCGCCCACGGCGATCCAGCCCATCACCGGATGCAGGGCGAAGATCACCAGCAGGTAGACCGGCACCCAGGGCACGTCGTAGAGCGCGAGCGAGCCCGGCGAGCCGAGATAGTTCCGGCACACGGCGAGGTCGCGCAGCGCCTCCATCCGGTAGGGCCGGCCGCGGAGCTGGCTCTCCACCGCGCGGACGAAGCCGTCCGGCGCCACCCGGTGCTCCACCCAGGCGGCGATGCGGTGCATCACCTTGGTCCGGGCGGCCTCCAGGACCGCCAGCAGGCCGATCGCGGCGATGGCGATCAGGGTGAGGAAGAGCAGGGTGTCCACGCTGCGGGTCGAGAGCACCCGGTCGAACACCTGCATCATGTAGAGCGAGACGGTGAGCTGCAGCACGTTCACCACGCCGCTGAACAGCCCGACGGCCCAGAATTGCTGCTTGCAGGAGCGCAGCGCGAGGGCGAGCGGGGTCTCCGCCGGCCGCTCCATCAGGCCGATGCCGGCCCGGTTGCCGAAGAACATGGCGTCTCTCAGCCCCCGAGGATGGGCAGCAGCCGTGCGAGCACGGCGGGATGGCCGTAGAGCCAGCCCGAGGCCGCCGCGGCCAGGGCCAGCGCGGCCAGGTTGGCCAGCACCAGGGTCGCGAAGCCGGGCGGCCGGCGGCGGGCATGGCCGACGCGCTCGGCCACCGCCTCGGCGCGGATCTCCTCGACGCGGTTGTGCAGGAAGCGGAAGCCGAGGAGCGGCTGCGCCTGGTCGCCGGCGAGCTGAATCACCGGGTCAAGAACACCCTCGCCGCGGTGCAGTCGATCGCCGCGCAGACGCTGCGCTGGCCCGCCGCCGCCGCCGCCGGCGAGGCAGCGGCGGCGGCGCAGCCGGT
>JAANMV010002939.1_pt1 | contig 15573 bp, 12 predicted proteins | sample 7279661 | NCBI WGS metagenome assembly JAANMV01 (sample SAMN14094540, study PRJNA606508) | bioreactor metagenome | isolation source: A lab-scale SPAN reactor treating ammonium-rich wastewater day 121 | place: Ireland: Galway | collected 2017-05-16 | reverse complement strand
CGAACATACGAGCTAACCCGCCGCCGAGAGTTAGCTTACCATCAAAAACAACCCGAGTTCGGCGGTCGGGTTGAGCGACTCGTTAGGCTTCCCGCTCGCCGGGGCCCTTGTGCATGAAACCCTCAGGCGGGCCTGAGGGCCACATGGAACTGGTAACAAATGCCTCGTAGAGGTAGGCGTGCCATTCACCGTCAGTCCCCAGATCGGATTGCCCCGGTCGCTGTACGCTCCAAGGGAATGAAGGCCCAAAACCTGTCGGGCAGTAAACGATCTCGGAAGTGCCGTCGGATGCAATAACCGTGCATGCATGCGATTCCGGCCCATAGCCCCAGGATTCCACGCGTTGGTAAGGCGCAACGCGTGAGCGGCGAAAGGCATCGCGCTGCTCTTCCGAGTCGAAGTGCGTCAACTCCTTCTCGAGCGGGCCGAAATCTTCTGGAGAATTCAAGATGGAAGCCTAACGACCAAGCTCAGCGACGGCCTCGGGGGCGGCGGTGGAGCGCACGGTGCGCTCACGAACTCCCGCGACGCCCGAACGCACGGCGGAGAGGCCGTTCGCTGCAGCGCCCTGGTTATGCCCCGCCCGGTTCGGAGAACGGTCAGAGCGCGTGGACAAGTGCAGTCCATGTATGCACCAAATCGACGGATGGAAAGGTCCGCCTTCCCCTTTGCTTGAGGGAACTGCCATTCCATACGCGCACCAAGAATCCCCGGCCGTTCTCCGGGTTTGTGTAGTTCTCCCAATGCCAGCGGTCCCAATCAAGGCACTGCATTTTTTCGGCGGCGCTGCGGTACTCATCGTCGGTGGGTACAGCGTACGGGCTAACGATCAGGGCTTTCTCGGGTGTCCACCATGCGCGAGTAAACCCCCAACCCAAGAACGGACTTTCAATAATCAGAGTTCCCGCGCTTTCCTCGGCGATACGGGCGCCCAGATCGCGCCAGCGGAGGAATCTGCCGCATTGCCGCATCCGAGCGCGGAACAAGAACTCGGAAACCAGGATGGCGAAGAAAGCGTACACGCCCAGCGCGAGCAGAATTAACAGAGTGAATGGCACGGTTGGCCAGAGCAAAAACCAACCAACGACCATGGCGACCTTGCGGTACCAGGGTGTTCGGGGTTCATCGGGGGTCTGATGGTCAGGCATGCCCGGCTCGACTAAGGGGCATAACTACTGTTTATTCGGAAAAGTTCTTAATAACCTGCGCACGTTATTCGGAATCGAAGCCGTCGAAATCAGCGGGACTGCGGACGCCACGACCTCCCCGATTCAGAACGTGCGTGTAAATCATCGTTGTCCTAACGTCACTGTGGCCAAGGAGTTCCTGCACCGTGCGGATGTCGTATCCCGCCTCGATCAGGTGCGTGGCGAACGAGTGACGGAAGGTGTGAGCGGTGACGCGCTTCGTGATATTCGCGCGGAGGGCAGCGGCGGAAATTGCCTTCGAAACCGTCGATTCGTGTAGATGATGCCGCCGCCGAACGCCGCTCCGGGGATCCTGGCTGAGTCCGCCAGCCGGGAAAACATACTTCCAGCGAAAATCGAAAGCAGCCCCCGGAGACTTTCGCTCGAATGCCCGGGGCAATTCAACGCCGCCGAAGCCGCAGGCTAAATCGTCCTCGTGAAACCGTCGAGAAATTTCGATCTGGCAGTGAAGCCCTGGTTCGGCTATGCGGGGAAGCATGGTACGGCGGTCTTTGTCCCCTTTTCCCTCGCGGACGGTTAACTCGTGACGCTCGAAATCGACATCTTTCACGCGCAGCCGCAAGGCTTCGAGCAATCGCAGCCCCGAGCCATACAACAACAGCACGATGAGACGAGGTACGCCGGACATCTCGGCCAAAATACGCCGCGCCTCGTCACGGGTCAGCACCACCGGGAGCCGTTTTGGCCGGTTGGCGCGAACCACGCCTTCGATACGGTCGAGCGGCTGCTTAAGGACGTGTTCGTAAAGAAACAGCAGCGCGGCCAACGCCTGATTTTGTGTTGATGCGGCCACGTGACCGTTGACGGCCAGATCGATTAGGAAGCGGTTGACGTGACTTTCATCCAGTTCACGTGGGTGACAGCGATCGTGAAACTCGATGTACCTGCGAATCCAGTAGACGTACGCCTCCTCGGTACGGCGGCTATAGCGCCGGACGCGCAAGACTTCGACCATGCGGTCGTAGAGCCGGGGTGCGGGCTTGTCGGGAAACAGGCCCAACGGCAAACGGCACTGCTGGGTGGTTGCGGTCATGGCCGACGTCTCGCCAGAAACTCGGAAATCTCCGCGTATTAGAGTCGCCTTGCAACGCGAAATCAATCGGCGACGACCAAAAGGGATTGCGCACCATGCGGCCGTAGCGTTCTCGTCAATCGCCAAAAAATACGCCAGCCCACCGCGCTGTTCTTGGCCAACGGGCGTATCTCAAAGCGTCACCATGCTTCTCGTCCCGCGGCATGGCAAGTCCTTGCATCCTCTTCCCAATAGCGGCAAGAATGCCGTACGCTGCCCTGGTTGATGCAAAAGAGAGTTCAAGTTTCCAAGCCATTCGCCGCGCCGGCCGATGCACTCCGCGCGCCACGACTCATCGTGACGAGCCGCGTTTCGACGCCACCCGCGGCGTTGTTCCACCTGCGACGTCCATCCCACCACAACTTCGGAGAACTTCCCCCATGGATCGCGAGGCGGCCTTCCAACTCATGTGCGAGTACACCGCCAGCGAAAGCCTGCGGCAACACATGCTGGCGGTGGAAACCGCCATGAGGGCCTATGCCGCGAGGTGGAACGAAGACGTCGAAAAATGGGGAATCGTCGGCCTGCTGCACGACTTCGATTACGAACGCTGGCCCGACCCGCCCGATCATCCCCTCCGCGGAGCCGAAATTCTCGCCGCCCGCGGCTACCCGGCCGACGTCATCTACGCCATCAAGTCGCACGCCGATTACCTGCCCGACTGCCCTCGCGTCTCGCGGCTCGACAAAACGCTGTACGCCTGCGATGAATTGTCCGGCTTCATCACGGCCGTGGCCCTGGTGCGTCCCGAGGGCTTTCAAGGCATGCAGGCGTCGAGCGTGAAAAAGAAGATGAAGCAGAAGAGCTTTGCCGCCTCGATCCGCCGCGAAGACATCGTTGGCGGCGCCGCCGACCTGGGCGTGCCGCTTGATGAGCACATTCAGTTTGTGATCGACGCCCTGGCGGCGTCTCAACCGCGGTAACCGGCCGGCCGGCCGACGAACGGATTCCGCCGCTTTTCTTCTCCCACCGTGGTGCGAGGGCCGTGGCCCGGCCACACGAGGGTGTCGTCGGGCAGCGTGAACAAATGCTGGTGAATGCCCTGCGTGAGCCGCGCCAGGCTGCCGCCGGGAAAATCGGTGCGGCCAATGCTGCCGGCAAACAGCACGTCGCCCCCCAGCACGTGATGCGGCGAACCCCCGCGCCACACAAACACCACGTGGCCGGGCGAATGCCCCGGGATTTCGTACACGTCCAGCTCCAGCCCGGCGGCCGAGAACCGCTCGCCATGGGCCACCGTTTGATCGGCGGGCGGGCTGATCAATTCCATTCCAAACCCGGCCGAGAGGTTCAACACCGGATCGGTCAGAAACGCCGCTTCGTTTGCGCCGATCACCAGCGGAGCCCGCGGCCAACACTCCTTGAGCGCCTCGTTGCCGGCAATGTGGTCGGCGTGCCCATGCGTGTTGACAATCGCGGCGGGCTCCAATCCTTGGGCGTTGATGAAGTCGATAATTTTGTCGGGCTCCAGTCCCGGGTCGAACACCAGGCATTGCGCGCTGCCTTCCAGCCACACCACGTAGGCATTTTCGTCAAAGGGCATGCTGACGACCGGGGTCACGTTCAGTTGCGATGGGTTCATGGCGCGAGTTGGCTGTTGAAGGTGGGTGGCAAACCCCCACGGGCTGTCAACCAGGCGGAGGAAGCTGGATTTGCTAGCGTAAGGTAGTTTCCCGATTTTTGCCCCACGGGGCAGGGGGGCACGGCCGTGACCGGCGCGGGTGGCGATCACGCCTTTCGCAGCCGGAAAACTCGGTTGAGATCGGTTCAAAGCTCGCGGTAGCAGTGCAATTGTTACCACGACCATTGTAAAAATGACCATGGTTTCCACCAAGCAGCGAGCGATGCGCGAAGATAGTAGGGCATCGCCCAAAGCCCTCATTCTCCGGCAGTTAAGGGCCGATAGCATTCTTTCACGGCCGAGTTCACGCTGGTTGCGGCACGGAGTTTGCCGATTGGGTAAGCTCCTGCGCGCGATGCGTGCCGGCGCATGCGAGCAGGAACAGATCGCGCTACATAACGACCGCTGGCCCCGGTCGTTCTTAAAATGGGAGCCCCTATGCGCAACCGCTTGGCGAAACTTCGAACCATCGCACCGGCGACGCTGATACTCTCGGGCTGGATCGGCTCGGCCGCGACGATCGCGCAATCGCCGCAGCGCCATCTGCCCTGGCGAGCGCAGACACCGCAACAATTTCCGCAACAGCAAGCCCAACAGCTAGCACCGCCGCAGGCGCCGTCAGCCCATTTGCCTCCGGCGCAACTGCAGCATCCGCACCTTCAACCGGCGCACCTTCAGCCGGCTCAATTGAACCGGCCCGAGCTCCAACCGGCGCAGCTTCAAAGGCCGCAAATGGCGGCGCCGCAGATGCCAGCTCCGCAGATGCAACCGGGCGTGTACCCCCCGTCGCAGTTGCAACCTGCCTGGCCACCGCCGGTTCCGCCCACCACGCGTTCGCAGCCGCTGCCGTTTCCGGCGGCGCAGCCCAATTCCGGTGGGATGCCGCGACATCGCGTGACGCCGGCCGCGTACGCCATGCCTGCCGACGACGGCGGCGCGCGGCCCGCCATGCCGGTGGCTAACCCCAACCCGGTGCGCGTGGCCGAACGGCCGCAGATCACTCCGGCGTCGGCCGCGGTGAGCGGCCTGCAGTCGCTTAAACTTTCGAGCCATCCCGAGTTCACGCAGCGGATCGGCAACGAACACCCGATCATGCCTGCCTTGCGCTGGGCCAAGGCAGGGCTGCCGCACATCGAGGCCATCGACGACTACTCCTGCACGCTGGTCAAGCAAGAACGGGTGAACGGCGAATTGAAGCCGTCGCAGCACCTGTTTCTCAAGGTGCGGCATCGCCCCTTCAGCGTGTACGTGTACTTCCTCACCCCGGAAGAGGAACGAGGGCAGGAAGCCATTTACGTGCACGGGCAAAACGACGGCAAGTTGATCGCCCACACGGTGGGCGTGCGCCACAAGCTGGTCGGGGCCGTTTCGCTCAAGCCCGACGGCATTTTGGCCATGCAAGGCAGCCGGTACCCGATCACCACCGTAGGATTGGCCAACCTGGTGCGCGAGTTGATCGCGGTGGGCGAAAACGACATTCAGTACGGCGAATCCGAAGTGCAGTTCTACCGGGGCGCCAAGGTGAATGGCTACACCTGCACCTGCGTGGAATTTAAACATCCCGTGCGGCGGCGCGAATTTCGCTATCACATCGCCCGCATCTTCGTCGACGACGATTTGAACCTGCCCGTTCACTACGAAGCCTACGATTGGCCCGAACAGCCGGGCGGCGAACCGGTCCTCACCGAGCGCTACACCTACCTCAATTTGAAGCTGAACAACGGCTTCACCGACGCCGACTTCAATCCGCAGAATCCCAACTACGGGTTTACCAAGTAGCCGCCGGCGCTGCGGAGATAGGAAAACAAAACGGGGCGCCCCGCGAGGGACGCCCCGTTGTTGTTTGGATTCGAGCAAGCCTAGCCTTGCAGCTTGGCGCAAATGGCGTCGGCCATTTCTCGCGTGCCTACCGCGGTGGGGTCGTCGCGGTGCGGTTTCAGATCGTAGGTCACGCTCTTGCCTTCGGCGATCACGTCGGCCACGGCTTTCTCCAACCGCTGGGCGGCGTCCTTTTCGCCCAGGTGCTGCAGCATGAGCATGCCCGAGAGAATCAGGGCCGTGGGGTTCACCTTGTTTTGGCCCTTGTACTTGGGGGCGCTGCCGTGGGTGGCTTCGAACACGGCGCCGCCGTCGCCGATGTTGGCGCCGGGAGCCACGCCGAGGCCGCCGACCAGGCCGGCGCCCAGGTCGCTCAGAATGTCGCCGTACAGGTTTTGCAGCACCAGCACGTCGTACAGCTCCGGCTTTTGCACGAGCTGCATGCACATGTTGTCGACAATGCGTTCCTCGAACTCAATGTCTTTGTACTCCTCGGCAATCTTGGTGGCCGTGGCCAGCCACAAGCCGTCGGTGTACTTCATGATGTTCGCCTTGTGAACGCACGTGACCTTCTTGCGGCCGTTGGCCCGGGCGTAGTCGAACGCGCAGCGGACAATCCGCTCGGTGCCAGGCACGCTGATCGGTTTGATCGAAACGCCGGTCACGTCGCCCGGCGTCTTGATCTTGCGCTCGGAAATGCCGTTGATGAAGTCGATCAGCTTGCTGGTTTCGGGCTTGCCGGCCTCGAACTCCACGCCGGCGTACAGGTCTTCGGTGTTTTCGCGAACGATCACGAGATCGACCGGCACGTCGTGGAAGAAGCTGCGCACGCCGGCGTATTGCTTGCAGGGACGGATGCAGGAGTAGAGCCCCAGCACTTGTCGCAGGTGTACGTTGATGCTGCGGAAACCGGTGCCCACCGGGGTGGTGATGGGGGCCTTGAGGGCGCAGCGGGTGCGGCGAATGCTCTCTAGGGTGGCGTCGGGCAGCGGCGTGCCGGTGCGCTCCATCACATCGATGCCGGCCTCTTGCACGTCCCAGTTGATCGCCACGCCCGTGGCATCCACGCAGCGGCGAGCCGCCTCGGCCAGCTCGGGACCGGTGCCATCGCCCGTGATTAAAGTTACCTCGTACGCCATCGCTTTCACCTGCTTTCCGTCGTGCGCCGCGCGCGACCCGGAGGCCGCAATCTGGCCGTTACAAAAGATGCCTTGTTGGGTGCCGGGAAACGCCGCTTGCCAACGGGGGAGCAGGTTTCGACCGGGATTTTCCGCAGCGGATGAGCCGCAATCGAAAGCCGCAAGGCTAACAGATGGCCGCCGCAGGGTCAACGAGCGGCGCTGCGCGGACCCCCCATGGCCTGGCGTCGGGCGGAAACCCGAAGGGGGTTCACGGCAAGGGCGCGCGGCGAGGGTGCGCGGCCAGAGGGGAATCGACCGGACGGCGCGATATCGGGCAGCCGGAGATGATAAGGGCCGATAGACAATACCGGCGCGGTTACTTCTCGTTCCAGGCCCAGCCCATCTTCGACTCCAACTCGCGCTGGGCCAGGTAGGCCCAGGGCGTGCCGGCGTGGTCGTCGACAACGCGTTGCAAATACATTTTGGCCTGCGTGATCATTTTCTCGTAGTTGCTGCCGGCGGCCAGCGTGTCGGCCGGATCGAGAATCCAGTGGCTGCTGTTTTCGTTCTCGAATTTCTTGCCCAGCTTCAGTTGGGCCAGCATGGCATTGTAGCCTTCGATCCTGGCTCGGGCGGCCAGCGCGCGGCCCATCGCCAGGTCGTAGCTGGCCTGCCAGCGGGGACTTTGCAGCTTGGCCCGGTCGCGTTCGCCCGCGGCTAAAATGTCGTAAAGCTGGCTCAATCGGGGTTCGAGCCGCGCGGCGCCGCGCTGGGCATCGTCCAATGCTCGTTTCAGCGCCGCTTCGTTGGTCACCTGGAAGTCGTAGGTGAGCAGCGTGGCGACATCGACTTGCGGAAGCTTGCCGGCATTCACCAAAGCCTGGCAGGCGGCATTGCTCTGCAACAGCGCTTGATACTCGGTATCGCTCACATAGTCGGGGGCGTATTTGCGACGCAACGAAGCGGGGAACTGGTAACTTGCGCTGCTGCCTCCGCCGCCTCCCCACGAAGAACCCGACCAACTGCGAAACGTGAGACTGGAAGACGAACCCCGGCTGCTGCTGCCTGCCCCTTCGCAAATCAAGTACTCGCCGCCCGTTTGCAAACAAAGCTTGGTCAAGGCAAAGGGGCCATAGCCCGAGCTCAGCACGCCTGGGTCGCTGTACCCCTGGTTCCAGAAGGAAAGCGCGATCCGTTCGATGGCTTGCGACTCGGGTCCTTGGGTGATGCGGTCGGCCGGTTCGGGTCCCCCTTGGCCGGCCCCCGTGGTTTCCCAACTGGTACGTCCCAGCGGCGCCTCCTTGCCGATGACGTAAACGGGACTGCTATCTCGTTTGAGGGTTACGATCACCTCGTCGGCCAGTTCGGGATCGTCGCCGGCCTCGTCGCTGACCACCACAAAGAACACGTAACCTCCTTCTTCGCGGAAGGTGCGGTAGGTTTCGGCCGCCGTTTTGATCGCTTGGAACACGCGCTCGCCCGATGCCGGCTTGTCCGGCGAGCTTTCCAGCGCCTGGCGCACCACGGCCGCGTCGCGAGAGGGTTCCTTCACCAAGAAGTCCACCTCTTGGCCAAACCCAACCACCGCCATCGAGCACTGGTCGTTCCGCAGCAAATCGAGCACGGTTTGCGTATGCTGGGCAAAGCTTTGCCGCCAAAAATCGGCGCTGGCCGAATGATCCACCAGCCACACCACCAGCGTTTTCCGCTGCTTTATTGCTGCCGAAATCTCGCGAGCCAAACGATCGACCGCGCCGCCAATCGTGCGGTCTTCGCTCGGCGCGGAGGGCGTCGAGGCGTCTTCCGGGGGACCTTCCGCCCCCCGGTTGCCTGCGTTGAGCGCAACCGGTTGCGCATTCCCGCCGATCGTTTGCCGCTTGTTATCGACCACCAGCGAACGCAAGACAAAACGGTCGTCGGCCGCGGCCAACTCCACCTTCCATTCCTTCTTCACCAGCCGATCGCGCATCGGCAGGGTGAAATACGAACTCACCACCCAGCTTCCGTTTTTGGCCTGCTGGGCCTGATACTCCCTGGCGAACTGGGCTTCGGAAGGCAGCCCCAACTCTTGAGCGACCAGCACTCGGGCTTGCTTCACGGCAGGAGGATCTTGTTGGGCACCCGACGAACCGCCCACCTGCGATAAAACAAACCAGGTGCCCGCCGCGGCCACCACCACCGCCAACCCGCCGGCAATCCACAGCCCCGCCAGGCTTTTCTTGCGACGAAACCTCGACGCGCTGCTGGGGGAACTCGCCGATGCCGATGCCGCAGCACCGTAACTGCCCGCTGCCCCGGCCCCGCCGGGCATTCCGCCGGCAACGCCCCGCGGCGCCGATACCGGCTGCGCCATCGGCCGAACGTGCGCGGCCGCCTGGGGTTGCGCGGCCGGTGTCGAAACCAGAAAGCCGGAAATGTCGAGCACGGTTCCGCAGCCAGGGCATTGCACCTGCGCGGCATTCACGCCCGCGATGTTGAGTTGGGTATGGCAGGCAGGGCATTGGATATGCATGAAGATCCCTCAACTAAAACGGCGATGACTCTGTTCCATTCGCCCGACAAGGGGCAAGTTATTTCAATGCCTGGTAAACGGCGTTGGCCACGGCGGCCGGCTCGGCATGCCCGCAATTGCACATGACCACCACGCCCTCTTTTCGGGCGGGGTAAATCAGCAGATGCGTTTTGACTTCTTCGTGCGATCCGCCGTGCGAAACCCGCAAATCCTCGCCGTCGCCGCTCACGACAAATCCCAGTCCATATCGGGTAAGCTGGCCGTCGTTCGTTTTCTGGGGGCTCCACATCGCCTGCTCGCTCGACTCGCTCACCAAATCCCTTTTGAGCAGGGCAGCGGCCCAGCGTGCAAAGTCGGCTACGTTTGATTTATATCCCCCGGCGCCATGCTTCCAAAAATGGGCATAGTCTTTCACGCTTTCCACCTGCCCGGTGCCGTTTTTCTTGTAACCGCTCGCCCAAAACGGTTGATTGTTCGCGGGCATGTCCAGTTGAAAGCTATCGATCCCCAGCGGTTTGAGAATGCGAGCATTCAACTGGTTTGCCAGCGGTTGTTTGCCGGCCCGCTGCACCACGGCCGACAACAACACGTAGGCGTATGACGAATAATCGTAGCGACTGCCCGGAGAAAAAATCAGCGGCGAACCGCCAAAGCGATGGATCGACACCACCGGATCGAGCTCCGCGGTCGGAGGAAATTGCCGCTCCGTCAAAGGGAGTACCTTGCCATTGCTGTAGTGGGGCAAGCCGCTCTGATGGCACAACAGGTGCCGGACCGTAATCGTCGCTCCCTTCTCGGGAAACTCCGGCACGTAGCTGCGTACGTCGGCCTCCAGGTCGAGCAACCCTTTCTCGACCAGTTGCATGGCGGCCACGGCGACGACCGGTTTGGAGTTCGAGGCCCAATTGAAAACCGTCCGCGTGGTGACGGGAATCCGCCGCTCGGCGTCGGCCAGTCCATAGCCTTGCGTGTAAGTGACCGTTCCCTCGCGCAGCACGCCCACGGCCACGCCAATCAGTTCTTGCCGCTGCATTTCGGTTTGCACGGCCCGATCGACGGCGGCCGCCACGTCGGGCGGCAGCCCTGCCTTGGCCGCGGAAGTTTGCTGGGCAACGCCGTGTTGGGTTGCTCCCACCCAAACCAGTGCCGCCATCACCAGCCACGCGGCGCGCCAACTCCCAGGCTGCCTCGGTGCCAAACGGGTGCTCAACACGATCCTTCCCCTGTGGTGTTTACCAGTTGTACGGGCTGAAAAAGCTGCGAGCCCAGAACCTTCATGCTACCCCACGGGGGTCCAAAGTTCTCCCTTTTTCGGCGGGCGGCGCTGCAACTTCCCGGCGTCATTCCCCGGGTCGCAGTTTTCCGCTGGAGGTTCCCCGCATCGCGTTTGCCCTTCGCTCTTTCCCCTTTCCCCCGATCTGCCTAAGATTGCCACAGCATGGCTGCTGGAATCAGTCCCTCATTGGCCCCGGCTCCGCTGCGCGAACTGGCGGGTCGGCTGACAGAACTCCCTGGCTACGCGTCCTTGCTATCGGCCCTGACGGCCGGACAAGGGGCCACGCTGGAAGGAGCCTGGGGGTCGGTCTGCGCGCTCGGGGCCGCCTCGCTGCTGGCGCACAATCCGGCGCCGTTGGTGGTCGTTTGGCCGCACGCCGACGATCTCGACTCCTTCTGCGACGACCTGCGATTGTTCTCGACCGTTGAGCCCGAAGTCTTTCCGGCCTGGGAAACATTCCGTCGCGAACAGAACATCACGGACGAAACCTTCGGCGACCGCCTGCGGTTGCTCAAGCTGCTTTCCGGCGACCATCCCCCGCGCTGCGTGGCGACCAGCATTCAGGCCTTGCTGCAGGGCGTGCCCAGCCGCCAGCGGCTTGCCGAGCATGGCCGCACGCTGCGGGTAGGCGAAACCCTCGACTTGGACGCCTTTTGCGGGTGGCTCATCGAGCAGGGGTTTCACGGCAGCACCGCCGTGCAACTGCCGGGCGAGTTTGCCCGCCGCGGCGGAATTCTCGATTTGTTTGCCCCCGACTGGCTCGATCCGGTGCGCGTCGAGTTCTTTGGCGACGAAGTGGAATCGATCCGGCGGTTCGAGGTTGGCTCGCAGCGCAGCCGCGAATCGCTCGCCTCGGTCGAGCTCACCATTCTCGAACCCAGCGCGGCCGACAGGGCATCGTTCTTCCAGTATCTGCCCGAGCAAAGCTGGATTGTGCTGGTCGAACCCAACGATCTCCGCGAAGAGGCCCAGCGGTTCCTCTCGCGCAGCGAAAGGCCCGACGAGTACCACACCTTCGAAGCCGTGATGGCGCAAACGTACGGCCGAGGAACGGTGCTGGCCGAGCGGATCAGCTCGGGCAGCAGCGGTGCCCGTTGCCGGATTCCCGCCGAATCGGTCGAGCGGTTCAGCGGCGACATTGGCCGGCTGCGGCAAGAACTCGACACGGCCGCCGCCGACCACGACGTTCACCTCGTGTGCCAAACCGAGGCCGAAGCCCACCGGCTCCAGGAAATTCTGCAGGGCAGCGCCGCCCAACTCCAGCATCGGCTTCATTTTCCCATTGGCAATCTGCGGCAGGGCTTTCGGCTGTTGCCGCAGCGCGCCGTGCTCATCAGCGGCGGCGAGCTGTTTCAAAGGCCCGAAACCATTCGCACTGCCCGCCGCCGGCTGGGCCGCGTGATCGACAGCTTTCTGGAGCTGAAGCCCGGCGACCTGGTGGTTCACGTCTCGCATGGCATCGCCCGCTATCGCGGACTGAAACTGCTGGAAAAAGGGGACCAGGTTGAGGAGCACCTGCAGCTCGAATTTCGCGAAGGCACGAAAATCTTTGTGCCCTCGTCGAAGATCGAGCTGGTGCAAAAATATGTTGGCGGCACCAAAAGCCGACCCACCTTGGCCAAGATTGGCGGCGCTGCCTGGAACCGGCAAAAGAAGCTGGCCGAAGACGCCGTGATGGACCTGGCCAGCGACTTTCTCGAGCTGCAAGCCGCCAGGGCTTCGCTGCCCGGCATCGCCTTTGTCGAAGAATCGGAGTGGCAGCGCGAATTCGAGGCCGCTTTTCCCTACACCGAAACGCCCGACCAACTCACCGCCGTATCGTCCATTCGCCAAGACATGGCACGGCCGCGGCCCATGGATCGTCTGATCTGCGGCGACGTCGGCTACGGCAAAACCGAAGTCGCCATGCGGGCCGCCTTCCGCGCCATCGACAGCGGCTATCAGGTCGCGGTGCTGGTGCCGACCACCATTCTGGCCGAGCAGCATTACCGCACCTTTTCCAGCCGGATGGCCGAATACCCGTTCTCCATCGCCAGCCTCAGCCGCTTTGCCACCAAGAAAGAGCAGAAACAGGTCATCGAAAAGCTCAAGGAAGGCGCCGTCGACGTGGTGATCGGCACGCACCGCCTGGCCCAAGCCGACGTCCACTTCGCCAATCTCGGCTTGGTGATCATCGACGAAGAACAGCGGTTCGGCGTCGATATCAAGGAACGACTCAAGCAGCTTCGCAAAATGGTCGACGTGCTCACGCTCACGGCCACCCCCATTCCCCGCACCTTGCATATGTCGCTGCTGGGCCTCCGCGACATTTCCAACCTGGAAACGCCGCCCGCCGAACGGCAACCGGTGGAAACCCACGTCACCCGCTTCGACGGCGAGTTGATCCGCCACGCGATCCTCCGCGAGCTCAACCGCGGCGGGCAAATCTACTTCGTGCACAACCGCATCGAAGACATCGAAAAAGTCGCCCTGCAAATTCGCCGCATCGCGCCCGAGGCCAAGCTCAAAATTGGCCACGGGCAAATGCCCGAACGCGAACTCGAAAAAGTGATGATGAAGTTCGTCGCCGGCGAGTTCGATCTGCTTCTGGCCACCACGATTATTGAAAGCGGTCTCGATATTCCCCGGGCCAACACCATTTTCATCAACGAGGGCGACCGTTACGGGCTGGCCGACCTGCACCAGCTTCGCGGACGCGTGGGACGGCACAAGCATCGCGCCTATTGCTACGTGCTGGTCGATCCCAACAAGTCGCTCACGCCTGACGCTTCGCGGCGGCTCAATGCCATCGAAGAGTTCAGCAACATGGGGGCAGGATTCGCCATCGCCATGCGCGACCTCGAAATCCGCGGCGCTGGCAACATTCTCGGCACCGAGCAAAGCGGCCACATCAACGCCGTGGGCTACGAGCTGTATTGCCAGCTGCTCGAACATGCCGTGCGCCGGCTCAAGAAGATGCCGCCCCGCTTGCAGGTCGATGTGAACGTGGATCTGCCTGTCGAAGCCTACTTGCCTCGCGACTACGTACCCGACATGCGGCTCAAAATCGACCTGTATCGGCGGCTCGCTCGCGTTGCCAGCGAAGCCGAACTAACCGACTTTCGCGACGAATTGCTCGACCGTTTTGGGCATTTGCCGGCGGTCGTCGAAAGGTTGCTGCGCGTGATGCGGCTGCGCATTCTGGCCCAAACCCGGCAAATCGCCGCGATGCATCTCGAGGACCATTACCTGGTGTTCCATTACGCCTCGCGCCCGGCCATCGAACGGTTGGCCAAGGCCAGCAACCGCCGGCTGCGCGTGGTCGACGACAAGCAAGCCTACCTCGACGTTCGTCGCTTTCGCGAAGACCAAGACCAGCTCATCGCGGCCGCCGCGGAATTGCTGGAACTGGATTGAATCGGGCCTCGAGCAGCGAGTGCGGGAACCGGATATTCCGGCTTGGCGCGGCGGGTCGTCGCAACAATCCCGCAACAGCCGTTTCTTTTTTTTCCTAACCGCTCTAGGCGCGGAAGCCGGATTTTGGGAATTTCCCGCCCGCTTCTTTCTACCGTGTTCGCGGTCCGTGTGTGCTGGGTGCTTGCTAGCGGACTCTCCGGGGAAACCTGCCAAGGCTTCGTCGGGGGGCGCGTAGCTGGCAAACTTAGACTCCATGACACGCCGCGAATCACCTGCAACACCCGCGGACTACCGCCCCGAACAGGCCGGGCAAGGAACTGGCATGGGACCGGCTGGGAAGTCGTCGCGGAGATAGGTCAACACCGAATGAACATCCGCACCTGGATAGCCGCTTTGCTGCTGGCAACCGCCGCCACGGCGCTTCTGCCCGTTGTGGCTCGAGCCGACCATTGGTCCACCGGCGTTTCCACCCACGACAAGGGCCCCGTCGTCTTGCCAGGCGAAAGCACTGGCATGATAAGCCGCATTGGCTACGGCACCCGGCGCGTCGTGGGGACGGGCATCAAGGTCGTTGCCACCGGCGTTCAATTGCCGTTCAAATTGACCGCCGCCGCGGTACGTTCGTTCCGCTCCGACGGAGAACCGTCGGTGGCCCGTGGTCGTTCCGATTCTTCGTCGGGCCTGGCGTCGATGCAGAACCGCAACGAACCGGCAGGGCAAGCGAGGACCGTGACCGAATGGATGCGGCAGCCGCGGCCCCAATAGCCTGCCGCGCGGCAACGGATGGAAACAATACAATGCGACGATTCGCCCTGCGGCGCGATCCAAGGATGGCTTTGATGTGTGACCCTCGTCAACACGAAATGGTCGTTCGCCGGCTCTGCCGCCTGGGGAACTTGGCGGCCCCGCGCACCGTCATCGCCTGCCTGATCGCGGTATTGTGCGCCGGTGCCGCCGGATGCCAGTCGCTGTCGTCCGAACCCCAGCCAGGCCAGGCTCGCACGGTGACGGAATTCATGAAACAAGATCGGCCCGGCAATGGCGTGCTCGGTCCGTGAACCAAGCCAGGCCGCAATTCTCGACCTTCGTTGTCCGACAAGGAAAGCCGCATCGATGTGTCTGGACCCCAATGCCAAGAGTTCAACGAGTAACCCGGCTTGTGGGCGGCGCGGCCCAGCCTGGGCTTTCGCGTTGGGCGTTGTCTTGACAGGCAGCGCGGTGTTCTGCGCCGGATGCGCCACACCAGGCGGCGATGGCGAATCTGCCCGCAAGGGCCTTAAATCCAAGGGCCTGTTCGACGACGACATTGCCAACGACAAGGAATGGCAGCAGCGGGTGAAACAAGATCGGTTTCCGGCCGCCGGCATGTAAGCTGCTGCCTGCGAGTTGGAGCCGTTGTCTCGATGCCTCCCAAAAAAACCGGGCAGCGATCTGGCTTGCAGGTCGCTGCCCGGCGGTTTTTTTTGAGAGAGGGATGTCGCTTACGCGAACAGCTCTTTGATCACGCGGCCGCTGTTGGCGATCTTCATCGGGCGGCCGTTGCCGCTGG
>JAANMV010002937.1_pt1 | contig 15583 bp, 24 predicted proteins | sample 7279661 | NCBI WGS metagenome assembly JAANMV01 (sample SAMN14094540, study PRJNA606508) | bioreactor metagenome | isolation source: A lab-scale SPAN reactor treating ammonium-rich wastewater day 121 | place: Ireland: Galway | collected 2017-05-16 | reverse complement strand
ACTCGATCAGGTCCCCTTCCTGGAAGGAGTGAGTGGGAGGCGAGTGGTCCCCGGCCGCTTCTCCCTCCAGCAGCAGCGGCGTGCCGGGCAGCTCCGAAAGGATGCCCGGCAGGTCCGGCGCGGGGCTGGGCACATCGTCCAGGTACTGGAAGCGCAGGCCGCAGTGGCTGCAGGTGTCCGTGTCAACCGAGACGGCGCTGGTGCATTCCGGGCAGTCGAAGGTCCGGGTTTCCGGCTCAACATCGATTCCCAGCGCCACGTCCAGCTCGGCCTCGCTGACCGGGAAGGGGAGATCCTCCTGCGCGGCCGCGGGTTCCCCGGCCGGCAGGTCACTGCTGGGGCGCTGAAGGTCCCGGCAGAGATCCGCAAGGCTGGCGCGGTGTGCGACGCGGAAGCCCTTGTTGGGCTGGCCCGCGACTTCCTCGCCGGTCTCAGTGTTTCGGAGCTCCAGATGGTCGTCCAGCGCGCTGCGGCGTGTGACCTCCCAGCGGCCGGGGCGGGTGCTGAGCATCACCACGTCGCCGGGCCGGGCCACACCGTCGGCGTCGAGCAGCGCTGGCGCGAGCAGGTGCGGGTGGATCTTCACGCTGCCCTCTACCAGGAACACGTGCGCCTCGTCCGGGCGGACCGTGATCACGCCCCCGCGGAACACGCCGATCGGCCCGTCCTTGGCGAAGCCCTGAACCACGTCCCCGGGGCGGGGGAGGGGCGGGGCCTCCCGCAGGGCCAGCTGGCTGAAAGTGGCGGCCTCGGTGCCGATCTCGGTGCCGTTCCATTCCGCCCACTGCACGAGCAGCAGGACGTCCGCGTCGCCCGCCCGGAGGTGCCGCGCGTCCTCGCTCAGCACGGCCAACACGACCGCGTTCTGCGCCTCGCCGTCACGGGTGAAGGTGACGGGGGTGCCCACCGGGAACGTCGCCTCCAGCTCGTCTCGGCCGGGCAGGATCGCCAGGTCGATCAGGGCGTCCGTGACGCTCTGCCGCTGCGCCAGGGTCAGGTCGGCCACGGACTCGCCGCGGACCTCACCGGCCGGGTTGCGCACGTGCAGGAACCTGGCGTTCTTGACCTCGTCGACCACCCAGGGCCCGGTGCCAGGCAGCAGCTTGCTGCCGGTGCCCACGCGGCCCTCGACCCGGTCGCCGGGGCGCAGCGGCGCGGCCGGGCTGTTCGTCACGCGCGGGCCCAGGTCGTTGAAGGCCAGTCCGGTGCGGGGCACGGCCTCCTCCTGGAAGTGGGCGGAGTACTGCTCGCCATCCCGGGCCGTGATCACACCCATCCGGAACGTCCTGGGGCCTTCCTGCACGGCGACGAACTGGCCGGGGTGGTACTCGGTGGCGAACGCCACCTTGCGGCCGCGCCCGGACGCCTTCTTCGGGGCCGCATCGGCGGCGGCAGGGACGGGGGAGGCCTTGGGCTTGCGAGCAGTCTTGGTCGGGGCGGTCGTCATGGCGGTCTCCTTGCCCTGGTAGGGCGTGCATCGGCTGGCGGTGCGGTACCAGTGGTCGGCACTGGCCCGGCGCTCCTCGGCCTCGTGGGGGTCGCGGGGCTTCGTCACCCAGAACCGGGTGAGGTCCAGGTGGGGCACGCCGTCGTCGTCCAGAAACACGCGCCGGACGGTGCCGTGGATGGTCATGCCCATCTCGTGGGACGTGACGCGGTCGCCGACCTTGAAGGGCACCTGGTGCTGCCGGGTGACCAGGGCGGTCACGCACCGGGGGCAAGCGCCGAGGAGGTCGGCCCGGGTGACCGGGCCGTCCCCCAGGCAGGGGACGGTGTGCTCGGGAGCGGGCAGGCCGCACGCGACGCCCTCCTCGGCGTGGCCCCAGTGCTTCGGGCCTTTCCCGTCGAACTGGAACCAGCCGCGGTCGGTGGTGTGGAACAGGGGGACGACGGCGGGCGCGGTCACACGTCGTCCCGGCAGGCGGCGAGACGGGGGTGGTCTTCGGGCACGCCGTTCGCCACGGCCATCGCGCGGTAATGGGCGTGCAGCGCGTGGCCGCCGTCCGTCACCTGGAAGGGGCCGTGCTTGGATTGCGTCAGGCGGGCGCCGAGGTTGTGCGTGGCGCCCCGCAGCAGGAAGCCCGCGCAGGTCCGGGGGCCGCGGCGCAGGGCGTCCCCGTCACGGTCCCGGCCGGAGAGGCTGCTGTGGCAGGCGAACTGCTCCAGCGCCGCGTCGTAGCTCGTGTGGGCGCTGGCGAGGAACGCCTCGGGCGGGAACACCCCGGTTGCATCCACCCGCCACGGGCAGTCGCGGCACGGCTGGCGTTGGTACCCGGCCGAGGGGCCTTCGACGCGCAGGACCTGGTGGGCCTCGCCCGCCGGGGTGGTTTTCGTCACGCGGGCGCGGCTCATAGGACCCGCTCCCCGACCCAGTGCTCGAGCGTGTCACCGCGGCCTTTTTTGGGCGGCACGCTCAGGACACTGGAGTGCGCCAGCCCGAGCTGGCGCAGGGTGTACATGTACGCGCCGCACTGCTTGATGGACAGCCCGGTCTCGTCGGCGAGTTCGGCGCTGGTCATGGCGATGCCGGGCAGCTCGTGCAGAGCGGCCAGCACCCGGCACATGTCCGTGCCCTTGCGCACGGCCGCACGGCCAGGGAGGGGCGTGGGCGCAGGGATGACGTCGGGGAGACTCATCCGGCCCTCGTCCCGGGCGGGTTTCCCCCGAGTGTGTCGCGCACGTCGTTCAGGCTCCCGTCGCGGTCGTAGGCGTCGTCCACCGCTTTCTTGGTGCATTCGGCGGCGTACTCGGTGGCCTGCGCGTACCCGTCCTGCATCATCTGCGTGGCCGTGCGGCCGCTCGCCTCGATGCGCTTGCCGTCCGGGGCGGTGATCAGCAGGCCTTCGATTCGGCTCAGGGCATTGCGGCGCCAGAACGTCATCCAGCCGCGGTCGCGCAGGTCGCGCTCCAGGGTGTTGACATGGGCGGTGGGGCTGAGCCAGGGGCCGGGGGTGCTCACGCGGTCTCCTGAACGCAGCGGCTGCACAGGTCCGGAGCGGCCCACCAGCAGCCGCCGTCGCAGGCCCAGTCGTCGGCGCAGTGGCACCGCGCGCAGGACCGCACGCCGCGGAGTTCCGCATAGCGCTTCCGGGCCCGCGCCTCGTCACCCGCGCCGCCGTACAGGTGCCCGCCGGCGTCCGCGATCAGGCCCTCGGCGATCAGGGCGTCCAGGTGCCGCTGCATTTCGGTGGTGACCGTCTGAAGGTGGAAGCCGTACTCCCAGGCGGTCATCAGGATCTCGGCGAGCAGGTCGTTGTCCAGCGGGGCGGTCATCCGGCCACCGCCACGTCGACGATGTGCCCTTCACTCGCCAGAACCTGGGCCAGAAGCTCCAGCTCTGCAGTGTCCCGAGGGAACGTCGAGCCGAGCAGCGTGACGCGCTGCTGGAGGGTGTGGCGCGTCACCAGCAACTGCATGACCGCCTCGTCCTTGGTGACGGCCGCCACCTGCCACGCGTTGATGCCGGGCATGCGCTGCCAGCCGCTCCACAGGCCCTGATGGTCGCGGCGCAGCACGCCGGGCGTGCCGGTCACGTCCACGGGAGCCGGCACCGGGGCGGGCGGGCAGGCCAGGTGACGTTCCACGAAGTCGCTCTGGTCGTTCATCACGTCGACCAGGGACCGGTCGACGTGGATCTCCGCCCGGCAGTGCTGGCAGCGGAAGGTGTTCCTGAGCGGATCGAGCACGAACGGGTCCCGGGTCACAGCGTCATCCATGCGTCCGGGGCACGGTGCTGCTGTACGCGCTCAGCCACGAATTCGAAAGCGTGAAGGAAGGTCTCCCCGTACGCGTCGACGTCCCGGAAGGGGAGCGTGCCGGGCGTGTCGACCTCAAAGGATGCGCGCAGCAGCCACCCGCCCAGGCCACCTTGAATCAGGCCGGCGATGCGCTCCTCAGACTGCGGCCGGGTGGTGAAGGGGTAGCCGTCATGGAACACCTGGACCAGGTCCTTCCGGAGGGCGCTGCCGGGTCCAACCTCAGCGAGGTAGTTGAACAGCGTGTCGGTGACCCGGCCGTCCGGCTTGACCGACGCGGCCAGCGGAATGACCTCCGTCAGCGTGAAGGCTCGGCACTGGCAGACGTGCCGCACGTACCGCTGCAGGAACAGTTCGGTGTACCCGCCGCCGTGGGCCGCGTGGTACGCGGCGGCGGCCCGATGCTGAGCGTAGGCAGGCAGGTAGACGGGCTCCGGCTCCCGGTCGTCTACGGCGATCAGGTTCAGACTGGCCAGAACGGCGACCGCGGCCGTGAGTTCTTCCTGGGTCGGTCCCAGGGTACAGAGCAGGTTGTTGAAACGACGTTTGTCCCACAGCCACACCTGCTGCAGCACCACGGCTTCCAGGGGGGCCGACTCGGGCAGCGGTGCGGTCACTTCAGCCCCGTGCCGCGGCAGGCGGTACACGTGAACAGCGGCACGCCCCGGCGGACGCAGGGGCAGACGGGGGGACGTTTCGCGTGGAGTTTCATGCGGCACCTCGGAGGACGGGGAGGAGGGCGGCGCGGATCTGCTCGCGCGCGGCCTGGACGGTGGGGATCTCGCGGCGCCACTCCTTGCTGAGCCGGTCGACGTCGGAGAGGGGGGCGGCGTGGTGAACGTCCAGGCCGCGCAGCTCGGCCGGGATGCCGCACGACCGCAGGAACAGCACCCAGCTGTGCTGCGCCAGGGCGCCGGGCAGCGCCTCGGGCGCCGGGGCGGGCGGGAGGATCTCCGGAGCGGGGGCGGCGCCGGCCTGGGCGGAGAGCTGCTCGCACTCGCGGTTCAGGGCCCCGATCACGACCTGGGCGTTTTTCAGGTCCTGGCGGAGCTGGTGGACCTCGTTGCGGTGTTCACGCTCACGGTTGACGGTGGCGCTGCGCTCCCGGGCGAGGGTCTGCTCCAGCTGGGCGACGCGGGCCTCCAGGGCCTGCTTGTCCCGGGTAGCGGTGGCCTGCGCGGCCGCGAGGTCGCGGCGGGCGGCGGTGGCGTCTTTTTGGGCTTCGTCGAACGCGGCCGTCATCAGCTCCCGCTCGCCCGCGAGGGTGGCCTCGACCGCCGCCTCCAGGCGCTCGAGTTCCAGGACGAGCTGGTCGTTGATCAGCTGCACGATGCGGGCGCCGGCGCGCTGCTCGGCGTGTTCCAGCAGCTCGTCCCAGCGGCGGAAGGCCGCCTGGGCGCGGGCCTTGTTGACCTTGGCGCTGAGGTTGCGGTCGTAGGCCATGCCGGCCTCGGTCGCCAGCTCGGACCACAGGGAGATCCCGTCGAGCAGCAGGCGGCCTCCGGGCGTGTCTTCCAGGCGTTCACGCCGGGCGTTCAGGAACTGCAACACGGCGACGGAGATGGTGCCCTTGTCCTCCATGCTGTAGCGGTCGAAGCGGGCCATGGTTTCCTCGACGGCCGCGCGCTGCTCTTCGGTCCAGTGGGCGGGCACGCGGACCGCGACGGCCAGGGCCTCGGTGGCGGGCTTCCCGAGCAGCGCGCGCTCGCCACGCTTTTTCAGGAAGTCCTGCACGCCGGCGGTGAGCGTGCTGGGGATGGGGGAGTCGTAGGCGCGCAGGGTCATGCGGCCTGCTCCAGGGGGGCGTACTGTCCGGCCGGGGCGACGTTCATGCCGCGCAGAGCAGGCTCCCGGAGCACGGCGGTGGCCGCCTCGCACAGCGCGACCAGGTGCCGTTCAGGACGGTTGACCGCAGCGTGTTTGCGCGGGTTGAACAGCTGCCCGAAGCCGCTCAGGGCGTAGTAGCAGGTACGGCCGCGGTGATCGCTGGCGGGCTCGGACCGCAGCCCGCCAGTGCTCTCGGCGGTGAGGAGGCCGCGCTGCACGGCAGTGCGCAGCTGCACGCGCATGGACTGCACTTCCGCCTCGCTGGTGCGGCCCAGGCCGCGGGCGATCTCGCGGGCGTCCAGGGGCGCGAGGGTGCCCAGCAGCGCGATGACGCGCCGGGCGGCGGGGAAGGGGGCGCGGTTCACGACGCGCACGGGGGGGCAGGTCACGGCTGGGCCTCCTGGGTGCGGACGTGGGCGGCGTGCAGGGCGTCGGTGTCGATCAGGGTGAGGGGTTCGCCGCTCAGGCCCCACTCGGCGAGGCCGCCCGGCAGGGCGCGCAGCCCGGCGCGGGCGATCAGGAAGCCCAGGACGGCGAGGGTGAGCGCGCCGGCCAGCTCCGGCCCGCGGAAGGGGGCGAGCCACTCGCCGGCGCTGATCAGGCCGATCAGCAGCAGCAGGACGCCCAGGGCGGCTGCGGGGGCGGCGAGGCGCGCGGGGCGGGCGACGCGGAGGGCGCGGGCTTCGTCACCCACAGCGTGAACCGGAACGGAAGGCAGGGTGGTCATCAGTGGCGCTCCTTGGTCTGCGTGGGGAAGTACCCGGTCTGTTCCCAGGCGGTGACGACGTTGCGGCTGCCAGGTTTCTCGTCGCCGCGGTTGAGGTCGTGGTGAACGTCCAGGGCGGTGTCGTGGCCCATGCTGGTGATGACGCGGACCTCCTTCGTGACCCGGTTGGTGGTGACGGTCACGTCCAGGCGCTCCTCGGTGACCTGGACCGGGTCGGGGGTGGGCTGGAGGCGGTCGAGGAGGGCATACAGGGCGGCGAGCAGCAGGGCCTTCATGCGTGGTCCTGTTTCAGGCGCGTGAGGGCGGCGGGCTGGAGGTGGCGGGCGGGGACGACGTGGTTCGCGGTGCCGGCACTGATCTGCACGCGGCCGGTGGCGTCGAAGCCGACCACGTGCCATTCGGGCACGGCGGCCAGCGCGCTCAGGGCGCCGTGGTAGGTCACGTGATCGCCGATGCGGACGCGCCAGGCGGTGCGGGGGTAGGTCTCACCGGTCGGGTGGGGGCGGCCCAGGCGGTCGGCGGGGACGTGTAGGGGGCGGGGCGCGTTCACAGGTCCCCCCGGGCCACGCCGGCTTCGAGCTGGTCGGCAAGCTGCCGGGCTTCGGCGACGGTGACGTCGAGGCCGGAGGCGTCCGCGGCGCCCAGGAGGTAGCTGCGGAGCATGGTGCGGCTCTCGAGCTGCGTGTTCCGGGCCCGCTGGAGGGAGGCGCCGCTCGCCAGGTGGTCCCGGGCGTCACCGACCTTCAGGCTGTCCCGGGCGCAGATGCGCGCCATGGCGAGCGCGCCGGCGCGGACCTGGGGGCGGGACAGCAGGTGCGTGAGGGGATCGGCCACGCGCTGCGGGGAGGGCAGGGCCGTCACAGGTCACCGTCCCAGGTGGCCGCGCGGGCCATCATCAGCAGGTCGGTGGCGAGGTCGATGGCCTCGTGGGGCTCCAGGGTCAGGGTGGCGGTGGCCGTGCCGGTCTCGCTGACCTCCCGCACGTGCAGGCGCACGCGGCCCCCGGTGTCCGTGAGGGCGGTCTCCACCTCCCCGTTGTCCGTGCACTGGGTGGCGATGACGCCGGTCCGGGACGCGACCGCGTGGGTGGCGGGGCGGGTCACTCGTCATCACCTCCGAAGCAGCGGCACTCGTCCATGGCGCGGCCGCACAGCTCGCACTTAGGGGCGCAGGGGGTGCCGTAGTGGCTGTCGTATCCGTTGTCGTCGTCAAAGGGTTCGTTCTCGTCGAAGGGTTCGCCTTCGTCGTCCAGGTCGGCGACGGGCAGCGCGGCCTTGGGGGCGAGGATCTCGTCGGCAGCCTTGCGCGCCTCGGTGAAGCTGCGGCCGAGGCGCATGAAGTCCCGGGTGAGCTGGCCGTGCATGCCCGCGTACCCTTCCTCCTGACCGGTGATGTGCAGGTCCGAGAAGTAGCTCACGCCGCCACCCCCTGACCCAGGTAGGGCAGGGCGGCCATCCGGATCAGGTCGCGGATGCCGCTCAGGCTGTCCCCCCAGGCGCCCACGCCCGGCACCTGGTACGGCGTGCGCGTGCGTTTGCGCAGCTCGAACGTGTGCACCGCGATGACCTCGTCGGCGGTGCGGATCGTCAGGGTCTTGCCGTCCAGCGCGCCGATCAGGCTCACGCCGGGCAGCACGTAGATCCACTCGGTGGGCGTCAGGCGCTTCAGGATGCCCGGGGCGCTCAGGGCCGCGTCGAACTGCACGGCGTGCGCGGCCAGGTCGGCGTAGCAGGTGTCCTGAGCAGCCGCGTCCCAGGTGCCAGCGGTGCGGGCGCACGTCAGGCGGCCGCGGGCCTCGATGACCTCGTACCGGGCGAGGGTGCGGCCGTGCTCGCGCACGTCGATGATGCGCGTGAACGTCAGGTACTGCCCGGTGGTGAGAGGCAGGTCGTGCACGGTGACAGTGCGGCCGTTCAGGATGAATGTGTCGGCGGGACGGGTGACCTGGGGGTTGACCTGCTGGGGGGCTTGGGTCATTGTTTCCTCTGACTCCCACCGTTTGGATTTGCTTGCGACGGCGATTCCGGTGGGCGTCTTTTTGCTGCTCGTAGTATAAACTGAGTTTAGAGGTTGATGCAACTTTCTAAACCAAGATTAGACGAGGTAACCATGAGCGACCCGAGCACCCCCCCTTACACCCCCTCCAACTGGGACGCACTGATGAACTCCGAATTCGACCTGGAGGCCGTTGAGCGTGACCTCAAAGGCGCACCTGACGGCCTTCGCGCCCGCCGTCAGGTGTTCCTGGCCATGAAACGGCCACGCGACCGTGCCATCGACACTGCCCTGGCCGAACTGGACCGCGTGGAGGACACGCCGGTAAGCGGCATGCGCATGCTGGCCTTCGCCAGCCTCGGCCAGTACAGCCACGTGCTGAGCTTCAAGGACACGTCTCTGACGGCGGTAAACCCTTACCAGATTGAGGATGCCTGCGACTCGGCGTTTGCGCGGGCCATGGCGCACGTCGAGCACTCCCAGTTCGAGGAGGGCCGGGCGCAGCTGTTCCTCGCCGAACGCCTCGCCCAGATGCTCGGCATGCGTCACCGCGTGCAGCACGTGCGCATGGAACTGGCCCGCCTGAATATCTGCGCCGGGCGACCCAACCCGGCCATGCTGATCGAGTCCATGGCGCTGGAGACCCTCACTACCAAACGCCGCGCCTGGGGAATCCGGACCCTGGCCGAGGCGCAGATCGCGCTCGGGGATTACCGGACCGCAGCAACCGAGGTCAACAAAGGGAAGGAGAGCGGGTGCGACATGGTGAGCTGGGTCAATGCGCTGCGTGGCCAGAGCCCCGAACTGGCCGACCAGTGCATCCAGGGCGAATACCGCGACGTGGCCCGCGCCTTGTGGGCCCTGCGGTCCGGGCAGCCCTTCACAGCGCCGGCCAGCACAGGCAATAGCATCCAGGCCAAGTACGCGGCCCTGCTGCGCGCCTGGGCCATGCTTCGCACCCGCTCCATGTCAGGTCAGGCGCGGAATCTGCTGCTGGACTTCGTAGCCCGCACGCCCGACCACCGGGCCCACCGGGCGGCGGCGCTCATCCAGGCCAACGCATCGACGCCGGCCCTCGGGGACGATATCGATGCCCTGGTCGCAGAATTCAATGCGGCACTGCGGGAGATGACCCGCCCGGATGACTTCCTGGCCCTGCTCCGCGCTATCAACCCGGAAACGGCCGTGCTGCTGGGCGTGCTGCCTGGCATTCACCGGGCTGCGGCCGAAACCATGCCGGAGATCGCCATGCTGACCGGGCAGAGCCTGGCTTACCAGTTCGTGACCCACAAGTTGCCCGGGAAGACGACCGGCAGCCTGATCATGGTGCAGTCCGCTGCCCTAGGCCGGACGGGACCAGAGGCGAGGCCGCACCCGCAGGCGCTTCAGCGCGTCCGGGTGGCGCTCGCGGAGATGGGCGTGGACGCGTACGTGAACCTGGGCGTGATTATCCGCTCGGTCGCGGCCTTTCGTGATGCCGCGCGAGCAGCACGCCGGGGCCGGTGGGATTCCGCACTGGACCGGGCGCTGTCCTGGGTGGACAGCACGGCGCTGCAGGCGGAACTGCGCCGGCACATGGGGCTGTGAACTCACTTTAGATCGCAAAGTGAAGACAGGCGTTCTAAAGTGCGGTCATGAAGAAATTTCTACGACTCGGATTGGCCCTTTGCTTCCTGACGGGCGTGACGGTCGGTGCAGCGAACCCCGCGCCTTCCCCGAGCACGTCCACCGGCACCACCTCCTGGCCCCCCGTGTGGGATCCCTGCCCTGCCTGTTAAAGCCACCTGAATCCCGGTGCCTTATTGTTGCGCTCGTACAATTCGGCAACCTCGTAGACTTCCTCCCATCCTTCATCCTCCCGAGGGCCCTGACATGACCGAGACACTCACGTTGCCTACCCTGGTCACCGATCGCGAGATGGAGGCGATTAGTGATCTTGTCCCGTGCGAACGCCGGGATGCCGGGGCGGGATTGTGGTCACTCCTGTTCGACACTCAGGCGGACCAGGCGAGTGCTTCCGATCAGCTCAGACAGATGAGGGAGCAGCCCCTGTAAGTCGACCCAGAACCTCCGCTTTCTCCGGCAGCATCTCCCGCACCCCGATCAGATATCGGCCACCAAGCACTGCGACGAGCAGAGCGGTGGCCGAATCCTTGTCACTGGGATCCACGGTGATCAGTGTGCCCTGCGGCAGCGACCAGTCGCCGCTGGCTGGGGCGTCGAGCACGTAGGTGAGGTGGCCGGCCGCCTGGTCGGTCGGGCCCATCGCGTCGGTGCGCAGGGAACGCCAGCGGCCACGTTCGCTCTCGGGAATGTCGAACAGCTCCCAGGCGTAGGAGTCGCTGACATGCATGCCCGTGAGGAGCTTGGTGATGCTCGGCGGTGTCATCCGGAGGATGCTGCTCTCGCCGCGCAGGTACTTGCTGATTGACATCTCCGAGAGCGTCGACATCCGGGCCAGTTGCGCGGGGCGCATGTCTTGCTTTTCCAGCCAGCGGCGCAGCGCTCGCGCCCGGCTCCGGACGTCCTCAGGGATATGGGGCGCGAACTCCTCCGGTGCCGGGGTGGATTGGTCACCGCCAGGACTCGGTTTACCGCGGGTGTTCGCCATGCCGGGAGTATAAACCGAGTTTATAACCTCACTGACGCGTCCAAGCCAGTTGTGACCATCCCTCCAATCCCGGTTTAGCTATTTGACCAATCTCCTAAACTCGGTTTAGGCTATGAGCATGCAAATGCCAAGGCGCCTCAACCCAGCCGCAATCAAAGCGGCCCGAGAGCGCGCTGGCCGCAGCAAAAACGAAACCGCTGCGGCCATTGGAATGTCGTTTCCCGGCTACTCCAAGTGGGAAGTCGGCGAGGGAAGAACCGCCTTCGACTGGAACCGGTTCGAGCAGCTTTGTGACTTTTTAAACGTCACCGCCGAGCAGCTGACCGTCCCCTTCACCCGGCCTGTCCGCGTAGAGCAGGTCTCCGCATGACGGATCTGATCGTGGCGCTGCTGTTCCGGGGCGCCCTTAGCATCACTCGTCGGCTCACGCCGGCGCAGCGCGCCGAGCTGCAGGCCCTGCTGTTCCCCCGTATCGAGATCACTGGACGGGACGGTGAACCGATCAGTCCGGCAGATCGCCAGGCAAAGCGGGGAACGAAATGTTGAACCCGCCCACGGTCTGCCCGGCCACCCGGCGCACGTCCAGCACCAGCTGCTGTGCGCGCAACACGGTACTGCCGGACCCGGCCGTCACGTTGTCCAACAAGAGCAAGTACGGGATGTCCTCTGAAGTGAACTCCGTGCGGCGAAGCACTGCCGCTTGCACGTCACTCCCGAGGGTCGTTAGCCGCTTCGGGTCACCTGATACCACCATGCCGTCGACCAGAAAGTTCGCCATTCCAACAGCTTATTCCGACGATCCGCCGCTCACACGGTAGCCGGTCGGCCTCCTGGGTGGTCCCCCCGCGCGAGCGGGCCAGGAGGCAACACGTGGACTGCACCACCAGAACGACTGCACGACGGGGGCCGGTCGCGGCCTGATCCCACCGATGACAACACGAAGGAACGCGACCGACAGCCCACGAGGGGCGGGTCGCAGGCTGGACACCAGACCGAACACGCCGGAACAAGCACCAATTCGACGGCGGCCGGAACGAGCACCAACGTGAAGGCAGTAACGGAGTGGCACGTGGCAGAAACCCACCAGGCCCGGAGACCGATCGGCGCACAACATGCGCGGCGGTTACACCCCCGGGGTCCTGGAAGGTCTGAGGACCCACGGCCGACGGTGACCACCAACAGACCCTCACACACCTCCGGCAAGCGTCCTCTGCCGAGCCACTGGTGAGCGCGCCCCGATCCCCCTGGCGCGTGACAGCGGGGGAGGCCGGAAGATCCAACGCGGCCAGAACGAAAACAGGACATGAGGCCACCCGACCGGCCGAGAGCAGCAAAGGCGGGTTGATCCGGGGCCGATCCCCGGACGTGCTGCGCGTCGATACGGCGCACTGAACCTTTCCCTCCCGCCCCGGCCCAGCGCTGGGGCGTCTCACGGCCCGAAGGGCATCCCCCGGTTCGACTCCGGGACGGGCCAAAAAAGGAGGCACCCATGAGGAAACGATACGGAGAACTCTCGCTGCTGTGCGCGGTCCTCGCGCTCATCAGCAGCCCCCCGTCCAGCTTCTGGACGAGGTCGGCGCGGTGGATGAGACGGTGGGCCAGCCGGTTCTGGCGCACCCTGACCCGCCCGGAACCCGCCCCGGACTACGCCGCGATCAGCCGCCTGCTCCACCCCGCGCCCGTGGCGGCCACGCCCACCCGCCGCGCCGTGCGCCCCGCCCGCGACCAGCGGCCCTGGATCGAGCGGTTCAGCCTCCCTCAGAACACCTTCGCTTTCTAAACCGGTCGATTTGACCCGATCAGCCCGGCACGACCGGGCTTCACGGCCCCTTACCGGCCCCAGCGTGGGCGCGGTCCTCGGTCACAGGGGAAGGGGCCACCCACACCACACAATGGAGGCCTATGACCAGCACCTCGCCCGCGGACTACCCGTTCCCGGAATCGTCGATCAAAGGCAGTGAGCGCTTCACCGAACTGCCCAAGACCGAGCAGGACCGCCTCACCGCGAAGATCCGCGTGGCTGAGGACCGCGCGCGGGCGAACGGCACGGCTGCCCTGGCCGTCATCGGCGTCGCCACCCTGCTGCGCACCGTGGCCCCGGCCACGCCCCTGCCGCTCGTGCTGCTGATGGTGTTCGCGGTCCTGCTCACCCTCGGCCTGAGCCTGGCCGTGACGTTCAACCGGGACACCACCAGCCTGACGGTCCGCTGGATGCACGAGGAACAACAGCGCCTCTGGTCCGACCGCCGGGCGTACCTGGACATCCTGCGGTACTACCAGCGGTCGTACATGCGCACCATCGGGGAACTCAATGCCCTGATGGACACGAAGTACGACCTGCTCGAGTTTCAGAACGTCGCCCTGCTCCTGACGTTCGTGACCCTCGTCGCCATGCTCGGCACCGCCCTCGCCGCACTACCATGAGGGCGTGACCGAGCCCGAACAGGACCGCGAACCGCCGCCGCCACCCCCACCGCCCCCGCCCATGCCGGACAGCGAACCGGAGTGGCGGCACGACCGCTCCGATTACGGGCGAGGCCGTGAACCGGTCATCACCGACCAGACCGATCTCACCGCTGAACACTGAGTTTTTCCCCACTGCACCCTGGCCACCCAGCCCGGGTGCGTTCTTTGACCCTGGCGCAGTGGGCGCCTGTCCCTGGCGGACGGTCCGGTTCGAACCCGGACGGGGTCACGCGGCCGCGACGGCGGCCCGCTCCAGGACCTGCACGGCGTCCCCGTGAGGTCCCCTTCTCCCGGCCGCGGGGGAGAACGCGCGTAGCCGGCCAGCGCCGCCACGGACAGGGAACCCGACGTGGAACGGCTGGCTTGACCGGACGGGAACCCCCCCGACCCTGGTGACGGTGAGGCGAGACTGCTGGGGTGAATAGCAGCAGGCCCGTGGGCATCAGACGCGGGCTTGAACCGGCGGTCCCCCGGACGCGCCGGGATGCTGGTCCGCCCGGCAGGCCCCCTGCTGCCCTGCCGGGCATCCGGACCAACCGGGAGCCCGCGCGCCAGGGCTCAACCGGCCCACACCTGGGGAAGTGGCGCTCCCCGCCCTGAGCGTGCACACCGGACCCTCCCGCAGGGGGAAGAGGCCCGGCCCGGAGAGGCGTTGGGGATCAGGACGCCCAGACCAGCAGCTGCGTCTGCTGGCCGGAGATCCGCCCGGTCAAGCGGTTCGGGGCAGGCGAGTCGTTCGTGCGGTGGAATGCGATGCGAACGGCCCGCCCCGCCCGGAGTTTCTCCGGGGGCCATCCAGGTCCCCCTTCCCGATCACCGGGCCTGCACACCCGGAACAGGCACCAGCGCGCGTGCCGACCCCGCCAGTCTCCCACCCGCGTCAGACCCCGCCCCGCGCGGTCGCGCATGACCGGACATGGCACCCCACCCCGCCGGGCAGCAGCGCGGGCCCACCTCGTCCGCCCCCCCGGTCCGCCCACGCCGCTGATTTCCCGGCGCGGGCGGACCCCCTGAGAGCACCAGCCCCGGCTCGAAGCCAACGTCACAGCGGGGCCACGCCCAGCCACCCGGCTGGGCCCAGTGGGGGAGAGGGGTCTGGCCCTCCCTGCCTGCAGGAGCCGGTTCGACCCCGGCCTCCCCCCACACGTCACCCGTCGCCCACCCGGACCTCCGGCGGGTGACCGGCCGCTCCCGCCCGAGTGAGGCGGGACGCGGCCTTCGATCGTCGGCCCTCCGCCTTCCCTCCTTTCACCCAGGCTGACCCCGAGCGTGTGGAGCCGGGGTCGCCTCACGAGACCGGACGCCCGGCGGGTTCGACTCCCGCCCTCGTGCCCCCGCCGCCTGGGCCCGCGCCCCCACAGGAGCCTCATGACCGAATCCCCACCCCTGACGCCCGGGCAGGCCGCGTACCACGCGCACGCCCGCGCCTTCCTCCACCCCGACCAGTTGCAGGATCACCTGCTGACCGAAGCCTGGGAGGCCCTGGGCCCCGACGACCGGCAGCGCTGGGAAGCGGCCGGGCAGGCCGCCCTCGGCCACCTGCTGTGCCGCCCCCTGCTCGAAGGCCCAGGCGCGCGGGCGCCCGCCAGGGAAGTGCGCGAACACCTCGCCCGGGCCGAGCAGGCCTGGGCGCAGTACGTCACCGGCCCGGACGGCCAGCTCGACCGCGGGAAGGTCTTCGCGGAACTCGCGGACTACTCGGTGGTGCTGGACAACACGACGCAGGTGTACCTGCACGTCACCAACCGCGCGGCCAGCAACCCGTTCATCCAGGCGGACGTCATCAAGGCCCTGGCGGACGGGGTGACCAGCAACGTCGCCAGCGACGAGGTCGCCGACGCGCTTATGAAGCTCGCCCGCAGCCTCGACGAGCAGGACCACGCCGGGGTCCTGGAGCTGATCGACCGCGCGGCCACCGAGTACGGCGTACAGGACCTATCGCAGCGGCTCGAAGGGCAGAACGCCGCGGCCGGGCAGGACCGGCAGGCCTGCGCCAGCGGGAATCTCCAGCCGGGCGACTGGGTGCGCGTGACCGGCACGTGCCAGACGCTCGTGGGCCAGCAACTGGTGCCCATCGAGGACGAGGTGGGGTTGATCGTCGATACCTACCGCGAACTGGAGGGCCGCGACTACGTGGTGAGCGTGCGGGGCCTCGCGGACCTGTACGAGTGCCGCGCCGCGCAGCTGACCCGGATCACCCGC
>JAANMV010002936.1_pt1 | contig 15585 bp, 7 predicted proteins | sample 7279661 | NCBI WGS metagenome assembly JAANMV01 (sample SAMN14094540, study PRJNA606508) | bioreactor metagenome | isolation source: A lab-scale SPAN reactor treating ammonium-rich wastewater day 121 | place: Ireland: Galway | collected 2017-05-16 | reverse complement strand
GGTCTTTTTCTGGAATCATCCCGCCATTTTGGACTTGAAGAGCGGTGGATGGTGTTTTACGGCCGTGAGCACAAACTGCAAGATCTCAGGTACAGAGGACTTCAACACCTGCCGATCTTCAGCGGAGAGAACTCACCCGCCACTTCAAAGCCTGTGTGCCCTTCCTCCGCCACGACACGCTACAGCGTCTCGTGGACATCATTCACGCGATGGTGACCGCCCGAAAAGTGAATCAGAGTGAGCTGTGCGCTCACCTCCCTGGAGCAAGTTCCATCGACGCGAAGCGACGCCGGTTGGAACGGGGCTGTCGGGAGCCACAGCTGACTGAATCCTTCTTCCTGGCCTTCCTGCTGGCCCTGCTGCCTCCAGGGAAACTGCTCCTCAACATGGACCGCACAACCTGGAGGCGCGGAGACGCGCCTTTGGACCTCCTGGTCCTGGGCGTCGTCCTGCACGGGTACAAGGTGCCGCTCGTCTGGACCGCTCTGGACCACAACGGCAACAGCGGCACGGTCCGGCGCATCGGGCTGGTCTCCAGGCTGCCGAAGGCCCTTCCAGCGGCCCGCTGGAAGGGCTTGGTCGCTGACAGAGAGTTCATCGGCGGCGAATGGTTCTGCTTCCTGAGACGCAAGGGCATCAAAGGGGCCATCCGCATCCGGAAGAATGCTGTCGTTAACGCGCCGCGCGTGGACGCGTAGTTCGGTGATCTGAAGGTTGGGGACGTGCGCTGCCTGGCCGAGCGAGCCAGCGTCTAAGGCGAGGTGATGCAGGTCGTGGCCACCAGGTCCCCTGCGGGGGACCTGATGGCGATCGCTACCGATTTCAGCGTCTGGGACACTTGTGTTCCGTACTGAGCCCGCTGGTCCGTGGAGTCGACATTCGCGAGCCTCAAGGTTCGCGGGTTTGACCTGGAGCGCACTGGCATCACTCGTCCTGGCCGACTGGAACACCTGTTCGGGCTGGTGATCCTGGCCTGGGTCAGCTGCCTGCGGGTAGGTGTGTGGCTCCAGTTGCGCGTCCCGATCAAAGTGAAGGCCCATGGCCGATCGGCCATGAGCCTCGTGCGGTACGGCGCAGAGCAGCTGGGCCATGCGCTGCGGTGGAGCTTGCCCAAGTCACCCGAACTGATCAGGCTGCTGAGCACGCCGTTTCACGCACCAGGCACGGCTTGAAAGTAACATGTCCAGTGCAGAATTCGTAGATGTTATTCATTTAGATACGTATCCTGAGACACTAGTGGATCAACAGACGGAATGTTTGCCGTCCCAGGCGCATTGCATCTTCAATCGAAGTGGCAGAGGTGAGCTAGGGGTCGCTCGAGTGTCCCTGTCAGACGCGGGTGATTGATAACGACGTACACTTCTATGGGCGCTCCGCAGATGTCATTGCGCCTGTTCACGACGATCCCGAGGAGAATGTGATGACACCAATGCACCGCTGGACTCTTGGTGCGCTGCTGATGGGTGCGGCGCTCGCACAGGGCAGCAGCCCCCTGACCCTGACCCTGGCCCAAGCCATCGTCACGCAGACGACGGTCAATGGCCGGACCACCGAAACGTTGACCCTCGCCCCCAAGACCGTTCTGCCCGGGACGGTTCTCTCGCAGGTTGTCAGCGCCCGCAACACCGGAACCACTGCGCTCAAGGGTGTCGTGGTCAACCTGCCTGTGCCGCGCAGCACCGTCTTCCTGACGACCGATCCGCTGCCCGAGGGGACGAAAGCGCTTTACTCGATCGATGGAGGAAAGACGTTCGCGGCCGCACCGCTGACCAAGCGGGTGACAGTCATGGAAAACGGTGCTTCCGTTCAGAAAGTGGTGACCGTCCAGCCAAGCGAGTACACGAACGCGAGGTGGACGATCAGTTCTCTGGCGCCGGGCGCGGTTGTGAAGGTCGGCTTCCGCATCAAGGTGCGCTAAATCTCCTCATCGGCGATGACGAGGCTGCCAGAACCCATGGGTTCTGGCAGCCTCGTCATGCATTCTTGACTGGCGTGCCCAGAACCCTGGGCGGGACACCCACAGCCTTGCGCAGTGGCCGGGAGGCGGTGACAGAGGAGGTGGGACGCGGAGCGGCTGCGTCCCACCTCCCGCCGGCTTGAGCCGCTTACCTGATCTGCACCTGGAAGCAGACCGTGACGGTTTCCCCGGCGAGCAGCGTGCCGAGGGTCACCCGAAGGCTGCTGTCGAGTGTTCCAGCGTCGTCACCGACGGCGGCCGTGTAGCGTCCGGTGGTGGTCCCGACGCTGGGGGTGGTGCGCGTCCATTTGATGGCCTGACCGGCGTACGCGGCGTCGGTGCCGACGGTGGTCAGGGGAATCCCGAGGCCGTTGAGGACGTCAGTCAGGATGTAGTTGGCGAGGTCGGCTCCGCCGGGGTTCTGGACCGTGATGCAGTACTCGAGCACTTCCGTGGGCAGGCCGGTGCTGCTCGTGCTGAAGCGGGGCGTGCCGCCGTTGTCGCGGAGATCGGCTGTGACGTTCCGCACGCTCTTGGTCAGGGTGGTGAGGATCAGACGCGTGGTGACGCTGGCCGTATTGCCGGAGGACGCGTCCGTCGCCGTCTCCGCCGGGTTGCTGACCTGGCTGGTGGTGGTGAAGGTCGGGGCCGCGGCGGTGCCGGGCGCCACGCGCAGGTTGGTGAGGGTAATGGTCTGGGGCGTGGCGGTGGTGATCGTGCCGGTGGTGGTGCAGGTCACGGTTTGTGCGCTGGCCGTGCACATCCACGCGCCGGTGCTGGACGTGTAGGTCCCCGTCCACCCCAGCCCGCCGGGGAGGGTGGTGGTCACCGTGGTCGTGCCAGTGGCATTCGCACTGGCGGTCGAGACCGTGAGGGTGTACGAGACGAACTGGTCCACGGCCGTCACGGGGGGGTTGGTGCTGGCGACCGTGCTGGGGCGCGCGAAGGCAGGCCCGCTGATGGCCAGCGAGAGGTTCGGGGTGGCGGCCGTGACCGTGATGGGGATGGTGGCGGTATCACAGGCACCTGTGACGGTCTTGTCGCAGAGCTGGTACGTGACGGTGTACGCCCCTGCAGCCGCGCCGGCCGGGATGACCAGCTGCCCAGCGCCGTTGACCGTGAGGCCAGAGAGCCCGCCGGCGTTATTGATGGTCACGGTCGAGTTCGTGGCCGTGGCCGCGTCGCTACCGTTCGTGTCGTTCCCGAGAACGCTGACCGCTCCACCGGAAGGCCCGGGCACGGACACCGCCGGGTCGGTCACGGCATTGATGAGGCGGGTGTCGACGCGGGCACTGGTGTTGTTGCCCGACACCGGGTCAGACACACCGGTTGGGACGGTCAGGGCTGCCTGGTTCTGAAGGATGCCGCTGGCGTCGGGGGTGGTGCCGGTGATCGTGTAGGTGAGGTAGTGCCCGTCCGGTACGGTGTTCCCAGGCGTGGTATCGACGCTCAGGGCACCGGTCGTCATCGTGACAGTGCTGCCGGAAACGCTGGACGTGCCGCAGGTGGCGGACCCGGTGGCCGCGCAGGCCACGGTGGCACCGGTAAACCCGGCCGGCAGAGCGTCCGTGAGGGTGACGCTACTGGTACTGTCTGGGCCGTTGTTCCACACCCGAACCGTGTAGGTCAACGGTCGACCCGCCCCAACGGCGACCACGGCGTTCTTGTCAATCGCGAGATCAGCGCGCCGATTGATCGTCAGAGGCTGGGTTCCGGTGTTGTCGGCCTGATTGGTGACAGATTCGGTGATTCCGCTGGTGGCGGTGGCCGTGTTCGTAACCGCACCAAAGACCTGGCCGTTGACCGTGGTGGTGATGCGGTATCGGACGTCCTGTGTGCCGAGCAGGGTGGCGATGGCGTTGGTGCCGCCCCATGCCCGGCCGTCGTTGTCAAGCCGCCGGATGGCGGGGAGGGTGATGGTGGTGATGCCAGTCGTGGCATTCACCGTGGTCGTCACGCCAGTGAGCGTGGTCCAGGTGGTACCGCCGTCATAGCTGATTTCCGTACCGGTATAGGTGAGGCCTTTGGGCAGGGAGTCGACGGTGACGACATTCAGCGCCTCGGTGACGCCCTGACGGTTGTCGACGGTCAGGAGGTATTTGACGGTGTCCCCTGTGCTGACGGTCGTCGCGCCTTCGAGGGCCTTGACGAGCCGCACATTGGCATCGTTGACGTTGGCCATGACGACCATGCTGTACAGGTTGACCTGCTCGCCGGAGTTGCTGGCCGAATAGGCATTGATGCTGTTGGTACCAGCGGGCAGGATGTTGGAAACGTTGAACGTCGCCACGTCGACGCCGCCCGTCGTGGTGGTGCCAGTGACACTCGAACCACCCTGAATGCTCTCATTCCCGTTTTCGTCTTCGTAGGTGACGATGCCCCGGTAGATGTCGGTGGCTGGCCGGCTGGCGGAGGAGAGGGAGGTGCGGGTTCCCGAAGTGCCGGCGCGGATCTGCAGCACGTCGGATCCATTGGAGCCCGGGTCCCCTTCGGCGGCGACGACTGTCAGCTTGGTAACCTTGTCGTATGCCGGGGCGTTGGGCACGGTCAGGCCGGTGACATTGATATCAGCCGTGGTCGTCCCATAGATATAATTCAGGCCGTCGTAGAAACTGATTTTCTTCGTCGAGAGGCCTTCGTTTTCGTAGACGATGTAAAGCGCCCAGCCACCATGCACCGTGGAATAACTGCAGTTCAATGAGTTGACCTGGATGTTCAGGTTATCCATCCTCATGGTCGCGTTTGGGTTTGCTCTGACCAGACTGGTCACGTCAGCCACCGCGCCCATATCGGAAACATCGAAATTACCGGTCCAGGTCCGCGCTGCCGTGACGACCTGTGGGGTGCCGCCCACAGTGAAGGTGACGGTGTTGTCGACGGCGGTGTTCGTGGCCTTGGAGGCGAACCAGTACAGGTAGGCCGCACGGACGGTGGCGCCGGCTGGGACCTGCTGGGCAGCGGTACGCTGGGCGGCAGTGACAGTGGCATCGATCCCGTTAACTTCAGCCTGAGTTCCTGTGTTCCCCGTAATAATACCAGCTGTGTTCCCGGGCGAGTTGGACTTCACCTGGCAGGAATTCGTGTTGCCGTTGGTGACACGGAAGCTCGCGCCAAGCGCCACGTAGTCGACCCGGCCGGACACGGTGATGTCCGCGTTGGGTCCGATGGCTTTGGTGGTGGTTTGCGCCTCGGCCAGGCCCGTGAGGGCGATGGCCGTGGCGGTCAGCCACATTCGGGCTGAGGTCAGGTTCATTTCTGTCCTCCGAGGGTCTCGTCGAGGGTGAGGTCCAGCCGGAGGTAGAGGCCGGGCCGGGTGTAGGTGTTGCTGGGCAGTCCCTCGAACCCGAGGAGGTTGTACCCGGCGGTCAGCCAGGTGCCAGGGAGGGCCCGGACGCTGGCTTCGAGGCCCAGGCCGTACAGTTGGCTGCTGGACGCGGGTTGCGTGAGGACGCGGCCCCAGGCGCCGAGGCCGAAGCGGTCGGTGAGGTAGTACGTGCCGCCGAGGGACGCCTGGGCGGTGAAGGTGTCAGTGTTGTTCAGGAGGGTGCGGGTGTCCAGGCCGGCGCGGACGGCCCAGTCCGCCTGGTGCCATTCGGCGCTGGCACCGGCACTGAGTTCCGGAGCGATACCGTTGGTCAGGGTGCCCTGCACGTACCGGACGTACCCGAGGCTGTTGAACGTGCCGCTGCGGTAGGCGTACCCGAGGCTGGCGCGGGCGCCCCGCTTCCCGAGACCGAACTCGGCGAGGCCGTCGGCGGTGAGGGTGAGCTGGTCGGTGAGGCGGCCGGTGACGCCGCTGCGGACGACCACGCCGAACTGTCCGGCCTGCAGGGTGAGGTCGGTGGCGAGGGTCGCGGTGACCGTGTCCGTGCGGTAGGTGAGGTCCGCGCCGCCGCTGACCTGGGCGGGGGCTGCGGGACTGGCGGTGGCGCTGCCCCGCAGCCCGAGGGTGAGGTGGTCGTTGAGGGGGAGGGCGGTGGTGACGCCGAACCGGGCGCGGTTCCCGGCGCCGCTGGCGGTGGGCAGTTCGTAGGAGGCGGCGTAGGTGGTGTTGCCGACGCGGCTGTCGAGGCTGAGGAGCGCCGTGTGGTCCTTGCCCCAGGTGACGGTGTCGGTGAGGCTGAGTGTCACCTGCCGCGTGAGGCGGTAGCGGACACTCAGGGCGGTGGTGGTGTCGAGGTTCCCGGTGAGGGGCTGCGTGTGCACGACGTCTACGTCGAGGGGGTCCTGATGGTAGCCGAGGCTGGCGACGGCGCCGAGGCCGCTCGTGTCCCCGAACGCGGCTTTGAGGCCGCCGCCGACGCTGAACGGCCCGAGCTGGGTGGTGGCGCGGCCGGTGAGGCTGCCGCCCTGCCCGGCGGGGGTGTCGTGGTACTCCGCGTCGGCCAGCGCGGTGACCTGACCGATCTGTGCGGCGTAGGCGGCGGTGGTGGTCAGGCCGGGCGTGAAGGGCGCCAGGCCCTGATAGCCGGGGTCCTGATACCGCACGCGCGCGGAGAACGTGTCGGTCGGCCGGGGTTTGGCAGTGAGGTCCGCGCTGACCTGCAGGCCACCGGCGTACGCGACGCGGGTGTCGGCGCGCAGCGTGGTGGTGTCGTACGTGGCGCGGGCCCCGAGGGTGAGTTGGCCGTCGAGGTGCACGGCCGCGACGCCGAACGTGGCCGGACCGGCCGCGTACCTGAGCTGCGCGCCGTACGCGAGGTCCCGCTGGTCGAGGGCCCGGTCGAGGCGGTAGCTGGCGTACACGCGCACGGTGTTCAGGCGGGCGTCGATGGGTTCGATGGCGCGGGCGAAGGTGATCACGCCGGTGCGGACGTCGAGGACGTAATCGACGTTCCGGGTGAGGGTGACGCGGCTGAGTTCCTTGTCGGTGCGGGGTTCCAGAGTCACGAGCTCGAGGGTTTCGCTGCCTTCGCTGATGCCGGTGTTCGGGAGCCGCAGCAGGCGCGTGCTTTCCGGGGTCAGCACAAGGCCGGTCACGCGGTCGTTGGGGACCATGGCCGCGAACGCGCTCACGCCGGGCGTGGTTTTCGTGCCGAGGGTCAGGGCGGTGAGCTGCTCCCCGACGGGCAGCACGTCGATGGGCACGGGTGCGCGGCGATAGGCGACGCGGAAGGCGGGATGGTCGTACAGGAACGCGACGGGGTCGATGCCCTGGAGCGGCACCTGTTCGGTGCTGGCGTCCCCGGCCACCGGGTTGCGCTTGAGGGTGTCCGTGTCGGTGGGGAGGCCGTCCTTGTCGGCGGCGGCGTAGAGTTTCCCGCCGCCGAGGGGGCCTTCGTAGTACGCGCGGGCCTGGAGGCTCACGTCGTCCTGAACGTTGAAATTCCCGTCGAGACCGACGGTGGCGCTGATCACGCCGATCCCGACCCGGCCGGGGGCGGGGGTCACGTCGAACGTGAACCGCCGGGTGTCGCTGCCCAGGGGAATGTCGAGAGTGAGGGTGGTGGGGGAGGTTTGCGGCTGGAGTTCGAGGATGCCTTCGCCGTTCTCGAGTCGCAGCTGGTGGCCGCCCTCGCCGGGATCGGCGTCGCGGCTGAGGGGTTCGGGGGTGCTGCGGATGGTGACGCTGGGCTGCGCAGTGAGTTGCCCGGCGGCGTCCAGGGCACGGATCTTCACGCGCAGGGGGGTGCTGCCGTCCGCCTGAAGGGTCAGGGGGATCACCTGGAGGGTCGCCGTCGGCCCGACGACCTGCACGGTGACGGTGTCGTTGCCGGCGCGGAGTTCGTTCGGCCCGGCGCGCAGGGGCACGCCGACGAACGTGACGCGCTGGGTGCCCTGGGCCGGGTCCTCGGTGACCGTGCCGATGCGGTCGGCGCCGACCGCTTCCCCGTTCACGGTGAGGGTGGGCAGGTCCCCGGCGGGCGCTTCGATGACCACGCTGACGCGGTCGCGGGTCCGGAGGACGGTGCCCTGCAGGGGGAGCTTGAGCTGACCGGCGTTCTCCGTCGGGGTCTGCTGTGCCTGCAGGGGCTGGGCAGCGTTGAAGTCCCGGAGGTCGAGGGTGCCGCGGAGGACCTCGGTGCGGCCCTGCGGGGTGCGGGTCATCAGGGCGGGGCTGGGGAGGGGACCCAGCGGGCGGGTGTGCGTGAGGTCGTACATGATCACGTGCCGCTCAGCGCTGGGGGAGGGCAGGGTCCAGTAGAGGGTGCCGCTGGGGCCGCGCAGGGGATCGGGGAAGGGCTGCCCGTCGAGCTGGGCCGTGCCAGGGGCGTAGGCCGCCCCGTCCGGGACCTGGTGGGCGATCACGACTTCCCCGTCACGGATGGGGGCGAGGAAGGGCACCTGCACCGTGCTCACGCGGGTGATGGCCAGGGGAGTGGCGGGCGTGGGGTCGGTGACCGGCACGGCCGGAGCGGGCGGGGGCGCAACGGCCTGAAGGGTGGCGTCCGCCGTCTGCGTGACCGCGCAGCCGGGCGTGTCGAGCGCGGCGCGGAAGGTCAGGTCGCCGGGTGCGGCGACGTGGGCGCGGTACGCGACGGTGCGGGTTTCGCCGGCGGTGAGCGTGCCGGTGAACACCGTGGGGTCCAGGGCGGTGAGGCCCGCGCCGGGCTGGTCGGTGAGGGCGTAGGGCACCGGGACGGCGCCTGTGTTGGTGAGCGTCAGGGTGACGGTGACGTCGTCCCCCACCTGGGCGGGGCCGGGGGTGGCGCGGCGGAGTTGCACGTCGGTGCGGTGCGGCATCACGTTCACGGTGGTGCGGGCTGTGGTTCCCCAGGGGGTCAGGGTGGCGGTCACCAGGACCGGTCCGGGGGTGGTGGCTGTCGCGGTGAAGGTGAGGACGCCGGGCGTCTCCGCATTGAAGGTGCCGGGGAGCCCCTGGGACCCCAGGCTGGACAGGCCCGGGGCGTTCACACTCAGTTCCTGCGGCAGCGTCCCGGTGAAGGCCGTGGTGGCGCGGGCGGTGACGGTGACCGTGTCGCCCACGCAGACGCTCGTCTTGTCGGTGTTGACGTCGAGCTGCACCTGGGGCCGGATCTGGACGCGGGCCTGGGCCGCGCCGCCCAGCGGCACGCTGAGCACGCTCGGTTCCGCGGTGACCACGGCGCCGGGAATGGCCACCGGGGTGATCTCGTACGTGCCGGCGGCCACGCGCGCGCCGTACTGGCCGTCGATCGTGACGGGCGCGGCGCCGACCTGCACGTCCGCCCGGGTAGGCTGTGCACTCCCGGGCAGCACGAGTTCCGCGGTGACGTTCAATTCCCCCGTCTGGTCGACGCGCGTGAGGGTCAGGGGGGTGGGGGACCCGGCGCGCAGCAGGCTGAACCCGGCGGTGTTCGAGAACTGCTGCGCGCCGGGCGGCTGGCGCAGTTCGACGGTGTACTGCCCGGCCGCCTGGGGGAGGGGCAGGTCCACCCACGCCCGGTCAGCGCTGACGGGCAGCGCCGTGACGCGGCCCTGGGCGTCCCGGAGCCTGCCCTGGAGTTCGCCCGTGCCGTCCCCGTCGTACATGCGCAGGACGTAGGGGGCGGCGCCGTCGGTGGTGACGGTCAGGGCGGGGACCCAGTCGCGGGCGTAAATGTTTACGGACAGCTGGTCGGCTTCCAGGTTCCCGCTCACGCCCGTGAGCCGCACGGCGAAGGTGTTCTTCCCGGCGCCCTGCGTGCGGACGGTGAGCTGGTACTGACCGGCGGCGAGGTGCTGGTCGATCAGGGACGTCCAGTCGTGCTCGCCGGCAGTGAAGGTCCGCTGCGCGATCACCTGGCCGGCCGCGTCCCGCAGGGTGAACGTCGTGGTCAGGCCGGCACTGCTGTACTGTTCGTCGCCGTAGTAAGTGTCGCTGCGGTAGTCGGTGGGTGCGGTGGCGGGGCTGTAGAGGTCCAGGCGCATGGGCCCGGCCACCGGAACCTGGAGGGTGAGGACCTGGTCGCCGACGGTCCACAGGAGCCGGTCGCCGATGCTGGTCAGGGGAAGGGTGGTGGCGGTGGCCTGTGCGTGCGCGGCGGGGCTGCTGGCGAGCAGCGCCGTGAGGGCCGTCAGGGCCGCCAGGGAGGGGCGTCGTTGTGCGTTCACGTCAGTTCCTCCAGCTCACGGCGGGATCGGTGGTGGCGGCCCGGTCTTCGGTCACCCCGTCGAAGCGGTAGGTGATGGTCGTCATGCCGGCGGCCAGCGTACCGGTCAGGCCATTGCGGCCGTCTTTCAAGGCCGCACCGTCCGGCAGCGGGTCGAGGAGGGTGAAGCCGTCGATGGGCCGGGCACTGGTGACCGTGAGGGTGACGACGTACCCGGTGCCGGAGCGGACGACGACCTTCTCGATGCGGACGTCACCGACCGTCAGGACGGTCCGGCGGAGGGCGGTGACGTCCGCCGGCGGGGCCGTGAGGGGAAAGTCGGCACTGGTCAGGCCGCGCACGTGCACGGTGTGCGTGCCGGGCAGGCCGCTGCTGGCGGGCAGGTGGGCTGGCGCGTACGGCGTGCTGCTGGGGTCGAGGCGCAGGGCCTGGGTGCCGAACGGCACGTTGGCGAAGTGGTACCGGCCGTCCTGGTCGGTCAGGGCAATCCGGCCCCCGGCCAGCACGATGCGGGCGCGCTGCACGGGCGTGTCGGTTCCGGCGTCGTACACGCCGTTACCGTCGCGGTCCACGAAGACCACGCCGATCACGTCGCCGATCGGGGCGAGGTGCAGCGGCTCGAGGCGGATACTGGCGGTCGCGCGGTTGCTGGCAATGGCGAGTGCGCCCGCGCTCTGCCCGGTGGCGCCCACCACCTGGACGGTGTTGAGGAGAGTGGCGCCCGCGGCGGGGGTCACGCGGGTGACGTACGTGAGCACCACTTCAGCGCCGGGCGGCAGCGTGCCGATCGACCATTGCAGCTGACGGTCCGTGCCGTTCGGGTCCGCGAGCACTTCGCCGTTCAGGGTGGCGGTGCCGGGCACGTACTCGAGGCCCACGGCCGGTTCGTCCGTGACGACCGCGTTGACGAGCGCCGTGGTGGGGGCGAGGTTGCGGATGCGGAGGGTGTACCGCACGCGGTCGCCGTACGTGACGGTGCGCGCGCTGGCTTCCTTGATGACGATCAGGCCGGCACTCCACACCGGGGTGCTGACCTCGTTGCTGGGCACGGGGGTGGGGAGCTCGGTGCTGGTGAGGGTGAACACGTTCGTCAGCTGCTCACCGTCGACGGCCCGCTCCGACACCTTCGTGCGGACGGTCACGGTCCGGGTGTCCCCGGGGTTCAGGGTGCCGAAGGTCCAGGTCACGGCCTGGCTGCCCGGCTGGCCGGTGACGGTCACGTCGTCGCTGCCGTCGACGAAGTCCACGTGGGCCGGGAGGGGGTCCGTGACGGTCACGCCGGTGAGGGGACGCGTGTAGGGATTACGGACACTCAGGGTGTAGGTGACGAAGTCGCCCTGAGCGACGGGCACGCCAACTGGCACGGAGGTGGTCTTCCGGACGTCCGGCAGGCCCGCCTCGACACTCTGCACCTGGTCGAAGGTGACGTTCGTCGTGCCGCGCTCCCCGGTCGCTGTGAGGCGCACTTCGAGGGCGCCGGCCTGCGCCGCGGCGTAGCAGACGCGCACCGCTGCCGACTCGCCTGGCTCCAGGAGCAGGGGCTGGGTGAGGGGGGTCCCCTGCGCGGTCAGGAATTCAGCGGCTGCCTCACCCTGCAGGGTGGTGACGGTCACCCGGTACGTGTCGCGGACGTCCCCGGTGTTCTTGAGGGTGTGGTCGAAGCAGGTGGCCTGCCCCACCACCCCGAAGGTCTTGACCTGCCGGTCGGCGGGGGTGCCTTCCGCCGCTTCGGGCGTGCCGATGGGGCCGATGGCGACGGCCGGCTGGTAGCGGACGTCAGCGACGGCGGTGCTGGAAGCGGACTGGTTGCCGGTGGTGGCCACGGCGACGTTGGTGAACTGCCGGTTCTCCGCCTGGGCTTCGGCGACCATCCGGAAGGTCAGCGTCAGCTGTCCGCCGGACGGCAGGGCAGCGGCCCGGACGCGCACGCCGCTGACCTGAAGGGGCTCGGTGACGCTCCACTGGGCGCCATCGTCGGTAAATTCGGTCGTTGCGCCCGCGACGCCGCTGACGGCGGCGCTGCCTGGCACGAACTTCAGGCCCTGCGCACGCTGCGCGCCGAGCAGGTCCGTCAGCAGCACTTCCCGGCTTTCCCCCTGCCCGTCATTGGTGGTGGTGACGGTTACGGTCGTCTCCGCGCCGGGGCGCACCAGGGCCGGTGAGAACGTCTTGGTGACGGTCAGGGCCGGGGGCGGTCCGACCGTGACGCGGCTGACGTTGTCCACGTCCTGAACCCCGCCAGGGCAGCCGGCCACGAGATTGACGGCGGCGTCCCCACGGGCCGCGCCGGTGGTCTGGGCGATCAGCAGCAGCTGGGCGGTGCCGTCGGCGGGCAGGGTCACGGCCGTCACCTCGGGCTCACCCGCGTCCAGGAAACCGTTGCCGTTCAGGTCGTGATGAACGCGCATGGCCGGCGTAAAGGCGCCGCCGGCCCCCTGGGCGGTGACGTCCAGGGTGGCCGTGTCGTTCCCGGCATTGACCAGGGCGTACCGGAAGGTGGCGGCCTCACCCGGAAGAATGGTGACAGCCTGCCCGGGGGCGGCGGGCGTTCCGTTTGGGGTGACGCTGACCGCGCAGACCGACTGGACGACCGCGCTCACGGTGTTGCTGATGATCTGGCCGGCCGTCCCGCCCGCCGGGGCGTCGTACGTGATGTCCGCCGTGTTGCTGATGGTGGTGCCGGCCGGCGTTCCTGCGCCCAGCGCTGGAGTCAGACCGAGGGTCAGGCCCAGCGCCAGGAGCTGGATGATCCGGGTGGAGTGGTGGGTGGCGTGGGATTTCACAGGGTGGACTCCTTCACTGGGCGGGTCGTGTGGCCCGCATGCGGGAGAGGTGCGCCCGGATTCACGGGCGCACCTCGTCACCCCTCAGGTGAGGCGGGTTATTTGACTTCGACGGCGATGTCCAGGCGCAGGGTGCTCTGGGCGGGCATCAGGTCTGCTGACGTGATCGCGTTGTCGCCGCTGGTGTCCACGGCCACCTGCAGGCTGGTGATGGCCGTGCCGGCCGCGGGGGCGGTGGCGGTCCAGGCGCCGCCGTTGACCTTGTAGAACACGGTCCCGGCAAAGGACTTGGTCACGGTGACGGAGAGCAGGGTGGAGTAGGTGTAGACGTTCGTGCCGGCGCCGAGGCTGTCACTCAGGACGAAGTTCGGCACGGCAGCGTTGAAGTTGTTCTTCGCGATGATCGCGTAGCGGAGCGTATCGCCGGGAACGGCGGTGACGCTGTTCTTCTCGGAGGCGGCGCCGGTGGGGGCCGCGGCGCCCTTGGTGACGTACTTGTCGATGTCCATCCCGCTGGTGGGGTTGCCGGTGACGGGGTCGGGGTTGGTGTTGACGAGGGTGATGCGGATCACGTCGTCCGGGTCACTGGCGACGATGGTGCTGAAGTTGCCGGTGGCCGTCTGGGGGACCGTGACGGTGCCGATCAGCGCGTCCGTGGGCACGTCGACGATGGCGTAGACGGTGAGTTCCTCGTTGGGGGCGACGATGGGGGTGATGTACCGGCCGGCGCTGTCGCGGGGCAGTTCCACGCCGGCGGCGTCGACGTAGCGCAGCGGGGCGGTGCTCGTGCCGCCGGCAGCGTTCGGGAAGGACAGGGTGGTGGTGTTCAGGGCGTACGTGTCGCCGTACTCGCCGTTGTTCACGAGGTCCATGGGGAACACGGCGCGGCGGTCGGTGGTGTTCTGGGTGATGGTCGTGGCGGAGGCGGGGGCGACGAGGGGGTTGACGGACTGCGTGGCGGTCGCGGCGGCGTTGTCCACGCCGGGGGTCGCGCCGTTGCTGTCACCGAACTGCATGGCGGGGGGCAGGATGGTGTCGGTGGCGGTGCCGTCCGCCTGGACACCGCTGTCGTTGCTGGAGTCGATGCCGACACGCACGGTGATGGGGGTGGGGTCGGGGAGGCTGTTGGAGTCGGGGTAGCTCACCTCGACGCGCACGTTGAGGGTGCTGGGGGTGGCCGTGCTGCCCGCGGGAAGGGTGACGGTCGGGAAGCGGTTCCCGCTGGGGTCGGTGTAGAAGGTCGTGATGGCCGAGCCGTCGGCGTTCAGGAAGCGGACGGTGACGCCGCCCGGCAGGGTGAAGGTGCCGTCGTTGTTGTTGCCGATCGGGGCGCCGGTGCCGTCGGTGGTGAACAGGTTGACGGTGTCGGCCAGGCCGGTGTTCACGATCGTGTTGGTGAAGGTGACGGTGTCGCGAGCGGCGTTGGTGTCGGCGGGCGGGTAGGCGACCTGCGTGTCGCCGGCCGTTACGGCGATGGGGGTGCTGGGGTTGTTCGGGTCGAGGTACCCGGGGCGGGTGGGGTCGTTGGGGCCAGCGGGCGTACCGGGAGGGGAGACCGGGTTGAGGGGGTTGCCGGGGTTGGCGGGGTCGAAGTTCGGGTCGCGGGTGCCGGTGGGGCCGCTGGGGGGCACGACGACGCTGGTCAGGGGGTTGCCGGGGTTGGCGGGGTCGCGGGTGGGTTCGTTGATGTCGACCAGAGGCTTGTAGAGGCGCACACGGGTGTACTGCAGGTCGGTGGTCGGTTCGTCGGCGGGGTTGATCGCGCCGGCGACGTACACGTTCGCCCGGCCGCGGGGGGTGACGGAGAAGTCCGCGGTGGAGGGTGCGGTGGAGGGCACGAGGATGCGCTGCTCGAGCTGCACCTGGCCTTCGTCGGTGGCGGTCAGGGGGTTGTCGGCGGGGACGTTCACGGTGCCGGGGTAGGTGGCGGTGTCGGCGGAGTCGTAGACCTTGGTGCCGCCGACGAAGTACTGGATGACCGTGCCGGTGGGGAGCGTGGTGCCGCCCAGGTTGGGGGTGACGGTGACGATGTAGGGCGTGGCGGCGGGGGTGTTGCTGCCGACGTTGCCGTTGTTGAGGATGACGTAGTTCGTGGAGACCGTGCTGCCCGGCAGGATGTTCTCGCGGTCGTGGCTGGCGATGGGGGTGGTGGGGGTGGTGCCGTCGCTGAGGGGGGCGCCGGCGTAGGTGACGTCGAAGTCGGGTTTGGCCTGGATGGTGGTGGTGACCGAGTTGGACGTGACGGGGCTGGAGGGGGTGCCGGGGTTGTCGGGCTGGTCGAAGGCCCCTTCGGCGGTGTTGGAGATGACGGTGCCGGCGGGGGTGTTGCCGGCTGCGGAGGCTGCGCCAAGGGACAGGGCGGTGATCAGTGCGAGCAGACGTGGGGTGGTGTTCATGGGAGTCCTCCGGGTGCGGTGAGCGGGTCAGCGATGGGGCATTGATGCGCCTCTCAGCTTTCACATCTCGCCGATTACGCCCGGTATAATCCTTAATGTTCCCTGACGGAAATATCACAGTCAGACTTTCCCCCCCGGAGAAGTGAATGACGCACTGAAGCGCGAAACTCTCAATTCACAGTGATTGTCAGAAAGGCAGAAGACTCTGCTTATTCATGAGAACTTCATTCTATAGGGGTATCTTCTCACCGCAACATCTCGACTCGTCCACACTGGCCGGACAATGATGGCCTTGATCCGGTGCTCACCCCTCCACCCGTGAGCCAGTCAAACGCACCCCCCGCGCACCAGTCACGAGCCAACCTGTATCGTGAAACCCGGAGACCCACCTCAGCCGATCCCCACCCACGGGCCCCACTGGGCGGAGCACTCCACCC
>JAANMV010002932.1_pt1 | contig 15607 bp, 11 predicted proteins | sample 7279661 | NCBI WGS metagenome assembly JAANMV01 (sample SAMN14094540, study PRJNA606508) | bioreactor metagenome | isolation source: A lab-scale SPAN reactor treating ammonium-rich wastewater day 121 | place: Ireland: Galway | collected 2017-05-16 | reverse complement strand
CTTCCTCGTGGAACAGGCGGTGGATCACGTCGGCCGGCGCCAGTGCCAGCAGTTCATCGCCGCCGAGGGTGTCGAAGAGCGCGCTGGCGCGGCGGAAGCCGTCCTCGTCGCCTTCTTCGCCGGGCAACTTCTGCAGCAGCAGGCCGGCGGCGCGCTGGCCGTTGCAGGCCAGCAGCAGGCGGGTGGGCAATTGCTCCGACTGGTGGAAGTAGTCCTCGAATGCCGCATCCAACCGCTCCGCCTGCAGCGCGACTAGGCCCTGGTAGCGCATCGGCTCGCCGTTGCCCAGCGGCGGGTTCTCGATGGTGATGGCCAGCAGCGCGTCAGCGCCCAGCGCGCGCAGGTCGCGCACGGGAGCGTCGGCGGACTCGTCCAGACGGACGATGCCGCGCAGGGTGCCGGCGGCGGTGCACTCGGCGAACAGGGTGCCGATCGCGCCCTTGCTGCGCAGTTGCACCGACAGCCGGCCATCGACCTTGGCATGGCCGGTGAACAGGGCGGCGGCGGCTGCTGCTTCGCCCAGCAGCTCGGCGGCGGCCGGCGGGTAGTCGGCGCGCGCGGCGATGCTGCGCCAAGTCTCGCCCAAGTGCACGGCCACGCCGCGCACGCCGGCGGCGGGAAGCAGGAAGCGCAGCTGCGCGTCGGGAATCATGTCCATGTGGATACCGTGGAAGGGCCCGGATGCGGATAATGCGCGGGCAGTAGGGGGATGATGATGAACCGAGATGGGGCGCGCAGGCGCCGTTCGCAAGGCACCGCCGCATGAGCGGCAAGGTACGCAAGCGCCGCCTGCGCGGCTGGTGGTGGAAATTGCCGCTGCTGTTCGTGGCGGCCAGCGTGCTGCAAGTGCTGGTGCTACGCGCCATCGATCCGCCGATGTCGGCGTTCATGGCGGCGCGCTGGCTGGACGCGGCGCTGGCCGGCAATCCCGGTTTCCGCATCGCCCACGACTGGCGCGACCTGCGCGCGATCTCGCCGAACCTGCCGCTGGCGTTGGTGGCGGCGGAAGACCAGAACTTCGCCCAGCACCACGGCTTCGACTTCGCCGCCATTGAAAAGGCGCAGGCGCACAACGAGAAGATGCGCGCGCGCGCCGAGAAGCGCGGCACGCCGGTCAAGCGCATCCGCGGCGCCAGCACCATCAGCCAGCAGACCGCCAAGAACCTGTTCCTGTGGCAGGGCGTCGGGCCCACCCGCTGGCTGCGCAAGGGGCTGGAGGTCTGGTACACCGCGCTGATCGAGGCGCTGTGGCCGAAGCGGCGGATCCTGGAGGTGTACGCCAACATCGCCGAGTTCGGCGATGGCGTGTACGGCGCGCAGGCGGCATCGCGCAGTTTCTTCGGCAAGGACGCAGCGCGGCTCAGCCGTGCCGAGGCGGCGCGGCTGGCGGCGGTGCTGCCCAGCCCGAAGCGCTACAGCGCGGCGCGGCCGGGGCCGTACGTGCAGCGCCGTGCGGCGGCGATCCAGCGGCAGATGGGGGCGCTGGGCGGCACCGGCTACCTGCGCACGCTGGATTGATCGGCCGCTGCCAGCCGGCGCGGCAGGGCGCGGCTGGCATACTTCGCGGATGGATGGGATCGCGCCGGAACATCGCTGCCTGACGCTGGTCATTGCCGCCTTCAACGAGGAGGACGCGCTGCCGCGCCTGCACCTGCGCATCCGCACCGCGCTGGACATGGCCGAGGCCGAGGGTTTGGGGGCGCGCGTGCTGTATGTCGACGACGGCAGCCGCGACGGTACTTGGACGCTGTTGCAGCAGTTCGCGCGCGAGGACGCGCGGGTGGCGTTGCTGCGGCTGTCGCGCAACTTCGGCAAGGAGGCGGCGCTGACCGCCGGGCTCGACCGGATCGAGCGCGGTGCGGCGCTGATCCTGGACGCCGATGGGCAGGATCCCCCCGAGCTGTTGCCGCAGTTCGTCGCCAAGTGGCGCGAGGGCTACGACGACGTACACGGCACCCGTATCGCCCGCGAAGGTGATGGCCTGTTCAAGCGTGCCAGCGCGCACGGTTTCTACCGGGTCATCGGTGCGCTGTCGAAGACGCCGGTGCCGCGCGACACCGGCGACTTTCGGCTGCTGTCGCCGCGCGCGCTGGCGGCGCTGCGCCAGCTGCGCGAACGCCACCGCTTCATGAAGGGACTGTTCGGCTGGATCGGGTTCAATGCCGTGTCGGTGCCTTACCAGCGCGATGCGCGTGCGGCCGGGCGCAGCAAGTTCAACGCCTGGAAGCTGTGGAACTTCGCGCTGGAGGGCATCACCAGTTTTTCCACCGCGCCGCTGCGGTTGGCGACTTATGCCGGCCTGCTCACCGCGCTGTTCGCGTTTGGCTATGGTGGCTGGGTCATCCTGAAGGCGCTGTTGTGGGGCGACCAGGTGGCGGGTTGGCCGTCGATGATGGCGGTGATCCTGTTCCTGGGGGGCGTGCAGCTGATGGCGCTGGGGATGATCGGGGAATACCTGGGCCGGCTGTACGAGGAATCCAAGCAGCGCCCGCTGTACCTCGTCGATGCCTGGCGTCCCGCGGAGGGAGTATCCTCGGCCGAGCATCCCGATCTTCTTCCCGGAACGAGAGGAGTCCGCCATGCGCACGGTGCGCCAGCTGCTGGAGGCGAAGTCGCCTGAGGTCATCGCGATCGGACCGGAGGCGCCGGTCATCGATGCCATCCGCCTGATGGCCGAGCGCGGTATCGGCGCACTGTTGGTGATGGACGGCGCGCGGCTGGCCGGCATCCTTTCCGAGCGCGACTACGCGCGCAAGATCGTGCTGCAGGGGCGTTCGTCGCGGGATACGCCGGTGCGCGACATCATGACCGCCGAGGTGGTGACGGTGGCGCCTGGCGACCACATCGACCACTGCATGCAGCTGGTGACCGACCGCCGGATCCGCCACCTGCCGGTGGTCGACGGCGGCGCAGTGGTTGGCGTGCTGTCGATCGGCGACCTGGTCAAGACCGTGATCGAGCTGCAGCAGCGCGACATCGACCAGCTGCAGCGCTACATCGCTTCCTGACACTCGCCTGGCGGCCCGTGTCGGGCCTCAGCTCTTGTCGATGACTTCCGACACCAGCTTGATCAGCTTGTCGTAGTTGTCGGCCTGCCCCTTCATCGCCGCCAGATACGGCGCCAGTGCCGGCTGCAGCGATACCGGCATCGGCGGCATTCCGGCCATGAGCATCGGCGGGGGAATGTTCAGCATCGCCTTGAAGCCGGCATTGGTGCTGGAAAGTACGCTGAGTTGCGACTGCAGGATGGTCTTGGTGCTGGCATCCACGGCGGGGTCCTCGGAGTAGGCGGCTGGCTGCCGCAACTCCGGGTACAACGGCGTCATCGGCAGACGCCGGCCATCGCCGCTTTGATTCCGCCAGCGCAGCCGCGGCCACCGCCCTACAGGCCGGCCTTATGCGATGCCTGCCGACTGCGCGTGCTCGCGGGTGGCGAGGAATTCCACGCCCGGCGCGCGCTCCTGCGCCAGTTGCAGGTTGACCCGGCTGGGCGCGAGGTAAACCAGCGCGCCGGACGCGTCGATGGCGAGGTTCAGCGCGTTCTTCTCGCGGAACTCCTCCAGCTTCTTCGCGTCGTTGCAGCGGATCCAGCGCGCGGTGGCCACCTGCACCTGTTCGAAGATCGCCTCGACGCCGTATTCGTCCTTCAGGCGGTACGCCGCTACGTCGAACTGCAGCACGCCGACCGCGCCCAGCACCAGGTCGTTGCTCATCAGCGGCTTGAAGAACTGGGTGGCGCCTTCCTCGCTGAGCTGGGCCAGGCCCTTCTGCAGCTGCTTGAGCTTGAGCGGGTCGCGCAGGCGTGCGCGCCGGAACAGCTCCGGGGCGAAGCTGGGGATGCCGGTGAACGACAGCTTCTCGCCTTCGGTGAAGGTGTCGCCGATGGAGATGGTGCCGTGGTTGTGGATGCCGATCACATCGCCGGGGAAGGCGGATTCGGCGATCTCGCGGTCGCTGGCCATGAAGGTTAGCGCGTTGGCCAGCTTCACTTCCTTGCCGCTGCGCACGTGGAACGCCTTCATGCCGGCGCTGAACTTGCCGGAACACACGCGCATGAACGCCACCCGGTCGCGATGCATCGGGTCCATGTTGGCTTGGATCTTGAACACGAAGCCGGTGAGCTTGTTTTCCGAGGCCGCCACCTCGCGGCCGGTGGTGGCGCGGGTGCCGGGCGCGGGTGCGTGCTGGACGAAGAAATCCAGCAGCGGCTGCACGCCGAAGTTGTTGACGCCGGAGCCGAAGAACACCGGCGACTGTCGGCCGGCCAGATATTCGGCGTGGTCGAATGCCGCCGACGCACCCTGCACCAGTTCCAGCTGTTCGCGCACTTCGGCAAGCATGGGTGCGCCGATCGCGGCCTCCACGCCCGGATCGTCCAGCGACGGGAAGATGGTGGAGTCCTGGCGGGTGAAGTTGCGCCCGGATTCGTACAGGTGCACTTCGCCGGTGAGCAGGTGCACCACGCCCTTCAGGCGCTTGCCCATGCCGATCGGCCAGGTCACCGGCGCGCACTGGATGCCCAGCACCGATTCGATCTCGTCCAGCAGGTCGATCGGGTCCTTGCCCTCGCGATCGAGCTTGTTGACGAAGGTCATGATCGGCGTGTCGCGCAGGCGGCACACCTCCATCAGCTTGATCGTGCGTTCCTCCACGCCCTTGGCGACGTCGATCACCATCAGCGCGGAGTCCACCGCGGTGAGCACGCGGTAGGTGTCCTCGCCGAAGTCGGCGTGGCCGGGGGTGTCCAGCAGGTTGACGATGCGGCCCTCGTAGGGGAACTGCATCACCGAGCTGGTCACGGAGATGCCGCGCTCCTTCTCGAGCGCCATCCAGTCGGATGTCGCATGGCGGGCGGCCTTGCGGCCCTTCACCGAACCGGCCATCTGGATCGCGCCCCCGAACAGCAGCAGCTTTTCGGTGAGCGTGGTCTTGCCGGCGTCGGGGTGGGAGATGATGGCGAAAGTGCGACGGCGCGCAGCTTCGATGGCGACTTCTGACATTGCCAAATTATACCGGCGGGGGCAGCATGGCCGCAGCGGTGCCGGCCCTGGCCGGTTTCCGCGTTTCATGGTGGGCGCGTCCCTGCAAGGCGGGGCGACGCGATGCCAGTCCGCCGCCGCCGCGGCGCGCCCCGGGGAAACCTGCTCAAAAGGTGTCGTAGTGCACATAGTGATTGTCGGTGAGGACGCGGCGCGGGCCGCCGAATTCGAAGGCCTGCTGGCCGATTTCGGGCTGGACTGGGACATCGCCTGGCTGCCGGAAGGCGTGCAGGTGGAGGCGGGCATGCCCGCGTTCGACGTGTTCGTCTGCGGGCTGAGCCCCGGTGCGATGAGCGGGCCGGAGATGCTGGCGCGGGTTGCAGCGCTGTACCCGCAGGCGGTCCGCATCCTGCTGCTGGACCAATCGCCGGACCAGGACAGCGTGGACATCGCGCAGGGCCTGGAATGCGCGCATCGCGTACTCGCCCGGCCGCTGGATCCGGGCGAGCTGGTGGCGGCAGTGGAGAGCGTCATCGAACTGCGCGAGCTGCTCGACAACGAGGCGCTCAAGCAGACCCTGGGCCGGATCAGCTCGCTGCCGCCGCCGCCGCGGCTGTACCTGCAGCTGACCCGCCTGCTGCGCGATCCGGATGCCAGCAACCAGGCGATCTCGCAGGCGCTGTCGCAAGACCCGGCGATCGCGGCCAAGGTGCTGCGGCTGTGCAATTCCGCCTACTTCTCCGGTGGTCGCGAGATCAGCGACATGCGTGCGGCAGTGCTGCGGCTGGGCCACCAGGCGCTGCTGCGGATGGTGCTGACCATCGAGGCGTTTGGAGGCAGTGGCTTCGGCAGTGGCAAGCAGCGCGAGGAAGTGCAGGACCGCGCGCTGCGCGCGTCCAACCTGGCGCGGCGTCTGCTGCCCGGCCCCAGCGCCGAGCTGGCGGCCACCGCCAGCCTGCTGGCCGAGGTGGGCCGGCTGTTGCCCGGCGTGGCCGCGGGCGAGGAAGAAGAAACCAACGATCTGGGCGAGCCGAAGCCGCACTATGCCGAAGCGGGTGCCTACCTGCTCGGCCTGTGGGGCCTGCCGATGCCGATCGTGGAGGCGGTGGCCTACCAGCGCCGGCCGGGACAGATGCGTTCCGGCGGCTTCTGGGTGACCGGCGCCGTGCACGTGGCCAGCGCACTGGTGGCCGGCAATGAGCCGGACGAAGCCTACCTGCGTTCGGTCGGCATGCTGGACAAGCTGCCGCAGTGGCGCGACCTGGTGGAGCCGTCGGCGCTCGACGAAGAAGTGGCCTGAATCCTGCCGGGCGCCCCGGCGCCCGTGCCTGCCCGTGCGGCCGGCATGCGGAAGGGGATGGCCTCCAGTTGCATGCCCCGGTTGACCTGCACCGCGAAGTGCAGGTGCGGTGCAGTGCTGTAGCCAGTATTGCCGGACAAGCCGATGCGTTGGCCGGCTTCGACCTGCTGGCCAACGCCCACCAGCACGCCCGCTTCGGCCAGGTGCGCGTACAGCGCCATGCTGCCGTCGTCGTGCAGGATGCGGATGTAGTTGGCGCGGCCAGCGTCGCGCGCCCGGTCCAGGCCGTGGTCGCGATAGCCCGCCTGCAATTGCATCACCACGCCGCCGCGCGCGGCCAGCACCGGCGTGCCCACCGGCACCGAGAAATCCAGCGCATAGCGGTTTTCCGCGTCGCGGTGGCTGAATCCACCTTCGAAGCCTTGGTCGATGCAGGCGTCGCCTGGCGCCAGCGGCAGCCGGTAGGCCACGTCGCGCGGCCGCGCGTTGGAACTGCCGGGCACGCCGCGCAGTCGCAGTCGCGTCCAGCCTTCGCGGCCGCCGGGTGCCTGCAGCCGCGCCACCAACGTGCTGCCCGCCGCGGCAACGCTGGCCCGTGCCGGCAGCATGGGCTGGCTGGGTGGCGGCAGGCCGCCGGCGACGTCCAGCCGCACTTCGATCGGTCCAGCCAGCAGGTTGTCGGCCCAGGCCAGGTAGCCGTCGTCGCTGGCCTCGATGCGCAGCTTGGCGACCGCGGCCGCGTCGTCCGCGGGAATGGCGGAGGCGTTGGTGGCGGCACACAGGCAAGCCAACAGCAGGAGCGGGAGCGGACGCATCGGCGGAGTATGCCGATACGACGGCGCAGCTGCCGCTACGAGGCCTGTCCGGAAGCTGCCTGCCCGCCCGTGATATGAAAATTGGTTATTTAAATCGCTTCATCCGAATGAAGCGATTGACATAACCGTGGGGCATGTCCACACTGGCCGCATCCATCGAGACCGGCGGAGGGACAGGCCCTTTGATGCCGGGGCAACCAGACGGCGCGCGCAAGCGCGTTGGCGAGGTGCCAAATCCTTCGGGGACCTGGGCGTCTGCCGGGAGATGGTTGCGAAGCCGCACGCTGCGGTTCGCGACGCCGACGCGTTCGGCCTTCCGGCATCCCCGCGCGACTCCGATGGGCCAGCCATCGCCGGAGTCCGCCGTGAACCTTGCCAACCGCCTCGCCCCGTCCTGCCACCCCCTCCCCCGGGCGGCGGAGCCGATGCCCGTGGTTCCGGCGGACGCCGCCGATGCCCGCCGCGGCAGCGTGGACGCGGTGCTGGCCAGCCGGCATGCCGGCACCCGCAGGCTGCGCCTGGACTACGAGCTGGTGGGCCCCGCCGGAGCGCCGGTGGTGTTCGTGGCCGGCGGGATTTCCGCGCATCGCCACGTCGCCGCCAATGCGCTGGACGCCGCCCCCGGCTGGGCCGAGGGCCTGCTGGGCGCCGGCCGCGCGCTGGACCCGTCGCGGCTGCGCATCCTCGCCTTCGACTATGTCGGCGCCGACGGCAGCCTGGACGCGCCCATCGATACCGCCGACCAGGCCGATGCGGTGGCGCTGCTGCTGGACGCGCTGGGCATCGACGCGCTGGCCGGTTACGTGGGCTATTCCTATGGCGCGCTGGTGGGGCTGCAGCTGGCGGTGCGGCATGCGTCGCGGCTGCGCAAGCTGGTGGCGGTCAGCGGCGTGCATCGCCCGCATCCGTATGCCGCGGCATGGCGCGCGCTGCAGCGCAAGGCGGTGGCGCTGGGCCGGCTGCAGTGCGCCGACGAGCAGGGCCTGTCGCTGGCCCGCCAGTTCGCGATGCTGAGCTACCGCACCCCCGAGGAATTCGCCGAGCGCTTCGACGCGCTGCCGCAGGTCTGCAATGGCCAGGTGCGGGTGGCGGCCGAGGATTACCTGGACGCGGCCGGGGCGAAGTTCGTCGCCCGCGTCTCACCCACCGCTTGGCTGCGGCTGTCCGAGTCCATCGACCTGCACCGCATCGATCCCGCGCAGGTGGGCGTGCCGGTATCGGTGATCGCGGTCGAAGGCGACCGGCTGGTGCCGATGGCGGATGCGGTGGAGCTGATCGAAGGCCTCGGCGGTCGCGGCCGCCTGCGCGTGCTGCGTTCGCCCTACGGCCACGACGCCTTCCTCAAGGAAACCGACCGCATCGACGCGCTGCTGGCCAGCGAACTGTTCGGCCCTGCCTCCCGCATTCCCCTTCCCGCATCCACCGGAGTTCCCGCATGAGCACTGGCATCCCCGCCGACGACAGCCGCGCCGCCACCCGCGCGGTGCGCGCCGGCATCGACCGCGACACCGCCTTCGGCGCGGTCACGCCGCCGCTGGTGCTGTCGTCGAACTTCAGCTTCGCCGGCTTCAACGACAAGCGCGCCTACGACTACACCCGCAGCGGCAATCCCACCCGCGACCTGCTGGGCGAGACGCTGGCCGAACTGGAAGGCGGCGCCGGCGGCGTCATCACCGCCACCGGGATGGGGGCGATCACGCTGGTGCTGCACGCATTGCTGCAGCCGGGCGACGTGCTGGTGGTGCCGCACGACTGCTATGGCGGCAGCTGGCGGCTGTTCAATGCGCTGGCGAAGAAGGGCGCATTCGAGCTGCTCACCTGCGATCTCACCGACCCGCAGGCGGTGGCCGCGGCGCTGGCGCGCAAGCCCCGGCTGGTGTGGATCGAAACCCCGTCGAACCCGCTGCTGCGGATCACCGACCTGCAAGCGGTGATCGCAGCCGCGCACGCTGCCGGTGCGCTGGCGGTGGCCGACAACACCTTCCTGTCGCCGGCGCTGCAGCGCCCGATCGTCGACTTCGGCGCCGACGTGGTGGTGCATTCCACCACCAAGTACATCAACGGCCACAGCGACGTTGTCGGTGGTGCGGCGGTGGCGAAGGACGCCGACGTGCATGCGCAGCTGGCGTGGTGGGCGAACGCACTGGGCCTGACCGGCTCGCCGTTCGACAGCTTCCTGACCCTACGCGGCCTGCGCACGCTGGACGCGCGCCTGCGCGTGCACCAGGAGAACACCCGCGCGCTGGTGGCGCTGCTGGATGGCCACCCGGCGGTGCGCGTCGTGCATTACCCGGGACTGGAAAGCCACCCCGGTCACGCCTTGGCGGCGCGGCAGCAGCATGGCTTCGGGGCGATGCTCAGCGTGGAGCTGGACGGCGGCGAGGCGGCGGTGCGCGCGTTCGTCGATGGCCTGCGCTACTTCACCCTGGCCGAGTCGCTGGGCGGGGTGGAGAGCCTGGTCGCGCACCCGGCCACCATGACCCACGCGGCGATGAGCGCCGAGGCGCGCGCCGCCGCCGGTATCGGCGATGGGCTGCTGCGGCTGTCGGTGGGCATCGAGCACGTCGACGACCTGCTGGCCGACCTGTCCGATGCACTGGCGCGCGCGCAGGCCGCGGGCGCGGGCAAGCATCGGGTCGCGCGATGAGTGCGCGGATCGCGGCGCTGCGCACGGCGCAGGTGGCGCCGGCGCGGCTGGCGCTGCTGGGCACCGGCACCGTGGGCAGCGCGGTGTGGGCGCGGCTGGCCGGTTGGCAGGGCACCCCGCTGGGGCAGCGGTTGTCGCTGGTGCACGCGGCCAATTCGCGCTATGCGCTCGGCAATCCCGCCGGCATTCCCAGCGACGCCGGCGAGCTGCTGCTCCAGCATGCGCCGCAGGCCAGTTCGCTGGCCGCGGTGGAAGACGCGCTGGCCGGCACCGGCACCCGCATCGTCATCGACGCCACCGCCTCGGAAGCGGTGGCGGCGCAGCACGCCCACTGGTTGGCGCGCGGCATCCACGTGGTCACCGCCTGCAAGCTGGGGCAAGGCACCGCGCTGTCGCGCTGGCAGGCGATCCAGGCCGCGCGGCGGGCGGGCGGCACCCACTATGGCGACAGCGCCACGGTCGGCGCCGGGCTACCGCTGCTGCGTTCGCTGCGCGCGTTGCAGGCCGGTGGCGACCGCATCCACGCGATTGCCGGGGTGCTGTCCGGCTCGCTGGCGTGGCTGTTCAACCACTACGACGGCAAGCAGCCGTTCTCCGGCTTCGTCCGGCAGGCGCGGGACGCCGGCTACACCGAGCCGGATCCGCGCGAAGACCTGTCCGGCGAGGACGTGCGCCGCAAGCTGCTGATCCTGGCGCGTGCTTCGGGCTTCGCGCTGGAGGCCGAGGCGGTGCGGGTGCAGTCGCTGGTGCCACCGACTCTGGCGGCGCTGCCGCGCGAGGCGCTGGACGCCGCGCTGCCGGCGCTGGATGCGCCGCTGCGCGAGCGCTACGCCGGCGCCTATAAGAACGGCGAGGAGCTGCGCTTTGTCGCCCGGCTGGGTGCCGACGGGCGCGCCACGGTGGGCCTGGAAGCCCTGCCCGCCGAGCACCCACTGGTGGGCGGCGGCGGCACCGACAACCGGGTGGCGATCTGGTCGGATCGCTATCGCGAGCAGCCGCTGGTGATCCAGGGGCCGGGTGCCGGCGCGGCGGTCACCGCAGCGGCGCTGCTGGACGATGCGCTGGCGATCCAGGCCGACACGGCTCAGCCGGTGGGCAGGCCGAAGAAGTCGGCGATCGGCACCGGCCGCTGGAACACGTAACCCTGCGCGTAGTCCACCTGCAAGGCCTGCAGGCGGTGCAACTGCTCCTCGGTCTCCACCTGTTCGCCCACCGCGCGCATGTCCAGCAGGTGGGCGATTTCGGTGATTGAGCGCACCACCGCTTCCGACAGCCGTGATTCGGTCAGGTCGCGGACGAAGCCGCCGTCGATCTTGAGGTAGTCCACCTGCAGGTCGCGCAGGTAGCCGAACGAACAAAAGCCGGTGCCGAAATCGTCGAGCGCGAACCGGCAGCCCAGCTCGCGCATGCGGGCGATGAACCGGCGCGTGCGGGTGAGGTCGCGGACTACGCTGGTTTCGGTGATTTCCAAGCACAGCTGGCCCGGCCGCAGCGGACTGTGGCGCAGGCGGCCGGCGACGTAGTCGGCGAACTCGTCGTCGGCCAGGGTGGCTGCGCCGAGATTGATGTTGCACTGGCCGATCTGCGCGGCCGCCGCGCGGTGCGCATCCAGCCAGTCCAGCACCGTATCCAGCACGTGGCGGTCCAGCCGCGGCCCCAGCCGGTAACGCTCGGCCGCGGCGATCATGTCGGCCGGCGCGCGCAGGCGGCCGTCGCCGTCGCGCCAGCGCAGCAGTACCTCGAAATGCGTCTGCACCGCGCCCGGCGCGCGCAGGTTCACGATCGGCTGGCACCACAGTTCGAAGCGTCGTTGGTCTAGCGCTTCGCGCGCATCCAGCGCGTGGCGCATCATCCGGCTGCGGGAGCGCAGGCTTTCGACGTTCTGGCCGGCGACCAGCAGGCGGTTGCCGCCCAGCTCCTTGGCCTCGTGGCAGGCGGTATCGACCTGCGACAGCAGTTCGTCGAAGCTGGCGTGCGGCGGCACGCTGGCTGCGATGCCGATGCTGGCGGTGGCGCGCAGGGTGCCGCCCTGCCAGACCACCCGCAGATCCTCCACCGCGGTCAGCAGGCGGCGCCCCGCGGCGGTCGCCATGGCCGCGTCCTGCGGCGCCAGGATGGTGAATTCGTCGCCGCTGCTGTGGGCAACCAGCGCATCGTCGTCGAAGGCAGCGCGCACCAGCCCGGCCACGTGGCGCAGCGCCTCGTCGCCGGCGGCGTGGCTGGCGGCGTCGTTGACCGGCTTGAAGTTGTCCAGGTCCACGTAAAGCAGGGTCTGCGCCTCGTTCGACCGTGCCAGCCGCGCGCGCGCCAGCTCCTCGAAGGCGTCGCGGTTGAGCAGACCGGTCAGCGGGTCGGTGGTGGCGCGGATGCGCAGCGCCTCCATGGTGTCGGCGCGCTCGTTGTAGGACGCCACCAGCAGGATCGGGACCACCGAGTTGATCACCAGCGTGCCCATCATCAACGCGGTGTCGTGCAGCAGCTCCGGTCGGTCGGTGCCGCCCAGTCCCAGCCCCAGCACCAGCGCCAGCAGCAGGGTGACCAGCATGGTCGCGCCCGCGGTGAACAGGGGCGGGTAGCGCGCGGCCGACCACAGCAGCAATGCCATCGGCAGGGTTGCCAGCGACAGCGGGTAGAGGCTGCCGTCACGGGTGATGGAAAAACCGCCGGCCAGCGCCAGCAGCATCGCGATGATCCAGGCCAGGCGTTCGCGGCGGCTGGCGCCGCTGGGTGCGGGCAGGGTCACCGGCAGGTTGCGGGCGAAGAACAGCAGCAGGAAGGGGACGATCGCGGTCACCCCCAGCAGGTCACCCAGCGTCCACTGCAGCAGCACCCGCGGCAGTTCCGTCGCCGGCGCCATCCCTGCGAGCAGCATGCCGGTGGAGCCGACCAGTGCGCTCACGATGGACAGCAGGATGCCGCCGCGCAGCAGCAGGAAGCCGTCGCCGATCCGCAGCTGCAGGCGCATCTGGCGGCTTGCCACGTAGGCGCAGGCAACCACGGTGCCGACATAGTTGCTGGCCAGCGAGAACGGCAGGAAGGACGCCGGTACCGGCACCACCAGCAGGTGCAGCAGCAACTGCGCCAGCGGGATCACCAGCGCGTAGCGCAGGCCGTACCGCAGCACCAGCGCGTAGCCGATACCGGCGGCCGGCCAGAACAGGGTGACGTCGGCCGGCGTGCGCAGGTACAGCACCGCGACCACCGCGCCGGCGAAGTAGAGGGCGGTCAGCAGGGCGCCATGCAGCGCGGTTGCGAGGACGTTCCGCATGGCGTCATCCCTCTGCCGGAGAATCGCTGGAAGGCGGCGTGGCGTCCGCCGCGGGCGGGGAGTGGCCGGATGCCCCGCGCGGGGCGCCGAACAGTTCCAGCAGGCCGCTGTCGAGCAGCTGGCGCGGGTTGTCGCGGTAGGCCGAGGGATCCTCGGGCAGCCGAGCCTGCGGCAACGGGCGATAGGCCATCCAGCCATTGCGCCCGGAATTCTTGACCGCGTACATGGCGCGATCGGCCAGCGTGACCAGCTGTTCCCAGCCGAGCAGGTCCGGATGGTCGCGGAACAGCGGGCATTCGACCAGGCCGATCGAAACGGTCAGGCGATGCTCGGCGCCGTTGCCTAGGTCGAACCGGTGCGCGGCGATGCGCGAGCGCAGGCGCTCGCCGATATTGGCCATGCTGCCGCGCGGCAGCGGCCGCAGCACCAGCAGGAATTCCTCGCCGCCCCAGCGCGCCACGTAGTCGCCGCTGCGCTTGAGTTCCCCCAGCAGCTGGCCAAGTTGCTCCAGCACACGGTCGCCCGCGGCGTGGCCCCAGGTATCGTTGATGACCTTGAAGTGGTCGACGTCGAGTAGCGCGATCACCAGCGCGTCGCGGCCTTCGCGGTAGGCGGCGTCGCGCTGGTAGAACGACAGGTCGACGGGAATCTGCTGGGCCAGGTAGCGGCGGTTGTGCAGGCCGGTCAGCGGGTCGGTGAAGCTGATTTCCTTCAGCCTGGCGTTGGCGGCCTGCAGGTCGCGGGTGCGCTCCTGCACCAACTGCTCCAGCACCATCCGCTGGCGCGCATAGCGGTGGCGCAGGCCGAGGTAGCCCAGCCACACCAGCGCCGCCGCCAGCAGCCCCGCCAGGACGCGGAAGGCCAGGGTTTCATGCAGGTGCGGCGGCAGGGTCACGTCCAGATGCGCACTACCGGCCAGCGGATCGGCGCGGCTGAAGTCGGCCACTTCGAAGCGGTAATGGCCGGGTGGCAGGTTGACGTAGCTGGCCGAGCGCAGCGACGGGTTTTCCAAATCCCGCCAGCGCTGCTCGAAGCCGCTGAGCCGGTAGCGCAGCCGCGGCGACTGGGTTGGTTGGAATGCCGGCACGGTGAAGTCGAAGCGCAGGTCGCGCGCGTCCATCGGCAGCCGCAGCGTGTCCTTGCCGGGGACGTAGGCGCGAGCCTGCGTTGCCACGCTTTCAATCCGCACCGGCCGCGGCGTGCCGGCCTCGGCGGTGGCCAGCCGCACCAGCAGCGCGCCGTCGCGGGTAGGCAGCCACAGCTGGCCGTCGCGCAGCAGGCCGCGGCCGTTGCCGGAACCGTTGCAGCATTTGTCCTGTTGGCCGCCGGGACGGTCGAAACCGGAATTGATGACCAGCTGCGGGTCCAGTTGCAGGGCGGGCGAGCGCAGCGCCCGCTCGAGCTGCTCCAGCGGCAGCCGGTACACGCCCTGCATGCCGGCCACCCACAGGCTGCCGGCGTCCTCGGCGAGGTGGAAGGGAATGTTGGTCGGCAGGCCGCGCCTGCCGTCGAAGGCGTGCCAGCGCTTGCCGTCGAACACGTGCAGGCTGTCGCCGTTGCTGCTGCCCACCACCCACTGCCCGTTCGCCAGTTCGAGCAGGGCAGTGACGGCGATGTCGTCATCGAGCCCGGTCTGTCGTCCCAACGCGAGGATGCGGCCGTCGCGCCACTCGTACAGGCCATGGCTGGAGCCCACCAGCAGGCGACCCTCGCGGGTTTCGTGGATGACCCGGACGCGGGCGTCGGCCAGGCCTTCGGCCCGGCCGTAGCGGAGCAGCCGGTGATCGCGGTCGAGCAGGAACAGCCCGTCGCCGCTGGCGAACCACAGCCGCCCGCTGCGGTCGCGGACGATGCCGTTGATCTGCAGGTTACGCAGCGGCGCCAACACCGCCGGCTGCTCCAGCCGGCCGCCGCGCAACACGGCCACACCGGCGCGGGTGCCGATCCAGACCTGGCCGGCTTCCGCCAGCAGGCTGTAGGCCTCCGGATGCGGCAGCCGCGCGCCGGCCACCGCCTGCTGGACGCGGCCATCGCGCCAGACTTCCACCCCGTTGACGGTGCCCAGCCAGACGCTGCCGTCGGGTGCTCCGGAAATCGCCCACAGCAGCGGGTTGGCCAGGCCATGGGACTGGTCGACGCGGCGGGTGTAGCCGTTCCAGGCCCGCGCCACGCCTTCGGTCTGGCTGCCCAGCCACAGGTTGCCGTCGTGGTCTTCGTAGATCGCGCGGATGCCGATGCTGCCCGGCGTACCCTGGATGCGCTCGACCGGCTGGCCGCCGCGCCAGCGCTCCAGGTACTGCGAGGTCGCGACCCACAGGTTGTCGTCGCGGTCGCCGGCCATTGCCTCGATGGTGGGCGCGTTGCCCGTGCCCGCGCCGAGGAAGGCGCCGTGCTGCAGGCGGAACAGGCCGCGGTTGCCGCCCGCCCAGATGGCGCCGTGGTGCCAGGCCAGCGCAGTGACCGGGCCGCCTGCCGCTGCCGGCAGCGGGAAGGCCTCGGTCGTGCCTTGACGGATCCGATAGACCCGCCCGGCGCCGCCCGCCCACAGTCCGTCGGGCCGCACCAGCAGGCTCAAGGCCGGCTCCGGCAGCGCATGCA
>JAANMV010002925.1_pt1 | contig 15627 bp, 12 predicted proteins | sample 7279661 | NCBI WGS metagenome assembly JAANMV01 (sample SAMN14094540, study PRJNA606508) | bioreactor metagenome | isolation source: A lab-scale SPAN reactor treating ammonium-rich wastewater day 121 | place: Ireland: Galway | collected 2017-05-16 | reverse complement strand
GAGCCAGTGCCGCCTCAGCGTCTCCCCACGCCCCCAGAACCGTGTGACCCGGAACAGCCACCGCATGAGCGCGGCCTCCAGCCGGTTGACGCGCTCCCAGTCCCCCGGCTTCGCGTCCCGGTACTCGCCGGACTCAATGAGTGCAACCAGCTCGTCTTCGCCCGGCATCCGCTCCGGCTCGAAGTCCGACGCCCCCAGCTCGACCGCCAGGAACGCCTCCAGCCCATCGGGCAGACGATGGTCCGACACGACCATGTACAGCCCGGCCCGCATCGACTCGCGGTACCACGACCCCTGCCGATTGCAGAACCCGTTCCACCGGGAGGGGGGGGTGTACACCAGCCGCCGGCCCCGGCTCCGCAAAGCCTGGCACGGCGTCAGCGGCGCGGCACGCAGCCGGTATCCCAACGCGCGCAGCCGAGACTTCACTCGCTCGAACGCCGCCGGATCGATCCAGTAGACGTAACGGCGGGCAGGCTCCGAGGAGCGGTCGGGCTTCGGTGTGAGGCAGATCACGGTCGTCTCCTTCCGGCTCAGCCGGGCTGTCGCTCGCCGCACGCGGCACAGCGACCACCAAGCATTCGGAAAGAGAAGCCCGAAAGGGACTTGACTCGCGGTCCAACCCGCCTTGACCCCCGGTCAAGCGGCCGCGGGATCACCCCTCGCGACGCAGCCTGTCAATCGAACCGTCCGCCCGCTCGACGAACACTTCATCGGCCTCGGTCAGGAACAGCCCGTGGTCGACCACGCCGGGAATCGAGTTCAGCGCGGCGTCCAGTTCCTCCACGTCGTGCTCGCCCAGCGCCACGTCCACGATCAGGTTCCCGTTGTCGGTGATGAACAGCTCTCCCTTGATCGTCCGCCGCACCACCCCGTTCAGCCCCAGCGACCGCAACTCCGACCGCACCGCAGACAGCCCGAAGGCGAGCACCGCCACCGCCAGCGTCGTGCGCGTGCCGAGGCGATCGACCATCTTGCGCTCGTCCACCATGTAGATGCGCCGTTTCGACGCCCACGCCACGATGCGCTCGCGCGTCATCGCCCCCCCCGCGCCCTTCAGCATCCGCAGCTGCGGGTCCACCTCGTCAGCGCCGTCGAAGAGCAGGTCCACGCTTTCCACCATCGCGAAGTCCAACACCTGCAGACCCTGGTACCGCGCCAGCGTCTCCGTCGCGTGGCTCGTCGGCACGCACCGCACCTCCAGCCCATGCTCCTTCACACGCTCAGCCAGCGCAACCACACCGCGCGACGCCGTCCGCCCCGTCCCCAGACCCACGATCATCCCCGGACGGATCTCCCCGATGACCGCCTCGGCCAACGCGTCCGCTACCCGTTGTTCGCTCACTGCTCTTCTCCGAACTGGATGCCCTGGGCGAGCCGGAAGGCCCCGCCGAAGTTGACCGTGCACGTCTGCCGACGTGCGTACGCCTTCCACGAGTCCGAGCCGGACTCACGCCCTCCGCCCGTATCTTTCTCACCCCCGAACGCCCCGCCAATCTCCGCCCCGCTCGTCCCCAGATTCACGTACGCCAGCCCGCAATCGCTCCCGGACCCGGCCGGGCTGAGGAACCTCTCCGCCGCCGCGATCCGAGACGTGAAGATCGCCGAACTCAACCCCTGCGGCACGGCGTTCTGCATCCCGATCGCCCGCTCCAGATCGCGGTACGTGAAGACGTACAGGATCGGCGCGAACGTCTCCTCCATCGCGATCGGCAGCTCGCCCGACGCCGGCGCACGCACGATCGTCGGCTCCACGAAGTGCCCCTTCAGACCCGGCACGCTCGCGCGCTTGCCGCCCACCAGCACTTCGCCACCCTGTGCGCGGGCCGCACGGATCGCGCCCTCGAAGCCCTCGACCGCTCGCTCGTTGATGAGCGGCCCCACGAGCGTCCCCGGGTCCAGCGGGTCGCCGATGCGGATCCTCCGGTACGCCTCGACCAGCGAATCCACGAACGAATCGGCGATGCGCTCGTGAACGATCAGCCGGCGAGTCGTCGTACACCGCTGCCCCGCCGTGCCCACCGCGCCGAACAGCACCGCCTTCATCGCCAAGCCAGGGTCCGCGTCCGGCTCCACGATCACCGCGTTATTCCCGCCCAGTTCCAGCAGGCACCGACCCAGCCGCTGCGCCACCACCTGCCCGACACGCCTGCCCATGCGGCACGATCCGGTCGCGCTGATCAGCGGCAAACGGCGATCCGCGATCAACCGCTCGCCCACCTCCTCATCCGTCCCGATCGTCAGCCGGAACACGCCCTCGTGCCCCATCGACGACGCGACCCGCTCCGCGATCGAGTTCGTCGCGATCGCCGTCAGCGGCGCCAGCAGGCTCGGCTTCCACACCACCGTGTCGCCGCACACCGCCGCCAGCATCGCGTTCCAGCCCCACACCGCGTTCGGGAAGTTGAACGCCGTGATGACGCCGATCGCCCCCAGCGGCAGCCACTGCTCGTACATCCTGTGCCCCGGCCGCTCGCTCGGCATCGTACAGCCGTGCAACTGCCGCGAAAGCCCCACCGCGAAGTCCGCGATGTCGATCGTCTCCTGCACCTCGCCCACGCCCTCGGACGCGATCTTCCCGACTTCGAGGCTCACCAGCCGCCCCAGCGGCTCGCGCAAACGCCGGTACTCATCAGCGATCTCGCGCACCACCCGGCCGCGCACCGGCGCCGGCACCTCTCGCCACCGCCTGAACGCGGCGTCCGCCTCCACGATCGTGCGCTCGCACGACGCGCCGTCGTCCAGCCGAACGCCCGCGATCGGATCGCCCGTCGCCGGGTTCGTGGACACAATGAACCCCGCGCCAAGCGCCGCGCCAGGCTCCACCACGCGCGGGTGGTCGGCGACGCCGAGCGCATCGAGCAACGGGTGCGGCATGGCCGAACTCTAGGCCCGCACGGGGCGGTCCCCACCCCTCTATCCAAGCTCGGGCACGGGCAACGCTCGCAGGAAGCCGACGAGCCGCTCGGCCGTGGGCGACTCCCCGTCGCGCACGTACGCCCCGCTCACCGCGCACCCGACCGCGAGACACTCGTCGAGCGCCAGCCCGACCGCCTGCGCCAGCCCGAAGCCGGCGTTGAAGTGATCGCCCGCGCCCGTCGAGAGCCGCGGCCGCGCCGTGAACGGCCCGTCAAACCACGCCTTCGCGCCGCCATCCGTCGCGCCGCCCGCTCCCTCGCGCACGTGCACCACGACGCACGCCAGCCCCGCCCGCTCGCGCACGCTCGACGCCAGCCGAAGGACTGACTCACCATAGGTCGCGCTGTCCTCCGCGCCCGTGACGCCGAGCACGCGCGCGATGCGCTCGCCCTCCGCGAGATTCAGCCCGAGCGTAACCGGCACGAGCGTGTTCATGCGCGCCATCGCCGCCAGCGCGCCGCGCAGGTCGCTGTCGCTCCGCTTCGCCGGATCGGAGATGTCGATCAGCACACGACGCCCGCCCTGCCGCGCGCCGAGTCCCGGGAGCACCTCGCGGATCAGCCCCTCCCAGATGCCGGGCACGCCGCCGCACAACGACCAGTTCACCATCACGATCAGCGCTGCCTCTTCCGCCCGCCGGCGCAGGCCCTCCACGCCGATCGTCCCCACGATCCGCTCCCACGTCACCGCCTGCACGTTCCGCGTCTTGCCGAGCATGATCTTGCCGTCGTCGAACTCGAGCGCATCCGTATGCCCCGGCGCCGCGACGCTCACGACCTCCCGGCACCGAGACGCGAACGGCTCATAGATCGGCGCGATCCGCGTCGGGTCGTCCTCACGCCCCACCGCTCCGACGAAGCACACCGGCACGCCCAGCCGACCCAGCGCCCCCGCCGTCAGCGGGCCGTTCCCGCCGAAACGGTCCTCATCGACCCACAACTCCAGGTTCGTGCTGCGCCCGGCCGCCGCCGCGCACCGGCCCGCGAACTCCCCGATCGTCCCGATCCGCTCGAAGTCACCACCCTCCATGCTCCGCCGACGATCGACCACGCGGATGATCGAGTCCACGAACCCGTCGAAGCCCACGAGCGCGCAACGTCCGCTCAATCCCGTCGCGCCCGCACGCTCGATCGCGTCCGCCGCGGCCCGTGCGATCTCCGCCCGTTCACGCCTGCTCATGCGCCAAGCCTACCGCGACCGCCCACGACGCGGCACTATCCTCCCGACGATGGGACCGATCGTCGTCGCCACCGGCAACCCGCACAAGCTCGAGGAACTGCGCGCCATCCTCGGCCCGCTCGGCATCGAACTGCTCTCGCTCGCCGATGCCGGCGACACCGGCCCCGAACCCGACGAACCCGGCTCCACCTTCGAAGAGAACGCCGCGCTGAAGGCTCTCGCCTACGCCGTGCGCACCGCCCGCCTCTGCCTCGCCGACGACTCGGGCCTCGAAGTCGATGCCCTCGGCGGCGCACCCGGCGTCATCAGCGCCCGCTACCACTCCGACGGCCGCGAGACCGACCTCCCCCGCGCAGAACGCGACCGCCTGAACAACGAACGCCTGCTGCGCGATCTGCGGGACGTGCCGCTCGAGCGTCGGGGGGCGAGATTCGTCTGTGCGATGGCACTGGCGGGTCCTCCACCCTCCCGGGGGCGGGGCCTTTCAGGCCCCGTCTCCCCCCCTCCCCCCCTCGCCAAACGCTGGCTCACCCCAGCAGGTCTGCACACGCGCACCTCCGACCTCCTCCCACACTGGGAACATGGTGGCTCCACCTACTTCCTGACTTTCTGCGTCCGCTCAGGCTCCCTGACCGAGGCTGAGCGTGCGATCGTGCTCGCCGCCAGCATGCATTGGCATCAACTCCGAGTGCGTGTTCATCTTGTCGTTGTGATGCCCGACCATGTTCACTTGATCGTCACTCCGCTCCGTGCAACGGATGACGAGTGGGTGTCGATTCCGTGGCTTATGCAAAGCGTCAAAGGGTTCACGGCCAGCAAGATCAATGCACTTCGAAACACGTCCGGACCTTTCTGGCAGGACGAGTACTTTGATCGCATCATCCGGTCGGCCGACGAGTACGCCGAGATTGTTGAATACACGGGGATGAACCCGATCAGGGCAGGGCTTGTTGATGACTGGCGTAAATACCCGTTCATGGCGGGGGAGGAGATTGAGGAGAGGGAGAGGCGGAGACGGGGCCTGAAAGGCCCCGCCCCGAGGGATCAAGGCCCCAGCCCGACGAATGAAGGCCGGAGTCCCTTCGAAGAGTCCGCCCGCGGGCTTGTTGCCCTCGTCCGCGGCACGTTTGAAGGCCGAATCGGCCTCCCCGGCGACGTCCCCCGAGGCTCGAACGGCTTCGGATACGACCCCCTCTTCCTTGTCGCCCCCGGCTTCACACGGACCAGCGCGGAACTCTCCGCCGATGAGAAGAACCGCGTCAGCCACCGCGGGAACGCCGCCCGAGCCTTGGCCGCGGCCATCTCCGAACTTCTTCGCTCCGGCGCGTGAGCCGCGGGCACGGCCTCCGTTCCTCCCCGAGAGGGGATGGCAAAGGGCCGAACCCCGGCACGCAGCAGCAAACGGAGCGAAACAATGGCACGCAGCACCACCAGGAATCGCGGAACTCTCGCACTTCTCATCGCGGCGGCGACCATCGCCAAAGCCGCCTGCCTCGCACTCGCGGGCGACCCCCTGGCCGTGGACGTCATGGCCAGCGTCAAGGGCTTCGACAAGCCCCAGAAGATCGGCACGATCAACGCCGCTTCCGGCTACAAGGGCAACGCCAACGCCGTCAGTTCGAAGTTCGAGTTCCACAAGGACTTCGCCTTCCTCGACAAGCACTACGACTTCGACTACGTCAACGTCGTCCGCGACCTCTCCGACGGCTACAAGCCCCTCTTTCCCAAGGGCGCGCCCGCCATCGACCCGCAGTCCGGCGACGTCTCCGGCAGCCCGGAGGACGACGTCCCCTACTACTACCACTTCAAGAACGAGTGGCAGGCCAACAAGTTCGACGGCGGCGCGATCCGCGAGGACGAGAAGTGGTCCATGTTCATCGACTACCCCAAGGCGCCCAAGGGCGACTTCCTCGACTTCACCAACATCCTCGTCGTCCGCGACCACGACTCCGTCAACTTCGAAGGCAAGACCCAGTTCGGACTCCTCACCGCCTTCGACTGGCGATACGACGGCGCGGACGGCACGGGGAACCGCGGCGTCTCGAAGATCGGCGACCTCCGCGCCACCGACGCCGCCCTCCAGAAGCTCGTCAACGACGCTCTCGCCAACGAGCATCTCAACGCCTTCAAGGACTGGTCCGCGCTCATCACCTTCACCCTCGTGCCCACCCCCGGCACGCTCGCCCTCTTCTCCGCCGGCGCGGTCCTCTGCGTCCGCCGCCGCCGCGCCGCCTGACACCCGCACACGCACGCACCCCACAACCGCCACGCCCCGGAGGTTCGACCCCCGGGGCGTGGTTGCGTCCGTCGTGACGGTAGGTCACCCGCGTGCGATCACCGATCGTCCTTCACCTCGAACTCCGCGTCGATCACGTCGTCGCCCTTGCCCCCGGCCTGGCCTTCGGACGCCGCGCCCCCGCCGCCGCCCGTGCTCCTGGCCGCCTGCTCGTAGATGATCCGGCCGAGTTCCGACGAGGAGGTCTCCAACTCCCGCACCGCGGCCTCGATCGCGGCCTTGTCGTCGCCCTTGATCTTGCTCTCGAGGTTGCTCACCGCAGACTCGATCCGGGCACGCACCTCCGCCGAGACCTTCCCGCCGTGCTCGTCCAGCGCCTTGCGCGTCTGGTACACCAGCGAATCGCCCCGGTTCTTCGCGTCGATCAACTCGCGCCGCTTGCGGTCCTCCTCGGCGTGAGCCTCCGCGTCGCGCTTCATCCGCTCGATCTCGTCCCTCTGCAGCCCGCCGGAGTTCTCGATGCGGATGTTCTGGCTCTTGCCCGAGGCCTTGTCCGTCGCCGTCACCTGCAGGATGCCGTTCGCGTCCAACGCGAACTCCACCTCGATCTGCGGCAGGCCCCGCGGCGCGGGCGGGATGCCGTCCAACGTGAACCGCCCCAGCGTCCGGTTGTCGCGGGCGAACTCACGCTCGCCCTGCAGCACGTGAATCTCCACGCTCGGCTGGTTGTCCGTCGCCGTCGAGAAGACCTCCTTCTTGCTCGTCGGGATCGTCGTGTTCCGCTCGATCAGCCGCGTCATCACCCCGCCGAGCGTCTCCACCCCCAGCGACAGCGGCGTCACGTCCAGCAGCAGCACGTCCTTGACCTCGCCCTGCAGCACGCCGCCCTGGATCGCCGCGCCGATCGCCACCACCTCGTCGGGGTTGACGCTCTTGTTCGGCTCCTTCCCGAAAATCTCGCGGGCGATCTGCTGCGCCCTGGGCATGCGCGTCGCTCCGCCCACCAGCACCACCTCGTCGATCTTCGACGGGTCCAGTCTCGCGTCCTTCAACGCCTTCAGGCACGGGTCGCGCAGCCGCTTCCACAGGTCCTCGCACAACGACTCGAACTTGCTCCGCGTCACCGTCACCTGCAGGTGCTTCGGCCCGTGCTGGTCCGCCGTGATGAACGGCAGGTTCACCGTCGTCTCCTGCATCGTCGAGAGCTCGATCTTCGCCTTCTCCGCGGCCTCCTTCAGCCTCTGCATCGCCATCGGGTCGCCGCGCAGGTCGATGCCTTCGCGCGCCTTGAAGTCCCCAGCGATGAAGTCGATCAGACGCTGGTCCCAGTCGTCGCCGCCGAGGTGCGTGTCGCCGTTCGTGCTCAGCACCTCGAACACCCCGTCCCCAACGTCCAGGATCGAGATGTCGAACGTGCCGCCACCCAGGTCGAAGACCGCGATCTTCTCGTTCTTCTTCTTGTCCAGCCCGTACGCCAGCGCCGCCGCCGTCGGCTCGTTGATGATCCGCTCGACCTTCAGACCGGCGATCTCGCCCGCGTCCTTCGTCGCCTGACGCTGCGAATCGTTGAAGTACGCCGGCACCGTGATCACCGCCCGGTCCACCTTCTCCCCGAGGTAGTCCTCCGCGACCTTCTTCAACTCCTGCAGAATGAACGCCGAAATCTGCTGCGGCGTGTACTCCTTGTCCCGCACCCGCACCCGCACGAAATCCCCCGCCGCCCCGAGCACCTGGTACGGCACCCGCTTCTCCTCGTCCGTCACTTCCTCGTGCCGCCGACCCATGAACCGCTTGATCGAGTAGACCGTGTTCTTCGGATTCGTCACCTGCTGATGCTTCGCGGGCTGGCCGACCAGCCGCTCACCCTTGTCGGCGAACGCGACCACCGACGGCGTCGTCCGGTTGCCGGACGAGTTGATGAGAACCTTGGGCTGGCCGCCCTCCATGATGGCGACGACCGAGTTCGTCGTGCCCAGGTCGATCCCGATGATCTTCGACATGGCGTACACCTCCGAGTCGGGGCCACGCCAGCCGTGGCGGACCGCTCACCCCTTGTTTGGCAAGGCCGATGCCAGCCGGACCGCCCGGCGACGCCCACGTTCGGCCCGCCCGCTCCGCCGACCAGCGTCGGATGCCACTCCTGCCTGCCGATCTGGCAGACGACCTCACCGCATCCCCGGCGGCCTCACGAACGCACGCGATGCGAACCGGTACGACGCCAACGCCCCGAACAGCATCCACAAATAGTTGTTGTTGTACGTCCCGTATGCCGTCCTGATCGCCGATATGCGGTCCGCGCCGACCCACCCGCTCGACACCTCCGGCAGCGGCCAGACCGACCCCGCGATCGCCGCCAACGTCGCCGCCACAGCGCACAATCCGAGCCTCCAGTCACCGCGGCCCGCCACTCGCAACGCCACCGACCCCACGAACGCCCCCAGCGGCCACACCAGCGAGTCCAACCGCCGACTCGTCAGGTGCGCAAGCAGCAACCACACCCCCAAACCCACCACCGCCGCCGCCCATGCCGATACCATGCCGGCAATCCGCCGCCCCTGCGCAGAGCCTTCGCCCGAGGCGGGCCCTGCACTCGGGGCGCGGCCTTGCAGGCCCCGTCTCCGTTCCTCCCTCTCCTCCCCACCCCATCCCCCCCCCTCCGGCATCTCCTCCAGTTCTCTCTCCAAGGCAAGCAGCCTGGGGTCGCCCCCCCCTTCCTCGTGCCTCGAAGCCCGGTACTCCCCCACCGCCTCCAGGTACCGCTCCGCCCTCTCGCGCACCTCGTCATCCCACCGCAGCCCCAGCGACCGGCACACGCGCTCCAGCTCCCCCGCCGGTGCGCTCACCAGCCCCTCGTACCGCATCCGCACCAGCCGATCAGGCCCGAGCCGCAACTCGCGCGCATCTCTCAGGAACCGCCTCTCCGCCTCCATGTATTCCACCACGATCCTCTCGCGCAGCGCATCCTCGTCCGGCATCGCCTGCAGCGACTGCGCCTCGAGCCGCCGATGCATCGCCACGTTCGATCGCACCACTTCCTCCGCCCGGCGCATGATGTGCACGAATCGCACCCGGCCCCTGAACAGCCTGTCCAGCTCGCGCACCCGACCCGTGTGGCTCGGCGACTTGAGCGCGAGCGTCCGCCCTCGCTTGCCCGCGCTCACCTTCCACGCGAACGCCGCCGCCGCGCGCCGCCACCGCCGCAACTCTCCCGCCGACAGCCCGTCGAGCGAATCGAACCGTCCCCACCGCTCGCGCTCCCGCACCATCACCAGCCGGCCCGGCAGGCTCGACGCCAACGCCCAGTTGTTGTGCGCGAAGTCGTCCTCCGCAGGCCAGTCCGGCCCGAACGCCACGCCGTCCTGCGGCCGAGTGTTCGGCAGGAACGGCACGAGCGCCCACCCCAGAAACGCCCACGACAACCGAAACCCCTGCGGCGACATCGCCTGCACCCACCGCGGCGTCACCACGTCCGGGTGCGTCGCCAGCAGATTGTGCAGGTGCGTCGTCCCCGACCGGAAAAACCCCAGCACGACCACCACGTCCCGCCGCGGCACGAAACTCGCCTCCCGCCCCCGGAACCGCCACGCCAGCCACGGCCAGAGCAACACCCGCTCCGGCAGCGTGATCGCCGTTGCAAGCACGCTCGTCGCCACCGCCGCCGCCAGCCGCACCCAGTACCGAGGCCCGATCCGGAACCGGCACGCCCACAGCAGCCGCGCCCACACGTCCAGCGGCGCAAGCCCCATGAAGTGCCCGCCCGGAAGCGCAATCGGCAGCCGAGTTCGCCAGGTCCCGCCCAAGGGCCGGAGTCTATGGGGCGGAGTCGAAACCCACGCCCGGCCTGCCGACAATACCCCATGCCTGCCGCCACGCTCCCCGCCCCGGCCGCTCCGCCCTCCGCCGACCCGCGCCTCCACGCCATACGCGACAAGGTCCTCGCAGGTGAGCGCCTCACACTCGACGACGGCGACCTCCTCTACACCACCCCCGACATCTGGACCGTCTGCGAACTCGCCGACTCGGTCCGCCGACGACTCCACGGCGACGCCGCCTACTACAACGTCAACCGCCATTTCAACTATTCCAACGTCTGCGCCCTCTCCTGCAAGTTCTGCGACTTCTACGCCAAGCGCGGCGACGCCCACGCCTACACACGCTCCCTCGACGACGCCCGCGCCGAGGCCCGCCGCGCCGTCGATGCGGGCGCGACCGAGATCCACATCGTCGGCGGCCTCGACCCCTACCTGCCCTGGGACTACTACCCCGACCTTCTCCGCGCCATCCGCGACGAAGCCCCGACCCTGCACATCAAGGCCTTCACCGCCGTCGAGATCGTCCATCTCGCGAAGATCGCCAGGGTCTACAGGCAGGCCGACCGGCGCGCCGGCATCCGCTGGGTGCTCGAACTCCTCATCGACGCCGGCCTCGGCTCGCTCCCCGGCGGCGGCGCGGAGGTCTTCGACGACCGCGTCCACGACGAGGCCTTCAAGGGCAAAATCCGCTCCGACGTCTGGCTCGACGTTCACCGCACCGCGCACGAGCTCGGCCTCAACACCAACGCCACCATCCTCTACGGACACGTCGAGGACCGACACGAGCGGCTCGTCCACATGGACATGCTGCGGTGCGCACAGGACGAGGCCCTGGCGAGGATGGGGTACGAAAGGATCAAGCCATCAAGCGACCAAGGCGCCGCCGGCGCGATCACGCTCACTCGCCCCGGCCTGCCCCTCCCGCAGCCGGATCGACGCCTCTCGACCCATCGATCCCCTGATCCCTCGCCGTGCGGCTACTTCCAGACCATCATTCCCCTCCCCTTCTTCCCCGATGGCAGCGAGCTCCAACACCTTCCCGGCCCCAGCGGCCTGGAAAACCTCCGCACGCTCGCCATCGCACGGCTCATGCTCGACAACTTCCCCCACGTCAAGGCCTTCTGGATCATGCAGACCCTCGCCATGGCACAACTCATGCTCCAGTGCGGCGCGGACGACATCGACGGCACCATCGTCTGGTACGACATCACCAAAGTCGGCGGCGCAACCACCCACCAGGAAGTCGATGTCTGGACCCTCCAGAAAGCCATACGCGAAGCCGGCTTCACACCCATCGAACGCGACACCCTTTACCGCCGTGTCAAACGCGACGGCAACACCTGGAACGTGGCATCATCCTGAACAGGCGGGTGGCACGGGTTGGCGGACGGGTCGGTCATGCACCGACCTCCCTGAGCGGAGGTCGGTGGCACGGGTCGGTGCCACCCCGCCAATAGGTCGATGCCACCCCGCCTGATCGAGCGGTGGCGAACACACTACAACCGGGTGCGGCCGCACAGCGCCATGGGCTACCGGCCGCCGGCGCCGGGGGTGGTGCTCGGGGCGGCCGCCGCAGAGCCGGGCTCCGCAGCGGCCTGAGAGTGGCGATATACTCTCACTGTACGATGGTATAAACCGTGGGGGCAGGCCACATGGATGAGATTCTCGAGAAACTCGACAAGCACATGCGCAAATGGGGTCCCAAACTGCGCGATGAAGTGTTGGTCGAACCACCGGATTCCTTGAACACGGCGACTACCATCTTCAACGAGGTTTCAAAGAATCGGAGGCCCATTACCGCCGAGTTACTGAGTTCATCCCCGGTGCCATTGGAAGCGCGCAAGGAGACGTTGCTTCTATCCGCACTCATGGACGATACTTGCCATCGGCTTCTCGAACACACGCAGGGATTGGAGAAAAGAGCACTTGCTGATGTCATGATCACGCACAAGCTTTACGTGACGTTCCTATACGTCGCAGATTCGCTCTTCGATGTTATCTTAGATGTGCTGCCTGGCACGACCGCGGCGAAGTGTTCCGAATATTTGCGTTCTGATCGGCCCCGCGAGTTTCGCAACTCCTTTGCGCATGGGAACTGGCGGATGGATTCAGGAAATTTCTACTACTGGCCCAAGGTTACGCTTCCAGGAGGATTAGCCAGAACAGTGCAAGAGCGCGCGAGCCTGGAGCAAGTCCAGTTTTGGTGCGCACTCAGCCGATCGATTGCCATCCCCTCTATTTTGGCGGCAACGCCCTAACAGCCCGTTGAAAAACCCGCCACAATAGCGCAACCGCTGACCCGACGGCGCGTATCGGTTCGGGGGATGTCACGGAGGGCGGGCCGATGGCGATGGGCAAGAGGAAGTCCGAGCGGCAGGAAGAGCTGTGGGTCTCGGCGGGCGAGGTGGCCCGCGCTCCGGGCAGCCCGTTCTACACGAAGCTCAACGAGCTGCTGGCCGAGGCGGGCTTCGACCGCTGGGCCGAGGAGCGCTGCCGGAAGTTCTACGCCGAGAAGGTGGGCCGCCCGGGTGTGCCGCCGGGGGTGTACTTCCGCACGCTCATGATCGGGTACATGGAGGGGATCGGCTCGGAGCGCGGCATCGCCTGGCGCTGCGCCGACTCGCTCAGCCTGCGCGAGTTCCTCGGCTACGGCCTGACCCAGAGCACGCCGGACCACTCGACGCTCTCGGTGGTGCGCGGGCGCATCGACGTGGAGACGCACCGCGAGGTCTTCGGCTGGATCCTGGAGCGTCTGGCCGAGGCCGGCCCGCTCAAGGGCAAGACCATCGGCGTGGACGCGACGACGCTGGAGGCCAACGCGGCGATGCGTTCGCTGGTGCGACGCGACAGCGGCGAGGCCTACAACGAGTTCCTGGAGAGGCTGGCGAAGGAGTCGGGGATCGAGACACCCACGCGGGAGGACCTGGCGAAGCTGGACCGCAAGCGGAAGAACAAGGGCAGCAACGACGACTGGACGAACCCGCACGATCCCGACGCGAAGATCACCAAGATGAAGGACGGGCGGACGCACCTGGCGCACAAGGCCGAGCACTCGGTGGACATGGACACAGGGGCGATCGTGGGTGTGACAATCCAGCCCGCCGACCGCGGGGACACCTCGTCGATCGGCCAGACGCTGAGCGAGACCATGGAGAACCTCGACGAGGTGAGCGACGGAAGGCGCCGCTACGAGATGGAGGAAGTGGTGACCGACAAGGGGTACCACAGCAACGACGTGGTGCGCGACCTGGCGGAGATGGCCCTCCGCAGCTACGCCTCGGAGCCCGGCCGTGGACGCCGCAACTGGCAGGGCAAGGAGGCCGAGCGTGAGGCGGTGTACGCCAACCGGCGGCGGATCAGGGGCGAGCGGGGCAAGCGCCTGCTGCGGCGCCGCGGCGAGCTGCTGGAGCGTCCCTTCGCGCACTGCTACGAGACGGGCGGGCTGCGTCGGACGCACCTGCGCGGGCACGAGAAGATCCTCAAGCGGGTGCTGATCCACGCCGCGGCGTGCAACCTCTCGCTCCTGATGCGCACGCTGTTCGGGGTGGGCACGCCGCGGGGCCTGCAGGGTCTCGCTGCGCTCATCGAATCGGCTTTGGCGCCGCTCCTGAGGCTGCTCGGCCCGGCCGCAGCCTGTCGACGCCGCCAGCGGCCCGAATCCATCGCGATCCCGCCCGGGGCGCTCGCCCCGATGCTCACCGGATAAACAGCGCGTGCAGCCCCTTCTTCAACGGGCTGCTACCTCCAATCCACAACCACCTTCCCGAACTGCTCCCCCGCCTCAATCCGTCCGTACGACTCGACGCACTCCTCGGGCCGGAACACCCGGTCCACCGCCGGCCGCATCGCGCCCGCCCGCAGCAGGCTCGTCACTTCCCGGAACTCCTCGTTCGACCCCATCGTCGAGCCGAGCACCCGCAACTGGTTCCAGAAGATGCGCGCCAGGTCCGTCGTCGCGTCCGCCCCCGTGGTGCAGCCCGGCGTCACGTACGCCCCCCCCCTCGCCAGGCTTCGGATGCACGCCAGGTGCGTCGCCTTGCCCACCGAGTCCACCGCCAGGTCCACGCCGCGCTTCCTCGTCCACGCCCGGACATCCTTCGACCAGTCCTGCCCCGTGTCGTGGATCAGGCACGCCGCCCCCAGGTCGCGCGCCCGTTCCAGTTTCCACGGGTGCCGGCTCGTCACCGCCGCCACGCACCCGAAGTGCCGCGCGATCGCCAGCGCGGCCGTCGCCACCCCCCCCCCGATCCCCGTGATCACCACGCTCTGCCCGGCCCGCAGCCCCGCCTTCGTCACCATCATCGACCACGCCGTCAGCGCACACAGCCCGAACGCCGCGGCCTCCACCGGGTCCGTCTCCCCCACGTCCGCCAGGTTGTCCGCCGGCACGACAAACCGCTCCGCGTGCGCCCCGAACCGGTGCTCGCCGATCAACTCATACTCGGGCGCGAGCGTCGAGCCGGGCGGATCATCCGCCCTCGCCCCCCGCAGAATCCGCACCGCCGCGTTGAAGATCACTCGCCGACCAACCCACGCCGCGTCCACGCCTTCGCCGGCCGACTCCACCACGCCGCACCCGTCGCACCCCGACACCCGCGGGTACCCGAGGTCCAGCCCCGGCACCCCACGCCCCACCCACAGGTCCATGTGGTTGAACGCCGAGCACAGCGTCCGCACGACCACGCACCCACGCCCCGGCGGCCCCACGTCCGGCCAGTCCGCGCGCAGCGAGACGTTCGGAGCAACCGGCGACCCCTGACGAACGACCACGATGGCTCTCATGCCGACACGATACCGCGCACGCGAACCCCGCGCGCCCTCGGCGTGCCCGACTCATTCACGCATCACCCCTGCACGGTCGGCTGACCGGCCACGTGCTTCAGGCCCCGGCGGCGGTCGCGCAGACGACGGCTCTTGCCCGCGCGGTCGCGCAGGAAGTAGAGCTTCGCCCGCCGGGCGTCGCCCCGCCGCACGACCTCAAACTTCGCGATCAGCGGCGAGTTGATCGGCCACGTCCGCTCGATCCCCACGTCGTCCACCACGCGCCGCACCGTGATCATCTCGTTGATCCCGCGCCCCTTGCGCGAGATCAGCACGCCCTGGTACACCTGGATGCGTTCCTTGTCGCCCTCCACGATGCGGGCGTGCACGTTGATCGTGTCGCCGATGTCCATGACCGGCACGTCGGACTTCAACTGCCCGGCGTTGATGCTCTCGATCATCTGCTGCATGCCCATATGGCGAACCTCGCGTCCTGATGTCCACACCCCGCCGCGGCAGGGCAAACCCCCCGCCAACCCCCCGGCCACCGGGGGCGGAAGGCTATGCCCGCTCGGGACAGGGGTCTATCGCCCCCGAGGCCGCCCGCTCAGCCCCCAGCAAATCCGGGCGCCGCTCTCGCGTCCGCCTCACCATCTCCTCCAGCCTCCACCGCGCCACCGCCCGGTGGTCCCCGCTCACCAGCACCTCAGGCACCTCCAT
>JAANMV010002924.1_pt1 | contig 15629 bp, 8 predicted proteins | sample 7279661 | NCBI WGS metagenome assembly JAANMV01 (sample SAMN14094540, study PRJNA606508) | bioreactor metagenome | isolation source: A lab-scale SPAN reactor treating ammonium-rich wastewater day 121 | place: Ireland: Galway | collected 2017-05-16 | reverse complement strand
TAAAAATTATCTCTGCGGCTTTGCGTCTCTGCGTGAAAGAATTTTTTCTCGCAAAGACGCTAAGACGCGAAGCCAGAATTACATTTCCTTAAAAGTTACTCCTGATGGTAATTCAAACATTTTAGGATCAACAGATGTTTCCTCTATTTTGGTTGCTTCGATAATCATATCCTTACCGCTAAAATTAGTAATTGATTTTACCATAATATTTTTCCAAATCCAGGTTGTAATTGGTGTGCTGCCAAACTCAGCACTGTACTTTTTACACTCCTTTCCGTCAATGGTTTCAGAACCTAGTTCTTTTACTTTATATTCTTCCATCAAACTTTTGTCTGCCTTGGAATAATCAAAATCATTTGTGAACCATTTTGTTTTTATACCTTCGGTTTTGTCATCCTCAAACTTATAATTGAAGCCATCAATTCTTATCTCAGTAGTTTTTGATTTAGCGATACCAAGATCGATAGAAGTTATAAAAACTTCCTTTGCGCCGTAGTCATCAAAATACAATTCCTGCTTTGCACCCATTGGTGCATTGTAAAGAATTATACCTGATTTAATCTCATATCTTTGTTTAACAACGGGTTTTGGAGCTTCTTGATTTATGCTTGTTTGCTGATTACCGTCTTCTGGTTTAGATTCTTCCGTTTTAGAACAAGCAATTATAAAAGCAAATGCGAGTAATGTAAAAAATAGTTTTTTCATGATGTACCTGAGCCTCTCCTGTTTGTTTGTAAATTGTTAATTATATATCAGTTTTAATCCCTATAGAACACGGATAACGCAGGTTTCGCGGGTCTTCGCGGATTTAATCTGTATTAATCCGCGCTATCCGTGTCATCAGCGTTCTATTGTCTATGGGTTCTTAACTCCTCGTTAGATGCCTGTACTTAATTCTATGCGGCTGATCAGCTTCCACACCCAATCTTTCTTTTCGTTTTTCTTCATACTCAGAGTAGTTGCCATCAAACCAAACAACTTTACTTTCACCCTCAAATGCTAAAATGTGTGTTGCAATTCTGTCCAAAAACCATCTGTCGTGACTAATAACAAGAACACACCCGGCAAACTTTTCAATTCCTTCCTCAAGCGCGCGCAAGGTATTAACATCAAGATCATTTGTTGGTTCATCAAGCAGAAGAACATTTGCACCTTGCTTTAGCATCATTGCAAGATGGACGCGATTTCTTTCACCGCCAGAAAGCATACTTACTTTTTTTTGCTGATCAGCACCTGAAAAATTAAACTGAGCAACATAAGCGCGCGAATTAACCTGTCTGCTGCCGAGCATAATTGTATCTTCTTCGTTAGAGATTAATTGCCAGATACTTTTTCCTGGATCAAGTGCATCTCTTGATTGATCAACATAAGACATCTTTACAGTTGAGCCGATCTTAATATTTCCACTGTCCGGCTTTTCTGATCCGGTTATCATTTTAAACAAAGTAGTTTTACCGGCACCATTTGGTCCGATAATTCCTACAACTGCACCCGGCGGAATTGAAAAGGTAAGGTCTTCGATTAAAATATTATTTCCATAAGATTTTTTCAGATTTTCAATTTCGATTACAATATCGCCTAAACGTTCTGCAACCGGAATGTAAAGCTCAAGCTCTTTTTGTCCTTTCTCTTTTTCTTCTTTAAGAAGATTATCGTAAGCTGTAATTCTTGATTTTGATTTAGCGTGACGTGCTTTTGGACTCATTCTTATCCAATCAAGTTCGCGTTGTAAAGTTTTTTGTCTCTGGCTTTCCTGTTTTTCTTCAACACGCAGCCGTTCTTGTTTCTGTTCTAGCCAGGATGAATAATTTCCCTTCCATGGAATTCCTTCGCCGCGGTCAAGCTCAAGAATCCATCCGGCAACATTATCAAGAAAATATCGATCGTGAGTTACTGCAATTACAGTTCCTTCATACTTTTGTAAATGCTGTTCAAGCCAGGCAACTGTTTCAGCGTCGAGATGATTTGTCGGTTCATCAAGTAAAAGTATATCAGGTTTTTGAAGAAGCAATCTGCAAAGTGCAACTCGTCTTCGTTCGCCGCCGGAAAGAACTTTACATAAAGTTTCAGAAGGAGGGCAGCGTAAAGCATCCATTGCCATCTCAAGCCTTGCGTCAAGGTCCCATCCTCCCATTGCTTCAAGTTTCTCCTGCACGGTGCCCTGTTTTTCAAGCAGCGCTGTCATTTCGTTATCATCCATCGGTTCAGCAAATTTTGCATTTATTTCATCATATTCTTTTAGCAAATCAACTACTAGCTGAACACCTTCCTGCACAATTTCCTTGACAGTTTTATTATCATCAAGCTGAGGCTCCTGTTCAAGATATCCGATAGTAAATCCGAGAGATACTACAGTTTCGCCATTAAAATTTTTGTCAACACCGGCAAGAATTTTTAACAGTGATGATTTACCCGATCCATTTAAGCCGATTACTCCAATCTTTGCACCGTAGAAGTATGAAAGGTAAATATCTTTTAATACAGGTTTGTTGTTATAAAATTTACTTACTCCCACCATTGAGTAAATAATTTTATTAGGTTCGCTGCTCATTTTGCTCCTTAGTGAGTAGTTAACCTTTAAGGCAAACTACACTTTTGCTTTTTTTTGATTTTGTAACATGTAAAAATAGGTAAAGTGTCTCTAATGTCATTCCCGCTCAAGCTAATATTTTTTATAGTTTAATTATTTTGTTGTTAAAGCGGCTGGATATTTTAACTCCAGTTAAAAGATTATTTGGAAGCTAAAATATATTTTTGTTCAGATTCAGAAATATCTAATAACTTAAATATTAGTAAATCAAGTTCAGCGTTAGTTTTTCCCGACAAAATTATTTCATCAACAAGCTTAACAATTTTGTTGTAAATCTTTTCACTGAATATGGGCAAAGGCAGCTCTTCAAGATTTCCTCTCAAAACTTTTATTGTGTTGAATTTTTTAGAATAAATAAACTGATATAAAGAAGAATTAAAAAGCGCCAAAACAACTTTAACCGGATAGTTAGTAATTGTGGGAATAAGAATATTTGCGCTATTAAGAGTAAGCTTTTGCTTATCGTCATAGGCAAATACAAGTTTGTCAGATATAAATCTGTAAATCAATTTTTCTTTTGCCCGATATTTTTCAATCGGGGCAGTTTGCTGAAATTTTCCCGGCTCAAATAAAATAAAATCAGAAGCCTTGGAAAGAATGTATTTGTTTACTTCTTTACCCCTATATATTTCTTCATAACCATTATTTATGGAATCTTTAAGAAATTTTTTGTTATCTCCGGTAACAATCCCAAGAGCCCATTCAGCATTATTCTTTAATGTATGATGAGGCTTCCTATAAACCTTTTCGATTATTTGACTATCCTCATTATTTGTTTCAATATCAAAAATATAATCGGGATTTGTTCGAAAGCGCTGCTGATCTATGGTAAATGATATCTTATTAATAATTTGAACAGGATGATTTGTTGTGCTTTGTTTTTTTAAATCAAGTCTGATAACATTAGTAAATACATTGGTGAATGCACGATCTAACTTCTCAATTTTTAAAATAGTTGTACTATTTAAAATTTCCTTTCGAATATCATTATGAACTTTAATATTTAACATAGCCTCCGGAAGAACAAAAGATAGAACCCCATTCGGTTTAAGCAGTTCAATACTTTTAAATAAAAAATAAGAAAACGATTCAAATGAATAAATTTTTGGGTAAAGAGATTTTAACTTACCTATGCTATCATTTGGAAAATGCGAGCCCCAGGGCGGATTTGTTATTATAATATCAAAGCGATCAGGAGAATCATTCTGATTAAAAGGAGAGCTGTTTTTAATTTCTAAAAGGGTATCAGCGTGAAAAACTTTAGGTTCAAATTCATAAGTCGGATATGCCATAATTAAATTTAATTTACAAATAAATACAGCCGCTCCATCAATATCGATTCCATAAATCTGTTCCGGGTTTTTAATAAAACCATTTAAACTCAATAGAAATTGACCCGTTCCACAGCATGGATCTAAAACAGTTGACACTTTTTTAACATACGCTTTAACAATATTATCAACAATATTTTTAGGTGTATAATATGATCCTTGCTTTGCTTTATCGCCTTCATATTTAATTGATTGATAAAGAAGTCCCAACACATCTCGTTGATTTGGAATATAATACTCTAAAAGTTTTTCATATAGTTTGTTTTTCGAAATAGAAATGAAGTGTGAACGGTAGTCCTTTAGAATATTTTGCAGATATGAATTTTTAAAATACTTTTTATTAAAACTTAATATTTTAGAAACATCGTTTGTGCGGATAAATTTTTCAGAAATCAATACATTTAGAGCAAGATAAAAAACAGCAGGCTCTAACTCTAAGGAATTAACCGAAACATAGTTGATGATTGCTGTTAACCACTCACTTGATTTATTAATTTCACCGTACTCTTTGGGAATAAATTTTTTAGCGGAACTTCTTTTGTTTGCACGATTATTCAGTCTGAATATCTCACCGGATTTTATTTTAGCATGTAGTTTAAGAACATCTTCTTCAACAAAGAAAACCGAACCCTCTTCAAAAATTGGTTTTAATAAATCATGACGAACCCAATTTTTTATCGTGGCGTTAGATACACCGATTAAAGAAGCAGTTTTACTAATTGTTAAAAAATTTTTTTCAGGCTTCATTATCGGGATGATTCTAAAATATAATTCGCAATTTTATTTGGACTCATTAGATACTTGTTAAATCCAGAGATATTTTTGCTCGTAATTCCAATTTGATATTCAATACCATCATGATGCTTATGTGAAATATATGGATTCTTTCAGACTTCTTCAGTAGTTAAAACCCAATATCGAATTATATGCCTAAACACAAATTAAAATAATCACACGAATCCGGTTTTAATAATCTTTAATAGACAGCAAGGGTTATGCAATTAAAAAATTCAAACTTCGGAAGTTTAGTATGACAAGGATTGACTTAAAAGAATTTCGTCTGATTATTTTTCAAACCGCAAAAAATGTTTTTGTATTAAAAAAAGGATTTAAACCGCCAGATGATTTAAATCCTTTTAGTAAACAGAAACTATAATTACTTAATTAACTGCATTTTTTTAATTGCAGAAAAGCCTTCCGTATCGATTTTATATAAATAAATTCCGCTTGAAAGATTTGCTGCATTAAAAGTAACATTATATTTACCCGCAGATTGCTGCTGGTTTACAAGCACAGCTGCTTCATTTCCAAGCACATCATAAACTTTAAGAGTTACGAAAGAGCTATTTGGAATAGTGTAACTAATTGTTGTAGATGGATTAAACGGATTTGGATAATTCTGATAGAGAAAATACTGTTCAGGTTTTGTATTGTGTTCTTCAACATTAACCGGTGAATCAACGATATGAATGATAAAATTTTTGCCAAAGTTCCACTTATCCGGTCCAGTAGGGTTTCCATCTCCGTTTACACTATTGCCAACAGAGTACAAAGTATCTGTCAGAATTGAATCAGGAGCAGTATAATTAAAACTCCATATTACCGTATCATTCTCAAAAGGATTTGGTAATGAGTGAGTCAATTCTCCTGAAATAAGTTTAACAAGTGTATCAACAGCACTTAATTGACCGGTGTAACTGGCGACATTAAATCCTCCTTGCACAGCAGGACCGCCTGTCATAAAAAGTTTAAATTGAGCGTTAGTGTTTTTTTGCAGTGAATCGGGTCCTTCAATCCAAACATTTACAGAATCATCAATAGAAGAATTATGACAGATACATCCGATTCCGCCATCTCTCAAAGTCATACCGACTATTCCGTGGAAATAGCTGCTGTTTGCAAAAATTATGAAAGATAAAAAAATAAATCCAAGCAATATATTAGTTTTCATTGTCAGCCTTCTTAATAATTCAGCTCTGAAGAAATCAGAACTTTATAACAATTAAATAATAGAATTACATAAACAATTACGCATCAGCGTAACAACAGCATTTTTTTTGTTGATTTAAAGCCAGCACCATTTACACCCGCTGTTTCGAGAGTGTAAACATAAACACCGCTTGATAAATTTTGTGCATCGAAATTAATATTGTGAATCCCCGCTGCAAAATTCCCTTCCGTAATCTTTGTAATTTCCTGTCCAAGCATATTGAAAAGCTTTATTGTAACATCTGCTTCAACAGGCAAGGAGAAGGAAATTGTTGTATTTGGATTAAAAGGATTCGGATGATTCTGATAAAGAACAAAGTTATCCGGCATAGGTACGGTAACTTCAATGGAATTATATAATGTTGATGATCCGCCGAAATCAACTTGCTTCAACCTGTAATATTGGATTCCCGATGATACATTCTGAACTACAAAAGAATATGATCTCATCTCAGCAGTTGTACCAGATCCGGGCACGAATCCAATTTTTCTGAAATTATGATTATTGATGCTGTGCTCAATTTCGAATCCCAGATTGTTAAGCTCTGTAGCAGTTACCCAGTTTAATACAACCGAATTTTCCAAGACATCTGCAGAGAATGAAACAAGCTCTACCGGCACAACAGAGTTGCCAAGCTCACCGTTTGGATTTATATCCTGCGCATAAATGCCGCTTGCATCAAGACGGTTATCGCCCCAGGCAAGTTTACAATTTTTATAAACATCAACTGTAGATACCAACTGAAGTTTATCACTTGTTGGATTGGAAAGAACAGTAAAGTTACCGGGCCACAAAAAGTTTCCGCTGCCATCACAGGCAAATCCCTCAACCTTATCATTCAATCCGGAAGAATTGCCTTCGAGATAAAAAAGATAAGCTCTGCCATTTCCCATTTCTGCTGTTAGATAGCTTATTGAAATTGTATTGGGAGCGCTTAAATCCTTAAATATTTTTCCGTTATCTGTCCACTGTCTTGTTCCGTTTGAAGAAAATTTTTGACCGGTTATTCCATTTTGATTTTGATTCGGTTCTGTTTCCTTCCAGAACACATAAGTATCTCCGGTTGTGTTATCAAAGGCAGCAACAGGATTAAACTTATGTCTGTTTGAAAGCAGGGAAGCTTCAGCACCATTTACCGGAAAGTAAAGAGTTCCGCTTGATGAAACTCTTTGAACAAAAGCACTTTGAAGATTATTATTATCACGATCATCATGCCAGGCAATCAGACCGCCGAAATTATTATCCGGGTAAACTTCAGGAACAGTAAAAGCAGCAATTGTACCGATATTCTGAATGCTTACATCCCAGCTTACTGTTCCGGTTGAACTTAATTTTTTTGCACGCAGCTTTACTGTTTGTGCGGGAAAATTTCCGGTAGTTGCTGTGTGAAACAAAATAACTCCGCCGCTGTCGGATGTAACTACATCAGGATAATTAAGACCTTCGGTTGCTGATTGAAGTATAATCGGATTTGATCCCCAAAGTTTTACTCCTGCCTGAGAAATTTTTTGCAGCCCAACCTGCGACCTTGCTGCACTGATTATCCATGCAACAACAATATTTCCATCATTGGTTTTTGCAAGCTTAGGACTTGGCTGAAAATCAGTAGTTGGATTAAGAACAATTCCATTATTTCCCCAAAGAAAATCACCAGTTGGAGAAATTGCGTAAACAACCGGATTAAGATTTCCTCCGTTTCTGATATCACTAAAAGCAATAATTGCATTATCATTATCATCAGCAAGTAAATCATAATCTGTAATCCAGGTATCCTGCGGGTTATTACTTACAAGTAATCCATTTGGTGCCCATTGTTTATTGCCCATTGCATCTAATCTTTGCAGATAAACAGAATAACTGCCGCTTCTTGTATCAAACCATGAAATATAACATCCGCCATCTGAAGTTGAGACTATTTTTGCCAGAGCCTGCTCACCGGTTGTATCACAGACAGTTAGATTAATAGCCGGATTTGATGACCATTGAGCTGTCAAACTTATGTTCAACAAAATAAAAATCAGAAGAAAGCTTTGTATTGTTTTCATGTCGTACACACTCCTTTAAAAAAATTAAATAGATCGGATAAGTGTTTTTATTAACTTAGAAAATTCTGATTTCAGTTACAATTAAAATTTTATATTTGCATTGATTCCTTATTAAAATACTGTTCTGTAATACAAATAATTGTTTTGTTAAATGACATTGTATTATTTTTCCCATTAGAAATATGAAAACGGAAATTAAGAATATAATAATTGTATTTATGATGTGTGCTTCTTTTAGTGCTGCACAATTATTTTCACAGAACAACGATTTACAAAGTGCTGCAGATGATAAAGCAGGGCAGACAGAAAGAACATCAGTCAGGGTTATTGGTGCAGGTTTTTTAACCGGTTATATGATTTCGCATGCAAAAGAGGTTGTTAATTTAAGAGGATTACACCCGCAGGTTTATGAGCTTACATATAGCTGGCATTTAAACAACGATGAAGTATGGAATGATTGTCATTGTTATCCGCGGATAGGTTTATTTCTTGCATATCACAATTTGATTAACAGAGAAGTTCTTGGCGAAGGCTATTCAGGAGGCTTATCTTTTACATATTTTTTTGGAATTCCGGGTTTTTTTAATCCGCATTTAAAAGGAAAAGCAGGGTTATCTTATTTAACAAAACCTTTTAACAAAGAAACCCATCCCGATAATATGGCTTATGCAACTCATTTAAATTTTTTAATATCTGTTGGTGCGGGAATTTCGTTAAGACCAACAGACAATCTGGAAATACAATTTGATGGAAGTATGAATCATCAATCAAATGCAGCTATACTTGAGCCGAACGGAGGTATAAACTATTGGGCAATTTCTCTATCTACAAATTACTTTTTAGATAAGCCGGATTTTTATGAACGAAACATTTCCGATCCTTATTTAACACATGAGAAAAAAACCCGTTGGGATTTATCCTTTTCTTGGGGAATATCTTCAATGCCTTATCCTATGCCCGGACAAGTGCCAATGTATGGGATTACAGTTTTAAGAAGCTGGCAATTCGGAAGAGTTGCAGCATTTACACTTGCCGGAGAACTTGAAAGAAACGGAAGGGCTGTTGAAATAAACAGACGCAAAAATCCGGGAACTGATGTTGATCCGTTTAGAGCTTCGGTTTTAACCGGTGTAGAGTTTTTAATGGGCAGAACAATTTTCAGCATTCAGATCGGAGGGTATATCTACAGACCGTTTAAAGAAAAAGATGATTTTTATCAGAGATGGGGACTGGTTTACAATATATGGGATAATATTTATGCCGGTATTAATTTCAAATCTTACCGAAACTCCGCTGATCATGTAAGCGCAAGAATTACCTATTCATTCTAAGTGCTTAAAAGTTAACAATCACCAACTATCGTCTGATATCAAGCTTATTTGCAACTTACCTGAAAAAATATTTCTTTAATGGCAGGCTTCTGTTTTTTTTGTTGTTCAATGAGTAAATGTAGTATAACAAGATCAAATTATGGCTGATAGATTTTTAAATAAAGGAACAACAATTTGCCTTATCCTGCTGTTCATTTTTTGTTCAACCTTATCCTTTTCTCAATCACTCCCATTTAAACAATTAACAACGAGCGATGGATTATCAAATAATAATGTGTACAACGTAATCCAGGATAAATCGGGATTTCTTTGGTTTACTACAGATGATGGATTAAATCGCTTTGACGGTTATGAATTTAAAGTTTTCAGAAATGATCAGCAGGATAAAAATTCAATTTCTGAAAATACCACGATAGCAATAATTGAAGATTATGAAGGCAAGATTTGGATTGGAACTAAAAACGGAATTATTAACTGCTACGATCCGGTGTTTAATAGTTTTAAAAAATGGGATATTAAATCAACTGAGGAAAAAGATAATCCAATAAATGTTATACACATTGATGATAACAAATATGTGTGGGTGGGAACTTATAGAAGCGGCTTATACCGGCTGAATCCTGAATCGGGAGAAATAAAAAACTGGCGTAATAATCCGAACGATTACAACTCTTTAAGCAATAACTATATCTCTGCAATTGTTGAAGATGAAAAAAACAATTTATGGATAGGCACCTTTAATGGTCTAAACAAATTCAATCCCGAAATATCTGAGAAGCACTTTACCAGATTTTTCAATTTACCCGATAATACCTCTTCATTGAGTGCAAATACTATATGGGGAATTACAAGTTCCCGATTTGAAAAAAATAAATTATTCATCGGAACAGTCAACAATCTGTCAATCTTTAATACTGATACTGAACAGTTTAATACATTATTAATTCCAAATCCGGATAATCTTATGTTTGGTACAGGAGCCGGTTCAGTAATTGAAGAAATAATAAATGATGAAAAGATACTCTGGATTAATTCATTTGCGGGGCTTATCAGATATAATCAATCAAGACATCACTTTGATAGGTTTGTACCGAGTGAAGAAGGTAATAGCGGACTATTAAGCAGTCAGATAAATAACATATTTAGGGATCAATCAAATGTATTGTGGATTGCAACCAATAACGGATTAAATTTCTTTTCGCAGAAGAATATAAAATTTAACAATACGTTTTCATTTTACGATAAATTACTCGCTGCCAATCAATTATCAAAGTTTAATATTAAGGCAATTACCAAAACTAAGGATGGAACAATCTGGTTCGGAACAGAAAACGGATTTTACTTTACTTCGGGAACAGTTGGGAAAAAAACGATTAAAAAACATCCATCGCTGGCATCCGATAATATATGGTGCTTAACACCGGGACGTGAAAACGAATTATGGATTGGAACCTATGGATCGGGCTTGTACTTGTTAAACTATAAGACAAATAAGATTGTTAAGAAAGCAATCGTTGATAATGTAATCAAATCTCCGTCAAAAAATTTTGTTAAATCACTTTGGAAGGATAGCAAAGAAAGATTGTGGATAGGATACTGGGGTATTGGGCTTGCAAGGCTGGATTTGGTTTCCGGCGAAGTAAAAAACTGGTTGAATAGTGCTGATGATGAGCATTCATTAAGTTATGATGATGTTTGGATAATCTTTGAAGATCATTCAGGAAGGATCTGGATCGGAACAAACGGAGGAGGCTTAAATTATTTTAATGAATCAGATGAAAAATTTATCAGAATCAATTCCACCAGTTCAGCAAAGTATAAATTAAGCAGTAATAGTATTTATTCAATTACTGAATCATTTCTTGAGCAGGATAAAAAAAGCAAATCAGTTCTCTGGCTCGGAACAAGTAACGGTCTGAATAAACTAACCATTGAACGATCATCCGCGAACCCCGGACACCCTTTTAAAATAAATGACATAACTATCTACACAACAAAGGACGGCTTAGCGGATAACTCAATTAAAAGTATTGTTGAAGATGATAATGGAAATCTTTGGCTGGGAACCAGTTCAGGAATTACACTCTTTGATATACTAAGTAATACATTTACTAACTTTACTGCTTCGGATGGATTAAACGGTATTGATTTTAATTTAGTATCGTCATTAAAGATTGATAGTAGTTTTATACTGATGGGAAGTATTGAGGGACTTAATATCTTTAATCCGAATCAGATAAAGCAATCATCATACATACCACAAATAGCAATAAACGACTTTCAAATATTTAATAACTCAATAACCGCAAATGTAAATTCTGTTCTTGCAAAAAACATTTATTGTACGGATCATATTACTTTGTCTTACAAGCAGAATGTTTTTTCATTTGAATTTTCTGCCTTTGATTACAATTGTCCTTCATCCATAAAATATAGTTATAAAATGGAAGGCTTTGATAAAGATTGGGTTTATGGCGGCAGCCGAAGATTTGTTACTTACACAAATCTTAATCCCGGCAGATATATTTTCAAAGTGAAATCAACAAACAGCGATGGTGTGTGGTGCGATAATATGAAGTCAATTGCAATTACTATCACACCGCCCTGGTGGCAAACCGGATGGGCTATTCTTTTGTATTTTATTGTTTTTATTACTGGCATCTGGGGGATTCTAAAATTTCAGGCGAACAGAGCAAAGCTTCAACACGAATTAAAAACACGTGAGTTTGAATCATATCATCTCCGGGAAATTGAACAGATGAAATCACGGTTTTTTGCGAACCTGTCTCACGAGTTCAGAACCCCGCTGCTGCTTATTAAGGGACCGTTGGAATCATTACTGAACGGAAATATAAAAGACAACATTACGGGTTATTATAAAATGCTGCTGCGCAATACAGAAAAACTTCAACAGCTTATTGATCAATTGCTTGAGCTTTCGCAATTAGAAGCAGAAACAATTCCGTTAAAAGTAGATTGGTATAATATTGTTGATGTAGTTAAAGCTTGTTTTAATAATTTACAAACCCTTGCAGATGAAAGGAATATTAATTTTGCTTTCACAACTGAAAAAGAAATAATTTACGCAGTGATAGATAAAGACAAACTGGAGAAGATTATTAATAACCTGCTAAGTAATGCTTTTAAATTTACACCCTCTGGTGGAAGTATATTCGTAAATATTAATCTTAAGCTAAAGGATACAGACCAAATTACAGTCTCAGTTAAGGATACCGGAATAGGCATTCCAAAAGAATTCCGTGATAAAATATTCGATAGATTTTATCAGGTTGATAATTCATCAAGAAGAAATTATGGCGGGTCAGGAATTGGACTTGCACTCGTAAAAGAATTGGCTGCTCTTCATAATTGGGATATTAATGTAAGCAGTGCAGAAGGCGAAGGAACTGAGTTTGTTTTGACAATCCCAATTAAGAATGTTAATTCAGAAGCTTCATATAAATCAAAAATGAACATAGAAGCGAAAGCTGCTGAACAGCCTGAGCCTGTAATGTCAGAGCTATTAAGCGCAACGCCCGACAACATAAAAGAAAAACCTTTAATACTTTTTATTGAAGACAATGAGGATGTAAGAGTTTATGTTAATGATCTTTTAAAATCCGATTATAATGTTCTGCTTAGTGATTCCGGTGAAAGCGGAATTGAAGTAACAAAAAATGATCTGCCGGATCTGATTATCAGTGATGTAATGATGCCGGGAATGGATGGGTTTGAATTCTGTAAAAGAATAAAATCTGATTGGAAGACAAGCCACATTCCTGTTATTCTGCTTACAGCAAAAGTTGATCATCAAAGTAAACTGGATGGATTGGAACTTGGAGCTGATGATTACATCACAAAACCATTTGAGCAAAAAGAATTACTAATTCGTGTAAAAAATCTTATTGAACAAAGAAGACTGCTTAAAGAGAAGTACAGTAAAGATATTACTCTGCCTGCTGAAACTGTTTTATACAATAAGGAAGAAAAAGAGCTTATCGAAAAAGCATCATCCATTGTTGAAAAATATCTTGGTGATGAGAATTTTAACAGCGAGATACTTGCAAAAGAAATGTTTATGAGCAGAAGCCAGCTAACAAGAAAAATGCAGTCAGCTACCGGACAGGGACCTGGTGAATTTATCCGCAGCTGCAAACTTAACAAATCCGCAAAATTGATACTTGAAAAGAAATTAAGCATCACTCAAATAGCTTTAGAAGTCGGATTTGGCAGTCCGGCACAATTTACCCGCGCATTCCAGAAACACTTTAATTGTTTACCCTCAGAGTTTAAACAAATAAAACCGTAGCACAGAATTAATTCCGTGTTCTATTGCCCACACAAATATTATTAACACTTAACAGTAAGCAAATTATTTTTATTCGTTTTGCATCAAAACAGCAGAACATTGCTGCAAAACAGCAATTTGACCCCACTAAAAAAAATTAGTTTAGCAATAAAAAAAAGTAATAATAAAATGCAGAATTTATCAGGCAATGATATAACACAAACAAAGATTCGAAAGAAAGAAAAGAAAATGGAGATGAGTATTTACGCTTTGTTGATTATCGTTACTGTTGCTCTGATGCTGCTGATATTTAATCTCTTGTTAATGGAGGGATAATATGAGAAACTTATCAGGACTAAACATAAACATGGTTAGGCGCGATTTTTTTAAAATCTTATATACTCTTCTTTTGCTGGCATGGCTGTTATTCTCAGGGAGTAATTAGATTATTAAAACTTCAGTTATTTGATACAAAAAAATTCCTTTTGCAGTCTGACATTTGCATTTCAGGTGTATTTAAGAGATTAACCAGAAAAAGTTGTCAGCAGGAGGGATAAAATAACAGTGCAGCAGTGATTAAAATCTTAATTGCTGCTGCATATCCGGAAGAATTGTAAGCAGGGAAATGAAATAATTAAAACGCTATTAAAGAAATAAAGGTTATTAATATTAAATGGAGTTATAAATGAAATTAAGGTTTACTGTGTTAGTAATATACTTTGGTCTTATTCAGATATTTCCACAACAGAACGAATACGAAAAATTTTTTAATAATAAACTTAATACAAGAACAATCATTACTGAAAAAACAACTGAGGATGTGTACCTTCTTACTGAGAGCATTGAACAGGAATGGATAAGCTCTGCATGGCAAAATGTCAGCCGATATACTTATTACTACGATTCAAGCAGCACTAACTATCTTACAACCACAGAAGTGTGGGATAACAATCAATGGATAAATGAAACTCAGTACTGGCTGACATTTAATAATAATGGTAAAGTTATTGAAGAGGTTTATAAAACCTGGGTTGATGGCGGCTGGGTAAACTCAGAAAAATATTTATATGAATATGATGAAAATGAAAATACAACTATTGAAACCAGCCAATACTGGAATTCCTCAGAATGGACAAACTCAAACAGAACTGTTAATACATATACGGGTAATAATATAACTGAAAAACTGTATCAGCAGTGGAATGTTTCTGATTGGAGTAATGTTGAGAGGTTCCAATATAATTATGTAAATAACAATCTTACTGAAAAGCTGTTTCAACAATATATAATGGGATGGAATAATGTTGAATTAGTTCAAAACTCCTACGATAGCCAAAACAATATAATCCAAACGCTTTATAATAGATGGGATAATAATAACTGGTTCCTTGAATCGAAATTTACAAATCAGTATAGTAATGGAAATCTTACAATTGTAACATTGCAGGAAGGATGGATTGATACTGTTTGGACAAACCTTTCTTTACAAACAATGAACTACAACAGCAGCAACTTATTGATTGAATATATCTCTCAGTACTGGCATAGTATAAACGGCTGGATAAACCAGCAAAGATGGGTAAGAACATATACCCCTGATAACAAATTTTTAGAATGGGTAACTCAATTCTGGCAAACAACCCAATGGGAAAATTACAGCAGGTTAATATCCACTTATGATGCTAATGGAAACGAAACAGTTTTTGCCTGGGAAATGTGGGAAAACTCAGTCTGGCAAAATAACGCTCAAATATTATATAATTATACACAGGTTTCATCTGTCGAAGAAGAGTTTATTAGTAACCCGGATTACTCACTCTCTCAGAATTACCCAAATCCGTTTAATCCAAGTACAAAAATCAGTTGGCAGTCGCCAGTAGGCAGTCATCAAACAATTAAAGTATTTGATGTATTGGGAAGAGAATTAGAAACAATAGTTGATGGTTATTATAATACAGGCTCACATTCTACATTGTACATTGTAAATTCTTCATTGACATCTGGAGTTTATTTCTATCAATTAAAAGCCGGAGATTATTTTCAAACTAAGAAGA
>JAANMV010002920.1_pt1 | contig 15646 bp, 12 predicted proteins | sample 7279661 | NCBI WGS metagenome assembly JAANMV01 (sample SAMN14094540, study PRJNA606508) | bioreactor metagenome | isolation source: A lab-scale SPAN reactor treating ammonium-rich wastewater day 121 | place: Ireland: Galway | collected 2017-05-16 | reverse complement strand
CTGATCAACCCGATCGCGATGGAGGACGGTCTGCGCTTCGCCATCCGCGAGGGTGGCCGCACGGTCGGCGCCGGCGTGGTCGCGAAGATCGTCAAGTAGGATCCTGAAGCCGGTACGTGAATTAAAGGCCAGTAGCTCAATTGGCAGAGCGGCGGTCTCCAAAACCGCAGGTTGGGGGTTCGAGACCCTCCTGGCCTGCCAGCTTTCCGAAGTACAACGCAGGGCGCAGCCGATAACGATGGCGACGACGAAGGAAGTGGAGACTGCAGCAGGCCCAATGGACACGGTCCTGCTCGCGCTGGCCGCCCTCAGTATTCTCGGGTCGCTGGTGGCCTATTACTATTTTGAGGCGACTCCCGCTGTTGTCCGTGTGATCGGCATTCTGCTGGCTCTTGGGCTTGCGGCTGTCCTGGTCTACAACACCCACCTGGGAAGGGGGCTCTGGCAGTTTATCCAGGGCTCCAGGGTGGAGATCCGCAAGGTCATCTGGCCCAATCGTCAGGAAACCACCCAGACCACACTGATTGTCTTCGTGTTTGTATTGATTTTCGGTATTTTTTTCTGGGCTCTGGATCTGTTGCTTCTGTTCATTACCCGGACTCTGACGGGCCAGGGGGGCTGACGGATGTCGCTGCGCTGGTACGTCGTACACGCCTATTCGAACTTTGAGAACAAGGTGAAGCAATCGCTCGAAGATCGGGTGAAGCGCGCCGGTCTCGAGCACAAGTTTGGCAAGGTCATCGTCCCCACTGAAGAAGTGGTAGAGATGCGAGAGGGGCAGAAGCGCAAGAGCGAGCGAAAGTTCTTCCCCGGGTATGTTCTCGTCCAGATGGAGATGGACGATGAAACCTGGCATCTGGTCAAAGAAGTCCCGAAGGTGCTCGGGTTCATTGGCGGCACCAGCGACAAGCCGGCCCCGATTACGGACAAGGAAGCGAACGCGATCCTGCACAGGGTCGAGGAAGGCGTGGACAAGCCGAGGCCGAAGGTGCTCTTCGAGCCCGGTGAGGTGGTGCGCGTTGCTGATGGCCCGTTCAACGACTTCAACGGCGTCGTGGAGCAGGTGAACTATGACAAGAACAAACTCCGGGTTGCGGTCCAGATTCTGGGCCGATCGACCCCGGTAGAACTGGATTTCAGCCAGGTCGAGAAAGGCTGAACTGCGGTCGACAGATCGTGGACGACCGGCCGGCCAGCAGATCTGGGCGGCTGCGGGGAGCCCGATACGGTATTTGCCGCGAGGGCGCTTGGACCCACTTTTAGGAAAGTCAGATGGCGAAGAAAGTCGAGAAGTACGTCAAGCTGCAGGTGCCTGCAGGCAAGGCCAATCCCAGTCCGCCTATCGGCCCTGCGCTTGGGCAGGCCGGTGTCAACATCATGGAGTTCTGCAAGGCATTCAATGCCCAGACCCAGAAGATGGAAGCCGGCATGACCATGCCGGTTGTCGTGACCGTGTACAACGATCGCAGCTTCACGTTTGTGATCAAGACCCCGCCGGCAACGAACCTGCTCAAGAAGGCGCTGGGTATCGAGAAGGGCAGCGGGACGCCGAATACCAAGAAGGTTGGCAAGGTTTCCCGCCAGCAGCTTGAGGAAATCGCACGCGCGAAGACCCCGGACCTGACTGCTGCCGATCTGGATGCCGCTGTCCGCACCATAGCCGGCAGTGCCCGCAGCATGGGCCTTGACGTGGAGGGGCTCTGACATGGCAGCACTGACCAAGAGGACGCGGGGGTGGCAGGCGCAGGTTTCGGCCGAGACCCTCTATTCCATTGATGAGGCTCTTGCGCTCGTCAAGAACAATGCCACGGCAAAATTCCCCGAGTCGATCGACGTGGCAGTCAATCTCGGCATTGATGCCAAGAAGTCTGATCAGGTGGTGCGCGGCTCGGCGCTCCTTCCGCACGGAACCGGCAAGACTGTCCGGGTAGCCGTTTTTGCGCAGGGGCAGAATGCCGACAAGGCGAAAGCTGCCGGGGCCGATGCCGTGGGCTTTGACGACCTTGCGGAACGGATGAAGGCCGGTGAACTGAACTTCGACACGGTCATCGCCACGCCGGATGCCATGCGCATCGTCGGGCAGCTGGGCCGTGTGCTGGGCCCTCGTGGCCTGATGCCGAATCCGAAGGTGGGCACCGTCACCCAGGATGTGGAGACCGCTGTCCGCAATGCAAAGGCCGGCCAGGTCCGGTTCCGTGCCGACAAGGCAGGCATCGTGCACTGCCCGATCGGCAAGGCCACTTTCGAGGTTGCCGCGCTGCGCGACAACCTGCAGGCATTGCTGACTGAAATCAAGAAAGTAAAGCCGCCGGCCAGCAAGGGCCAGTACCTGAAGCGCCTGACACTGTCCTCGACCATGGGGCCCGGGGTCATGGTGGATCAGGGCACCCTGGACATCTGAGGCAGGCGGCCTGGAAGGCTGCGGAGCCGGGTATCCGGGTCCGCACCGGTTTCGTTGAATCCTGGCTGCGGATTCTTCGAACGCTGCATCCAAGACCGCAGGTGGCGGACCAGCCGACAGGCTGACTGCCTTAATTTCCTGCGCAGATGGTGTTACCCGAATCAGGATGTCCTGGTGAAGGTCGCCATCGGCACCGTCCCCGGACGGTTACCGTGACGTTCGCATCAGGAGTGACAGATGGCATTAAGACTCGAAGACAAGAAGGCTCTTGTCGCAGAGGTGAATGCGATCGCCGCATCCGCGCAATCGGCCGTAGCCGCCGAGTACCGTGGATTGACAGTGGCGCAGGTAACTGCGCTGCGGGCTCAGGCCCGTAGCGCGGGGGTCTACGTCCGGGTGATCAAGAACACCATCGCACGGAGAGCCGTCGAGGGCACCGGGTTTGCATGCCTCAAGGAGGCCCTTCGCGGGCCGCTCATCCTGGCGTTTTCCACAGAGGATCCGGGCGCGGCTGCCCGCATCATCAAGGATTTCGCCAAGACCAATGACAAGCTGGTTACTAAGGCGGTTGCCATCGGCGGCACGCTCTACGGACCGGCTGATCTGGAGCGGCTGGCGAGTCTTCCGACGCTGGACCAGGCCCGGGCCATGTTGCTCGGTGTCCTGCAGGCGCCGGGAGCGAAGCTGGTCCGGACGCTGGCAGAGCCCGCTGCGCTGATAGCGCGGGTCCTGGCGGCGCGCGGCAAGGCAGAAGGGGTTTCCTGAGGGGCTTGCCTCCGGGCGCCAATCCACCAATTGCATCCGATTTTCGGGTAACGACATTTCAGGAATTCAAGGAGATTCGATCATGGCATTGTCCAATCAGGAACTGCTCACCGAACTGAGCGCCAAGCCCATCATGGAGATCGTCGAGCTGGTGAAGATGCTCGAAGACCACTGGGGCGTATCCGCCGCTGCGCCTGTTGCTGTGGCCGCCGTCGCTGGCGGTGCTGCCGCGCCGGTCGCTGAGGAGCAGACCGAGTTCACCGTCACGCTGAAGTCCATCGGCGAGAACAAGGTGGGCGTCATCAAGGCGATTCGTACCATCACCAGCCTCGGCCTCAAGGAGGCCAAGGATCTGGTCGAAGGTGCGCCGTCGGTTGTGAAGGAGGCCGTATCGAAGGACGAGGCGGCAACCATCAAGAAGCAGCTTGAGGAAGCCGGCGCCACCGCTGAGGTCAAGTGAGCGTCAGCCTGGTGCTGATCTTGAGGCGGGCCCCCGGGTTCGCGACTGTGCATATCCAGGACGGCTGGCAGCAGCCGGCGCCATTCGCGCCGGCTGCCTGCCGCGCCGTTCATTCTGATTTTTGCGGGTGCCCTGACAGAGGTGCTGCGTCATGAGCTTTTCATTTACCGATAAAAAGCGGATCCGGAAGGACTTCGGCAAACGGCCAAGCATCCTTGCGGTTCCTCCCCTGCTATCCATCCAGATGGATTCCTACAAGAAGTTCCTGCAGGAAGACAAGGGACCGGAGGGCAGGGATGACATCGGGTTGCATGCCGCGTTCAAGAGCGTCTTCCCCATCATCAGCTATTCGGGCAATGCACAGCTCGAATACCTGAGTTACCGGCTTGGGGAGCCCGTTTTTGACGTCAAGGAGTGCCAGCTTCGCGGGCTGACCTATGCGGCCCCCCTGCGAGTGCAGGTTCGCCTTGTCATCTACGACAAGGAGGGCTCTACCCCGACCAAGAAGCTCGTCAAGGAAGTCCGCGAGCAGGAGGTCTATCTCGGTGAGATGCCGCTGATGACCGACTACGGGACATTCGTGGTCAATGGCACCGAGCGTGTGATCGTGTCCCAGTTGCACCGCTCTCCCGGCGTCTTTTTCGATCATGACAAGGGCAAGACCCATTCGTCAGGCAAGCTGCTGTTCTCCGCGCGGATCATTCCCTATCGGGGATCCTGGCTGGATTTCGAGTTTGACCCGAAGGACAGCGTGTTTGCCCGCATTGACCGGCGCCGCAAGCTGCCCGTGACCATCATCCTGCGTGCGCTGAATATCTCGAACCAGCAGATGCTGGATCTGTTCTTCGAGAAGAATGATTTTCATCTCTCTGCGCGTGAGATCGAACTGGGCCTGGTTCCCCAGCGGCTCCGCGGCGACACCGCCACTTTTGATATCAAGATTGGTCGCAAGGTCATCGTGGAGGAGGGTCGGCGTATCACGGCCCGCCACGTCCGTGAACTCGAGGAGTCCGGCGCCAAGACCATGGTGGTACCGAAGGAGTACCTCGAGGGCAAGATCCTTGCCCACGATGTGGTTGACAAGGGGACAGGCGAACTCCTCGCCCGCGCCAACGACGAGCTGACGGCACCCCTTATCGACCAGTTTGTCGAGAAGGGCATCAAGCACATCCAGACCCTGTACGTTAACGATCTCGATCGTGGGCCCTATATTTCAAACACCCTGAGGATCGACTCCACGGTTACGCGGCTGGACGCGCTTGTGGAGATCTACCGGATGATGCGGCCTGGCGAGCCCCCCACCAAGGAGGCTGCCGAGAACCTGTTCCACAACCTGTTCTTCAACGCCGAGCGCTACGACCTTTCGGGCGTTGGGCGCATGAAGTTCAACCGCCGTGTGGGGCGCAGTGAGTCCACCGGGCCGGGCGTACTTGACCAGGAAGATATTATCGATTCATTGCGGACCCTCATGGAGATCCGGAATGGACGCGGTCAGGTTGACGATATTGATCACCTTGGCAACCGTCGGGTACGCAGTGTTGGCGAGATGGCCGAGAACGCCTTCCGTGTGGGCCTTGTCCGGGTTGAACGCGCGGTGAAGGAGAGGCTGACCATTGCCGACTCTGAAGGGCTGATGCCCCAGGAGTTGATCAATGCGAAGCCGGTGGCAGCAGCGGTCAAGGAGTTCTTCGGCTCCAGCCAGCTCTCCCAGTTCATGGACCAGAACAACCCGCTTTCCGAGGTCACGCACAAGCGGCGTGTCTCGGCCCTGGGGCCAGGCGGCCTGACCCGTGAGCGCGCCGGCTTCGAGGTGCGGGACGTGCACCCCACCCATTACGGGCGGGTCTGTCCGATCGAGACGCCGGAAGGGCCAAATATCGGCCTGATCAATTCTTTGTCTGTCTACGCCAGAACCAACGAGTACGGTTTTCTGGAGACGCCGTACCGCAAGGTCAGGAACGGCCGGGTAACCAGCGAAGTCGAGTATCTCTCGGCGATCGAGGAGGGGCAGTACGTTATCGCCCAGGCGAACGCGGAACTCGATGCCAAGGGCGCGTTTGTCGAGGAATTGATCTCGGTCCGGTTCCAGAATGAGTTCACCCTCCTCCCACGGGAGCGGATCGACTTCATGGATGTGTCGCCCAAACAGACCGTGTCCGTGGCGGCGTCACTCATCCCGTTCCTGGAGCACGACGACGCAAACCGGGCACTGATGGGCTCCAACATGCAGCGTCAGGCCGTCCCGACGCTCCGGTCGGACGTGCCACTCGTTGGTACGGGCATGGAAAGGGCGGTCGCAATTGATTCTGGCGTAACGGTGGTTGCGCGGCGCGGCGGTACCGTGGATTTCGTGGATGCGTCACGCATCGTAATCCGGGTGAATGACGACGAGACCACCGCCGGCGAGCCCGGTGTGGATATCTACAATCTCACCAAGTACACGCGTTCGAACCAGAACACCTGTATCAACCAGCGGCCGCTCGTCAAGGCTGGCGACCTGATTGCGAAACGCGACGTGCTGGCGGATGGGGCATCAACCAGTCTGGGGGAGCTCGCGCTCGGCCAGAATCTGCTCGTCGCCTTCATGCCCTGGAACGGCTACAACTTCGAGGATTCCATCCTCCTGTCCGAGCGCCTCGTGGAGGAGGACCGGTTCACGACTATCCATATCGAAGAGCTGACCTGTGTTGCCCGGGATACCAAGCTGGGTCCCGAGGAGATCACTGCAGATATCCCCAATGTTGGCGAAACGGCCCTTGCCAAGCTTGATGAGGCGGGCGTTGCCTATATCGGCGCCGAGGTCAAGGTGGGCGACATTCTGGTCGGCAAGGTAACGCCAAAAGGCGAGACCCAGCTGACTCCGGAAGAGAAGCTCCTGCGGGCGATCTTTGGCGAGAAGGCTTCCGACGTCAAGGATACCGGTCTGCGCGTGCCCCCCGGCATGGACGGCACTGTCATTGACGTGCGCGTGTTCACACGGGATGGCGTCGAGAAAGACAGTCGTGCCCTGTCGATCGAAGCGGCTGAGCTGGAGCGCGTTCGCAAGGATCTGGATGACCAGCTGAGGATTCTCGAGAAAGACATCTACCAGCGCGTGGAGAGGATGCTGGTGGGCAAGCAGGCCGACGGTGGCCCGGATGGGCTCAAGTCCGGTGGCCGCATTACGCAGGCCTACCTCAACGAGTTGCCCCGCGAGCGGTGGTTTGAGATTCGGCTGAGCAATGATGACGCGAATGCCCAACTTGAACAGGCCAATGAACGACTGCGTCAGCAGCGACAGGAGTTCGATCGCCGATTCGAGGAAAAGCGCAAGAAGATCACGGCTGGCGACGACCTTGCCCCCGGTGTCCTGAAGATGGTCAAGGTCTACCTGGCCGTGAAGCGCCGGATTCAGCCCGGGGACAAGATGGCCGGAAGGCACGGCAACAAGGGCGTTATCTCCACGATCGTCCCTGTTGAAGACATGCCCTATCTGGACGACGGAACGCCAGTCGATATTGTCCTCAATCCGCTGGGCGTGCCCTCGCGCATGAATGTCGGACAGGTCCTCGAAACGCATCTGGGTTGGGCTGCCAAGGGACTGGGGCGCAAAATCGGTGAGCTTATCGATGCCCATGCCGCCATGGTCGAGAAGCGGCGGTTGCTCGACCAGATCTATAACCAGACGGGTGGCCAGAAGGTGCGGCTCAACGATCTCAATGATGAAGAGGTAGAGGAGCTGTGCGGAAACCTGCGGAACGGGGTTCCGATGGCGACGCCCGTATTCGATGGCGCGACAGAGGCCGAGATCAAGTCGCTGCTTGAGCTGGCGGGCGTGCCCGTCAGCGGTCAGGCCCAGCTCACCGATGGCCGAACCGGCGAACCTTTCGACCGACCCACTACCGTCGGCTACATGTACATGCTGAAGCTCAATCATCTTGTCGACGACAAGATGCACGCGAGGTCCACCGGGCCCTACAGCCTGGTGACCCAGCAGCCGCTTGGTGGAAAGGCGCAATTCGGCGGCCAGCGCTTCGGCGAGATGGAGGTCTGGGCCCTTGAGGCCTATGGAGCCTCATATACCCTGCAGGAGATGCTGACCGTCAAGTCAGACGACGTGCAGGGCCGCACCAAGATGTACAAGAACATCGTGGACGGTACGCACGAAATGACGGCGGGCATGCCGGAGTCCTTCAACGTTCTCGTGAAGGAAATCCGCTCCCTGGCGATCAATATTGAACTCGAGCAGGACTGAGGCGCAGGTGACTGTGATCATGCGTCCCGAACAACTGGCAGGTGGTGACAAATGAGAGACCTACTGAAGCTTTTCAAGCAGCAGCAGACGGTCGAGGAATTCGACGCGATCCGGATCGCCCTGGCATCGCCCGAAATGATCCGCTCGTGGTCGTTTGGTGAGGTCAAGAAGCCGGAGACGATCAACTACCGCACCTTCAAGCCCGAGCGTGATGGCCTGTTCTGCGCCAAGATCTTCGGGCCCATCAAGGACTACGAGTGCCTTTGCGGCAAATACAAGCGCCTGAAGCATCGGGGCGTCGTTTGCGAGAAATGCGGCGTTGAGGTAACGCAGGCCAAGGTTCGCCGTGAGCGCATGGGGCACATTGAACTCGCCAGTCCAGTTGCTCATATATGGTTCCTTAAATCCCTGCCCTCCCGGATCGGGCTCATGCTTGACATGACGCTGCGGGAGATCGAGCGGGTGCTCTATTTCGAAGCATTCGTCGTCATCGACCCGGGCATGACCCCGCTGGAGCGCGGCCAGCTGCTAACCGATGAGCAGTATCTTGAGGCGGTTGAGCAGCACGGCGATGAGTTTGATGCTCGCATGGGCGCCGAGGCTGTCCACCAGATGCTGAAGACGATCGATCTCTCCCGTGAGGTCGTCGAGGTGCGGGACGCGATCGCCGGCACCAGTTCGGAGACCAAGATCAAGCGGCTTTCCAAGCGGCTCAAGCTGGTCGAGGCTTTCCTGGATTCGGGCAATCATCCCGAGTGGATGGTAATGACCGTTCTCCCTGTTCTGCCGCCAGATCTCCGGCCGCTGGTGCCGCTGGATGGTGGACGCTTTGCAACGTCCGATCTGAATGACCTGTATCGCCGGGTCATCAACCGCAACAATCGCCTGCGGCGGCTCCTGGAGCTGAATGCGCCCGATATCATCGTGCGTAACGAAAAGCGCATGCTGCAGGAGGCAGTGGACGCCCTGCTGGACAATGGCCGGCGCGGCCGTGCGATCACCGGTACCAACCGGCGCCCCCTGAAGTCGCTGGCGGACATGATCAAGGGCAAGCAGGGCCGGTTCCGCCAGAACCTGCTCGGCAAGCGCGTTGACTATTCCGGGCGCTCGGTCATCGTGGTGGGCCCCACGCTCAAGCTGCACCAGTGCGGGCTGCCGAAGAAAATGGCGCTCGAGCTGTTCAAGCCGTTCATCTTCTCAAAGCTGCAGTTGCGGGGTGATGCCTCGACCATCAAGGCGGCAAAACGCCTTGTGGAGCGCGAGGGCCCCGAGGTGTGGGACATTCTTGAGGAGGTTATTCGCGAGCATCCCGTCCTGCTGAACCGTGCTCCAACGCTTCACAGGCTCGGTATCCAGGCATTCGAGCCCGTTCTGATCGAGGGCAAGGCCATCCAGCTTCATCCCCTGGTCTGTACGGCCTTCAACGCTGACTTTGACGGCGACCAGATGGCGGTGCATGTGCCCCTGTCCCTGGAAGCGCAACTCGAGGCGCGGGCCCTGATGATGTCGACCAACAACATCCTCTCGCCGGCAAACGGGGAGCCGATCATCGTGCCGTCGCAGGATGTAGTGCTCGGCCTGTACTACATGACCCGCGAGCGCGTGAACGCCCGCGGTGAAGGCATGGTTTTTGCGGATGTCAGCGAGGTTCACCGCGCCTACGAGAGCCGTACCGTCGATCTGCATGCAAAGATCCGGGCGCGCATCCGTCACACCGGCCTCGACGAGAGCGGTAATGTCACGAGTGAGGTCAAACTTGTACAGACAACCGTAGGGCGGGCTCTGCTGTCCGAGGTGCTGCCGGAGGGGCTCGACTTCTCTCTCGTCAACCGGAATATGGACAAGAAAGCGATCTCCGGCAGCATCAATGCATGCTATCGCCAGGTCGGCCTGAAGAAGACCGTGGTTTTTGCCGACCAGCTCATGTACACGGGCTTTGCCTACGCAACCCGGGCCGGTATTTCAATCGGCGTCAATGACATGGTCGTGCCTGACGAAAAGGCCAAGATCCTGGCCGAAGCTGATGACGAGGTGAAGGAGATCCAGAGCCAGTTTGCCAGCGGCCTCGTCACCGATGGCGAGCGCTACAACAAGGTGGTCGACATCTGGTCCCGTACCAACGATCGTGTTGCCAAGGCGATGATGGACAAGCTGGGTACTGAGCCGGTCGTCAATGCAAAGGGCGAGACGACCCGACAGCCCTCGTTCAACTCCATCTTCATGATGGCTGATTCCGGAGCCCGCGGTTCGGCGGCGCAGATCCGTCAGCTGGCAGGCATGCGAGGCCTCATGGCCAAGCCGGACGGCTCGATCATCGAGACCCCCATCACGGCCAATTTCCGCGAGGGGCTCGACGTCCTCCAGTACTTCATCTCGACCCATGGGGCGCGCAAGGGCCTGGCGGATACCGCACTCAAGACGGCAAATTCAGGTTACCTGACGCGCAGGCTGGTGGATGTGGCGCAGGATCTGGTCGTGTCCTCCGAGGATTGCGGCACCACCAACGGCCTGTTCATGACGCCACTCGTGGAGGGTGGCGACATCGTCGAGCCTTTGCGGGAGCGCGTCCTGGGCCGCGTCCTGGCTGATCAGGTCACCCGCCCGGGTACCGATGAAGTCATCCTTGAGGCTGGCGTGCTTCTGGATGAGCGTAAGGTCCGGATTCTCGACGAGTATGGTGTGGACCAGGTCAAGGTTCGCTCTTCTATCACCTGTGAGACGCGCTACGGCGTATGCGCACAGTGTTATGGACGTGATCTGGCGCGCGGTCACCGCGTGAACATCGGCGAGGCCGTTGGTGTGATCGCCGCCCAGTCCATTGGCGAGCCCGGCACCCAGCTCACCATGCGCACCTTCCACATCGGTGGTGCTGCGTCCAGGGCGGCGGCGGCCACCAGCGTTGAGGTCAGGCGCCCCGGTAAGGTAAGACTCCACAACATCAAGACTGTCCGGCACGAGAAAGGCTATCTCGTGGCGGTGAGCCGCTCCGGCGAGATCGGCGTTATCGATGAGCAGGGGCGGGAGCGGGAGCGATACCGCATTCCCTATGGGGCCGTGATCAATGTCGACGACGGTGTCATGGTTGATGGTGGGCAGAACGTGGCCACCTGGGATCCGCATACGCACCCGGTCGTAGCCGAGGTGGGTGGTTTCCTGAAGTTCCAGGACTTCGTTGAGGGCGTAACGGTCGCCGAGCAGGTGGATGACGTCACCGGCCTGTCCAGCTACCTGATCATGGATCCCAAGCAGCGTGGCATGAGCGGTCGGGACCTTCGCCCTACGGCCAAGCTGATAAACGGAAAAGGCCAGGAAATCTGCTTTGCCAATACGGATATTCCGGCGGTATATGCGCTGCCGCCCGGCGCAGTGGTGACAATGGCAGATGGCGCCCGCGTCTCTGTGGGCGACGTTATCGCCCGTCTGCCCCAGGAATCGTCCAAGACCCGTGACATCACAGGCGGCCTGCCGCGGGTGGCCGATCTCTTTGAGGCCCGCAAGCCCAAGGATCCCGCGATTCTTGCCGATTTCAGCGGTACCGTGAGTTTCGGCAAGGAAACCAAGGGCAAGCGCAGGCTGATCATCACTGATGAACACGGCGAGAAGCATGAGGAGTTGATCCCGAAGTGGCGCCACCTCGGCGTGTTCGAGGGGGAACAGGTTGCCCGTGGCGAGATGATCGCTGACGGCGAGCCCAACCCCCATGACATCCTGCGACTGCGAGGCGTGGAGCGGCTGGCCGACTATCTGGTGCGAGAGATCCAGGACGTCTACCGCCTGCAGGGCGTCAAGATCAACGACAAGCACATTGAGACGATTATCCGGCAGATGCTGCGCAAGATTGAGGTCATGGATCCGGGTGAAACCGGGCTGCTGCCGGGCGAGCAACTCGAGCGTTCCCGGTTCCTCGACAGCAATGAAAAGGCAACGGCCGAGAACAAGCCCGCCGCCCGTGGTGAACCGCTACTACTCGGGATCACAAAGGCATCGCTGGCCACCGAGTCATTCATCTCCGCAGCGTCGTTCCAGGAAACTACCCGGGTGCTCACTGAGGCCGCTGTCAAGGGCCTGCGGGATGACCTCCGTGGTCTCAAGGAGAACGTTATTGTCGGTCGGCTCATTCCTGCCGGAACGGGCTACAGGCATCATGCTGAGCAGCGGCGTACCCGGGAGCAGGAACTGAGGATCGAACTCCAGGGACTCGACGAGGCCCGGGGAGGCGGTGGCGACACCAGCGACGCGGAAGGCGGGCGGGAAGAGGACGCGGCCGCCAGCGAGGGGGCTGAATGACCGCCGCCTGGGCCTGGGCGGGGCTCGCCGGGCGGTCCTGCCTCCGTTCCCGGGCCCTGCGGACGCCGGGCGCCACCCGGCGCGGCCCCTTAAGTGCAAGAGTAGGCGGGGGTTCCGGGCTGCCGATCCGCCCGCCTTGCTTGACACCCTTTCGTGCCGGCCAATAGACTTGGCGGCCCATCCTGCAGTTTTGGGGTGGGTGCCAAGCAGAGCGACATGGTCGACGGCGTCCGCGCCAGTGACCGCGAACAGCGCTAAGCCCGGGTGCCAGATCCATTTCGGTGGCGCAGCCGGGCTATTTTTTGTCCCGTTAATCTGAAGACCTGAGAAGCAAACTCTATGGCCACAGTCAATCAGTTGGTGCGCAAGCCCCGGAATGCTCCCACCTACAAGAGCAAGGTTCCGGCGCTGGCCGGCAGCCCGCAGAAGCGCGGTGTCTGTACCCGTGTCTACACGACCACCCCCAAGAAGCCAAACTCGGCTCTGCGCAAGGTTGCCCGTGTGCGCCTGACTAATGGCTACGAGGTCACCAGTTACATCGGCGGTGAAGGGCATAACCTTCAGGAGCACTCCGTGGTCATGATCCGCGGCGGACGCGTGAAGGATCTGCCCGGTGTCCGCTATCACACGGTCCGCGGTACCCTGGATTGCGCGGGTGTTTCCGAGCGGCGTCAGGGCCGCTCAAAGTACGGCGCTAAGCGGCCAAAGAGCTAAGGCGGAGCCACATAAATGTCCCGACGTACATCAGCCCCGAAGCGGACGATCCTTCCGGATCCCAAGCACAATAGCGACCTGCTTGCCAAGTTCACCAACATGATCATGAAGTCAGGCAAAAAGTCAGTTGCCGAGGGCATCGTGTATGGGGCGCTTGAGCGGATTGCCGAGCGTAGTGGTCAGGACGAGTCCAAGGCGGTCGAGCTTTTCGGGCGAGCACTGGACAACGTGAAGCCCATGGTTGAGGTCAAGTCCCGGCGCGTGGGCGGTGCGACCTATCAGGTGCCAGTCGAGGTGCGGCCTGCCCGCCGCCAGACGTTGGCGATGCGCTGGATGATCGATGCGGCACGGAGTCGTACCGAGAAGTCAATGGCCCACCGGCTGGCCCATGAAGTTCTGGATGCCGTGGATAATCGCGGTGCGGCCGTCAAGAAGCGCGAAGATACGCACCGCATGGCGGAGGCCAACCGGGCCTTCTCGCACTACCGCTGGTAGCGCGGGCGCAGACGACTAGTGCCCTGGTTGCATCCAAGCCTGGTCGGGAAAAACCGTGCCGCGGACCACACCTATCGAGCACTACCGGAATATCGGGATTGCCGCGCATATCGACGCGGGTAAGACCACCACGACTGAACGTATCCTGTTCTATACCGGCGTGTCCTCCCGCCTGGGCGAGGTCCACGATGGTGCAGCTATCATGGACTGGATGGAGCAGGAGCAGGAGCGGGGGATCACCATCACTTCCGCTGCAACGACCTGCTTCTGGGCGGGGATGAGACAGCAGTATCCCCGCCACCGCATCAACATCATCGATACCCCGGGGCATGTGGACTTCACCGTCGAAGTCGAGCGTTCGTTGCGCATTCTCGACGGTGGCGTGAGTCTGTTCTGCGCGGTCGGTGGCGTGGAAACCCAGTCTGAAACAGTGTGGCGCCAGGCGGACCGGCACAGCGTGCCGCGCATTGCCTTCATCAACAAGATGGATCGTGCCGGCGCCGATTTCGCGCGCGTAGTCCGTCAGATGAGAGAGCGGCTCGGTGCGAATCCAGTCCCCATTCAGCTTCCCATAGGCGCGGAAGAGAAATTTTGCGGTGTGATCGACCTGGTTCGAATGCAGGCCATCAGGTGGGACGACAGGACCCAGGGCATGCGCTTCGATCTGGCCGAGATTCCCGCTGAACTGGATGCGCTGGCCAGGGATTACCACGAGCGGATGGTCGAGGCTGCCGCTGAAGGTGATGAGCAGCTGCTGAACAAGTATCTTGCTCACGGTGACCTGAGCGCCGGGGAGATTCGCCGTGGTCTCCGTGCCCGCACCCTGAGGGGTGAAGTGGTCGTTGTCACCTGTGGATCGGCCTTCAGGAACAAGGGTGTTCAGGCCGTCCTGGATGCGGTCATTGAATACCTGCCTTCGCCCATGGACAAACCGCCGGTTGCAGGCGTCCGCGCCAACGGCGAAACGGCCATGCGGCGCGCAAGTGATGATGAACCTTTCGCCGCCCTGGCATTCAAGATTGCCACTGATCCTGTAGCCGGTGATCTGACTTTCTTTCGTGTGTACTCCGGCGTTCTCCGCTCCGGGAGTGCGGTAATGAATGCGGCGAAGGGCACCCGTGAGCACGTCGGTCGTCTGCTGCAGATGCATGCAAACGAGCGCGAGCAGGTGGATGAAGTACGTGCCGGCGACATAGCCGCAGCCGTCGGGATGTCTGATGTCACTACTGGCGACAGCCTGGTTGACGAACGGGATCCTGTGATCCTGGAGCGTATCCGGTTTCCGGAGCCGGTCATCTCGATCGCCCTTGAACCCCGAACCGCTGTTGACGAGTTGAAGATCGCAAACGCCCTGCAGATGATCGCGAAGGAGGATCCCTCCTTTCGCGTGGCGACTGATAATGAAGCCGGCCAGTTCGTTGTATCGGGAATGGGCGAACTCCATCTCGAGGTCATCGTTGACAGGCTCCGGAGGGAGTACGGGGTTGCGGTCAACAAGGGCCGGCCGTCGGTTGCCTACCGTGAAACGATCCGCCGACCTGTCGAGCAGGAGGGTGAGTTTCTGCGGCCGATGCCTGACGACAGCCAAGTTATAGGGGTCGGTTTGCGCCTCGAACCCCTGCCGGCGGGGCGCGGTTGTGAATTCCGGATGGGACCGGCATCTGGATCGCTGCCCGCCCCGGTTGTGCGTCTGGTCGAGGAGGGGGTGCGTGAGCAGCTCCTTAGCGGCCCTGTCGCCGGTTTTCCCGTCGTGGACCTCCGGGTGACGCTGCTTGCTGTAACGGGATACCACGTTGACTCTGCGGACGAGGGCCTTAAGATCGCCGCAGCCAAAGCCCTGCGGGCGGGCTGCGAACGCGCGCAGCCGGCGCTTCTGGAGCCGGTCATGACTGTCGAGGTGGTCACGCCCGAGCTGTTCATGGGCGACATCAATGGTGACCTGGCGCGACGCCGGGGGCTGCTCCAGAGTGTTGTGGCTTCTACGGGCGGGCTGACCATCAGGGCCGAGGTGCCTCTGGCTGAAATGTTCAGCTACGCCACCAGCCTGCGCTCACTGACTCGTGGTCGGGCGACGTACTCGATGGAATTTCGCCGTTATGCCGAGGCTCCCCCTGGCGTCGCGGGGCGGGCCATCGGCAGGGATTGAGTTCCGGGGCTGCGGTCAAACGCGCCAACCGGTGGTTTTCAGGGCGGTCAGACGAAGAGAGAGCTGGACATGTCGAAAGCGAAATTTGAGCGGACGAAGCCGCACGTAAACGTAGGGACGATTGGTCACGTAGACCATGGGAAG
>JAANMV010002919.1_pt1 | contig 15651 bp, 3 predicted proteins | sample 7279661 | NCBI WGS metagenome assembly JAANMV01 (sample SAMN14094540, study PRJNA606508) | bioreactor metagenome | isolation source: A lab-scale SPAN reactor treating ammonium-rich wastewater day 121 | place: Ireland: Galway | collected 2017-05-16 | reverse complement strand
GACAGCGACTCGGTCATGGCCCGCGGCGAGGTCGGCAAGGTGGGCGTGCCCATCTCGCACTTGGGCGACATGGAGACCCTCTTCGACCAGATCCCCATCGAGAATATGAACACCTCGATGACGATCAACGCCACCGCCGCCTGGCTCTTGGCCCTCTACGTGGCCGTCGCCGAGAAGCGCGGGGTCGACTCGAAGGTCCTGCAGGGCACCACCCAAAACGACATCCTCAAAGAATACCTCTCGCGCGGCACCTACGTCTTCCCCCCCCAACACTCGATCCGGCTGATCACCGACATGATCACCTATTCGGTGAAGCACATCCCCAAGTGGAACCCGACCAACATCTGCAGCTACCACCTGCAGGAGGCGGGCGCGACGCCCATGCAAGAGCTGGCCTTTTCGATGTGCAACGCCATGGCCTACCTCGACGCCGTCAAGGCCAGCGGTCAGGTGCCGGAAGGCGAGTTCGACCAGGTCTTCGGCCGCATCTCCTACTTCGTCAACGCCGGCGTCCGCTTCATCGAAGAGCTTTGCAAGATGCGCGCCTTCACCCGCATGTGGGAAGAGCTGGGCCGCGCCCGCTACGGCGTCAAAGACGAGAAGATGCTGCGCTTCCGCTACGGCGTCCAGGTCAATAGCCTGGGGCTGACCGAGCGCCAGCCCGAAAACAACATCCAGCGCATCGTCCTCGAGATGCTGGCGGTGGTGTTGTCGAAAGACGCCCGCGCGCGCGCCGTGCAGCTGCCCGCCTGGAACGAGGCTTTAGGATTGCCGCGGCCCTGGGACCAGCAGTGGTCGCTGCGCATCCAGCAGGTCATCGCCTACGAGACCGACCTGCTCGAGTACGGCGACATCTTCGACGGCTCGCCGGTCATCGAGGCCAAGGTGAAGGAGTTGATCGAGGCCGCGCGCCAGGAGATCGAGGTCGTCCAAAAAATGGGCGGGGCGATCAACGCGGTCGAATACATGAAGCAGAAGCTGGTCGAGTCCAACGCCGCGCGGGTCCGCGCCATCGAGGACGGTTCGATCAAGGTCATTGGCGTCAACTGCTACCAAGAGACCGCCGAGAGTCCGCTGACCGGCGGGCGCGACGAGGGCATCCTCAAGGTCGACGAGTCCGCCGAGCGCGAGCAGATCGAGCGCCTCAAAAAATTCCGCTCCCAGCGCGAAGAGGCCAAGGCCAAGGCCGCCCTCGAGACGCTGAAGGCGGCCGCCGAGCGCGGCGACAACATCATGCCGGTCTCGATTCAGGCCGCCCACGCGGGCGTCACCACCGGCGAGTGGGCCAACGCCCTGCGCCAGGTCTTCGGCGAGTACCGCGCGCCGACCGGCGTTTCGGGCGTGCGCATGGCGACGACGACCGAGGCCATCCAAAAGGTCCGCGACAAGGTCGATCAATTCCAAAAGAAGACCGGCGAGAAGCTGCGCATCCTGGTGGGCAAGCCCGGCCTCGACGGCCACAGCAACGGCGCCGAGCAGATCGCGGTCCGCGCCCGCGACGTCGGCATGGAGGTTGTCTACCAGGGCATCCGCCTCACCCCCGACCAGATCGTCGAGGCGGCCCTGCAGGAGGGGGTGCATGTGATCGGGCTCAGCATCCTCTCCGGCTCGCATCTGGCCTTGATCCCCGAGATCCTGCGCCTGATGAAGGAAAAGGGCCTGAAAAACGTCCCCGTCGTCGCCGGCGGGATTATCCCCGAGACCGACCGCCAGTTCTTGCTGAAGCAAGGCGTGGCCAGGGTCTACACCCCCAAGGACTTTGAACTGAACACCATCATGGACGAGATCGTCGGTATCGCGATGTCGGCCCGTCATTAGAAGGAGAGCATGGCCATGGCCAAAGATCTATACGAACTCGGCGAAATCCCCCCCGTGGGAGAAGTTCCGAAGAAGATGTACGCCCAGGTGATCCGCCCCGAACGTTTCGGCGAGCCCACCAAGGCATTCCAACTGGAGCAGGTCGACGTACCCGATCTGCGCCCCGATGAAGTGCTCGTCTACGTCATGGCAGCCGGCATCAATTACAACAACGTCTGGGCCGCCTTGGGGATTCCGATCGACGTCACCAAGAACCGCCCCAAGGACCCGTATTGGCCCGACAGCACCGGTTTCCACATCGGCGGCAGCGACGCCAGCGGCATCGTCTACAAGGTCGGCAGCGCGGTGAAAAACGTGAAGGTCGGCGACGAGGTCGTCATCCACTGCGGTCAGTGGAGCCAGGAAGACCCGCAGGTGAAGGCCGGCGGCGACCCGATGTACGGCAACAGCTTCCGCATCTGGGGCTACGAGACCAACTGGGGCTCTTTCGCCCAGTTCACCAAGGTGCAAGACCACCAGTGCCTGCCCAAGCCCAAGCATTTGAGCTACGAGGCCGCCGCGGCCTATATGCTGGTCGGCGCCACCGCCTACCGCATGCTGACCCGGTGGCAGGAGCACGAGGTCCGCAAGGACGACGTCGTCCTGATCTGGGGCGGAGCCGGCGGCCTGGGCTCGATGGCGATCCAGATCTGCAAGGCCTTCGGGGCCAAGCCGATCGCGGTGGTTTCGGGCGAAGACAAGGTCGAGTATTGCAAGAAGCTCGGCGCGGTCGGGGTCATCGATCGCCGCAAGTTCAACCACTGGGGCATGCTGCCGCACTGGGAGGACAACGAAAAGTACAATGCCTGGCTGCAGGGCGCCCGCGCCTTCGGCAAGGCGATCTGGGACGTCTTGGGCGAAAAGAAAAGCCCGCGCATCGTCTTCGAGCATCCCGGCGAGTCGACGGTGCCGACCAGCGCCTTCGTCTGCGACACCGGCGGCATGGTCGTGATCTGCGCCGGCACCACCGGCTACAACGCGACCCTCGACCTGCGCTACCACTGGATGCGGCAGAAGCGCTTCCAGGGCTCGCACTTCGCCAACGACAAAGAGGCGAAAGGCTTCAACGATCTGGTGCTGGAGGGCAAGGCCGATCCCTGCCTAAGCCGCACCTGGAAGTTCAGCGAGACCGGCGCCGCCCACCAGCTGATGCGCGAGAACAAGCACCCGCACGGCAACATGGCGATCTTGGTCAACGCCAAGAAGGAAGGCTTGAAGAACCTCGAGGAGGCGAAGCAGGCCTAGGCCTTTTTTCGAGTCGATTTAGGCCGCTTCGGCTTGGCGCCGGAGCGGCCTTTTTATTTTTTTTTGATGTCTTTTGGCCCAAGCCTTTAGAAACTGACGCCGGTCGGGAATGGCGGTATGATCGGCGCCGGAGCTTTTATGAAAAAAGTATTTTCCGCATTGCTATTAATGATTCTCGCCGCGGCCCTCCTGGTCGCCTACCAGTGGCGCCGCGCGGCCGACCGTCTCGCCGCGGCCGCGCGCGGCGGGACCTACCGCAGCCTCGGGATCAAGCTGGAGATTGCTCCGGCGCGGGGCGGGGTGCAGGGGATGTTTCGGCTCAGGCCCTACGTGGAGATCCCGCAGGTGGTGCTCGACTTGAGCGCCTGGGGCCTGGCGGGCCCCGTTCCGCTGGGCTCGGCCCGGCTTTCCACCCAGCTTTGGAAGAGCTCCGGCCTCCTGCTGGTACTGGAGCCCGGCGGGGTGCAAAGGGAAGGCTTCGAGGCGAAGCGTTTGGCCTTCGAGCTGTCCTTGCCCGACCTGATCCTGGGCCTGCGCTCGGAGGCGATCTTCTTTCGCGATCCCGGCGCGGGGGAGACGCTGACCTTGCAGGAGCCCTGGCTGCAGCTGGGATCCCGCGAGGTCCCGGTGCCGGGCAACCTCCATCTTCGCATCGAGGGCGTCGTGTACGCGAAGGAGCGGGAAGGTCGCCCGTCCCAGGAAGTCCGCCTCGGGGCCCTCGAGTCCGGTTACGCCACCGAATTAAGCGGCGGCGAGCGTCGTTGGAATTTTTTTCACCGCGGGCAGGGCGGGGGCTACCTGTTTCCGGAGGGGAAGGGCGAGATCGGCGCTTGGAGCCTCCGGGCCGAGGGCCGCTTCGTCGACCTCCCATGGGAGCGATGGAAGTCCCTGGGCGCCGACTGGGCGCGGCTGCTCGGCGCCTTGCCGCTCCCCGAATCCCCGCCTTCGCCGGAGACGCGGCCGGCCTACGACGCGATGTTGGAGAGGGCCGCCGCCTTCCTCCTCGACTTAAGCCCGCGACTCGAGCGCATGGAGTTTCGCTGGGCCGGGCTCAAGGTCGGCGACGAGGCGAGGCACGCGCGTTTTTCGATCGAGCCCCTCGAGTTCGAGGCGCGCGGCTCGGAGGACGCCCAGGGCCTGGCGACGGAGGCGAAGGGCTCCTTGAAGCGGCTCGAGGCGGAGTTCAAAGGCCAACGTTTCGAGATCTCCGACCTAGCTTTCGCGCAGAAGGGGAGGCTCAAGGGAGTCACCTACCGGGATTGGCTGAATTATTTTGTCGAGTATTACGCGGCGACCTTGGCCCTGAGCCGCGACCCTCAGGTCTGGCCGAGCCGGTTGGGCACCCTTTACAGCGTTTATCTCGCGCAAATGCCCGACGAATTGTCCGGGGAGCTGCGCTTAGGCAAGATCTTCTATCAAGGGCCGCGCTATCGCACCGAACATCGCGGCGCTACCCTGAGCTACGAAATGGGGGAGGGGCATTGGTCCTACCGTTTGAAGGACGATTTCGATTCGGTCCTTCCGCTCGAGCCCGACAAGAGCATCCACCAAGGCAAGATCGATCTGGATTTCGGCTTTGCGGTGCCTTGGGGAGAGATGCTGCGCTATGTGCGGCAGCGTCACCGCACGCCGCCGCCGGAATCCCTGCCGAACCTGACGCAGCTCCTGGCCGGGCGGCCGGCGGGCCTGGATTGGAAATGGCGCGTGGACCTCGGGGGGGGACTTTTCGCGCTCCAGCTGGATCTCATGCTTTCGGGAGACGCTGGAAAGCTCGCCGGCACAACGGGAATGGCCTTGGGGGTGACCGCTCAGGATCTCGAGGCGACGGCGCCGAAGCTGGCGCGGGACGCGCTTCGATCCTTTCTCCGCGAGGGAAAGATCGACGTGCGGATCCAAATCGATCGTCTTTCGAAACTGCAGGCGGCGCTGGACAAGATCTACGCCGGCGCCTCGATGGGGCTGGCGGTGCTGGGGCCCTACGTCGAGGTCGACGCGAAGTCCGACTCGATGAAATCGCGTTTGCAGACGGAAAATGGGCAAGTCCTCCTGAACGGCAGGAGAAATTCCGCGATCGAAGGCTTGCTTCAAGAAAGTTTTCGATAAGGTACAAAAATAATTTGCCAAAGATATAATTCTGCTCCAAAATCGCGACATACTTTTCAGTGAATTATTTACGGGTAGGGAAGATTTGATCCTTTAAGAAGTTTCGACGGGCGCTTTTCGGCACTCCAAAGGCGTGTCGCTTCTTACTCTTCAAACATCTTCCTAACAATTAGCGGTTCTACTGGGGGATGGCAGTACGAGCTCTTGCGGGTTCTCTCGCGCGCCGTTTCGCCTCTCTTCATTAGATCTCAAATAAAGCGGGTTCTTGATACGTCCCGGCGTGGGCGGAGGTGTCCCTGTGCGCACTTTCGGGGATTTTTCCCATTTTAAACGGTTTTTTTCAAAATTCGGTCTTTTCCGAAAGGATGTTGCCATGCAGTTCTTCAAAGGCGGCGTACTCGCCCTTCTGACGTTTTTCTCCGTCTTCATCGCCGATAACGCCACTGCGCAGGTGGCGCCTCCGCCTTTCGAAGACTTGGCTATCTACCAACGCGTCACCAGCATCGACGGAGTGCCGGTTCCGGACGGAGGAGCGACCGACGCGGCGGTGGGATCGACCGTCGTGTTCACCGCCACCATTGAAAACCGCTTCGACGTCGCCGGGGTAGGCCTGGCGACGATCAACACCCAAGTGCGGGAATTGTTTTCGGGACCGTATAATTTACTTTCCGCGGTTCCTTCCCAAGGTTCCTGTCCCACGATCACGACGCCGGCCAGCAACGTGACCGAGGTGGAGTGCGATCTCGGCGTGATTCCCGCCTTCGGCACCGCGACGATCGTCTTCACCGGCGTCGTGGAAGCCGACGGGCAAATCGACAAGATCGGCACCGTGCAGGATTTCTTCCCCATTAACCTGGGTCAGACCACCATCAACGTCCCCATCGCGGACTTGAATCCGCTGGACAACGTCGCGGTGGCGAGCGTGGTCGGCGGAACGGCCGCTTCGGCGCCCGCCAACCTGGTCGTCACCAAGGTCGCCAACAACCTGACTCCCGTGGTCGGGGTGGATACGGTCACTTGGGGCGTCGCGGTCCTCAACCTGTCGGGCGTTCCGGTCAGCAATATCATCGTGACCGACGTCACTTTCGGCGACGTCACCATGGGAACCGCCGCAGGCGCCGGATGGGTTTGCGCCAGCTTCCTGGGCTATCCCGTCAGCAATTATCAGTATTGCATCCATCCCGGCGCCGTGGCGCCGGGGGCCGCTACCGCCCCGATCTTCGTGACGGGGACGCCCAATGCGGCCGGGCCGATCGCCAATATCGCTTCCGCGACTCCGCTCGGCTTCACGGAAGTTCTGCCGACCGACAATTCGGCGGTGGTGACCGTGATGGCCGTCGACCAACCGGCGCAGGTGGCGGATCTTTCCATCACCAAGAGCGTGAGCGATTCCAATCCCAGTCCCGGGGACACGGTCACCTTCAACGTCACGGTGACCAATTCCAGCGGCGCGACGGCGAATAACGTCGTCGTGACCGACAAGATCTCCGGCCCGCTGGACTTGGTGCCCGGAAGTCTGCCGGCCTTCTGCTCCGCGGTCGCCTCCCCGGACGCCAATGTCGACATTATCCGATGCACGGGCAACCTGGTCGCGGGAACCTTCGCCTTCAGCTATCAAGCCCAGGTGCCCGCGGCAGGCTTCGGACAGACCGACAACATCGCCTGCATCGCCAGCGCCGACGTCGACGATCCCGACCTTTCGAATAATTGCGCCGTTTCGAGCACGGTCGTCTTGGATGTCGGCGATCCGGAGGCCGATTTGCGGCTCACCAAATCGGTGGTGGGGACTCTCACCCCGCAGGTCGGCGATACCGTCGAATACGAATTCCGGGTCCGAAACCAAAGCGCGACGGAAACGATTCCCGCAGGCGGAGCGCGGGTGACCGACATCACCGTCGGGGCCATTTTGATGGACAACGTCCAGGCGAGCGGAGCTTGGACCTGCGCGCCCGCCGCGGTGCAGCCCGGCGCGAACCCGCCGATTCCTCCCGGAAATCCCCGGGTCATGACTTGCACCAACAATAATTCCATCCTTCCCAACACCACGCAGCAGTTCCGGATCAATGGAACGGTGGTGGCTCCGGGCGGCCCGATCACGAATACCGCGACGGTCATTCCCGCCGATTTCTTCGACAACGACCTTTCGAACAACACCGAATCCGTGACCTTGTTGGCCTCCACCGACGCCGCTTCGGCCGACATTTCCGTCACCAAGGAATTCACCGGCACCGCCGCCACGGTAGGCGCGGGGAACGCCCAGTTTACGGTGACCGTCCGAAACAACGGTCCGGAAGTCGCTCCTCTCGGCAGCGTTCAGCTGACCGACATAACGACCGGACCCATCGCCAACCTTTCCTTCGCCAGCGGCCAATTCAGTTGCGCCTTGAACGCGGCCAATCCCAAGCAGGTGGATTGCACCTCCAACGTGGCCCTGGGAGTCGCGGCGACAGGAACGGTGGTCATTACCGGAGATATCGTCGCCGGCGGAATCACCGATCAGATCGACAACGTCGCCACGGTTTCAAGCCCGCTGTTGAACGACGCGAATCTCTCGAACAACACCGCGGTGGCCAGCGTGATCCGCGGTTCCAACTTGGTCGACCTGTCGGTCACCAAGTCGGTGGACCTGCCCCAGTCCGAGGTGGGCGACACGGTCACCTACACGCTCAATGTGACGAACAACGGCGCCGTTTCCGCCACCAACGCGATCATCACGGATATCGTCTCGGGTCCGATCACGATGAATGCGGCTTCGGTCACCGCCGCGGGTTGCTCGATCGTTTCCACCAACCCCCCCGTCACCGTCATCGCCTGCGACCTGAACGCCTTGGCGCCGGGGGCCGCCGCGCCCATCAGCTACCAAGGCACCGTGACCGCCCTGGGCCAGGTCGACAATATCGCGTCCATCGACGACCTCGCCGACGGCGCGACGCCGGCGACCGTCGACCCGAACACCAGCAATAACAGCTCGGTGGCCAGCACCGTGGTAGGGGATCCCGCCCTGCCCACGACCGACGTTCAAGTTTGGAAGGAAGTCACTTCCGTCGGCACCGATGTCGGCGATCCGATCGAATTCACCGTCCATGTCCGCAACAACGGGCCGGCGGCGATCCCGGTCGGAGCGCTTCAAATCACCGACATCACCAGCGGCCCGATCACCCTGCCCCTGAGCACGACCGGATCGGGTTGCGTGGTCAGCGTGGTCAATCCGCGGCAAATCGATTGCAGCGCCTTCGGGGTGGCTTTGGCCGCGGGCGCGGAAACTACATTCACGGTGAGCGGCGTCATCGGAGGCACGCAGCAAATCGACAACGTGGTGACCGTTTCCAGCAGCCAATTCAACGATTCCAATCTTTCGAACAACACCGCGGTCGCCAGCGTCAACGGCACCGCGCCGGTCCAATTCTCCGACTTGCGCCTCCTCAAGAGCGCTTCGGCGAGCCAAGTGCAGGCCGGCGATCCCGTGACCTTTACCGTCTCGGTCACCAACCTCAACACCCAGCCCGGCGCGGTTCCGGCCACCAATTACCGCATGGTGGATACCATTGTCGGGGACTTCACCCTGACCTCCGTGCTGCCTCCTCAGTGTTCCTTGAGCGCCCCGGCCCCGGGTATCCAGGCGATCATCTGTAACGTCCCCAATATCAACGTGGGGGCCACCCAGACCCTGACCTATACCGGCACGCTCAACTCGCAGGGAGTGGCGACCAATACCGCTTCGGTATCCATGACGAGCGCATCCTCTTCGGTCGACCCGGCCGCCTCGAACAACACCGTGGCGGTCTCCGTCCTGGCCGTGGCCACGGTCTGCGGCGACGGGATCCAGGAAGGATTCGAGCAATGCGATGACGGCAACACCGCGTCCGGCGACGGCTGCTCGTCGACCTGCCAATTGGAAGGCGTGGACCTGTCCGTCACCAAGACGGTCAGCGCGGCTCAGGCCGAGGTCGGCGACGTGGTCAGCTATACCGTCACCGTGACCAACAACGAGCCTCTGGGCGGAAGCTCGACCGCCAATACGGTCCTGACCGACCTTATTTCCGGCCCGATGATCAACCTCGCCAATGTCGTGGTCTCGGCGGGAACCTGCTCAGCGCCGCTCAACCTCGGTCCGACCCTGAACCGGATCGACTGCGCCCTGGGCTCCTTGGCGCCTCAGCAAGTCGTCACGCTCACCTACGAGGGCGAGATTTCCGGGGTCGGCCAGATCGACAATATCGTCTCCGTCGACGATACGGACTCCGTCAGCGGCGGGCTCGCGACGATGGATCCCAATCTTTCCAATAACTCGGCGGTGGCCAGCCTGATCGGCACCGACCCCGCCCTGCCGGACGGCGATCTGTCCGTGACCAAGGTGGCGACCGATACGACCGTCGACGACGGCCAGCAGGCGGAATTCACGGTAACCGTCACCAACAACGGTCCGGATATGCCGGTCGGCTCGCAGATCCTGCTCACCGATCTGCCCAGCGGTTCCTTCGTGCCGGGATCGATAACGATCACTTCGAATCCGGGAGGCTGCGCCGTGGTCGGGGACCAGGTGCAGTGCGCCATCAATAACGCTTTGCTCTCGGGAGCCTCCCTTAACTTGGTTCTCGAAATGACCGTGGACGGCGACGGCCCCATCGTCAACGTGGTCTCGGTGGACAGTCCGAGCATCAACGACACGAACACCTCCAACAACACCGCGGCCGCGCCGGTCAACGGCTCGATTCCGGTGAATTCCGCGAATATCCGGGTCATCCAGACGGTCAGCCCCGCGCAAGCCCAGGTCGGCGATCCGGTCACTTTCACGGTGAACGTCGCCAACGGCGGTCCGGACGACGCGACCGACGTCAGCCTGCACAACATCATCACCGGCCCCTTCCAAATCAACTCGGTGACTCCTGCCGGCGGCGCGACCTGTAATGCGGTCGTTTCCTCGGGTCCCGGCGAGCAGCGCATCAACTGCGTCGGTGACTTGAACGACGGACAAAACTACGTCGTCACCATTGTCGGCGAAGCGACGGGGCAGGGCGTGATCAACAATTCCGCCACGGCCTCGCCGCGGGGCAGTTCCAATTTCACCGATCCTCGTCTCGCCAACAACACGGCCACGGCCGGTTTCTTGGCGGTGGATTCGGTCTGCGGCGACGGTTTGGTCGAGGCGGGCGAGCAGTGCGACGACGGCAACACGACTCCCGGCGACGGCTGCAGCGATACGTGCCAGTACGAGGCGGTCTGCGGCGACGGCCTGCAGGAGGGCCTCGAGCAGTGCGACGACGGCAATAACCTGCCGGGCGACGGTTGCGACGATCTTTGCCGTCTCGAGACGGTCTGCGGCGACAACCTGCAGGAGGGTGTCGAGCAATGCGACGACGGCAATACGGCCCCGGGCGACGGCTGCGACGAATTCTGCCGCCTGGAAGGCGCCGATCTCAGCGTGGTGAAGGCGGTCGATCGGGCTCAAGCGTCGATCGGCGACACGGTGACATTCACATTGACGGTGACAAACACCGGGCCTCGTTCCGCCACCAACGTCGTGGTCACCGACCAGCTGGTGACCGGGCCCAACACCTTCACGATCACCGCGATCACGCCCAGCACCGGTTCTTGCACCCCGGCGACGCCTGCGGTGGCGGGCTCGGTGGTGATCAGTTGTAACCTCGGCCAAATGGACCCGAGCGACGTGGAGACCGTCATCGTCGTCGGGACCGTCGACGGCCTGGGTCAGATCGACAACACGGCCAGCGTGGCGGACACCAACAGCCCGCAGGGCGGGGCGGCCCAGGTCGATCCCAATCCCTCGAACAACGTCTCGGTGGCCAGCGTCAACGGCACGGCCGCCAACGTCGACCTCTCGATCACCAAGACCTCGAGCCTTGCTCAAGCCAACCAGGACCAGGATGTGACCTTCACGATCACGGTCAACAATCCGGGCGCGGCCAACGCTCAGGGTGTGGTGATCACCGATACGATCGACGGACCTTTCACCATCAACACGATCGCTTTCGCGGCGGGCACCTGTGCTCCGGCCACTCCGGTCGCCTCTCCGGCGACGATCGTCTGCACGCCGACGGCGGGCGTCCTGCCTCCGGGCGCGACGACCATCACCATGACCGGCCGGATTTCGGGCGAGGGCCAGGTGGATAACACCGTGTCCGTCGACTCGACGATCACCAGCGATTCCAACCAATCGAACAACACCGCGGTGGCCAGCGTCATCGGCATCTCCCGCAACACCGACCTAAGCGTCACTAAAACGGTCGATTTCCCGCAGGCCACGGTCGGCGATACGGTCACCTTCACGGTGGTCGTGACCAACCTAGACCCGGTGAACAACGCCGAAGGCGTCCGCATCACCGACATCGCGACCGGGCCAATGGAAGTGCAGTCGATGGCTTTCACCGGCGTCATCGCCGGGACCTGTACGCCTTCCGCGGCGCTGCCGGCCTCGGCCATGCCCTTCCTGACCTTCGTCTGCATCCCGACGGCGGGAGAGATCGGGCCGGGCGGCGACGTCGAGATCACCATGACCGCGATTGTCACCGGCGAGGGCCAGATCGACAACACCGTCTCGGCCGATGTCACGATCACCCACGATAACGATCAGTCGAACAACACGGCGGTCTCCAGCGTCAACGGCGCCGCTCTGGCCGACCTGCGGGTGACCAAGACCGTCACCAACGGGCCGATCTTCAACATCGGCGACACGGTCAGCTTCGACATCGAGATCGAGAACCGCGGCCCGAACGACGCGACCAACGTCACCCTGACCGACATGCAGCTCGGCGGCCTGTCCTTCGACGCGCCTCCGGCCGGCTGTACGGTCGCGGGCAACAATATGACCTGCGACGTCACGCCGTTGCTCGCCTCGGGCAACACCATCACGGTCAGCTATACCTCGACCGCGAACGTGGCGGGCCTCTGGTCCAATATCGTGACGGTCTCCAGCGACGTCGAAGATAGGATCATGTCGAACAACACGACCTCGGCGAACGTCAGCGTCGGCATCCTCGCCAACACGGCGGACTTGGAAGTCACCAAGACTGCGGACGTCTCCGAGATCACCCAGGGCGGGGACGTGAACTACACGATCACCGTGACCAACAACGGTCCGGACGAGGCGACCGACGTGGTGTTGAATGACTTCATCGCCGGTCCCTTCGACTCGGTCAGCAATATCCAGATCAATCCGTTGGTCGGGACTTGCAGCGAGCTGAACGGCCTGCTGACCTGCGCGGTGCCCTCGGTGCCGAGCACGCCTGGCTTCAACACCTTCACGGTCACCTACACGGTGACAACCGACGCCTCGGGCGCGATCAGCAACCTGGCGGTGGTCGCCGGAGCGGTCTCGGATCCGATCCAGGAGAACAACTCCGCGGCCTACCAAGTCAACGTGGTCGACGCCTCGGCCGACGTGAGCATCAGCAAGGTCGTCAACCCGAACCCTGGCCTGGTCGGCGATACCTTCACCTACACCCTGTTGGTGAAGAACGCCGGTCCCGACACGGCTCGCAACGTCATCGCGGTCGATCAGATCTCGGGTCAGTTCGACGACGTGACGGCGAACAGCTCGATGGGCAGCTGCACGGTGGCCTCGGCCCAGGCCGGCACCAGCACGGTGACCTGCGAGCTCGGCGACATGACGAGCGGTTCCCAAGCCACGATTACCATCTCGGTGACCGGCGACGGCCTTTTCTCGATCCTGAGCAACCTGGCCTCGGCCTACAGCGATACGCATGACCCCGTGCTCGGCAACAACGCCGCCACGGCGGACACGATCCAGTTGGAGGGTCCTAGCCCGACCAACCAGCCGATCCTCGAGGGCAGCGGCATCCATGCCAGCGGTTGCTCGATGAGCGAGGTTCCGGCGCAATCCGCGCCGTGGGCGGCCCTTCTGGCGGTCGCGGCGGTCGCGGCCTTCGCGATCCGCGGCAGAAAGAAGTTCCAGTAGTCATACTCCATGGGCAACCATGGGGGTAAGGATGCGGGCGGGGCGACGCAAGTCGTCCCGCCTGTTTTTTTTCTGTTCAAAAAAATATTTGCCAAAAAATAAAATTGCGCTCACTATCGTAAGCCGTTTGGGGAAGATGTTAGGCGATATTTTTATTCCTCAACTCTCAATCCATCACCGGGTACAGGAAAATCGACGCTGATCCTCTTCGCGTTTCGCGAAAGGGGCGGGTGTCGTGATGCGTGCGGCTCGATTTGAAAATTCTTTCAAGTCGCGGAGGGGCCGGTGTTTGCGAAAATCATCCAAAATGAGGGTATCTCTATGAAAACACGAGGGCTGCGTGGCGGTTTGGCGAAATTCGTATTTACGGCGGCGTATTTCTTTCCCGCTTTGGCTTTGGCCCAAGTTGTGGATGTGGCGCCACCCTCCCACAATTTCCCGGACCAAGTGGTTGGCACCACCAGTGCCCCACAGCTTTTCACCGTCACCAATTCCGACGCTGTGAACCCTCTGAACGTCTCCGCGGTCATCCTTCAGACGGGGACGGAATTCAGCATCGTTTCCGAAGATTGCACCACCTCCAGTCCCATTGCTCCCCTTGGGACTTGTTCGATTTCGGTGGATTTCAGCCCCAGCGCCGTCGCGAGCTTCTCGGACAATATCCAGATTGACAGCGACGATCCCGCCAGCCCTGAGTTGGTGCCCCTTTCCGGAGACGGGGTGCAGCCCGAAGTCACTCTGACGCCGACCTCGCTTTCTTTCGGCAATCAGCTGGTTGGCACCACGTCGGCCACCCAGAGCGTGACGGTGGAGAATACCGGCACCTCCGATCTTACCGTCACCCTTGTGGACCTCGCCGTGGGCACGGAGTATGCGATCGCCACCGAGGATTGCACCACTTCCAGTCCCATCGCGCCCAGCGGGACCTGCACCATCGACGTCGAATTTAGTCCCACAACGACGGGCCTGCTGACCGACGATCTCCAGATCACCAGCGACGCCCCTACCAGTGTGGATACCGTTCCCCTGGACGGCACGGGCATCCAGCCCGAGACTCAGGTGACGCCCGGATCGCTGAATTTCGGCAGCCTGGCCGTCGGCAACTCCTCCGTGCCCCAGACCGTGACGGTGGAAAATATCGGAACGGCCACCTTGAATATCGGGACGCTCGCGTTGGGCACCTCGGACTACTCGCTTGTCAACGACACTTGCACCGGCGCCGCCGTCCTGGTCGGCAATACCTGCACCGTCGACGTCGTCTTCAACCCGACCTCGGCCGGTCCCTTGCCCGACACCCTCAGTATCCCCAGCGACGCCCCGACCAGCCCCGACACCGTGACCTTGAACGGCACCGGCCTCAACGGCCCCGTCGCCGCGGCCTCCCCGGCCACCTTGAATTTCGGCATGCAGCAGGTCGGCACAGCCTCTTCGACCCTCGTGGCCCAGTTGACCAACACCGGCAACCAGCCCCTGGGGATCACCGGGCCGCCCACGGTGGTGGGCAGCACCGACTTCGCCGTGGTCAACGAGACCTGCACCGCCGCGGCGACATTGCAGCCCGGCGAGGACTGCCTTGCCGAGGTCCAGTTTACGCCCACGACCACCGGCCCGGCGGTGGGCGTGACGCTGGAATTCGCCACCTCGATCTCCAATCCGGCGGTGGCCTTGGCGGGCACCGGCATCCAAGGCACGATCGGCGCCGCTCCGCCCTCGGTCAGCTTCACCGGAGTCCCCGTAGGAACGACCTCCGCCGCCTCGAATGTGACGATCACCAACACCAGCGCGACGGACGACCTGCACATCGGCAACCTCCAGCAGATCGGCGCCGATGTCGCGAATTTCAACATTATCAACGACACTTGCTCCAACCAGACCTTGGCCCCGTCGGGCACTTGCGACTTCGACGTCACCTTCACGGCGACCTCGACCGCCCTCGCGACCGACACCGTCCTGATCCCGAATGACTCGGCGACGCCGAATTTCACGGTGGCCTTGGACGGTACCGGCGTGAACTCATCCTTGACCGTGACGGGCAGCGGCGCCTTCGGCAGCGTCTCGGTCGGGACCACGGCCGGGCCCACCCTGATCACCGTGACCAACACCAGCGCCGCCGCCGACCTCCAAATCGGCAATTTACAGCAGGTGGGGGCGGACACGACCCATTTCGCGATCGTGAACGACACCTGCTCCAACCAGACCGTCCCGGCGGGTGGAGCCAATACCTGCACCTTCGGCGTCACATTTTCTCCCGACGCGCCGGTGGCCTTCAGCGGCTCGGTCCTAATCCCCAACGACTCGGCCACGCCCAATGCCACCTTGGCCCTGAGCGGGACCGGCGTCCAGGGGACCTTGGTCAGCTCGGGCAACGTGATCTTCCCCGACACCCAGGTCGGCGTCACCGCGGCGGCGATCACGGTGACCTTGACCAATGCCAGCGCGACGGCGGTCCAGGTCGGCAACCTTCAACAGGTGGGGGCGAATCCGACCAACTTCGCGATTCTCAACGACAC
>JAANMV010002917.1_pt1 | contig 15662 bp, 11 predicted proteins | sample 7279661 | NCBI WGS metagenome assembly JAANMV01 (sample SAMN14094540, study PRJNA606508) | bioreactor metagenome | isolation source: A lab-scale SPAN reactor treating ammonium-rich wastewater day 121 | place: Ireland: Galway | collected 2017-05-16 | reverse complement strand
ACGCGACGGTGAAAACCCTGGCAGACCTGATGGAGGAGGCGGAGAAATGTGAGAAGGCAGACGAAGTGCGCGAGCAACTGAGAATGTGGCATGCGCATAGACGCGCCCCACCGTGATATGAGGATACGAATGTGCGCACCCCCGCCGCTCACAGCCCCGCGTGTAAACGCGGGGTGCCGTTGCCGTCGTTCGCGAAACACACCCCGCGTTGACACGCGGGGGCTGTCGCCTGGGTTGCAAATACAAATACACCCCGCGTTGACACGCTGGGCTATCGCTTGGGTTGCAAATACAAATGCACCCCGCGTTGACACAAGGGGCTGTGCGGGCGGGTCTGTTGCGGCGCGGACACCTTGTTAGCTTGGAAGCGCCATGAGTGATCGGCTTTCTGAAACCTGCCACACCCACGACATGACCCTGGCCCAGGCATCGAGCGAGCGCCGCACCTGGCTTGTGGTCGCCATTACCGGCGTGACCATGCTGGTGGAGCTCGTGGCGGGCTATTGGTCGGGCTCCATGGCGCTGGTGGCTGACGGCTGGCACATGGCCACGCACGTGGGCGCCCTGACTCTGGCGGGCCTGGCCTATTGGTATGCCCGCCGCCTCGCCCGCAGCGGCAAGTTTTCTTTTGGCGCCGGCAAGGTTTACGCTCTGGCCGGTTACACCAACGCGCTGCTGCTGGGGGTGGTGGCGCTGGCCATGATCGTTGAGAGCATCCAGCGCCTGCAGGAACCCCTGAACATCGACTTCAGCGTGGCATTACCCGTGGCGGTGATTGGCCTGGTCGTCAACCTTGCCAGCATGCTGGTACTCCGTGGCGGCCATCACCACGACCACGATGAGCACGAACACGACCACGACCATCACGAACAGGGGCAAGACCATAATCTCAAGGGCGCCATCGCCCACGTTGCCGCCGACGCATTGACCAGCGTGCTGGCCATTGCCGCGCTGGTGGCCGCGCAATTCGCGGGCTGGACGTTCCTGGACCCGGTGATGGGCATTGTGGGCGGCGCGGTGATACTGCGCTGGGGGCTGGGGTTGATCAAGTCATCATCGCGGGCCCTGCTGGATGCCGTGCCCTCGGAGAAGATTGCCGCCAGCATCCGCTCGCGCATCGAGAGCATCGAGGAAACGCGCGTCCATGACCTGCATCTCTGGGAACTGGCGCCCGGCCGGCTGGGCTGCATCGTCAGCGTGGAAGCGGCCCAGCCCCGCGAACTCAGTGTGTACCGCAAGGCCATTCTGGAAGCCGCGCGCATTGACCACCTGACGGTCGAGGTCTGCGCGCGAGCCTGATGGCCTTTTTTGGCGGCAAGGCAGACCGATTTGCGTCATAATGAAGCTGCACTGAGTACCGGGTCGTAGCCGTACTACCCGAGGGCAAAGGCATGACCGACCCCAAGCCGCACGAGATGGATGACAAGCTGGTCGAGAAGATCACTTCGCGCTACCGCAACCTCAACGCGGGCCAGAACACGGCCAACCTGATCAAGGAGCGTTACGAGCGCAAGCGCGCCGCCTTGGCCAGGTTCTCTGACAAAGTCAAGAAGGGCGAGCCCGTGAGCGAGGCCGACCGCCAGAGGTTGCGCGATGCCGGCGTCAGCGAAGAGGAAATCGCCCAGCTGACCGGCGCGGCATGACCGCATTTTGACCACTTTTGCAGTTCGCTGAAAGGGCCGACGAAGCCGACATGTCCGGCGGAGGGCAAAGCACGCCATTTGGTATGCGCGGCCCGCTGCATCGTGTGGCCGCTATGAGCTGGCGGCAGGCGCAACTTGGGGTGCGCTGCCGTGAGTTCGCCAAGCAGGCCGGCGCGGCGCAGCGGGCGCATTTCGCGGGCAGAGGGAGTGTACTGAACACTTGTTCATTGACTCCGCGTGTTGTGAACCCATGATGTTGCCACACTCGCGGAGTTCCCATGCGCTACGCCATCTCCCTGCTTGCTCTGCTCATCGCTGCCTGTTCGGGAGGCCAGGGTGCCGATTCACCCGCGGGCTCCCCCTCGGGCCCGGCGCTCGCCATCGTGACCTCCACCCTGGCAGACGGGCTCGTCAGCCAGACCTACGCCGCTACCCTTCAGGCCGCCGGCGGCACGCAGCCCTATGCATGGGCCGTGGTTGCAGGGGCGCTGCCGCCGGGCATGACGCTCAACGGCCAGGGCGATCTCGCGGGATCTCCCGCCAGCGCGGGGAGCTTCAGCTTCACCGCCCGCGTGCAGGATGCCATCGGCGCCCAAGCGGACGCGGCCTTTCTGTTCACGGTGCTGGCTTCGCCGCCGGCCGCGCCCATGGTGACAGCCATCAGCCCGACCTTTGGCCTGAACGACCGCGCCGTGCCCATCACGCTCACGGGCACGGGCTTCACGGGCGCAACCCTGGTGCAACTGAACGACGCGGCCCTGACGCCGCTGACCAACCTTGTGGTGGTGAACTCCGGCACTCTCACGGCCACCATTCCCGCCGAAATTGCCCCGGGGAACTGGACCCTGCGCGTGACCACGCCGGCGGGCCAGAGCGCGCCATCGCCGGCCTATGCGGCGCGCAACATGACCGATCCCGAGGCTCCCTGGGCGTTTGCCGTGGGTTACATGGATGCCACCATGCCAGGCGCAAGCGGGGATACTCCGGCGGTTCGCATTTATTATCCGGCAACGACGGCGGGCCAGAACGCGACTCCCAGCGCTCTTGGCGCGCCCTACCCCTGCGTTGTGTACAATCACGGGTTCAAGCCGCCTGTGCTGGCGGGCGGTATTGACTACCGGGCCAACACCTTTGTGGCCCACCCGCTGGCGGGTCTGGGCTACGTCGTCATCTGCATTGACCAGGCGCCCAACAATGTGCTCTTCGGAAGCGGGGCCACCGCACAGGCCAACAGCCAGCGCGATGCCGATGACGCCCGTGCCGCCATCAACTATCTGGCGTCCCTCCATGCCGGCAGTACCAGCCCGCTCTCCGGTCTGCTCGATGTTTCCAGAGTTGGCGTGGCGGGGCACTCCCGCGGCGGCGACGCTTCGCTGATGGCTGCCAGCGACGAGCGCGCGGCCCTGGGCGCGGCGGCGCGCATACGGGCAGTTGCGGTCATGGGCCCGCCCAGCACTGATTCGCAGCAGAGCGGCGCCCCCATTCAGTTCGGAAACTTCACAGCCGTGCCGGCGCTGTGTATCGGCGCCACGGCCGATGCCATTGCTCCCTACAGCCAGCAGCTGGACATCTTTGCGCTGGCGGGCAGCCCCTCGGCGGCCTTTGAAATCAACGGCGGAAACCACAGCCAGTACAAGGACAGCTCAACACAACTGACGGGAGACAGCCCCGCGACCATCAGTCTGGCCACGCAGCAGGAGATCTGCCGGCGCTATGTGGTGGCGTGGTTCAACCGCCACGTGAAGGGTCTGGTCGTTTCCACGGCACCCCGGCTGCCGGGCGGGGCCGTTTATGCCACGGACAGCCGCATCCAGAACCGGCAGAGCAAATGAACGACCCCGTAGCTGAGAAACTGCTGGCCTGTGCCACCGAAATTGTGGCCGAGGGGGGCTTTGCGGGTCTGCGCCTGCGCGATGTGGCCAAACGCGCCCAAGTCGCTCTGGGCACGCCGAGTTTCAAGTTCAAGGACCGCGAGGGGCTGCTGCAGGCCGCCCTGCAGCGCGCCATGGACCTGCACCGCGACGCGCTGGAGCAGGCCCTGGCGCGGGGCAAAGGCCTGGACGCGCAAAGGGCGGGCTTTGAGGTGTTCTGGGCGCGCGTGGAAAACGCCCTGGAGTTTCCACGCGAGACCCTGCTGCGCGCCAATGCCGTCTACAGCAGCGCCGTGAAAGGCTTTCGCGAGCAGGTGGGGCAGAGCGCCAGCGAGGTCGGAAGGCTGGTGTTCGGGCTGGTGCTGCGCCTGCGCGACGAGGGATTCATCAGGGCGCGCCATGATGAAGATTGTGTGTTCTTTGCCCAGCAGTTCCTGTTCTCGAGTTTTGCCATCTCCCAGAGCGCGGCGCTGGGGGCCGTGACAGGCGAAGCGGTGAAGGTTGAGGCCGCACGCCTCAATGTCGCCCGAAGTTATCAGGCGCTGTTCGACGGCGCGGCTGACGCCGCGAGACTGGAGGCCCAGGCCCGGCGCCTGCTCAGTCCGGGGCCGGTCGCGTCGCCCTTTGCCGGGGGCGCCAGGGGGCAGTCCTGAGCGCGGCGTGAAGGCCCGGCGCACGGCTTACTTGTCCTGCGGGGGCGGGGTGCGGCGGGCGCGCTCCAGTTCGGCCTGCTTGAGGCGCGCGGCATCACTGGCATCGAGCAGCGGCATGGCCGCGGCGTTGCCCCGGACATCGGCCAGATAGCGGTCCAGGGCGCGATCTGACAGGCCGCTGCGCAGCAGGGCGCTGGCCGAGCCGGCGCGGGCAGAATCAGAGAAGCGGCCGCGCGGGAAACGCGCAAGATAGTCGTCATAGTGGCGTGCCGCGCTTTCATAGTCGCGCTGGTAGCAGGCCTCGCGGGCGTGCAGATAGAGGGCCAGTTCGCTGTCATTGCCCACGGAAACACGGGCGCCCTGGGCCACGCGGCCGGAGGGGCCAAAGCGGGTCACGAGCAGGGCGTCCTCGCCGGCGAGGCGCGCCGGCACCTGCACGGAAGCGAGGCTGGCGCCGAGGGCCTGCATGTCGGGCTGGCGGCGGTCGTTGCGGCTGCGCACCAGTTCGGCGTCCATGGCTTCGCAGCAGGCGGCGACGCTTTCAAAGAAGCGCAGGTATTCGCGGCGCTCGGGCTCGGGCAGGCCGCGGGCGACGGCGGCGAGGCGGCGGCAGCGCTGGGGCAATTCGGAGAGTTCGAGTTCAGCGCGCACCAGGTCGCGCAGGGTTTCGGCATCGCGGGCGGGCGCAAAGAGCACCTGGCGCTTCATCTCGCTGAAACGGTCGTAGTTGTCGGCCAGCAGGGGCAGGACGTCGGCCTCCGTGAGGGAGGCCAGGGGGGTGTAGGCGCCGTCGAGGGGCCCGCTGTCCAGGGGCGCCTGACCGGGGCCCGAAAGCCCGGGCAGACCCACAAGGGCGAGCACCACTGAAGCCGCCAGGGCACCCGCGCCAACCTGCAGCGCCCGCTGCCACAGGGGCGGGCGCGCCGACACCAGCTTCTCCCGCGCGGACCTGGCCAGGTCGACGTACTTCAGGCGCTCATAGACGCCCTCGTCAAATCCGGCCGGCACCTCGCACAGCGCTACGGACTGCAGCATGCGCCGCGCGGCCTGCACTTCCGCCAGCCGCTGCTTGAGCGCGGGGTCACGCTCGAGGCGGCGCTCGAAGTCGCGCTCGGCCTCGGCGCTCAGCTGCCCGTCAATGTACTCGTGGGCTTCGCGCGGCAGGGGTGCGTATTCAGAGGGCTCCATCGTGAACATCCCAAGGGTTCGGGCGGCCCGGGGGAAGGCCGCACTCCTGCTACGTCATGGCTGCGTCAAACCGGAAGAAAACCGCGCCCCTATTTCAGTTCGATTTTCACGTGCCGCGCCAGGCGGTTGGTGAAGAACTCGCGGGCGCGGGCGAGGCGGGCCGAGACGGTTTTCACAGAGCAGTTGAGCACCTTGGCGGCCTGCTCGTGGGTCAGTCTCTGCATGTCCACGAGGACCAGGACTTCGCGGAACTTCTCGCTCATGGCGGCCAGGGTTTCCTCGATGTGCCGGCGCAGCTCGACCTGATAGCTGTGGGCCACGGGCCCGGGGTCGGGCGAGTTGAAGTCAAGGCCGGCTTCGTCGTCGTCGCGCTGGCCGCCCTTGAGCACCGTGAAGGTCACGGGCCGCTTCTTGCGCACGTAATCCGTCACGAGATTGCGGGCAACGCGGTAGAGCCAGGCCGAGGCGGTCTCGTCGCGGATGCGGTCGAGTTCCTGATAGAGCCGGACAAAAGTCTCCTGCGCGATGTCCTCGGCCGCGCCGTGATCGTTCACCAGCCGCATCACGTAGCTGAAGATGGGCCGCCGGAACTGCTCAAGGTAGCGTTCGAAGCGTTCCATACGGGGCGAGGTTGATCCGGACGCAGGGCGGGCTGCATGCTTGACGGCTTTTGCCAGTGGTTCCATGGTCGCCCCTCAGGATAGCTGCCCAGGCCCCGGGTGTCCAAGACACCCCGCCTTTACCTATACGCCGCGCCAAGCCCGCCCAGGCAGCCAAAATGCAGGCAGGGGCCATTTCGGCGGCGCCTTGGCCCAGGCTGAATTACGCGCCCGCTTGCCTCGATTGATGTAAACTGCCCGCTGGGGTTGGGCGCCCCGGAGGCCGTGCCATGGCGTCGCCGCTGAGCCGATGGACCCAGAAGAAGCTGCTCTACCCTGTGGCCGTGTTCGCGGTGATCGTTCCCACTTTGCTCATGGCCCTTTACGGCACCTGGGCCCTGCGCGAGATTGAACTGCGCCCCGCCTCCTATCGCGGCGACCTGCGCGAGCTGCGGGCCGCCGCCACCCGCGAAGTGGAGCACCTGCTGGCGCCCCTGGCCGCCATTGCCCCGCCGGCCTCCGCTGAAGACAGCGCGCGGGCCATGCGCGAGGTCGAGTCCTACCTCGACAACTACGTGAAGTCCCTGGCCGTGCGGGCCTACGTCGGGCAGGGCGGGCAGCTCGCCGGCGTCAAGCGCCTGACGAACGAAGACACCCGCGCCGACCCGCCCGAAGTGCTGGAGTTCATCCGCTCGCTCAAGCCCGAAAAGGCCGAAGGCGCGAGGCGCCAGGTCATCAACATTGAACGCCAGGGCCTCGCTGGCCTGCGGCGCGAAAGCTATGTCGCCTACGTTCATCAGGCCGGCGGGGTCATTGTGTGGGAGGTCAGCGAGGTGCAGGTGGATTCGGCCCTGCGCAAGCTGGTCTCGGGCTACGAATTGCGCAATGGCGCCCTGCGCGCGGCCGTCACCGACGAGCGCATCCTGGAATTCGAGGCCCTGCCCGGCGAGGCCGAACTGGTCGGGTACGCCCCGGCCCACCCCGAAATCATGACCTGGATCGTGCTGACGCTGCGGCTGGAGAGCTCCGCGCGCCTGGTCAACCAGGAGACCTGGCTGTCCAGCATCTTCATTGTCATTGCCGTGCTGGGTGTGCCGATCGTGGCCGCCGCCACGCTTTATGCCGTGCAGATGATCCTGCGCGAAGCCAGCGAGGCCCGCAAGAAGGTCGACTTCGTGTCCAACGTGACCCACGAACTCAAGACGCCCCTGACCAGCATCCGCATGTTCATCGAGACCCTCAAGCTGGGCCGCGTGAAAGACCCCGAAAAGGTCAACGCCTGTTATGACACGATTCTGCAGGAGGCCAACCGGCTCGGCATCCTCATTGATCACGTGCTGACCTTCTCCAAGCTCGAAAACCAGGTCAAGAAGTACAACATGCAGCCGGGCGACCTGGGACAGGTCGTGCGCGAGACCGTGCAGCTCTTCAAGGCGCAGATGCGCGACACCGACGGCGAGGTGCGCCTGTTCGTGGTGCCGGGCCTGCCCCAGAACGCAGAGTTTGACAAGGACGCCGTGCGCGAAGTCGTGCTCAATCTGCTCAGTAACGCCATCAAGTATTCCGGCGACGACAAGTTCGTCACGGTGCGCGTGGGTCAAGACCGCGAGGAAATGTTCATCGAGGTCGCGGATCGCGGTATTGGCATCGATCCCGCCGACCAGCAGCGCATCTTCGAGAAGTTCTACCGCGTGGACGAAGCCCTTACACGCAGGGTCGATGGCACCGGCCTGGGTCTCACCATCAGCCGCGAAATCGCCAAGGCCCACGGCGGCGAAATCACCGTGGAAAGCGCCCGCGGCAAGGGTTCGCGCTTCACGGTCTGGATTCCCATCCGCATCGCCAAGACCCTCGCACGCAGCGCTTCGGCCCGCAGCGATCGCACCTCCACACGAGAGACCCTGCGCCCGCCCGAGCCCGCGGAAGCCGCTCCGGGAGCCAAACCGTGAACCTGAAACGCATCCTGGCCGCGCTTGGCCTGTGCCTGTTTGCCCTGGGCGCTTTGCAGGGCCAGCCGGACATCGAAGACGGCGAGCCTGTGCCCGAAAAACCCGACGCCAGCTCGCTCAAGCCCCGGCCCGAAGACGACCCCGACGCCGCGGCCTGGGTGGCCGGCCTTTCGCCCTCGCGGCCCCAGATGGGCAGCGTCGAGAAGGGAGCCATGCTGCGCCACTGCCTTTCGCCCGACGGCGCAAGGCTCTACTTCTTCCGCGACCTCAACGCCAGTCTGCCCGCGCCGCGCAGCGCCCGGACCCTGCCTCCGGCGCCGCGCTATGTGCTGTTCTCCGCCTCGCCCGAGGGCTCGCAGGTCCGCGTCCTCGAGACGGGCTTTGACGCCCTGGCGCCCCTTTTTCTGGACGACGGCCGCCTGCTGGTCGTAACGCGCCGCCTTGACCTCAACGGCGACGGCAAGGTCAACGCCGACGATGACCGCTCGCTCGTCCTGTGCGGCCATGACGGCGCCGCCGAGCGCGAGGTCTGCGTGCTGCGCCCCTCCGAGACGCCTCTGCTGCTCTGGAAGCAGGGCACCGAAGTGCTCACCGCCGAGTTCGCGCGCGATGACGTCAACGGCTGGATTTACTCCCTTTCGCTCAGCAAGGGCGAGCGCCGCCCGCTTTGCAGGGGCTTCAACGTGTCCCTGGCGCTCGAGGACGGCAGCCTGCTCATCGAGCGGCTCGTGGCGCGACCGCCCCAAGAGGATATGCCCGTCAACCCCTGGGGCCGCATGCCCGTGCCCGCCGACGAAGAGGAATTCACCGACGACACCCAGCCCCTGCCCGAGGCCGGCCTGCTGGACCGCTGCGAGCACATTCTCTTCAACCCCGCCGACGGCAGCGAGCGCGTGCTTTACAGCCCCAGCCGCCGCGCCCGCCTTCACATCACGGGCGAGGGCAGCTTCTTTGGCGTTCAGGAGTCCTCCAGCAGCATCAACGCCAGCCGCCTGCCCGGCGGCCGCTTCATGCCCGCACGCACCCTGGACACCTTTGAGCTGCTCATCGTCGACGACGCCGAGCACTACGGCGCGCGCCAGCCTTCCCTCAGAAACAGCTACTTCCCGCTGGCCTGGATTGCCGGCAAGGGCCTGCTCGCCGTGGAGCGCTCCAACCTCAAGACGCGGCTGGTGCTGGTTGACCGGTCGTCCAAGCTGAACCTGCTGCTGATCAGCGAGTTCGGCTTTGACTGCGCCGGCTTCTGCGCCAGCGCCGACGGCCTGACCCTGGCCTGGCTCAGCCTCGAAGACACGAACCAGGACGGCTTCCTCGACCCCTGGCAGGACGAAGCCCGCCCCTGGTTCATGCGCCTGGCCCCGCGCTGACCTTTGCAAAGCTTCCGCTCTGGCAGCCGCCGGGCACTTCGTTAGAGTGCCCGCACCTTTGCCCCACGGGAAACCACCATGCCCGCTACCAGAACCGCCAGGCCCCGCGTGATACGCGCCCCGCGCGGCAGCAAGCTCACCTGCAAGTCATGGCTGACGGAAGCGCCCCTGCGCATGCTCATGAACAACCTCGACCCCGACGTGGCCGAGGACCCCGCCAATCTCGTCGTGTACGGCGGCAGCGGCCAGGCCGCGCGCAACTGGGAGTGCTTTGACGCCATCGTCAAGTCACTCAGAAAGCTCGAGAAAGACGAGACCCTGCTGGTGCAGAGCGGAAAACCCGTCGCCGTGTTCAAGAGCCACGAAGACGCGCCCCGCGTGCTGATCGCCAACAGCAACCTGGTGGGCCACTGGGCCACCTGGGAACACTTCAACGCCCTGCGCGAGCGCGGCTTGATCATGTTCGGGCAGATGACGGCGGGCTCGTGGATTTACATCGGCACGCAGGGGATTTTGCAGGGCACCTACGAGACGTTTGGCGCCGCCGCTCGCAAACACTACGGCCCCAAGGCCGACTTGCGCGGCAAGCTGACGGTCACGGCGGGGCTTGGCGGCATGGGCGGCGCGCAGCCGCTGGCGTGTACGCTTTGCAACGGCGTGATGCTGGCCGCTGAAGTGGACCCGCACCGCATTCAGCGGCGGCTCGAAACGCGCTACCTGCACGAGAAGGCCGTCAGCATCGACGCGGGCATTGACCGCGCCCTGGCCGCCTGCAAGGCGGGCGAGGCCGTCAGCATCGCCGTGGAGTGCAACGCCACGGAACTGTTGCAACGCCTGATCGAACGCGAGGTCACGCCCGACCTTCTCACGGACCAGACCAGCGCCCACGACCCCCTCAACGGCTACATCCCCGACGGGCTGAGCCTGGCCGACGCGCTGGAGCTGCGCCGCCTGAGCCCCGAGCGCTACAAGAGCGAGAGCATGCGCACCATGGCCAGGCACTGCCGCCAGATGCTCGATCTGCAAAAACGCGGCGCGCACACGTTTGACTATGGCAACAATTTGAGAGGTCACGCGCTGCAGGCAGGCGTGCAGAACGCGTTTGATTTCCCCGGCTTTGTGCCGGCGTACATCCGGCCTCTGTTCTGCGAGGGCAAGGGCCCGTTCCGCTGGGTGGCGCTCTCGGGCGACCCCGAGGACATCTACACGACCGACCGTGAGCTGATGAAACTCTTCCCCAAGAACGAGCACTTGAAAAATTGGCTCACGGGAGCGCGCGAAAAAATCCAGTTCCAGGGCCTGCCCGCAAGAATCTGCTGGCTTGGCTACGGCGAGAGGCATCTGGCGGGCCTCAAGTTCAACGAGCTGGTGCGCAAGAAGAAGGTCAAGGCGCCCATCGTGATTGGAAGAGACCACCTGGATTGCGGCAGCGTGGCCAGCCCCAATCGCGAAACCGAAGCCATGAAGGACGGCTCTGACGCCATTGCCGACTGGCCCATCTTGAACGCGCTGATCAACACAGCCTGCGGAGCGACCTGGGTCAGCTTCCACCACGGAGGCGGAGTCGGTATCGGCTACTCGCTGCACGCGGGCCAGGTGATCGTCTGCGACGGAACAAAGTCCGCCGACCAGAGAATCGAACGAGTGCTCACCGCCGACCCCGGCATGGGCATCGCGAGACACATCGACGCCGGCTACGACGAAGCCCGCAAAGCCAACAAGCGCGCGAAGAAGCCCGTGCAGATTCCGATGTAGACACCGCTGCGCCCGTGAGTCCGTCCCGCCCCTTGAACGTGGATTGCGCCCTCGGCGCGCGGCCATTTTGCTGGCCCGTCTCGCCGGGCCAGACCCTATCTCGCCTTGGCCACCGCCTCCAGGGCGTCGGGGTTCGCAACGCTGGAAAGATCGCCCAGGTTCTGTTCGCCCAGGTACTTCTTCTGAATCAGCCGGCGCAGAATCTTGGCCGAACGCGTCTTGGGCAGATCGTCCACGAACATCACATTCTTGGGGCGATCCACCTTCCCCAGCGCCCCCACCACCTGCTCAATCAGCTCCTTGCGCAGGTTCTCGCTCTCTTCGTAGCCGCGTCCCCGGTGCAGGACCACAAAGCAGACCACGTCCTGACCTTTGATCTTGTCCGGCACACCAATGGCCGCGGCCTCGCTCACGGCCGGGTGTTCAATCAGCGCGGCTTCGATCTCGCCGGGGCCCACGCGGCGGCCGGCAATCTTGAGGGTGTCATCGGCGCGGCCGAACAGGAACCAGTCGCCGTCCTTGTCAACTTTGGCCCAGTCGCCGTGGTTCCAGACCTCGGGGAACTTGCTCCAGTAGGTTTCGAGGTACTTGGCGTCGTTCTTCCAGAGCGAGCGCGTCATGGAGGGCGCGGGCTGCTTGCACACCAGGTAGCCCACTTCGTCCATCACCGGCTTGCCTTCTTCGTTGAAGACATCGATGTCCATGCCCAGGCCCGCACTCTGCAGCGAGGCTGCCTTGAGCGGCATGATCGGCAAAGGCGCGAGGAAGCAGCCCACGATGTCCGTGCCGCCGGAGATGTTGATGACCGGGCAGCGCCGCTTGCCGATGTGCTCGAAGAACCACATGTAGCTCTCGGGGTCCCAGGGCTCACCGGTGGAGCCCAGCATCCGCAGCGAGGGCATGGGGTGCTTGTCGGCCCATTCGTTGCCGGAGCGGATCAGCATGCGCACAGCCGTGGGCGAGATGCCCAGGTGCGTGACCTTGTGGCGCTCGACCATGTCCCAGACACGGTCCGGGTTGGGGAAGTTGGGCGCGCCCTCGAACACGACCAGCGTTACGCCATGAAAGAGGCAGCCGATAATTTCCCAGGGGCCCATCATCCAGCCGATATCCGAGAACCACCAGAACACGTCGCCGCGCCGCACGTCAAAGTTGTAGCCGAGTTCCTTGCTCATCTGCGCGAGGCAGCCGGCGTGGGTGTGCACGGTGCCCTTGGGTTTGCCGGTGGTGCCGCTGGTGTAAATCATCAGGGCGGGGGCCAGGGCGGGCATGGACTCCGTGGGGCAATGGGGCGGCTGCTTGCCGACGATCTCGGACCACCAGAGGTCACGGCCGGCCTGCATGGGGCAAGGCGGAAGCAAAGCCTCAGGCTTGTCCCTTCCTGACACCCGGTCCGCGGCACCCGGCGCCATGAGGCGTTCATACACGATCACATGCTTCACACAGGCCAGTCCCTTCACGGCTTCGTCGGCGGCTTCCTTGATCGAGAAGGGCTGCCCGCGCCGCATGGAACCGTCGGCGGTGAACAGGACCTTGACCTCGGCGTCTTCCAGGCGCTCGCGCACAGCCGGCGGGGCGTAGCCCGAGAAAATCGGCACGAAGATGGCGCCGATCTTCTGCGTCGCGAGCATGGCAAACACGACCTCCGCTACCATGGGCATATAGCAGGCCACGCAATCGCCGCGCTGCACGCCGCAGGCCTTGAGCGCATTGGCGACCCTGCACACATTCTCGTCGAGCTGGGCAAACGTGAACTGGCGAACGATGCCGTCTTCGGTTTCGGAGATGAGGGCGGTACGGGGGTCGGGCACCTTTTTGCCGGGCGACGGCAAATGAGAGCCAGACCCCGCCCAGCGGTCCACGCAGTTGAGAGCAATGTTCGTTTCGCCGCCGATGAACCAGTTTGCCCAGGCGTGGCCAAGGCTTGCATCCAGCACCCGGCTGTAGGGCTTGCTCCACACCAGGCCAAGGTCCGCCAGGGCCTCCTGCCAGAACCACTCGATGTGCTTCTGCGAACGCCGCACGAAACTGCGGGCCTCCTCAGCCGTCTTGTCGGGCTTGTCCGCGGGCACGACGTAGCCCAGCTTGCGCATCAGCCGCGTCACGTTGGCCTGCTCGATCAGGTCGCGTGTCGGACTCCAGATGTAGTCGGCCATGGTTCCCCCGCGTCGATTGTGCCAACCCGCCCGCTGATGTGAATTGCGCATTTCGCGGCCAATGCGCCCCGGCTTGGCGAGTATCCGCGCGGCATGCCGGCCCGCACACCGGATTGCAAAGGACAAGCCCAAGACCTGTCATCGCACCGGCAAGGGTGCACGGCCAGGGTTGTCCCTTTGGGTGCAAACTGCCACCCCCCGGTTTTGCACGACTCGGGGCCAGGCATGGCGCTGGTCAATGCGGCAGGAAAGGCTAAACTTCGTCCTCCCCACGCTTCTCATCCGTAGCAAGATGGGTCCCCTACAGCGGGTGCGCCATGGCTAGAAGCTTGATGCTCATCTTCGCGTTGCTGGCGTTGGCCCTGGCCGCGTCCACACGTCCGGGTCTGGCCCAGCCGGCACCGGTGCCTGAAGCGGTGGATGTGCCCAGAACCCTGCGCCTGCCGCTGGAGTCCGCAGACATCAGTCTGGACCCCCATGCCGCGCCCAGTGGCGCCTCGTTGAACCTGATTGCGGACATCTACGAAGGGCTGATGCAGTGGTTGCCGGGCCCTTCGCCCAAATTGGCCCCCTGCCTGGCGGCAGATTGGCCGAAGGTCAGCGACGACGGCCTGACCTACACGTTCAAGCTGCGCGAAGCAAAGTTCCACAACAGCGAGTGTTTCAAGGAAGGGCAGGGGCGGGCCGCCCGGGCCTCCGATATCGTGGCCAGCTTCAAGCGCCTGGCGGCCATGAGCGGCGAGCGGCAGCACTGGTTCTGGCTGGTGCAGGGGCTGATTGCCGGCCTCGACAAATACGCCGAAGATGCCCGTGAGAGGGGCGGCTGGCAGGGGAGCGACGACGAAGCAATTGAGGGACTCAGCGCGCCGGATGACTCAACCTTCGTGCTCAAGCTCAAGCGGCCCTTTGCGCCCATGTTGTCGGTGCTGGCCCACCCCGCCCTGTCGGTCATCGCGGCCGAAGCCATGGATCACTACATGTTCGAGCTTCAGCGCCGCGCCGTCGGCACGGGGCCCTACCGCCTCCACGCCCTGGCGGCTTCGCGCCTGTACGTGCTCAAGCGCTTTGACCGGCACTGGGGCGAGAAGCCCGAGTTTGAACGCGTGGTCTATGCGACCCCCGAGGGCGCCGAGGCCGTCGCCACGGGCCAGTGGGGAGAGTGCGAGCTGGATGCCTCGCTGGCGCGGCGGCACGTGAGAGACGGCAAGCTGTTTGGCCCTCTGGCCAAGGCGCCCGTCGAGTTGAGCATCGCGGACGATGTCGGAAGCTGGTTCATGTCCTTCAACATGAGCGACGCCATGGTGGGCTCCCTCGACGCTGACGGGCGGGGGTTGCGCAAGGCGGTCAGCCTCTGCATTGATCGCGCGCGTATGGCCGAGAGCTGCTTTGGGGCGATGTTCGGCCGCGCGGCCGCGGAGATTCTGCCGCCGGGGGCCGAGTTCGCGGAGCTGGGCCGCCACGAGGACTGGGGGGCCTATGACCTCAAGCGGGCCAAGGACGCCTTGGACGCCACGAAGTTCAGGGGCGGCCGGAATCCCGATACGGGTAATCCCCTGAGCCTGACGCTGTTCTGCCCCACGGGTGAGTTCAACCGCCGCATGGTCGAGGTTCTCCGTGAGGGTCTCAAATCGCTGGGCGTGGGGCTGGACGCGCTCCAGACTTCGAGCGAAGATTTGTTCACGGCCATGGACACCGGCCAAGGCCACCTTTACTTCGCGGGCTGGTTCCTTGACCACCCCGACCCCCAGAACATCTTCCAGCTCTATGACAGCCGGAACATCGGCACGGGCGAGGAGAACCGCAACACTGCGCGCTACAGCGCGCCCGAGTTTGACGCGGACTACGCCGAACTCTGCCGCCTCTCCGGCGACGCGGCTCACCAGGCCCGGCGGCGTGAACTGGTGGGCAAGCTGGCAACGCGCCTGCTGGAAGACCGGCCGGTGGTGCCGCTGATGGTGCGCCGCTTTGCGCACCTGCGCAGCACGAACCTGGAGTGGCCGGCGCTGCCGGCTTGCGTGTTTGACCGTGTGCGATTCATCAAGACCAGGAAGTCCTGACAGCGGGAGACCCATGGCGCCTCGCACCTTGAAGTGGTCCCCCCTGCTGGCGCTGAGCGCGGCGCTGGCGTTGCTTTCCCTGGCCCCCGGCTGCGGCGGCACGGCAGCGACACTCTCAAGCCAAGATGAAGGGCTGGTGGTGGTGCGCCGCTCGGAATCGGGCGACTTGAAGTCCATTGACCCGCAGATCGCGGGCGACGTGATCAGCTCGCTCAACTGCGGCATGTGCTACGACACCCTGCTGCAATACGATTACATCAAGCGCCCCGCCGAGCTGGTGCCCAACGTAACCACGGGCATGCCCACCTACAGCGAGGACAGCCTGACGGTGACGTTCAAGCTGCGCGACGACGTGTTTTTCCAGGACAACCGCTGCTTCCACCCCGACGCCACGGGCAAGACCTACCGCGACGAAGGCATGGGC
>JAANMV010002913.1_pt1 | contig 15679 bp, 16 predicted proteins | sample 7279661 | NCBI WGS metagenome assembly JAANMV01 (sample SAMN14094540, study PRJNA606508) | bioreactor metagenome | isolation source: A lab-scale SPAN reactor treating ammonium-rich wastewater day 121 | place: Ireland: Galway | collected 2017-05-16 | reverse complement strand
GCATAAAGCGGCGACGTGAAGACCAGAACAACAAGCGCGGCATACCTCAGCATGGGGTACCTCCCGACGGCTGACGATGATATTACGTGCCAGCCAAAGCTCAGGCGCAATTTGCTCGAGAGTTTGAGATAGTCCAAGGCCTCTGCCTGTCTGCGTCTGCCATAATTGCAGAGAGGCTCATTGGCTCTGCGCGCCCCTGTCACTTTGGCGGCAGTCTGGCTTGGCGGGTTTGGTCACGACGAGCCGCTCCTGTAAAGCCAGTGGCACTCATGAGTTAGCACCCTGCGTCTGGCGCACCTGTTGGCACCGACCTTGCTTGGCTTGCCGCGCCAACTTTGATTCCGACTCCGCTGGAGGTCTAGAGCATGCCGGCCAAACAGATTGTGTTCGATGCCGAAGCACGTGAGAAGATTGCGCAGGGCGTTGCGAAGCTCGCCCGCGCCGTGGTTACAACGTTGGGCCCCAAAGGCCAGACGGCCATTTTGGATAAGGGCTGGGGTGCACCTAACATCACCAAGGACGGCGTCAGCGTTGCAGAGGAAATCGAGCTGACCGACCCCTACGAGAACTGTGGCGCGCAGATGGTCAAGGAGGTCGCTACCAAGACCTCTGACGTTGCCGGAGACGGCACGACCACGGCCACCTTGCTGGCTCACACCATTTACAGCGAAGGGCTCAAGCGCGTGGTGGCCGGCTATGACCCCGGTGCGCTGCTGTCCGGCATCAAGAAGGCCGTCGCCTGCGCCACGGCGGAGCTCAAGAAGCTTTCCCGCAAGGTTGAGGGCAAGAAGGACATCACCTTTGTGGCCGCGGTGGCAAGCAACAACGACACGGAGGTAGGCAAGATTATCGCTCAGGCCCAGGAGCAGGTGGGCAAGGAAGGCGTCATCACCGTCGAAGACGGCAAGGGTGCCGAGACTGAAGTGAAAGTGGTCGAGGGCATGCAGTTTGACCGCGGCTTCATCAGCCCCAACTTCGTCAACAAGCAGGAGAGCATGACCTGCGAGTTCGACAATCCACTGATTCTCATTCACGAAGACAAGCTCAGCAGCGCGCAGCCCCTGGTGCCGCTACTGGAAAAGGTCAGTTCGGGCAATCGCCCGCTGTTGATCATTGCCGAAAGCGTCGAGGGTGAGGCACTGGCCACCCTGGTGGTAAACAAGCTGCGCGGCATCCTGAACGTGTGCGCGGTGAAAGCGCCTGGTTACGGTGACCGCCGCAAGGCCATGCTGCAGGACCTGGCAATCCTGACCGGCGCCACGCCCATTATGGCCGATGTGGGTGGTAAGGTTGAAGATGTAACGCTCAAGCAGCTGGGTACGGCCAAGAAGGTCATCGTCGATTCGGAATACACGACGATCCGTGAGGGCGCGGGCAGCACGAAGGACATCCAGGCCCGAATCTCGGAGATCAAGATCGAGATCGAGCGCACGACCAGCGATTACGACCGCGAGAAACTGCAAGAGCGCCTGGCCAAGCTGGCCGGCGGCATCGCGGTCATCAAGGTAGGTGCGCCCACTGAGCCGGAGATGAAGGAGCTCAAGGCCCGCGTGGAGGACGCGTTGCACGCCACCCGCGCCGCCATGGAAGAGGGCATTCTGCCCGGCGGCGGCGTGGGCATGCTGCGTGCCAGCGTGGAAGTGTCCAAGCTCAAGGGCGACACCGATGCCGAGCAGCAGGGCATCGAGATCATCGCCGATGCGCTCAAGCGCCCTATCCGGCAGATCGCAGAGAACGCGGGTAAGCACGGCGCCCTGATCTCGCAGAAGGTCCTCGAAAGCAAGAGCAAGACCTTCGGCTACAACGCGGCCACGGACGAGTACGGAGACATGTACGAGTTCGGCATCGTAGACCCGCTGAAAGTCTCGCGCACGGCCATCGAGAAGTCCGCCAGTGTCGCGGGGCTGTTGCTCACCACCGATGCCATCATCACCAAGGCGCCGGAGAAGGAGCAGCCTGAGCACGATCACGACGATCACGGCGACTTCGAAGACTAACTCTCAAGGAAGCAGCCCGTGAACAAGTCGACCGCCGAATGGCCGTTTGCCGAGGGAACTCGCATTGAAGTGGGTGCCGAGGTCAAGAACATCGTCGCCGCCGATGCCGCGCTGGCCGAGTCACTCAAAGACCTCGCCTGGGTGGACATTGCGCGCCAGTTCGCGTGGTGCGGCTCGCGCGATGCGGCGGCTCGCAAGCTCCAGGACTTGGCGGCAGGCAAGATCAGCGCCGACAAGGCCAGGGAGCTGGTGGCCAAGGCCCATGAAGCGCGCATGAAACGCGTGAAGAACAACAAGAGCGACCAGGACGTCACCGTGCAGCGCGAGAAGTAACACAGATGGCGACTCTTGTTCATGGCTCTGAACTTGGAGTTGCCGGCGAGGGACCAAGCAACACAGACACCCGGAAATCAGAAGAAAGAACACCGCATTCGTGGAGAGAGATATGCCTAGCAAGTTCCGCCCGCTGGACGACAACATTGTTCTGAAGCCCGCCGAGGCCGAGGAAAAGACCGCCGGCGGCATCGTGCTGCCCGACGCCGCCAAGGAAAAGCCGATCAAGGGCACCGTGGTAGCTGTGGGTCCCGGCCGCCTTCTCAAGTCCGGCAAGCGCCTTGAGCCTTCGGTGAAGATCGGCGACGTCGTCCTGTTCGGCAAGTACTCCGGCAACGACGTCAAGATCGACGGAGTCGAGCACAAGATCGTGCGCGAGGCCGAGCTGCTGGCGAAGGTGGAGTAATTGCGAAGGGCGTCGCGGGTCGCGTGGCCCGAGACGGCACGGAGTTTTGACGCGAGACATGTAGCGCGGCACAAAAGACGTTTCTGCGAGACACGAAACACGAGACCAACCATGGCCAAACAAATTCTGTATGACCTGGACGCGCGCAAGAAGATCGCCAACGGCGTGCATCAGCTTGCCCGCGCTGTGAAGCAGACGCTGGGCCCTTCGGGCCGTCTGGCGCTCATGAACAAGAGCTTTGGCGGCCCGGCCGCCGTCAATGACGGCGTGACCGTGGCCAAGGAAATCGAGCTGGCCGATCCCTTCGAGAACATGGGCGCCAAGCTCGTGCAGGAAGTCGCCAGCAAGACCAACGACGAGGCCGGCGACGGCACCAGCACGGCGACCGTGATCGCCGAGGCCGTGATTGACGAAGGCCTGAAGATGCTCGCCACCGGCATTGGCCCCCAGGACCTCAAGCGCGGCATCGACAAGGCCGTCGAGGTTGCCGTTGCCTGCATCAAGGAGAACGCGAAGAAAATTAAGAACAATGACGAACTGAAGGCCGTGGCCACGATCTCCGCCAATCAGGACGGCGAGATCGGCGGCCTGATGGCCGAGGCCATCGAGAAGGTCGGTGACGAAGGCGTTGTGACGGTGGAGGAAGGCAAGGGCCTGAAGACGGAGCTCGAGTACGTGGACGGCTTGAGTTTCGACAAGGGCTACATGAGCCCCTATTTCATCACCAACCCCAACGACCTCACCTGCGAGTTCGACAACCCGCTGATCCTCCTCTACGAGAAGAAGATCTCCAGCGTACGCGAACTGATTCCACTGCTTGAAAAGGTCGCGCAGAGTGGCAAGCCCCTGCTGATCGTGTCTGAGGACATCGATGCTGAAGTGCTGGCCACGCTGGTCGTGAACCGTCTGCGCGGCACCCTGCAGGTGTGTGCGGTGAAGGCGCCCGGATTTGGCGATCGCCGTAAGGCCATGCTCGACGACTTGGCCATCGTGACCGGCGGGCAGCACATCAGTGAGGACATCGGCGTCACGCTCGAGAGCGTCACCGTTGAGCAGCTCGGCCGCGCCAAGCGCGTAACCGTGGACAAGGACAACACCACGATCATTGAGGGAGGCGGCAAGAAGCGCGACATCGAAGCGCGTTGCGGGCAGTTGCGCACGCAGATCGAGCAGAGCCAGAGCCAGTACGACCGCGAAAAGCTCCAAGAGCGCCTGGCCAAGCTGGTGGGCGGCGTGGCCATGATTCGCGTCGGCGGGCACACCGAGGCCGAAATGAAGGAGCGCAAATTCAGGGTTGATGACGCCCTACACGCCACGCGCGCGGCCAAGCAGGAGGGCATTGTGCCCGGCGGCGGAGTAACTTACCTGCGCGCGGCACAGGCCATCCGGGACGCGAAGTTCTCCGGCGACGAGCGTTTCGGCGCCCAGGTGCTGGCGGCGGCGCTGGAAGCTCCCACGCGGCAGATCGCCGAGAACTCGGGTCAGGATGGAAGGCTGGTGGTGGAGAGCATCAAGGAGAAGAAGGTCTTCAGCTTCGGCTACAACGCTTTGAAGGGCGAGTACGGCGACATGCTGAAGATGGGTGTGATCGACCCGGCCAAGGTGGCCCGTTGCGCCATCCAGAACGCGGCTTCCGTGGCGGGGCTGATCCTGACGACAAACACGCTGGTGACGGATGTGAAGGACAAGAAGTCCGTCGCGGGCGCGGTGGCCTAGGGCGTTGCGGGCCGGCTGGACCATCCGCTTTCACTCCCGCTACACCGACGCGGCCGGCAACATTCGCGCGCAGTTCTGCCTCGGGCCCGGGCCAGATGCTCGGGCCCGCGTCACAGACGCCAGGGGTGAAATCTGCCTTGATGTCAGGCGTGTCGTGGTGACGCTGGACAACGTGAGCCGCAGCCTGACTCGGGAGGAGGAGGTGGCCCTCAAGCGCGCCTGGCACGAGCAGGCCGGAGTCACGGGCTGAACCACCGGCATGCCGATTGCGTCTCAGGTCGAAGGCCATTCGCCTGATCCTTGGAGAAAAACGATGAAAATGAAGACATGGACCGCCGTGGTGGTGTTGAGCGCCGCCCTGATACTTTCGGCTCTGGCGGGCATGAGTTCGGGCTCGGAAGTGCAGGCCCAAGCTAACAAGAGCTATGAGTACGGTTACATCGTGCCCGTGCAGCGCCTGGAGAGCTACGAGCTTGAGGTAGGACGCTGGGCGGGAACGGACGCTGACAAGAAGTACCTGGCATCCCACGTGTTTCCCTATGCCCAAGGCGAGAATATCCACATCCAGCGCCTCAACGCTTTGCGCCTGATCAACAAGCTCTCGGAGGAGGGCTGGGAGCTGATGGACGCACAGGCCGGCGTCGTCAGGCGGGCGCGATAGTCCGGTAAGGCCGGGCTACCGGTATTGAGGGGCAGCGTGATATGGCAAAGCGCGACTACTACGAGATTCTCGGTGTGGAGAAGAACGCTTCTCCCGACGAGATCAAGAAGGCCTATCACAAGCTGGCCCTCAAGTACCACCCGGATCGCAACCAGGGCGACAAGGAAGCCGAGTCGAAGTTCAAGGAGGCTGCGGAAGCCTACGGCGTGCTCTCCGACGAAGGCAAGCGTCGCAACTACGACCAGTTCGGGCATGCCGGTGTGGACGGCGGCTTTCCCGGCGGCGGCGCGGGCTTCACCAACGTCGAAGACATATTCTCGGCGTTTGGCGACATCTTCGGCGGCAGTGTGTTTGGAGATTTCTTCGGCGGTGGCTCACGCGGCTCGACGCGGGGCCGCCGTCGCGCCCGCAAGGGTGCTTCCCTGCGCTGCAGTGTGGAACTGGATTTCTCTGACCCCATCGAGCCCATCGAAAAGACCATTGAGCTGCGCCGTGGCGAGCTCTGTGAAACCTGCCACGGCAGCGGCGCCAAGCAGGGCACGAAGCCGACCACCTGCGGCACCTGCGGCGGCGCCGGCGCTGTCATGAGTTCGGCCGGCTTTTTCCAGATGCGCAGCACCTGCCCACAGTGCGGGGGTACCGGTGAGACCATCACCGATCCCTGTGGCACCTGCCGCGGGGCCGGGCGCGTGGTCAAGGCCCGCGAGATCAAGATCAAGATTCCCGCAGGCATCGAGGACGGCATCACCCTTCGAGTCGCGGGCGAAGGCGAAAGCGGAGACCCCGGGGCCGAGGCCGGCGATTTGCTGTGCGATGTGCGCATCCGGCCCCACCCTGTCTTCAAGCGCGCCGAGGCCGACGTGTTCCTCGTGGTTCCCATCTCCTTTGCGCAGGCTGCCCTGGGTGCAAGCATTGAGGTGCCCACACTTCGGGGCAAGGCCGAGCTGAAGGTGCCGCGCGGCACCCAGAGCCAGACCGTGCTCAGGCTCAAGGGGGAAGGTTTTCCCAAGCTTGGCGGTTATGGCAAAGGGGACCAGTTGGTGGAGGTTGTCGTCGAGGTGCCGCGCAAATTGACCAAAGAGCAGGAGAAGCTGCTGCGCCAGTTTGCAGAAACGGAAGACCAGAACGTGACGCCGGAGCGTCAGAGCTTCCTTGACATGATGAAGAAGTTGCTCAAGCGCTGATGGCGCGGCCAGTCCCCGAGCATGAAAGTGCAGGAGCAGTGAAGCCATGAGCAAGAACCAGCAAAGCGATCCAGCCAAGGTTGGCAATGCTTCGCCGCGGGACTACCCGGCTGAAGATGTAGTGCACAACGACGCCGAGGAGAAGGTCTCCCGGGAGGCCCTGGCCGGAGAAGCCATCGCCGACGCTCAAGCTCCCGAGGAGCGCAAGGCGGCGGCATTGCGTCAATTGCCGGACGCCGACCTGCTGGCCCTGGCAAAGCGCGCCGGCGAGGCTGAGCATTGGCTCGATTTGGCAAGGCGCAATCAGGCGGATTTCGAGAATACCCGCAAGCGCCTTGAACGCGAGTCATCTGAGGTCGCCCGCTATGTGGTGGGTACCTTCGCCAAGGAACTGCTGGTCACGGTGGACAACCTCGAGCGCGCGCTGGCCGTGGCTGAAAAGACGCCCGACTTCAAGGGGCTGTACGAAGGAATCAAGCTGACCTACTCATCCATGCTGGCGGCCTTTGAAAAGAGCGGACTCAGGCCCATTGATGCCCAGGGCAAGCCCTTTGACCCGGCCGAGCACGAAGCCCTGATGCTCACCAAGGACGATAAGCTCGAGAACAACGCCGTGGCTCAGGTGTTTGAGCGGGGCTGGAAGATCCATGATCGTGTGCTCCGGCCCGCCAAAGTCGTGGTAAACCAGAAATAGCCTGACCGGAGTCGCCCATGCCTACCTATGAATACGCCTGTCCCGATTGCGGTCATGAGTTTGAGGCCTTTCACGCCATGAGCGCTGCGCCGGTGAAGCTCTGCCCCAAGTGCGGAAAGAAGAAGGTCAAGCGCCTCATGTCGGCGGGCTCCGGCCTGATTTTCAAGGGCAGCGGTTTCTACCTGACTGATTACGCGCGCAAGGGTACTGCTGCCAGTGATTCCAAGCCGGAATCAAAGTCTAAGGCCAAACCGGACAAAGGGCCGTCGCATTCCTGCGGGCCCGGCTGCGGCCACAGTCACTGACCCAGAAAACGCAATCGCCCGCAACTTCTGCGATTGCTGTTCGTTCAAAATTCATAGCCCCGCGTTGCAGCCCCACGAGGCGGCCATGAAGGCATTTGCCAGATTTTCGCTTATCGCTGTGGTGGTGCTGGTGGGTGTGTTGCTGGGTAGCTGGGCGTACTTGACCATTCGCTACGGTTCGATCGAGGAGTTTGTCGCCGGTGCAAGCCAGGCGCGCTATTGGCGGCCTGGGCCGGGAGCGTCAGGCACAGATGAATTGGAGTCCGGTTGCGATTCCCCGAAAGAAAGTGTTGCCGAGTGCGCGGCACGGGAGGTCAAGCCCGGCCGTGCACCCGTTGAAGAGCCCAGTCCCGGAGATGACAAGCAGTCCCAAGGCGGGGCAGGTAGCGGTATGTCCGAGGTGCCGGCGCCGCCAGACGTTGAGGCAGAGGCACTCGACGAACCCTTTGAGGGTCCAGCGGTTACGGTCGACGGCAGGACGCTGCGCGGTTCGGCGTCGGCGGCCCGTGACTTCCTGATCATACGCACTCGCTCCGAGGTGCTCTCCGCCCGCCCAGGCTATCTGAGCGCCAATGCACTTCATCAGTTTGAGCAGCTGGGCCTGTTCAAGCCGGCGCTGCCGAGTGATTTGAAGAAGACCGGCCCCTTCTATCTGCGCGGAAGAGTCATTGACCATCTGACGCGCAAGCCCCTGGCCGGGGCCGTGGTGGCGCTGGTGAGTGACAAGCCCGACCGGTTGGAGACCCCCCGGGCCGTGACCAATGAGGAAGGGCATTTTGCCCTGCCCGTTTCGGAGCATGATCACACAAGCCTGGTGCACAAGAAGTCCGCGGCACCCCTGGCGGTGTATCTGGACGGCTATGAGCTGCACGAGCCCTCTTCCAAGGCGGGCAAAATCGAGCCCGACTCTAATGCTTTCTACTCCGTTCGCATGCAGCGCAGCAGGGGCCTGAGAGTCCGCGTCAGTGTTGAAAACCCGGTGGATGCCTCGTGCGAGGTGCGCGTCTGGGCGGAGCTCCGCAGCGACCTGCGCGGCCCCCTATTTGATGACCACATTTTCATGAGCGTGCCCTGTCCCGCCAAGGGTGGGGTCGAGTTCCACTTTCCCCTGGTCGCGGCAGGCGTGCTGAGAGTGGGGGCGGTAGGGTGGGGGTGGGCCTGCGAGGCGGTGCGGGAGGCGGACCCGTCTTCTTCCAACTATGCTCATGTCGGCCTGCGTCTGATTCCTGAGAGCACCTGCAGAGTCGAGGGCAAAATTGACTACACGTTCACGGGAGGCCCGTTGCTGGGGGGCGGCCGCAGGGAGGCCCTGCCCGCCACACGACTGAGCGTCACAGACTCTCGCTCCCTGACTTATGCCAACGTGCGTGGCGACTTTGAGTTCTATGCCGTTCTCTCCGCTGGCGGGGCGCGCAACTGGCTGCAACTCTGGCATCAGGGCGGCATCGACTGTCGAGTGGACCTCGATGAGCCCGACGAAGAAGCGAAAAAGTGGGCCTCCCTTGTGCCCGGGGCAACACCGCGCGCAGGCCCCTGGCGCTTTCACTTTTTGGTTCAGCCGGCGGTCAACGTCAAGCTGCCACCCTCAGACGTCGACACCTGGGGCCGCAAAGACACCCGGTTGTTCTTGACGGACGGAGTCGCGGTCGAGAAGCCCACGTGGTACAAGCCGGGCGAGTTCGAGTTCCGCCAGGAATTAGCTCAAGCCTCAAGTTTCGTACTGGCCCGGAATCAGGAGTGGAGTGATGGCGCTGAGCTGATGCGTAAGGCTATTGCCATCTACGCTGTTTCGCGGGAATCCTCGCGGGAGTTCTCACGGTTTCGTCTGAACCCCGCGCGCCCGGGGGCGTTCGTCACGCCACTGACCATTACGCTGGAGCGTCGCCGATAAGAGCGCCAGTGCAGATCAGCTCCTGAGCTCATCGAGCCGGAAGAAATAGGCGGGCAGGCCCAAGAGTTCACGCGCCACGAAGAAGGGCTCGCGCCTCAGGGTGTTGCCTCCGCAGGGCGCGGCCAGTGTTTCAGCAGTCCCTTCCTGTTCAAGCACAAGTCGGCAACGGGCAACGTGGAACCACTGGCTCACCACCAGCGCCGACTTCAGCCTGTGGCGCTGCATCAACTTTGACACGTTCTTGCCGCTCTCGCGCGTGGTCGAGGAATCGCTGTCTACAAGAATGGCAGTCGCCGGGACGCCGCGCTCGCATAGCCACTGCCTCATGACTGCGGCCTCGTCGTAGTTGCCCTCCCCTCCGCCTGTGACGACGATGCGGCGGGCGCGCCCGAGTCGGTAGAGGGTCAGTGCATGGTCCAGGCGATACTCCAGCGCGTCGCTGGGCGTGCGGCCTTTGCGTATGGCGGCGCCAAAGACCACGATGCAGTCCGCCTTCTGGTCACTGGCGCGGCCGCCAAAGAACCAGAGGGCACCCGCCAGGCAGGCGCTAACTCCGCCGGCCACAAGAAGGGCGCGGCGGGCGAACCTGCCAAGCCTCTGCATAGTCTCGCGCATGCCGCAATCATCGGTTCCGCTGATGTCGTGTCTTGAGCAGAAACGCCCTGTTGGCCGGTTCGGTGCGCTTGGAAAGCGGCCTGTGGCGCGGCTGTGACGGATGCCGGAAGCTTTTCCCTCAAGTGGGCTGCGGGGTTTGCCGATGAAGGGGATACGGCGGGTTGTCCTTGCGCGAGGCGAAAATGATTCGGTGGTTGAGCTTGCTTTCATTGGTTCTAGGCGGATGCGCCTCCTACTACGGCCTGCCCGTGGTGCGGCAGCCGGGACCTGCGCTGGACGGCGAAGAGTCCCCCTATGCCCAGGGTGCGTTGCTCATTCCCGTCACTCGTCATACGCAGGGACTCTCCCGCGACTTGCACCCCTGTCTGGTCGATGACGGGGGGGACTGGCTGTATTTCGCCAGCGACCGCGATGGCCGGGGCTTTGACATCTACCGCCAGCGCCTGGGCTATCACGCTGCCCAGCGCCTCACCCATTTTGACGGCGACGAATTGTGGCCTCGCGTTTCCAGGGATGGTCGCTGGCTGTCGTTTGGCGGCAATGCGCGCGGCTGGTGGGACATCTATCTGCTGGACCTTCAGGCAGTGGGCGAGCCTCAACTCGTCACTCCCGATGCGCGCGAAGACTGCGTTCAGCCGACCTGGTCTCCGGACGGCAGCATGCTTTGCCATGCGGCCTGGTCAGCCGCGCTCGATGACTGGTGCCTGTGCGGAATCAGCCTCTCGGGCCAGGCGGGGCCGGAGATTCCCAAGTCTCCATTGAACGGGCGACCCACAGAGTTTGTCGCCTTGGAGGATCGTCGCGAGCGAGAGCCCGTCCGCGGGGCACCGGCCCGCCCTCGTGAGCACCTGCGTCAAGTGGTGTCGCGCTGGAGGTTGTTGAGCGCGTCCGGCACCCCCGTGGCCGGCTTGCATCCCGACTTCGCGCCCGACGGTTTGCGCGTGGCCTACCAGTACGCCCGGGGGGGCTGGTTTAATGTTCGTGTCTATGACTTCTCCACGGGCCTGACCACCACACTCAACTCCCCGCGCGGATACGGCGCCATCCAGCCGCGCTTCATGGCTGACGGGCGGATTCTGTTTCTCACGGTGAACAAGGCCCAGACCGGCCTGATGAGCAGCGGTGACGGCTTTGCGATTACCGATCTTGCAGGGCAGGCGTTCTACGACCTTCGAAATCCCCTGGGACGGGGGCGGGTGACCGACCCCGTGGAGTACAAGGGCCGCATCTACTTCGGCGGCATCGACGGGTCGGAAAGCCTGTACTCCGTTGCGGTCAGATGATGGCGCGATCGGGAATGTCTTCCCCACAGTACATGCAGCGGATGGCAGTGCGCTGATTGGCACGTCCGCAGGCCGCGCAACGCTTGGGCTCGGCGCCCGGTTTATAGCGCCCGTCGCGCATCCCGTCGGACAGGTCTACCTCCTCCATCATCCGAAGAAACTCGGGCTCGTTGAACAGGCCGCGCTTCTCGCAGAAACTGAGGAGTGTTTTGAGGACCAGGGCATGACGGGCGAGCATGTCTTCCAGGCGCTGCGCGGCTCGTTCGGCCCGGTTGCCGGCGGCCTCAGCTTCGGCCCCTGCCTCAACGGCCTGGCGCGAGGCCGCCTGCATGCGATATCCGCTGAGAAATCCGTAACTCATGGCATTCTCCTTGGCCTCAGGTTAACGGCAGGGAGTGTCGCGTCGAATACTGCGGGAGCTGCGATTTGTAAGGACTCAGCCCCGGTCGCGCAGCTCGGTGGCGGTTGCCACGAATCTCGGCTCCAGAAGGGCGCGCACGCGCACGTCGTTCTCGATGTATTCGAGGCCGAGAATTTTGCCGTGCTGCTTCAGGTAAGCGAGCAGCTTTCCGTTGGCGGCGCTGAATGTCCAGTCGACGCTGGTTTCGCGTTCTTCCACGATCTCCTGCACACGGGTGGACAGGGCGGGCAGGCCCTCGCCCGTGGCGGCAGAAATGTTCACGCAGTCGGGGTAGCGCGCATGAAGCTGCGCCAGCAACGGTTTGTCGTGGGCCCGGTCGATCTTGTTGAAGATCATGAGCGTGCGGTTGGCCTCGGCGCCGATCTCCCGTAGAACGGTGTTGACCGCTTCGATCATTTCCTGGGCGGCGGGGTGGCTGACATCCACCACGTGCAGCAGAAGATCGGCCTCGCGCACTTCCTCCAGCGTAGCCTGGAAGCTTGCCACCAGCTTGTGGGGCAGATTGCGGATGAACCCGACCGTGTCGCTGAGCAGCACCTTGTGGTCCGGGAGCTTCCAGATGCAGGTACGGGTGTCCAGCGTGGCAAACAGCTTGTCCTCGGCCAGCACACCTTCCTGAGTCAGGGCGTTCATAAGGGTGCTCTTGCCGGCGTTGGTGTACCCCACGATGGCTACCTGGAACAGGTCGCTGCGGCGAGCCACCTCGATTTCGCGGCGCTTGAGAATCTCCTTCAATTCATCCTGCAAGCGCTGGATGCGCTTTTTCAGCATGCGGCGGTCGAGTTCTATCTGGCGCTCGCCCGCGCCGCCGACCGCGCTCAACGCCCCGCGCTGGCGCTCCAGGTGGCTCCACAGGTTCTTCAGGCGCGGCAGAGCATACTCGGCCCGCGCGAGCTCCACCTGCACCCGCGCTTGTCGAGTGCGGGCATGCTGGTTGAAAATGGCCAGAATCAGCTCGGTGCGATCAATGACGGCGCAGCCGCAGACTTCTTCCAGGTTCTTCTGGTGGCCGGGCTTAAGGTCGTTGTCGAAAACCACCAGCTTTGCGCCGGACTCCTTGACGGCTTCGGAGATCTCCGTGGCCTTGCCTTTGCCCACATAGTACGTGGGGTCGATGTCCTTGCGATTCTGGTGAATGGCGGCGCGCACGCGGATGCCGGCGGTGCTGCAGAGCGAGCTGATTTCATCCAGGGGTTCGTCGCCAAAAGGCGCATCGTCGGGCAGAGTCACACCGACGATGACGCCCGGTACATTCTGGTAGGACAACTCGTCGAGAACTGTCTTGTCGTACATGGCCTGCCGGCTCCGGTCCTGGCAGGCAGGGTAGCTTGGGGCTGCGGCGGGGGGAGGGGGCGCCGCGAGCGGGCCCGGAGAATACCCCGGCGGATTTTCCCAACGCCCAAGGAGGACTGGCGTTACATTCACCAGCCCCGACTAAAGGTGTCGCCTTGGCTACTGCTCTTTACATCAACCAAACCCAGATTCTGGCTGTTACGGTCGGCGGCAGCGCCAGGAAGCCGCGTCTCAAGAGCGTGGCGACGGGTGCCCTGGCCGAAGCGCGCACGGAAGATGGCGCTGTTGTCGTCGATCGCACCAAACACCTGGCGGACCAGGTGGCAGCCTTCCTCAAGGCCAACAAGCTGGGTAGCGGACACAAGATCCTGCTCGTGGGCCCCGATGCCATGCGCTATCGGGAACTGCGCCTGGCCTTCTCGGACCGGCGCCAGATAAACAAGGTCATCCAGTTTCAGGTGGAAGGCGCCATTCCCAGCGTTCCCATCGAAGATCTGGCCGTGGGTTACTCCATTCTTTCCAGCGACGCGGCGGGATCTCGCGTACTGGTGATGGCGGCCGATAAGGACTACATCAAGAAGCGCCTCGACGCCCTGGAAATGGCCGGCGTGGGCGTGGACAGCGTGGACTGCAACCTTTCGGGCACGCTCAATCTGGGCCTGCTCCACGAAGAGTTGTCCGCCGACAAGCCGGCCACGCTGTGGCTTGACTTCGCCGGCAACACGGCCGCTGTCTCGCTGTTGTCAGATGGCAAGGTTTTGAGCACCCGCGTGTTTGTAAGTCCTTACGTGGCGGGTGCAGGCGGGGCGGCCCCGACGGCCGAGCAGTCCAAGGCCCAGTTGAAGCAACTGGAGGCCCAGGCCATCGGTACGGCCCAGCAGGCTCCGCGCGACGAGTACGTGCTTCTGACAGGCGAGCCGGAGCGAGATGACACGGATTCCGGCAATGAGCCCGCCACGCTTCCGGCCGCTGACACAGCCAACGTCGGCTTGCCCAAGAGCGAAAGCGTGAACCTGGGCGCTCAGCAGGTCGCTGACCGAATCCGCAAGATGAGCCGAGAGGAACTGCTCAAGTTCGTAGGCCGCGTGGCCGCGGAGGCCCGTCGCAGCCTTTACATGATGCGACTCGAGGTGCCCGTTCTGCGTCTCGTGGTCAGCGGATTGGGCCCCGAAGGCCAGCACCTGGCGGCGGCACTGGCCAATGAGCTTCAGATCGAGAACTTCAGCGCCATTGACCTGATGGACACGGTCAATCCGTTGGGGCGCGACGGCGAACGGGGCGTCAAGACGCCGGACCTCGGCGAGATCACCTTTCTGACGGGTGTCGCGCTCAAGGGGCTGGGGCGGGACTTTACGGGAGTCGACTATCGCACGGGCGACCTGGCGGCGGGCACACTGTTTGACTACGCCAAGACGCCTCTGGCGTTTACGGCCACGCTTGTGTTCCTGTTCGCCGGCATCATGTTTCTTGTGGCGTATACCCAGGTCCAGAGCTTGGAGCGCGCCACGGCCGACCTGCTTGTCATGCCCAACGATCTCCAGCAGTATTTCGGGCAGGCCTTCAAGAACATGGACAAGAGCAAACTTTCGGCCAAGGACAAGCAGGAGCTGGTATACCCGGTTATCGAGGGAGAGCCCGCGGCGGAGATCCGCGCTGTGGCCAAACGGCTGGAAGACCACCAGAAGAAACTGCGCGGCGATGTGGTCACAGACCACCCGATTCCTCACCGCGCGGACGTCATCGTTTCGGATGTCATTGGCGCACTCAAAGACGGACAACCCAGCTACGACTTTGCCCTGGTCAAGATTGACGTGAACCAGGACATGGCCAGCGTCACATTCTTTGCCTCCACGAGCGAAACAGCAGAGGAGATCTCCAAGCGCGGCGGCAAGCGCGAAGACCTCCGCATGGTGGACGCGCTCAAGAAACTGATGGCCGCCAAGCCGGAGGTCTATGACGGCGAGCCCCAGCCTGCTTCCGGCACCGCCAAGGGCGTGCGCAATGGAGAGCGCGTGGCAAACGAGATGCGCCTGAATCTGAAGTTGCAGAAAGTGAAGGAGCCAGCCAGAGCAGCGGCGGCCCGTCCCGCGGGGAGCAAGTGATGGCTGCCGACAAAGAAGGCTCTAACGCCATGACTGCTTACATCGTGATCTGTTTCCTGCTCGCGGGGGCAGCCGGTGTGGGCTACAAGCTGAAGATGGACCAGCGTGAAGAACTGGCACAGGACTACCCCCGCCTCTACGCCCTGAACCAGAAGATCGGGCAGGAACTCTCCTACAACATCAACCGCTACTATCTGCTGGTTCGCGATGACGTCATCAAGCCCATCAATCTCGAAACCAAGGCCCAGACGCCCAGCCAGCTTGTGGAGATCGCCGAACTTCAGAAGCTGCGTGACACGCAGGGGCCTGAGGACCAGATTGATATCCAGGTTGCGCCAAAGATGACCGACAAGCGCAATTACATGGAGTATCAGGTAGAGGTGAAGCTGAAGAACGTGACCCTGGGCCAGTGGGAGGCCTATATCACGGAAGTGGAAAACCGCATGTTCAAGTACGCCTGGATCACTGACCTGCGTATTGACCGCACGGACCAGCGTTACGACAAAATCTCGGAGATGGAGCGCGAGAACAGCGACGGTAGCCTGTGGAACGTCACGTTCATGCTTCGCTGGTTTGGCCCGCCCAGGAGCGTGGCGCGCCCTGCCCAGTAAAGCCTTTACTGGCCGAGGTAGTTCAGCCTGACGTTCTGGCCGTCACGCAACAGGGTCTGCCCGCGCACCACTACGAGGTCGCCCTCGCGCAGGTCGCCTTCTCCCCTCGACGGCCGCGGCATCAGAATCTCGAACACGCCTTCGCTGGTGACTCCGCGCCGGCCGCG
>JAANMV010002909.1_pt1 | contig 15695 bp, 10 predicted proteins | sample 7279661 | NCBI WGS metagenome assembly JAANMV01 (sample SAMN14094540, study PRJNA606508) | bioreactor metagenome | isolation source: A lab-scale SPAN reactor treating ammonium-rich wastewater day 121 | place: Ireland: Galway | collected 2017-05-16 | reverse complement strand
GAGCGGCTTCAATGGGGCCGCGCTCTGATGAGCGCGGAAATGGCGTGCACCGCAAGCCGCACCTTACCGCCGGCGGCCTGCTTCAATGGGGCCGCGCTCTGATGAGCGCGGAAATGCCGACGCGGTGCTGGCGCTGGACCCGCCTGCGGACGCTTCAATGGGGCCGCGCTCTGATGAGCGCGGAAATTGCCCGTTGACCTGCTGCGCGAGTCGCAGATAGTCTGCTTCAATGGGGCCGCGCTCTGATGAGCGCGGAAATGCGCGGCACCCGCGTCGAGCGGCTCTTGATCGGGATGCTTCAATGGGGCCGCGCTCTGATGAGCGCGGAAATGCCGCCGATCGCAGCCGCCGGCAGGCCTCCGCCGCCGCTTCAATGGGGCCGCGCTCTGATGAGCGCGGAAATGGCGAGGCCCCCACAAGGTTGTAGCTGCCGGCGAGTAGCTTCAATGGGGCCGCGCTCTGATGAGCGCGGAAATGGCAACCCGCCCTATTTGGTCGACGCGGTCACGCTCGCTTCAATGGGGCCGCGCTCTGATGAGCGCGGAAATTTGGGCCAGCGCCCCGGAGTCCATCGGTGCGACCTGGCTTCAATGGGGCCGCGCTCTGATGAGCGCGGAAATTCGCCCGCGTGTCACATTGGGTGCAACATGAAGATGCTTCAATGGGGCCGCGCTCTGATGAGCGCGGAAATGGCCTGCGTTCCAACGCCTGCAATCTCCGGGGCTTGCAGAGGCCAACGCGAGCGGTTGGTCGAAGCGGTCGTTAAGAGCAGTTGTTCGGCCGTGGGAATCGCTCCTTTCTCTTGCACCGTCAAGAAGTTCGAGTGAGGGCCGGATTCGGCGAATCACTCTTCCGCTCGCAGGGTCATTGCAAGACCGGTTTGTGCACCAAGGCATGTGGGAGGCTCAAACCACCAGAACCCGTGTCGAAGGTTTGTAGCCGCGTCCCAGACATTCTAACCCGTTTTCCAGCGGATTGTCAGCCGTACCAAGGTCGAGGATGAGCAATTGATCCTCACGATGGTGCAGGTGTTCAAGCAGTCGGCCGCGAAGCTGGGCGAGCTCCCGGGGCGTCAGCTCGCAGAAGAAGACGCTGAATTGAGCATGGTCACCCTGGCCCATGAGCAGGTCGAAGACGCGCGTGCGGCGTTTGTCGTCGGCGATGTCGTACGTCAACAGGTAGTGTCGGCGGGTCATGATCAGCGTGTGGTGATGGGGGTGTAGCTGGGCACATCGCCGCGGAGCCAGCGGGCAAGCAACCGGGCTTGAAGACGGATGACGCATCGCCACGAACAGCGGTAATCGAAGACAGGGTGGGTGACAAGCTGGTCGAGGCGTGCCTCGTAGGCGCGGATGAAGGCTTTGCGGGCGGTGTCCTTCATGACGCAGCCGGCCTGGGAGCGAAGAAAATCGCCGGCGGCAACCATGCCGGTGTTGACCGCGGTGATGACCGCCGAGTCGACGACCAGTGGGCGAAACTCCTCCATGAGGTCGAGCGCCAAAGCTGGGCGGCCGTGGCGCGGCTGATGGTAAAACCCCCACCAGGGATCGAGCCCCTCGGCCAGCAACGCCACGGTGCACTCCTTGGTCAGCAGGGCGTAGCCGAAGGAGAGCAAGGCGTTGACCGGATCGCGTGGCGGCCGACGGTTGCGGTTGGTGAAATCCCACAGGGCGTCGAAATCGCGTGGTCGAAGCATGCCCGCGAAGTGGCGAAAGTAGATCGCCGCGAGGTTGCCCTCGATGCCCAGCAACTGGGGCAGGCCGGGAGCCTGGGGGCAGGCGGCGATGAGGTCGGCCATATCGGCCAAAGCGCGGTCTGGGGGGGAAGCATTGCGGCGGATGAGGGTTCGCTGGTTGGCGCCCTTGGCGGCGACGATCTGGCGGGTAATGTCCAGGCAGCGTTGGGGTTGAGCGGCGGCAGCAAACTGAGCGGCACGGTCGTAAGCGTTGCGCAGCGTGATTCCATGGGTGATGCCGCTGAACCAGTGGCCGGTGGAGAGATAGACGATGGGGACGTTGGCCTCGCAGAGCAGGTGAACGGTCTGCGTGGAGATCGAGACGTTGCCGCAGAGCACAAGCTGGCTGACGTCTTTGAGGCGGGCGTGAGCCAGTTCCTGCTTGTCCTTGCGGACGATCAGATTCTCTTTGGTTTTGCCGACGTAAGCGCCTTGCTCCTGCACATACAGGGGAAGCGCTTCGTCGCGGGCTGGATAGAGCCGGCGGACCTGCGGGGCGACGGGGTCGGGCGGGACGCGGCAAAGAGCGAGCGTTTCATCGGGCAGGCAGATGCCAGCCAGGGAGCAGCCGTGGCACTTGGGGCTGTCGTCCAGCGGCGGGGGCAATTCCTTGCTGTCGCAAGCCTGGCGCGCCTGGGCGATCAGGGCCAGCGTGCGGGCCTCGAGTTCCGCGGTGAACGGTACGTCCACGCGAGTGCGTGAGCCGGCGAAATAAAGCACGCCGTGATCGCAGTGGTAGCCGTGCTCGCGCAGGAGCAACCCCTGGGCCATGAGCTGGACGCGTTCGGGCTCATAGCAGCGTTCAGGGGTGTCGGGCACGCGGCCGCGCTTGGTTTCGACGGGCACGGCTTCGTCGAGGCAGTCTGATTCCGGCGGGGTGGAATCGGAGGCATCGGATTGAGCGAGGGAGAAAAGATCCGTGTGGCTCCCGACACGATCGGCCGAAGAACGGGAGGCGGTGGCGACAAGATCAAGTTTCGCGGTCAGGCTCAGGCGATCCGAGCCGAGGCTGACAGATCGCGAGACGGTGGGAGGTTCGTCGTTGTCATCATTCGAGCGGACGCGACGACGCCTGGAGGCGGGCGATACGGCGCTGTTGGCGGCCGCGGCATCCGAGCCTTCACCGGGCGCAGGGTCGGCTTGGGAAGCGTCCGGCAGAACGTGATCGAGCTTGTCGACGCGGCGGTGGACCGTCTTGCCCTCGACGGTATACACGTTATCGGCCCAGCGGCCTTCGATATGCATCAGGTGAAACAGCCGCGGGCAATACGTGAACTCATTGAGCATGCGCACGGGCAGCAGGTCCGGCGTCTCGCCGTCGGACTGCAATGGATCGGTTGGCTTGGTCGCGCGGATCATACCCCGGTCCCTAAGAAGCTATTCACTTGTCAAGGATCGGCAGGAGGCAGTGCTAACTTCACCGCGAGTCTCTCTCCCCAGCCAAAGCGGCAAAAAGGCCCAGGCCGCAATGCCGGCCGGCACCGATGGCGATGGGGCCGGGGATGGGATGCTCAAACGTGAGACGGACATGAACGGCAGTCTTGCCGTCGAGCCGCTTGGGCAGCAGGTAATTGGGGCGCTTGTTGCGGTCGTAGCGGTGCGCAGAGAGGCAGTTCCTGTAGAAGGGCAGAGTCTGCCAGGTGAACTCGCACGGCGTTTCGATGCCCGCCCGTTGCAGGGCAAGGACAATGAGCCGCTTGAAGTCTTCCTCATCGCGGTACTTGATTTTCTGGCCGTCCTCTGTCCCGCGTGTTTTCTCGTGAATGTGTTCATCCAAGATGACCGGCGTGACGCTCTGCCAGACCTTCGACCGGCCGAGATAGCACTTGTCGATGAATTTCCCCTTCGGGGGGTTGAATCGCTCAATGGTGTGAGGCAGTGGGATGCGCGGCGGCGTGCCGGTGTCGCACCCTTCGCCCTCGTCCTTAAACTCCAGTTTCACGCCGTCAACCCGCGCCGCCACATGCTCCAACTCATCCTCCCGGCCGATGGGTGCGATCAGCAACACGTTGCGGATCATTGCATCGGAATGCTCATGTCCGATCGAAGGCAGCGGGACGTAGCTGATCTGCTGGTGGTCGTCGCGGGGCGGATCGTTCTTCCCGCGAACGAACCGTCTGGCCCACTCTGCTCGCTTCGACTCGTCAATCCACCGCGGTGCGTTGCGGCCGTCCTTCATGGAGTCGATGGCCGCATGCCGCACAACGGCGGCGATGTGCGCGAGCAGAGGTTGCGGGTAGCGGGCAGGCTGCTCTTCGCCGTTCTCGTCAACCCTGATGAGGTTGAACACAATGCTCCGCCGCCCCGCTGGACGTTCGCTGCTGGTGTAGAGAACGCGGTCGAACACCTTGGGTTTGTCAACGGTCTTCAGCGGCTTGCCGTGCTCGATGCGGTTGATGAACGTGCTGTGACAGTGGCGAAGGTCACTGAGCGTGCATTGGCCCAGTTCATCGTCGTACGTCGGCAGGCGAAGGGTGTCGCGGAACGAGCCGACGTTCTTCTTTGGATACCAGCGAATGCCTTTGAGAGTCTGTAACTCTGCTTCGTTGGTCAGCCGAGCATCGGCGAACGCCATGTCGATGCCCCAGCCGAGCGTGGTGAGCGACCGCGCCGCACGTTCGATGTCTATAGCCGGACAGTTGTGGTTGTCAGGAAGCTCCCAGATGTAATGCACCTCTGGTTTCTGGTCCTTTTCGAGAAGGAACAGGGTTGGAATCGTTGGCTTGGCAGTGAGCCGTTCCTGGCGGTCAAACTTCTTGTCGCCGTCGTTGTTGGGAACGAATCGCGTGATCGCCTGCCCGGTTCTGGATTTGGGCGCGATGATGATCGGCGGATGATCGCGCGTGTGCCGTTGCAGCCAGTCGAGGGATTTGCCGATGGGGGTGAAGTTCGCGTTCGACGGCACATCTTCCCCGTCGACCAGTTCCCCTCGCCGCGCCACGCCCGCCACCAGCCCTTGAAACAACCGAAACGGCGAAGGTGGCCACTCTGGCGGCCCGCCCCGATCCAGCAGACCGTGGTAACGGTCGTCGAGAAAACGGACGGTGAGAAGGAGGTGGGTCATTGGCCATCCTCCGCTGATGGTCCTGGTGTTTGGCCTGTCTGCTCAGTGGTTGTGTCGCCGGCAGCAGGGAACATGGCAAGCATCTGCTTCTTTCGCTCTGCAGCACCACTGTCCTCGGTCAGCAATGGCTTGATCTGTTCCGCCAACCCCTTGAGATCATTGGTGCTGTCATTGTCACCGCTAATCTCGTTGACCTTCGTAGAGAGTCTCTCGCGCGGCGCCTTATTGAACTTGTCCGCTCTGCCGACGGTCAATCCGTCAACGAGCTTCTTGAGCGACTCGATGGGGTTCCCTGACTTCTCGCGATTCTTCCTGTCGCGCTTGTACTGCTCTAGGGTTGCCCTCGTGATGGGACCAAGTGCCCGAACTTTGTCCCTTTCGGCACCGCTCAGTTTGCCCTTGGCATCGGTCAGTCCCAGGAACTCTTCCGCGACATCCTTCTCGAACTTCGCGTCAGGACGATCCTTTTTGTCGAAATCGATCCCCATCGACTGGAAGAATACTTTCCCAGATGTTTCGGCGAAGGCAATTGCCTGGGTCCGATCGACCTTGATCGATTCATCCATCGTACGATGCTTCACGAGGCACCATCGGTCGTCGCCCGTGATGCGAAGATTGCATCCCTCACGAAGGTTAAGGTCCGGATCGGACGTTGCGGCAACCAATGCCAGGCCTAAGACATATTTTCGCAATGCGTCAGTGCGTGCTTGCGATTTGGCGAGCGTTTCTACCGCTTCCTGCTCAATCTCCTTCTTGCGTTGATCCGTCGCATTCCCCTCCGGCTTCGGAGGATCGACGATCGCTCTCAGTTGCCGCAATGCCACAAGGTTGATCTTGATTGTTCGGACCAGTAGTTTCGGATCGGTGAGCCGCACACCGCCCAGTGTTTGGCTGGCCAGCGCGTGTAACATCCCTTCCGACGACAAGGGATTGCTGTCGCCCTCGCCGACGTTCAGTTCTTCTTTGACTGCGCCGATTGCAACATAGTCGACTGCTGGAACGAAAGTCGCCGAGCGCGTCAACGGTCGCACATTCTCGGCACGGACGCTTGCCTTAATGATGCGCTGGAGCTTCGTCTGGGTTGATCGAGAATCCCATGCCCCATAGAGTAATGAGGTTGGTGCAAGCGAGGCGAGCACTGCATGATCGCCGCGATCGGCGCGCTGAAACGCCATGTGAAATTCAGCGGCAAGACTCGACAGTCGAACCACGGCATCCCCCGCACGGTGGCCGGCATCAAGAATGTTGACCGGAGTGCCATTGACGTCGATGACGACTTGAGGCACGAGGTGTTTCAGTGTTTCGGACTTGAAGAGTGGTTCGCTTCTGTTCCCGTCTGACTGTGGACTGTCGATATCGACGACGTTTCGGTTATCGCCGAGATCGCTGAGGTTGTAGACCGACTGCTGCTGTTGATCCTTCTTCGCCTCTTTCTTGTCTTCGCCGTCAGCGTCCTTGTCAGCTTGCCCCTTGTTTCTAGCTTTCAAGTACGTTGGCGGGAAGATAACTGGATGTTCGACATCATCTGGCAAAAGGTGCTGCTTGATGATGATGGCCACGGCATCGTCGGCAAGGAACTCTGCCGCGAGATTGGTGACTTGACGCGGGTTCTCGGTTTGCTCAGACATGGTTGTTCCTTTCAAACAGTGATGCTTTGGTAAAGAACTTGAACTTGCCGCGTGCTCCGATCTCGAAGCGGTAGCGGGCTATGCCCTGGATGTTCACGCTGCCAGAAGCGACGGCGCGGGCGACAGTGGTTGGCATGGGGGTGAACCAACAGGCATAAACGTACCCATCGTCTGCTGGAGCCGGCCGAAAGGTTTCGAGTCCGATCGCGGCCAGCAGTTCGGTAGCCGGGTACGTATCGACGGGCAATGTCTGGTCGTTGGGAGAAAAACCCTCGTCGAGCGTATTCCAACTGCTGCGCGTGTCGAGGCCGATCCGACCCGTCATGCCAGTCCGAGACTGAAGAACCGTATCATCGGTCATCTCATCAGCACATATCGCTTGCGCCATATCACCGATCAGGCCTTCTGAGGTCTGGTGGGCCCCCCACATTTTGAAGCCCGTCTGCCTTCCCGCCAATTCATCCAGCCACCAACTGAGCCGCAGCGATACCGGCCCCTCAAACATGACCGGTTTGGTCTTCTTCGCATCCGCAACCGGTTTGCCATTCGATCCCATGATTGGCTGATATGGCTCATCCGAGGCGCGCCTCGAACAGATGAGCGCCTTCATAAGATCGCACGTTTTGAACGGATCCTTTCCAAAGATGCAGAAGCGAGATCGCTCAAAACGAGGCGCCGTGAAACTCCCGGCAACCTCCGCTCCCGGCCAGAGGCGGTCGGCCAGTTCCAGCAGTCCGCAGCAGGCGAAGAACTGGCCGGGGTTGGTCACATCGACGTTCACGGTGATGTTGGGTGTCGTGTCGCTCATGCTTCGTTCCCTTGGTGATCGGCGGGATCGTCGTCATCGACTTCGGCGTCGATGCCGGCCTCAGCGCTGGCGGCCCAGTCGGCCGCGCGCAGCAGAGATTCGAGGTATGCCAGGCCCCACCGGCCATATTTCCGCTGAAGCCGGGCGAAGCGGCGCATGACTTCAACATGGGCATCCTCACACTGCTGCGCCGTGAAGTCAGGGTCGATGATGTGTTCGAAGTGCGGCCGGCCGTATCCGTGGTGCGCCGCGATCAGATGTAATGCCAGTTCCAAAGCCTCCCGCTGTTGCTCCGGAGCGAGGTCTAATGCAGTGTCGGCCAGGGAAAGTCGGGCCTCGTCTTGGTGATCGCCGATGCGCAGCAGCGAACCGAATTCATGCCGGTAGCCGGACAACCGTTTGGGATCGCGCCACTCGGCGGACTTGCCCAGCAGTTCTCCATTGCTGTTCGGCCCGCCGATGTACCGTTGCCAGATCAAGGCCTTCTTTCCCTCGTCGTGCCATTTTGCGGCGAAGCACAGGGCGGCACTGGCAACTCCGTCATTCGCAAGCAGTGAATTCACGAGGCGCTCTGCCTCCGAGTAGACCATGCCGACGTGCCGCTCGAGGGGCTGTTCGATGGGCTTCTGCTGCTTCGGTGGCGGTGACAGACAAACCAGCGCAGAAATGGGCTCGTCCTCTTCATCCCACTTGATTGGCTGCACGAGCCGAACTTTCAAACCGGACTTCTTTTGGATGTGGTTCACTAGCGGCGTCGGGTGTCCAGGCGGCTGACCGAGACTCCAGTCGTCGCGCAGCGGAGCGGCGCCCGTCATAGCGCGGGCAATCCAGCCATCGGGGGAACGCTCAATCAGAACGCGCATCCGAGGCGTCATATCTTTCGCGCGTTCGTAACCCTCCGCGTCGGCGATGTCGAGCGATGGCGGTGCCACCTGCCTTTCGCTGTCATCGTCAGCGACACCGTCCTCCTTATTGCCTTCTTTCTTGTTGTCGGGTTTCGGGACGGAAAGCATCCCTTTGGCATCAAGGCCGCCGAAGCTTGCAGGTAGGACGAGCGTAGGTTCGGCATTGAGTGGGCCAGGGTTGTCGATCAACGCCCCGACGGTGGTTAATTCGAGGCCGCGAGCGAAGATGAGGGCTATGCGCGCCTTGAGCAACTCAGGGCACGCTTTGGGCCCAGCGATCTCCTTGAGGAACTGGACAGCCTGATCGCTTCGAACGGTAAGTGATTCATGAGGCCGAATGTGATGCTTGGCAAAAATCGTCTTGAGCGCGGCTTCAGGGCGTGAATCGTCCTTCAGCAGGTCGAGTTCAGCTCGCCAGGCGATGGTGGTCTGCGCCAGGTCGTCCGCGATGCCGTGCAGGTAGGGTGCGACTTCCGGGCGGCCGGGCATCTTGCCCTTGATCGTGGTCAGCGCCCAGGCGTCGAAGAGGATGTCGGTCGCGGGAAGTATCGTCGGTTCGGGGGCGAAGGCGTCTTGGATTTTGCGGGGAAGGAGGTCAAGACGTTGCTGTAATTCCCCCAGGGCTTTGGGACTCGCGTCATATAAATTCTCCCCTAGTGAAGGCAGTAGTCTGAGCAATTCGAGTGTCTTCTGCCGCCGCTTGTCGATCCTGCCGAAAGCGACCGGATACACCACGTCGATCTGCGCCTCGCCATCGCCGAAGCGGTTCACGCGGCCAAGACGCTGAACCATGCTCTCCAACGTGGATAGATCACAGACCATGTGGTCGGCCGAGATGTCGATACCCACCTCACCGGCCGAGGTGCAGACGAGGTAGACAGTGCCGGGCATCGGCTCGGTCTGCCACCGCTCGCTTGCAGGGGCGTCGGCCTTTGGCGGCTTGAGAAACCGGGCAAAGACGCGCGATGCATCAGGTCGGCGAGGGTCGGCCATACGGTCGCGTTCAAGACCGCGCATCGTGCCGGTGAGCTGCTGAATATGGTCCTCGGGTACTCCGTCCTTCTTACTTGTCAGCCGATCACAGATCTTCTTTACGTCGTCGAGGGTTCGAACGAAGATCAGGACAGCCGCGTCGGAGGTCTTGTGCCGTAGAGCGAGCTCCGCGATTTTTTTGGCAGCGTCGTCTTTGCCGTCGCCTACTTGATGGAGGGCGAGCCTTTTGACCGCCTTGAGTCGCCGCCAGACGTGATGGATCGGTTCGGTCGGCGGGTCTGGTAATTGGGTCGGCAGGTTCTTTTCCTCATCCGTCAACTCGAACGGTTTCTCGCTGCCCTTTGTTTCGTGCTTCTCCGTATCATCACTGTTGCCCCGTGTCGTGGCGGTCAGTTGCATCACTCGCAGCTTCGGCCAAGGAAGCTCGCCATTACGTTCACGTTCGCGTGTCTGCTCGTTCTCGATATCCGTTATCAGCTTCTGGAACGCTGGCTCCAGGTGCGCCTCGTCATGCACAAGCAAGACGTCCTGGCCGAGGAATCCGGCGTGCAAGGGCCGGCTCTTGAAGCCGATGCCATAACCGCTGAACAGCAGGCGCGACCCGATCATGTCCACCGTGCCGCAGATCACCGCCGGCCGCGAGGGGTCGGCCGACCACTCCCGATTGTCGGCGAACTGGCCGCGCAACGTACTGATCGCGAGACCTTCGATGCCAATTGCTTTGGCGTTATTACGAAGCTTGATCGCTTCATTGGTGGTCTGATCAACGACGGTGCGCCGGTTCACGACGTAAACGAGTCGCCGTGGCACGTTCTTGCCGCGAGCCAGCGCGATCAGCCAGACGGCGATAACACTGGTCTTGCCCAGACCCGTGGGAACTGCAACTACCCTCGGTATGTCGCCATCGAATCGCTCGTAGAGCTTTTCTTGCCAAGGGAAGGGGTCGTGACCCGTAAGCGCCTTGAAGCTGTCACTGAAATTAGAGGTTGTCATGCCTCAACTCCTTCCTCTTCACGAGCGCACACGAAATCTCTCGCCCCGGCGGGCGGCGGATGTGTGGCTTGGTGATTCCCCGGCGAAGACCGGTCATACAAGGCCCCCGTTGGCCCTGGCGCGGCTCGGCCCATGGAACCATGATGCCGGCCCGCGCCGAATGGCGAGTATACCAGTTAGGCGTTCGTTAGGAAAACTGATCTGTTTCGGTTAACGTGGCCTGTCTCGTCTTCCTGCCGTGTCAAATGTCGCCGAGGAAGGGCGCGTTTCAACCAGCTTCGAGTCCCTCGCGATTCAAGTAAGGCCGCAGCGCGTTTCTGGCACGCATCGCCCGGACTCGCACGGTCGCCGGTGGAATACCCCGCCGTTGGGCATACTCCTCTACACGATCGCGCAGCCAGACCCATAGCGCGCACTGCTGATCTCGCGACAGCTTTGCGGCACGGAGGCGAAGTTCGGCCCTACTCACGCACTGCGCGGCGGTCGATCTCCATGATCGAACTTTGGGGCAGTGGAGGGCCGCTCTGTGAAGCAGTGGGCCGGTGACGGACTTATCCAAGAGTTTCAGGCAGTACCCGCCGAACCCCGCAGCGCCTTACCCCACTTGTTGCGATTGGGGATCAAATGCGCCTCTGCCTGGGGCCGGGGCCGCCGTTCACGAACGTGGCTGGCCGGGTTGTGCCCACGCAGTCATCCTGCGACGTTTGCCTCGACGGCCATCGGCTGCTTGCCCTGGGTCGCCACCTCGCGCGTGGCGGCCTCGACAAATGCGGGCAGCGGCATCGCGCCCAGATCGCCAGCCGTCCGCTCGCGAACGCTCACCGTGCCGGCCTCTTCGTCGCGGCCGCCGACGACCAGCATGTAGGGCACTTTCATTTCCTGGGCGACCTTGATCTTGGCGTTGACGCGGTCGTTGCCGACGTCGATGCTCGCCCGCAGGCCTGCCTGCTTGAGGGCGCCCAGCACCCTGGCCGCGTAATTCGTGAACTTGTCGCTGATCGGCAGCACACGCACCTGCTCCGGCGCCAGCCACAGCGGAAACGCGCCGTTGAAGTGCTCGATGAGCACGCCGACGAACCGCTCCATGCTGCCGAAGGGCGCGCGGTGGATCATGATCGGCCGATGCGGCTGATTGTCCGCGCCGATGTATTGCAGCTCGAAGCGCTGGGGCAACTGGTAATCCACCTGGACGGTGCCAAGCTGCCACTCGCGGCCGATGACGTCCTTGACCACGAAGTCGATCTTCGGCCCATAGAACGCGGCCTCGCCCGCCTCGGCGACAAAGGGCACCCCCAACCACGCGGCAGCCTTCTTGCATGCCGCTTCCGCTTCGTCCCAGTCGCGCGACTCACCGACGTACTTGCTGTCGTCCGGATCGCGCAGGCCCACGCGCACGCGGTAGTCGTTCATGTCCAGCGTGTCGAAGACGATCTTGACCAGTTCCAGGCAGCCATGCAGCTCCGCGTCAAGCTGCGCGCGCGTGACGAACAGATGGGCGTCGTCCTGCGTGAACCCGCGCACACGCGTCATGCCGCCCAGCTCGCCGCTCTGTTCCCAGCGGTACACCGTGCCGAACTCGGCCAGACGGATCGGCAGGTCGCGGTACGACCGCTTCTCGCTCGAGTAAATCTTGATGTGCATCGGGCAGTTCATCGGCTTGAGCAGGTAGCCGTCGATCTCGCCCGCCTTCATGCGGTTGGCCAGTTCGGCGCACGAGCAGCCTTCATCCGCCAGGGCCCGCGTCTGCTCGCGGCTGACCAGCGGCGGGTACTGGCTGTCCTGGTAATACGGAAAGTGCCCGGACGTGCGGTACAGATCGAGCTTGCCGATGTGCGGCGTGAAGACCTGCTTGTAACCCTGACGCTCCAGGTGCTTGAGGATGAAGTTCTGAAGCTCCTGCCGCACGATCGCCCCGTTAGGCTTCCACAGGATCAGCCCCTGGCCGACCTGTTCGTCGATGGTGAACAGCCCGAGCTTAGGGCCGATGACGCGGTGGTCGCGCTGCTTTGCCTCCTCAAGCTGCGCCAGGTGCGCGACAAGATCCGCCTGCGTGAAGAAGGCTGTGCCATACACGCGCTGGAAGCGGTCGGACGTCACGTCGCCGTGCCAGTGCGAGCTGGCCACACTCATGACCTTGAAGGCGCCGATCAGGCCGGTATTCGGCACATGCGGGCCCATGCACAGGTCTTCCCAGTTCACGTCCTTCGACGGGCCGGTGACATACCACGACAGCGCCGCCGCCCCGCCTTCGATCGCGCGCTGGGCGTTGTCGATCTTGTACTTGTTGCCCTCGTCGCCGAGCTTGGCCATGCCCTGCTTCACAGGCAGCTCATACCGCGTGAACGGCCGATCCTCCGCAACGATCTTCTTCATCTCCGTTTCGATGCGCGGGAAATCGTCGCTGCTGATCGGGGCGTCAAGGGCGATGTCGTAGTAGAAGCCGGTGTCCAGCGGCGGGCCGTAGGCGAGCAGCGCGTTGGGCCAGAGGCGCTGAATCGCCTCGGCCATGACGTGGGCGGTCGAGTGGCGCAGCAGATAGAGGGCGTCGGGATTCGGCTCGCCCTTGGATCGGCCATCCTTGTCCACGCGCGGCGCGGTGATGATCGCCAGCGTCGCGTCGCGGGTGATGGGCCGGTGCAGATCGACCAGTACGCCATCCACCTTCGCGCCAATGGCCGCCTTGGCCAGGCCCGGGCCGATGTCGGCCGCGACCCGCGCTGCCGTCACCGGGCCGTCGTACGTTTTTTCACTGCCGTCGGGAAGCGTAATTTTCATGGCTGGTGCCTTGATGCGATCTTGTTCGCCGGATCGCCCAGTGTAACGCGGCGATCGGCTGGCGGGTTGCGGGTGTCGGGCCGGGATGCGGAACGTGGGGTGAAAACGACAGCGGCCGCCCCGGGCGGGACGGCCGCGTGTGATTCGCCTGCTGGATGCGCCTCTAGCCGCGAACAACGCCCGACCGCCCCGCGCGGGGCCCGGTAGTGCCGGTGGTCGTCGTGTTCGTGTATGAACTGCTCATATCTTCAGACTACATCGGTTGCCGCCAAGGTCAAGGTTAAGAGCGCCTCCGCAGCATCGCCCCGCCGGCCAGCACCAGCAGCAAGGCGGTCGAGGGCTCGGGCGTCGAAACCGCCTCCAGCGCGTTGATGTTTTCGCTCAACAGGCCGAACGTCCCCATGACGTCGAAACTTGTGTCCCACAGGTGCCCGCCGTGATCGAGGAAGTACGTCGCCTGCCCCACAGCGTCGAGCACAAAAATCTCCCCGCCGTCCAGATCAAACGTCCCGCCCAGCGGCGACGGCACCGACAGAGGCGCCACGCTGAACAGAATGCTGCCGCCGGAGGTCATCATGGCGTCCACATCCAACACCTCCACGAGCTGGTCCTTCAGCCCGGGAAGGCCGAACTGCATCTCGATCGACTCTGAGAGGTCCGTGGTGTAGAAAATCGGCGAACTGCCCACGCCGTCAAACTCCCAGACAGCCACCTTAGGCGGCAATGGGGTGATCGTGTCCTCGAATGGATCACCAGCCAGCGAATACCGGTTGGCGTCGCCGGGGCCAGGCGGCTCCTCACCCCAGACCTCCAGGCCGTCCACATCCAGCACCCCGAAGGCGCCAATCACCGTCGGATCAGCCCAGACGCCGAACGCACCGGCGGCCATGCCCTCCCAATAGATGTTCGGATCCTGACTGACCGAGAAGAGCAGATAAGACTGGTTGGCGATCACTTCGGCGAACAGTGAATCGCCGGCATTGGCCAAGGCGTCAACCTCGCCGTCATAGGGGTCCATCGGCCGCGACCCCGTATAGTCGAAGCCGTCCTCGGTTCCGCCGATCCCGTCCCAGCGCACGACCTGCTCGGCATCCCACACGGGTGGTGCACCGCCAGGGGTCTGGACGTCCAACCAGTCCGAATACTCTTTGCCAGCCACCGCAGTTGGTGGAGGCAGGATGTTGCCGGCCGCGGGCGTGGCAAACGGGCCTTGCACGGCGTAGGGTGTGGCTGCGGCCTGCCCGGCGATCGTGATACATGCGGTCCAGATCAGCGCAACGGCCACGAGGTGTATCATCTTCATCTTTCTCTCCTCCCTTCGGTGTGGATTCCGAACATAGCGCAACGGCAACACGCGGCGTTCAGACCGATGCGGCCTGAGCGCGATAGACACTCACATGCCGCGTCGGAGGGTAAAACCTCGACTCTTTCGATTTGCTCTCGACACCCTCCGTGCGGTCGGCCGATCCGAAATACGGCCAGGATATGGCAGATGACCGCCGGCGATTATTGTGGCGCGGGATATGGGGGTGTGTCAAGGGTAAATCGGTATATATACACTTGAACCTTCTTTTGTCCGCCCATGAGAGCTTGTGGTGGGGCTGCGGGCCAGCGGCTATTCTCCCCCCTTGCATCATGAAAGACTCGCTCTCCAGCCATGGACGCACGCTCGATGTCACAGGCTACGGCATCGACCAGACGCAGCTTCCGCCCTTTGACGGCGGGACGATCGATCCGCGGACGTGGTTTCCCGCCGACCGGCGGGACAGGCCGCTGGAACTGGAGATCGGCTCAGGCAAAGGCACCTTCCTGATTCAGCAGGCCCCGCAGACGCCGCAGGTCAACTACCTGGGCATCGAATATGCCGCCGCGTTCTGGCGTTACGCGGCCGACCGGACCCGCCGCCACGCCCTGCCCAACGTCCGCCTCCTGCACACCGAGGCGGCCTTCTTTCTGCGCAACTACATCGCCGACGCGACCTTCAAGCAGGTGCACATCTACTTCCCCGACCCCTGGCCCAAGACCCGCCACCACAAACGCCGGCTCATCCAAGCCCCGTTCCTGCGCGAGCTGCACCGTGTGCTGCGCAGCGCCGACGCGGGTCCGGGCTTCGGCCTCGTGCGCCTGGCGACCGATCACGTCGACTACTTCGACTGGATGGCGGACCACGCCGCCCAGGTCGCCGACCTGTTCGAACGCCTGCCCTTCGAAAGCCCTGATGCGGCCAGCGAGGGCGAACTGGTCGGCACCAACTTCGAGCGCAAGTATCGCCGCGAAGGCCGGACGTTCAATGGCATGATCCTGCGGAAGAAGTGACTCCGCCTCTTTTCACAGCAGCATCACCGGATCAACGTCGACGGCCGTGTGCTGATCGCTCTTGAGCAGCCGGGCGTTGCGCAGCGTGGTCATGAGCCTTTGCAGCCGGCCGGCGTCGGGCGCGAGCAGCTGCAGTTCGTGGCGGTAGTGCTCCGCGACGCGGGCGATGGGGCACGGCATGGGTCCGCGGATGTGCACACCGAGGTTGTGGTCGTGATTGATCCGTCCCAGGTGACCCGCCAGATCGCGGGCGTGCGCCGCGGCTTTGAGATGATCGCGGTCGCGCACCACGATGCGCGCCATGCGCGTGATCGGCGGCAGGCCGACCTCGCGGCGGCAGGCGATCTCGCGCTCAGCGAACGTCGGGTAATCATGCCTGGCCGCCAGGGCGATGGCCGGCTGCTCGGGGCTGAAGGTCTGCACGATCACCAGCCCGCCGTGTTCGCCGCGGCCGGCTCGGCCGGCGACCTGGGCGACA
>JAANMV010002903.1_pt1 | contig 15711 bp, 13 predicted proteins | sample 7279661 | NCBI WGS metagenome assembly JAANMV01 (sample SAMN14094540, study PRJNA606508) | bioreactor metagenome | isolation source: A lab-scale SPAN reactor treating ammonium-rich wastewater day 121 | place: Ireland: Galway | collected 2017-05-16 | reverse complement strand
CCTTGAGCTGGTTCTGATGCCCAAGACGGCTGCTGCATCGTTCGAATCCAAAGGGGGGGAGCGCACCTTGCTGAGTCCGCTGGAACGGCAGCTGGGAGCGCCATCCATTGGAATCGTGGGTGACCAGAATTCGGAAGTGAAGGAGGGCCGATGAAATACCGCGCGCTGGATGTGTACCTTGGGGAGGGTAGACGCCAGTGGCGCAGCGCGGCAGAAAGCGATCAGCCAAGGCGCAATTAAGCTGTATTTAAAAGCAGGCTGTATGTTTATACTGCGCTACTGGTAGTGTATTGACACTGGTTGATACCCATATATAGTGTTTCATAGCACTCGCCATCGCGGAGTGCTAGAAACAACCAGTTATCCCCAATGCCCCACAATGTGCGCAAGCCCTTTCAGATTCTCGCCCTCTCTGGTGGAGGCTTCCGAGGGCTGTACACCGCAAAAGTCATAGCGGATGTCGAGAAAGAGATCGAAGCGCCGCTTGCATCGCGTTTCGATCTGATCACAGGTACTTCAATCGGTGGGATCCTGGCGTTGGCACTTGCCCTTGAGATTCCGGCGCAAGATATCGTAGACCTGTTTGTCGACCACGGGGAGGAGATTTTCGACAAGCGCTGGTCACTCTTCGGATTCTGGCGGTCGCCTTATTCACCGGAGCCGCTGAAGAAGCTACTGTCTGACTCCAAGCTATTTGGCGACCGGCTCTTGGGTGCATGCAAACACCCTGTCATCATCCCGAGTCTGAATTACTCTACCGGTGAACCGGTAGTTTTCAAGACGCCGCATCATGTCGATTTCAAGCGGGATCGCCATTTCACCATCGTAGACGTCGCGATGGCCACCAGCGCAGCCCCGGCGTACTTCCCAAGACACTGCTTCAACAACAGCCAGTATGTCGATGGCGGCTTATACGCCAATGCCCCCGGGCTCCTTGGTTTGCATGAGGCCCACAAGTTCTTCGGCCAGGACATCGACAACGTCCGCCTGATGGCGGTCGGCACGATGTCGTCGCGCTTCACTGTGGACCCCAGACAAGACCGGCAAGGTGGGGTCCGAGACTGGGGCGGCGGGTGGCCGATCAAGATGTCCCGGCGTCTCTTCGGCCTCTCCATTTCGGCGCAGGAGGTCTTGAGCGATTTCATGCTGACGCACCGCCTGGGAAAACACTACTGCCATGTAGACGACGAACTTCACGACGAACGTGCCCGTGCTGTTGCATTGGACATTGCAGACAAAAACGCCCGCGAAGTTCTGCTGAGCGCAGCTACCCAACGCTCCAAAGTTTGCATCAGCAAGCCGGAATTCCAAACCTTTTTGGAGCATTCGCCCTCCAAACCGATCTTCTTCCACGGCGAGAACGCACGCACCTGAGGCCCAAGAAACATGCTCAAACTCAACCGCCTGCTCTTCGCTACTGCCGAAGAAGTGTTCATCAACAGTATCGAACCTACCAAGGACCAGCGCCGGGTGCTGGTTGAAGCCAAGAACGAGATCCGCGATCACTTGAGGCCACGAATCCGAGAAGCGACGATCAAGGCGCTGGGCATGGACAAGGCCGTCACCCCGCGTTTCCGGACACAAGGCTCGTGGTCGTACCAAACCTGCGTGCAGCCAGCCTGGCATCCGCCCCAGGAAATGGACTGGGACTTCGGTGTCTACCTGCCAGTGTCTGTGTGGGAGGAAAGTGGGCCTCCGCACGCCATGGCCCAGCTCTACTTCAAACTGGTCGAAGGCCTCTTGAAGGATCTTTGCAAAGAAAAGGGCTGGAAGCTGTACAGCGGCAAGGACACATGCATTCGGGTGCAGATAAATGCCTGGGCGCATATCGATATCCCGTTGTACGCGGCGCCGGAAGCACAGTTTGCGCAAATCGTCGAGAAACGCGTGTTCGATGCGGCCGCGAAATCGGACGCACGTGAAGCGCTCGCCGCAGAATTTGCAGAAGAGGATTTCACCCTGCAGCAGTGGGAGGACATGGTCGACATCATGATGGCGACGCGCTCGGGCGAATGGAAACCGTCGGACCCCGAAGAGGTATCTCGGTGGTTCCTTGACCGTGTCGAGGAGCACACCGAGCAACTGCAGCGCGTGTGCCGTTACCTGAAGGCCTGGCGTGACCTGCACTGGAAGGCCGGCGACGGCCCCACTTCAGTGTGCATCATGATCGCCGTGGCGCAAGCCTTCGAACCCAAGCGTGGGCGCGACGACGTGGCGCTTGAGAGATCCGCACGGGCGTTGTCGATCGCGCTGAAGGGCAACGTGCACGAGCCCGCTATCGCAGAAGGCAAGGAAGATTTCAACAAGCGCCTGGATGCCAATGGCCGCCAACACGCATCGACCCTTGCTGCAACACTGGCTTCCCAGATCCAGGCAGCCAGAATGAAAGCATCGCACTTGGCCGGTGACGCGATCGATATCCTCCGAGCACAGTTGGGCAGCCGCGTGCCCTACCGGACGGACCTGGTTGAGCCGGACAGCGGCGACGACGTCGTCCGGCTGGTCGGCGCAGATCGGGTATCTCGCCCAGTAGTGAATTCGACAAGCGCAGGCTGAGCAATGCCGGAGGCTGCGGCATCGCTCCTTGGCGAGGCGCTCCGGCTGCTGAGGTCGCGCGGCTTCACGCCCAGCGGCTATCGGCGAGGCACGCGGTCATTCGATGGAGCACTTCCGTGTAAGGGCGGGCCGATCAAGGTCAGGCTCAGCGTCACCGACTGGGACTTTCTGACCTACCCCTCGATCAGGATCCTCGATCACCTCGATGTCCTGCCGCCCCTATCGCCGCACGTGTATGCATCGGGAGGTCTGTGCTACTTTGCCTCTGGCGCAGTGGTGTTGGACCGGTTCGATCCGGCAGAATCGATTGCGCAGTGCCTGGACCAGGCGCAACTCGTGCTGGATCGCATCCGGCATGACCCTGATTTCAGGCACGACGACATCCAGGACGAATTCCTGCAGCACTGGTCGCACGGCGAATCCTCCGCCGTCTATTCGGTGCTGATCGGGAACGTTGACCGAACGACCCAGTCGTCGAACTACTGGTTCTTGGACATTGCAGGTGCTTCGCACGCCGTTGTCGCCGACAACAAGGAGGAAGTCGAAGCGCTTGCCTTGGCGTTAGGGGCCCAGCCTCCCAAAGAGACGAAGTGTCCGTGCTGGCTGTTCGCAACTCAGACGCGGCCTGCGGTACCGAAAGCAATCCCGGCGACCATCAAAGAGCTATTCGCGTGGCTCCAGGCATGGGATCACCGGCTGTACCAGCAACTTCAACGCGTGCTCGAACGCGAGACACAGTATCTCAAGTACTCCATCGCAACGTTCGCCATCCACACACCGCTGGGGTGGCTAGGGTTCGGTTTTGATCTGGATCCGCTACATCGGCTTGGCGCTGCCAGGAAGCCTAGGCTCTATCGCCAATTTCTCCACACGAGAGGGGGAACGAGCAAGATCAGTAGGCTGGCGATCACCGAGTTCGGCCCGGACTTCGTCCACAGCCGCAATCTGACGTTCCCCGACCTGAAAGGAAAGAAGATCACCGTAGTCGGCTGCGGTGCCATCGGCTCGCATGTTGCACCGGGTCTCGTGCGGCTGGGCGCCGGCACGGGTGCAGGATGTCTGGACCTTGTGGACTACGATGACATGAAGCCGGAGAACCTTGGCCGGCATGTGCTGGGCTACCCTGCGCTCTTCAAGAGCAAAGCCGAAGCATTGGCCGAAGAGCTCAAGCGACAGTTCCCATTCGCAAAAATCCGGGCCCGTGTCCGCAGTGTCAAGGGACTCCCAGACCTCTTCGATGCGGATCTGGTGATTGATGCAACTGGCGAGGAGATTGTGAGCGAGATGATCAACGCCATGCGCCTGGACAAAGGCACTGAAGTACCGGTGCTCCACGTACGGATCCGGGGGAACGGGGAATGCGTCCAGACTTTCTGGGCAGAGGGGCGCCGCCTCGGATGCTTCCGATGCCTGTTGCAGGCTGAGCACAATCACTATCGGCAGGAGCGCTTCCCGGTCCTGAAAGAGCTGCCCACGCGCAAACAACTGGGCTGCAATGGCTTCACGCCGTACGCGGTCAGCGCACCGATGGCTGCGGCGGCGCTGTGCTTGGAAGTTGTAGTCGACTGGCTTCAATACGGACGGGCAAGCCCGCGATTCCGAACCAGCGCGATGGCCAATGCGAACGTCTACGGCGTCAAAAATCAGGACGTCTCTCGATTGGCTGCCTGCCCCGCTTGCGGGCCTCGTGATGCTCAAGCCACTGCCATTCGGCCGTAATGGCGCGATGCTGCTCATTGAGCCGCAATTATTGGAGCGGCTATTGGGCCTCAGGCAGCTGACGGCGTCCGCACCCGAGGCTGGCGGCATTCTGATGGGCTACCGCCGCGGCCCCCACACCCACGTGACAGAAGCTACCTTCCCGACGGCGGCAGATGTTCAGCGGCGTTTCGGATTCTTCCGTCATGCCACACATCACCAGCGGGTGTCGCGGCGTCGTTGGAAAGAAAGCGGCGAGACAATAGACTACGTCGGCGAATGGCACACGCACCCTGAAGACGCCCCCTTGCCATCAGGCGTCGACCTCAAGCACTGGCAGGACATCGCGCAGGGGGTTTCTAAACCGATGGTCTTCTTGATCGTCGGCCGAGTTTCTAACTGGTGCGGAGTCGGTATGGGGGCAGAATTGACATGCGTCTCCGACATGTAGGCCTCAATTCAAATCGCCGACCAATCAAAGATTGCCCCCCTCCAAACGGCTCCATATTGGTGATCGTTTTTACAGCGTGCGTCGGAACTCGAAATGACCGCCGGATTCACGACTGGTGAAATAGTTGCCGCTGAGGCGATCATAGGTGGCGACATCGACGACCAAAGACGCGGCTCCCTGGTAAACCATGTTCTGCCCGGGCGATTGATACTTTTCCCTCACCTCGTAGATGTAGTGGAGCAAGGGCCGCGCGGATTCCGGATCTTTCTTGACTGAAAGCGCTATGGTGCGCGACTCAGATCGTGGGGCATCCATCTCAATAGAAAGCGTGAAAAAATTCTGTTTGATCGACACGGTACCCAGTGCAAGACCAGTTTTTCCATCCTTTACCCAGTCAATGGATGCAGCCCAGGTTCCGTTGAGATCGGGATAGAGCCATTGATTGAGACGGGGCACTTTTTCCCATATCCAGCGCCAACCAACGTAGACGAAGAACAGTAGTCCGAGATCGATCACTACCGCACCGCTAAACACGCGAAGGAAGCTGACCTCAATACCTAGCCGTTCCATTCCAAGCGCCACAAGAAAAGCCAGCAGCGCATACAGTCCAGCTAGCATCGAAATCACTTTTGTCATCGGAAGAAGGCTAAACATCACGCCACCTTTCCGTGCTCAAAAACTATCGGGCCATATTGCTTCGACACAACTCCCGTGCAAATCACGCCCTCAAGGCAAGACCCGAAGGCAGCTGCAAGGTAGCGCCCACCGAACCTCAGTCCGTTCGCAGGAGTCTCCACTTGCGCGGAAATCGCGGGTGAAAAATAGACTGACACCTGGATGAGCGCAAGAGCTGTGTCAACGACGTGAAATCCATCGTGAAAAGGGCTCCCCTCCCGCGAGATATTCATCAAGACTTCAAATGTGGTTTTGTCATGGATGCCCCTTGGCTGTTCACTTCGCATAGGGAGGATTGGTATCGTAGACACGCCATCCCACACAATGACCCCCAGTCCAGAGAACGTTGTGTCAACCTGGGTATGAATCCTATGGAGGAGCGCCTTGAGCTTAGTTTTAGGCTCCATGGACTCTGGGGGCTTAGAAATCATGTGATTGGGTGGGCACGAGTTGCGTGGCGTATTGTCCGCCAGTATCTCCCGCATGCTCGTAGCGAACGCCAGTAGGCTTACGCCACATCTCGTGGTAGATCTGATGTTGGCCGGAGCACAGGAACCATTTTTATACCCAGCAACTTTAACCGGCACCATACCCTGGTCTGGTCAAGTAGACACGGAACGCATGGTCACCTTGCAGTGTACTTTGTGGTCAAGTGCATCTAGCTTCCGCAGCAATATACCTCTGCCGTCACATGCCTCCTGTATGGCCACTAAGACAATTGCTTTTAAAACGGTTGGTCCTGTGGGTAATCGTCAATTTAGTCACTTTTGCTGCATCACTTAATTGATGTCTCACTTTTTAGGTTCAGCCGACGAGTGAATTACGCCCTGTCGTCATAATTTATGTGTTTGATGGTGCTGTAAATGCCGTCGTGGCCCCCTCGAAGTTCTAGGCGCTGAGGAGGTCGGGTTCGTCGGGGGCGGAATATCAGCATCGGCGGCAAGCCGCCTCCGCAGAGCAGTTGAAGGATTTTAGTCAGATGATTATTCGCGATATTTGACTAGAAGATGTCGCTTGTATTAATTCAGAGGTTTTAAGTCGACTCGGTTGAGGCGGTGTAATCGGGCTATCTGCTCTGGGTCTGTGTTAAAAGATTCACGAATTGCTTGACGACTTAATCCGCTTGAAAGCAAATCGATTGCAGAGCGCGCGTGTTCCCTGTTACGGGAAGTCGTGTTGAGCCCTGCCGCTAGCAGAACTGTTGTAGGCGTCATATTTGTCTCTGCAAGAGCTAACGCTTGTGCTGCCCACAGTGCCAATCTACGATCTTTGTCGGCGTTGATTTTGCTTATCATCGTGTGCAGCCTACTGCCGGGTGGGGTTGCTCTGGTAATTGAAGAAACTCCTCTTGATGATAGTTGAGAAAGTCTTGATCTGGTGATCTTATGAGGGCGCCGTTCTATGCGAATCGCCTTCATTAATGCGAATACGAGGTCTCTTTCAATGTCATCTATTTTTGGATTTTTATGTTCTTTTTTTCTGTTGGTGGGAGTGCTCAAATTTTTGGAGGCAGGGATTTTTGCTGATGTAAGTTTGGTGATCGGTTTGAGTGGGGGGGCTGTAAAATCTGATGGGCTTAATTTTGCGGTGCTTATCAGCCAGTTCTGGTCCCTTATAATTGCTCTAAAGAGGGGGCGCGATGCACTGGCGAATATTTTTTTAAAATCTCCATTTTTTTTTAATAGTCGACCTAACTTCTTTCTATCGCTCTCAATCGGCGGCAGTGTTTTCAACTTTGGACACCATCTTTTAATCGAATCTGGATGATGGATCCTCAGGAGCCAGTAGAGTCGAGGGTGAGATCTCTGGAATTTCGTAGCCACCTCGCCTGGGTATGCTTTTGAAAAGTTCAGGAGGACTTCTTCGGCGTGCTTCAAACCGTAGACGTACTTCGGACTCCTTTGCTTGATGTGAATGCCGACAGTTCTATTTTTTGAAATTAATAGTGCGGATTCGTCGAAGGTTAGTCCAGCGGCAGTGAAGAGGGATGCAAAGTCCTCAGCTTTAAACCTCCCCAAATCCAGATTGAGTCTGAGATGGCAGTCGCTGCTCGGCGGCGCGATAACGAATTTGTGAGGAGAAATGCTGATTGGCTTACCGTAAACTTTGATAAGAGATTTGATATATCCTGTGGAGAAGTCATGCGGCGATAGTCCAAGAGCTTCGCTGGCGGCGGACTTGACTTGAGCGTGCGACCACAGTGAATTTTTAGAAAAAATTGAATCCGCACAAAATTTACTCAATCGCTTGAAGGCACTGCTTACTGGCGATTTTCTGACCGGCAATGACCGTAGATCCGCGCCGCATTCGCAGACGATGGGCATAGGTCGAAGTACCATTCTGTTAATTGGCACAACAAGCATTTTGCACTTGGGGCATGAAATTCTTAACCATTCTTCATGAACTGTGCATGTCAATGCGGGCTGCATCTGATGAATTCGATGAAGATAGGGCTCACCGTATTTTTTGAAGTCCTCATCAAGACAGGATGGACAGAAACGCACAGCGGGTTGGTGATTGCAAGGAATGAATCCAAGGGACCGAAGTCTCCCACTTCGTGTTCCATACCCCGCTGTCTCTAGGTTCAGCGGTCTCTTGTGAGCCGTGTTGAATACTCGAAAGAATTGACTTGTAGTTAACCTATCGGTGACTTCATTTCCTGGTAGCCCCATTTGATCGGTGATGAATGCTACGACTGCAGGATGAGGCGGGCTTGCCTGATAAATTGAAAGATTGGGACTGAGGTGGGCTACAGAATTTGATATTTTTCGAAAAACACTCTCACCATTGTGAACTACAAATCTTGTGAGAACCGAGCACAGAACTTCGTCTGGGTAAGGGGTGGGAACGTATGGCAGGAATACCATGAAGGGGCTTAGAGAGTTAGTTGGTGCCCAAGACCTTTAGGTGTGCTCGTTGATTCGTCGTTGAGCGTACGCGATAAGGTCCGCAGGCCATATACGAAGGCCTGCAGCACGCTGAATTTTCCATAATTTAATGTCGGACTCTCGTTGCACTAAAAAATCGATTGCGAAGTTAACCCTCCGAATTCTGAACGACTCAGGTGTCTCCGAAAAACGTGATAAGAGCGCCTTAAAGTGGGGTAGTTTGTCGCGGCGCCATTGAGAGGATTGCCCCAGCCCTGAGCAAAGCCGAGCTACTGAGATTCGCATGGGTGGTTCAGCCCTTAATAGCAAGATCATCCTAGTGAGAACTTTCGAGCAGAGCTCCTGATCTCGGGCCGGCCAATTCACCGTACCACGCGTGCTCACCGATTTGCGATATTGCGCATTGGAAGTAAGTAGCCAACTGCGATCATGTCGATAGAGCCAAGCATAGTCAGAAAAGCCCAGAGACCTTGCTTTGGAGATTCCCTCAACGCCAGGCGTTTTTAACACTCCCATCCACCGGTCACGCCGAGACGTTCGTTGTGCCATGAAAAGTGAACGTTGGCGGTGCAGTTTGGTGCCCTTCTCGTACGCTAATTCCCGATATATAGTTTGCACGGAAACCCCATTACGAAGGGCAATAGACTGCAATTCCAAACCTGACAACAAGTCGTGCCCTATCGAAGTTCGAGTTTGGGCGCCGACGAATTTACGACGCTCTTTCACTTCGATTTTTCGCTGTCTACGATACTTGACGATGGTGCCGACACTCTTGCCCGTTTGTTGAGCTATCTGACGGCAGGACAATGACGGGTTGCGTAGGAGATGTTCTATTTCAAGGCCTGGTACTTGTAGGGATTTCTTTGTCTCACCACGAGGAATCGCGTGCGCACTTCCTCGTGTCGCTTCGCGTGAAGACCGCTCTGCGTCAACTGCCAAGCTGAACTCTGCTATGGAGCCAAATAAAAAATCAATCATCAGCAGGTGGCATATCGGATGCAATGAGCGGTCAGGACGCTCAACCAGATCTTCAATCCAGCGCAAAGGACTTCTGGCGGTCTGCAGCAGTCGTGATTGATGCTGAAAGTTAGCGAAGTCGGCAAAGTAGTGCCTCACCTCAGTTGCAACTAATTGGTAGTCGAGGCTTCGACGGCTCGACTGAAAGCCTTTTGCCGACAGGCGGTTTCGATATACGTTGGAGCGATCGGCATTGTTTATCGGCGGTAGTGCTGCCAGCAGGAGATCCGCTGATAGTTGCGCAAATCGGAATTGAAAACCACATTCAGGGGTTATGCATTCCTCGCCGCTAGGAAGGCCTGGATACATTAGGGGTTGGCCAAATAGGCCTTCCTTTGGGACACTTTGTTGTTGCAACTGCAGAGAATGGCGGACGCAGCAGTTCACTCCGGGTAGATGGTGCTGCCGATGCCAGTAGTGGCAGCCGTTCATCTCAATATCTTCGGCTACACATGCGGGGCAAAAGCGGTGTGGCGTGTTGATTCCGAACCGGTTTGCAACGAGACCAAGCCGCAGTTTCAAGTCAAGGGAGTTACTTGAGCGCGAGTCCTCCATTAGTTGTGCATAGCGCTCGTGATCCAAGAACGGCCTGTGATACGGTAGCAGCGTACTGGCTTCCATAAGAGCGGCGAAAGAGTCGTGTGGCAGCGCCCCCGCGTATCGCTCGTTCATGGCATCGAAGTGAGTGGGAAGGGTAAGGCTGGGTGTAACCGTCCTGCCACCAAAAATTTTCCTCACTGCGTCTCGGCCCGTTCCCCACGCATTCAAGATTGCTAACCTGCACAGCCATGAATACAGCAGTTCGTCATGGAGCAGCTCAGGCGTGTAGCAGATAGTTGTTGAAGCGAGGCGAGCGCGGTGCACGTTTGCTAACTCCAGTCAATCAGCAAGTAGTCTCAGCGGGCCAGCGGATCCTCTAAGGGGAGGTCAACCGGCCGAGGCGAGGCCCTTTTTTTGTTCTTTGTCGCAGCGGGACTGGGGGGCACGCTCTCTTCGTGTACATCGTCAAACTCATCGTTTTTTACCCCTTTGGGTCGAGCAGGCTCCTCTGCCCCAAGCAGGGCGCGCATAGCTTTGTACCTAGGACTGAACAGCAGATCGTCAAACATTCGAAGCTTTGCAGGGTTCTTGCTGAGCAAGGCTGCAATTGCCGGTCCAAGAAATGCCATGTCAGTCGCCGCGGTTCGCTGAAACGCAGTAGCGTCGATAATTTCGCGCCCGCCAATCTCATTGTGCTGAGATAGTGTGAACGCGAGCGCCGCGAAGGCCGTATTTCCCGCTGAGGCCGTGTACCAAGCATCAAGGATTTCTTTCGTCAGCTTTGTCTTTGTCTTGACAAACGTATAGTCCCAATACGTATCGCAGAATTCTTCCCACTGAGGGCTATTCCTTGCCATCGGCTCAATTACCAAGCTCCCGAAGGAAGCGAGTTTGCGGGTGTTTCGTACCGCTCCTTCTACGACAGCTTGGACCGCTGGTGTTGCAAGCGCCAACAAGCTAATGCCGAGCCGCTCAATGATTTCACTGAATAGGTTTAGTACAAGCTCCGCATTTTGGGCGCGCGCGCTGCGCAAATTCTGAACTTCATCAACGACAATAAAGCCCAAGGAGACAGCTGTTGCGACTTTGTTCATCAAGTCGACCATGGGCGCAATATTGCGTAGCGCTGCCGCCTTCCGCGAATAGTCGGTTCCTAGCAGTCGGTCGATCTCGTTGAAGAATTGCAGGCACAACGACTTGAGTGTTGCGTCGTGAGGCACTCTGAGAAGAACGTATACGACCTGATGGCATTTCAGATCAGCTCCGTGATAATTCGAGTGGCAAATAACCTGCTTGTATCTCAGCAAAGCTGCAGCTGCGAAAGTAGTCTTGCCTTGCCCGCTAACAGACATCATGAAGTAGCCTTTAGCCGAAGGTTTCCAGTCAGCGGGCATTGGTAGACCATTGGTTCCGGTGGTGGCAATGGCGTGCCTCCTCTGCCGGTCCATCGTAGTCAAAGGGTGGCGCGCTACATAAGTGTCGCGGGCCATCTTGGCCAGGGTGAAGCCAGCCTTTTGATATTCAGGGAAAGGGTAGACGATGTCGTTGATGGTGGACAGCTCCATCAGTCGAACGACCTCGCTACTCCTGCGAAGCGTTGCCGACGGCTTCGCTGGGTAGTGCGCGAGGTTAGTCAGAAAGTCACTTTTGCTTTGCTCCAGAGGCGGCATTGCCTCAATGAACGGATTGCCTGCAAATCGAGAAACTCCTGTATCGTGATACACCGCAGGGAATATCTCAACATCCTTCATCGCTTGCTCCTGTTTAGCTTCACTAGTTCTACCAATCGAGCCTTCTCCTCTCGCTCCACTTCACTCCAGCTTTTCCCAACGGACGCACTGGCCGTGTGCTCTTCGAACTCTGTGTGTGTTTGGGCATGCAACTTGTTTTTGAGTTTTGCGGTTTCTTGATACCTAGCTCGTTGCATATCAACATTAGGTAAACGTTCGGCGGGGGCGCTCTTATGCCGGTTGTTGACAGGCTTGGCCGCCTTTGCGGCAACCCGTACGCGTCGACTTTCATGGTCGGAGCGGGCCCAAAGGCGTGCATTGACAGCCGCGAAGGCCTCCTCCTCGTCAATTGAAATTCCTTCGCTGTCCCTTGCGTCACCAGCGCCCATCACGAAACACGGCCATTCGCCGTGTCTGCTCGCTATCATGATTACCGCTGGCTGCGTCTTGTCGAGTCGGATGTCCAGAGAAGGCCTGTTTCTGGGCGATCGCCTGATGTAGTCGATTGCGGCCTCGTTAGAGGGATGATATGCACGAGTCTTGTAGCGAAGAACACCTCCTGAAATACTCGCTTTATCTGAACTGAGTAACAGTCGGTAATAGTCTTCTTCCGTGTACGGTGCAGACCGAAGTCCCGTTATGTTTTCGAGTCCCCAAACATACGCATTTTTCGGCGTAGGTTCGATGCCGTGTTGTGTAAGGATTTTTCGACGCTTGAGGGCTTGATGGGGACGGTTGTTGTAGTCCTTCACAATTTCGATTAACGCTCGGTACGCATCCGCAAGTGTGTGCACTGCAGCAGCTTCAGCCTTACGTGCGGCCCTTCTTGATTGAGGATCTAAGGGACGGTCTGCGTAAACACCTTTCATCCCCGATGCCGCCATGCGCTGCTTGATAGTGCGGATTAGCCTCTCTACTATTGCTTTGCCGTCTGGGCATAGAGGGGGGAGTGGCGTCAGGTCGATGCGCAGATCATCGACCACGCTTTGCAACATAGATCCACTCATGAAGTCGGATCCACGATCAGGACAGATAACGGCTGGAATGCAGCCTATAGGCCATTGATTGTCAGAAACTTCTATGCCCAATCTCGAGAAGCGTTTTTCGCGAGAGGTAAATGCAATTAAGAGCGTATTGCGAACTTCCTCGTACGAAGGCGCGCGCAAAGAGATGTACGCTGAGACGACAAATCTACTCCACCGGTCAATTAGGAAGTAAATGGTTGGTTTGCCTACCACTACAGGATTTTTTTCGCTGGAGACTAGGTAGAGTCGCCCTCCGGTAGAATCGATCTCATATATTTCACCTGGACCTGCCGAAACTAGCGAGTTGGTGTTGGCAGGGTCACGACGAAGCCTGCGCTCATTTCGTGCTAAGTCTTCCGTAAGCTGCAACTCACCATTTATGTAGTAGCAAAACTGGCGATAGGTTACTGGCTCTGATATCTGTTTTTTTATGTACTGGCGATAAGTATCAGGGTGGCTCTTCTGGAAAAAAGTGCTTAAGTAGGTTTCGTGCGCAGTGGTCTTATTTGTTGGCCCCTTTCTGAGCAATTGCTTATAGCATCTGAGCATGTCGTCGACATCATCCGGAGTGACAACAAAATTATTAGGACCTAGTTCATCGCTCAGAATAGTTTTCCGGCCGCGGCGATTATTGGCCTTATCCGGAATTTCGCCATTTGCATGGTCTTTTTCACCTGACTCTTCACGACCCCTCGTGGTGCGCTTGGGGCCGCGAGGCAGTGCAACCAGTGCTATTTTTGTGCTGCCGAAGTAGTAGTAACGAAGGATGAGACGGTGCAGCGTCTTTTCCGCAACGTCTATGCTTAAAGCTCTCTCTCGAATTAAGGCGGTAAAGTGATGTCTCGATAGGTTCGTCCTATTTTCAAATGCTTGTATTACAGGCGCGATCTGGACCCATGCTGATTGAATTTTTCCTGCCTGAGAACTACCGCTTTCGGCTGGCACGGAGAGCTGTTGTGGAAGTACTATGCGACCCCATTTCGATGTAGGTGAGGTGAGCGCGCTAAGTTGATTCCAAGAATAGAAAATCGGTCGTTTGGCATACCTGGCTTCTTCGGGTGTGCCCACCCACATCGCATATACCCCATCCTCAAAAATATGAGTTAGGCGAAGATACCGACCTGGTCGTTCGGAGTCATGCAGTGCCAAGCCTACATGAAGGGTTGGCTGATTGGGTAGCGCACGAAAATCAGTCATCGCTTCTTCTGATTCAAAAACAGTGGTCGATTGAGCGCCAACGGATGACCAAGCGAGATATCTATTTGACCTGACCAAGCACAGTACCGAAACATGTCCAGCACCTGCGAATTGGGGAGTCGAAGAGTCTTGGTGAGCCTTGCCACTAACTCACTGAGCAACTCGTTGCTTTTGTAGAAGCTCTCGAAAGCAAGTAAGAAGCGTGGATCAAGTTGTGTTTCCGGATTGAAACGATGGCGAAACCACCCACGCATGAAGCGCAGGATTTCAAGTAGTGTCTTATTGAAGCGCGACGTATCTACCAACGTCCAAGGTATGCCTCGTTCTTGACACCATCTGTGCTCCACCTCTAAACGCAATCTCTTTGACGGATCGGCCGCATCTTCAGAAGTCTTAACGCTCGCTGCACGGTAGCTCTTTCCGTCCGCCGTCAGTTCCGTGATCAGAAAGTCGATCGTGAAGGGCTCCGGCAACCCTCTCTTATATATGTGTCGAACCTCAAGTTCCGTACAGAGCTCTAGAGTCCTATCCAAATCCAAGATAGGCCATTGCTCTCGAATGTCCACCACACTCTCACGACGTTCCATAAGGTACAGATAGGTGGCCTCCAGATCGGAAAGACCTTGATGCGGGCGACCCGTAACGATGCCATGCCCACCCAACGAAGTGCCGCGTGAAGGAACGTCGCGTATGTAAAGCCAAGGCAGGTACTCGGCGCCCTGGAGCAGGCCTCGTCCCCTCTTGACGCGTGCTCTTAAATGGCTGGGGTAGAGGAGGGGGTCTGGTTTCCAATGCACGCGTCCATTCTGAGGGAATCACCAAAAAAGTCCATAAAAATTGTTTAAAAAGTCCAAAACATTAGTCGAATAAGGGTAGAGCCGCTGCGCGCAGCGCTCAGGTTATGCGGCGGCACAAGCGTTTTGCCAAGAGCGTCACGGTCAAATGACCGTGGCGCTGGGAGACGACGGTTTCCGGGTAATTGAAGTCGTGAACAGGCAAAGACTGTCTGTTACGCTTCGAGGTAGGTTCAGACTGGGGTCAAGGGAAGGTTTCATGACAAAAATCATCACTCTGTACAACCACAAGGGCGGCGTCTCAAAGACTACGACAACATATCACCTCGCCTATGCATTGGCCGAAGCCATGAAGCTAAAGGTCTTGGTGGTCGATGCGGATCCGGCCTGCGGCGTTCTGCTTGAGAACCAGCGAGGCGAGTTCGGTTTCGAGATCGTCTCGTCCAGGACCGGGGAGGCGACCGCAGTCGGGATACCATTCGATCCGTTGTTGTAGAATCAACTGGCGGAGCGTCGTCGCCAGCGCGTGATTTCCGAGACCGCCGCGAAATGCAAACCTCCGGATCGGGAACTTCCCCTCCAGACGCTGGATGGTCCCCAGCAACTGGTATTCATCGAGCACAAAGAGGATCCGTTGAAACCGGCGGGCGACGTCTTCCATCCAGTCCTCGACCCAGGCGACCTGCGTGGGAGACTGAGGCGAAGGGCGGACGACGTCCATTCGATCCACGATGATCCGATCCCCTTCGCGATGGCAGACGCAGCCGACCGTGTGATCATGCTTCTCGGCGTAATCGACGGCCGCCAGATAGAATTGGCCCGGTTGTCCGTCGCGCTGATACTCTCGCCGGTGTGAGCGGCAGGCCTCGACCTCACTCAGCGTCAAGAAGTTGCCTTCCGCCGCCTGCCAGCGGTTGAGCCACAGGCGTTCAAAGACCGGTTCGGGGAGCAGCGCCCGTTGTTCGGCGAGCCAGTCGTCAGTGATCCAGGGGGCCTGCGGGCCGTCGAGCGAGGAAAAGTACCAGCGACCGTCGGTCCGGGCGTGTTCGCGGACTTCCCATTGCCAACCCCTGCCCACTCCGGCACTCGTGAGGATCGACAACACGCAATTGGGCTTCTTTGCCGCCGACGAAAGCAGGG
>JAANMV010002901.1_pt1 | contig 15720 bp, 15 predicted proteins | sample 7279661 | NCBI WGS metagenome assembly JAANMV01 (sample SAMN14094540, study PRJNA606508) | bioreactor metagenome | isolation source: A lab-scale SPAN reactor treating ammonium-rich wastewater day 121 | place: Ireland: Galway | collected 2017-05-16 | reverse complement strand
CAAGGAGGTGCGGACAGTAGACTGGCGCTTCACCACCAAGGACGCCAGAATCAAGCTCAAGCACCTATACCCAACACTTCAAACCTGAAGGCCCACTAGAGAGGGAAGCCTGGTAATGCCGCCACGCAAACTGCCAGAACAGCCGCAATCCTCGAAATATCCGCTAATATCCCGTACAACTATCAGTGCTACATCTGGCGTGCATGAGTGCGGTTGTTCTCTCGTGACAAGCCTTGGCGCTGCAATTCTTACAGGGCTATTACCCATTCCGGGGGGGGGGCCGCTGCAAGCTGTTCCAGTCATGGCAAATGCCAATGTGGCCAATGGTAGGAGCACCAAGAGAAATGGTCGGCCAGGCATGAGCTTCTCTATTTCAATTGTTGGGCTGAGCGTACTTTGTCTATAATGTACTGTCAAGATTGAAAAACACAATTAGTTGTATGCATTCGCTTTCTGTTGGTGTACGGAAACAGTAGATTTGGCGGGGCTGAGAATGAAGTCTTGAAATGGTCGAGTGAAGTACACCGGCACCGGCGCGGCGGTTACTTCTTGCGTTCGAACGTGCGGAAGCTGCCGGTGTTGGTGTCGTCGCCCATGAACAGCAAGTCGGTGTCTCCGGTCGCGTCGCGGGCCAGCATCACGTTGCAGCTCTGGATCTGGCCGTCCATCAGCAGGATCAGGTGCGGCGTTCCACTGCTGGAGACGAGCAGAAAGTCGCTCAGGGCGCTCATCTTCTCGGCGCGCAATTCGCAACGCCCCGCCAGAAAGGCCGTCTGCGCGTCGCGGCGCAGCCAGTCACCCACCTCCTGGCCGCGCTCCTTGTCCAGCCACAGGCAGTGTTTTTCCACGGCCGCGACCACGCGGGCGGCCGCCTCGGCGTCGGCGCTGAAGATCAGCTCGTAGGGCGGCACTTCGGCCTCTTTCATGAGGCGTCGGGTGAGGTCTTTGTGCGTCACCCAGTGGCCCGGCAATTCGCAGGCCACCACGCACTGGGGGTCCTTCACCACGCTGACTTTGCCCCACTCGCCCAGCTTGTAGTCCCGCGGAGCAAGGTCATGGGTCCAGAACGCGCGCCCGTGAGGCGTTGACGGCAACGCCGTCACGTCGCCCTGGACCAGCAGCAGCGCGGCCAGGGCGACCGTAATCGATGCGAAACGGAACATCTCGGACTCCCTGCTACTTCTTGCGCTTGAGCGCGGTGAAGCTCTGGTTGTTGTAGTCGCCGCCCACAAACAGCAGATCGCCGTCGCCCTTGAGATCGCGGGCCAGCATCACGTTGAAGCTCTCCAGGTCGTCTTCGTTCTCGAGGATGATCACGTAGGGGTTGCCGCGGTAGTTCACCAGAATGAAGGCAAACGACTCGGCGCGCTCGCCCTGTATGACCGCCAGTTCACCCGAGGCGTAAATCAGGGTGCAGGCGCGTTTTAGCTCATCAAGGCGTGCGTCGGCCTTCTTCTCGCCCGAGGCAAAGAACTTCTCGAGGAAGCGGGTCATGAGTGCGGTGTGCTTGTCGCTCTTCTTGAAATCGAGCGAAAGTGTCTGGCCTTCGCGCGGCGGGCGCTGCGTGAGGCGCGTGGTCAGATCCGCGTCCATCTCCCAGGCGCCCCAGATTTCGCTGGCGACGACGTTTTCCTCGTCCGTCACGAAGGTGAGTTTGCCGGTTTCGCCGGGCTTGGGCGGGTCTCCCGCGAAAATGATGCCGGCCCCTGCCGAAAGGGCCACCAGGCACAGCGCGGCTACGATACGTGTCAGCATGGAAACTCCTCAGGCCTTGACGGCCTCGATGATGTTGACGGGGCTCTGCGTAGCCATTACGCCGGCCAGCCGCAAGCCCGCCTGCTTGAAAAGGTCCGCAAACTGCCGCTCCGTGCGTTCGCAGCCGCCCGGAGTCATGGCCAGCATGTTCAGGTCCATCAGGTGCGACATGTGGGGCCCCGGCTCTGCGGGCACCATCATTTCGCAGACCAGCACCCGCCCCGCGGGCTGCATCGCGCCTGCGATGTTCGATAGAATCTTCACGCAGCGCTCGTCATCCCAGTCATGGATGATGTGCTTGAGCAGGTAGGCGTCGCCCCCCTCGGGCGCGAAATCGAAGAAGCTGCCGCTGACAATCTCCACGCGGTCCTTCACGGGCGCGAGGACTTCTCCCGCTCCCTTCACCACCTGCGGCAGGTCAAACAGCACGCCTTGGGCCGCCGGCGCGTGCTTCAGCACCGTGGTCAGCAGCAAGCCGTGGCCGCCGCCGACATCGACGATGCGCTCAAAGCTTCTGAAGTCGTAGGCCTTGGCAATGGCGTTGCCGGTCATGCCGGTGAAGGAGGTCATGGCCGCGTTGAAGATCTGCCCCTCCTCGGGGTTGCTGGCGTAGTAGCTGAACAAGTCGGCCCCCAGCGTCCTCTCCGCCACCGAGATGCCTTGAACCACGGCCTCGTCAAAGCGGCCCCAGGGCAGCCAGTGCGAGGGCGTGGTGATCATGATGGCCATGTCCCGAAGCGAACCGGGAACGTCCTTCCGCAGAAGGTTGGACATGGGCGTGAGCGCGAAGACGCCGGGTTTTGGCTCGGCGTACACCCCGGCCGAAGTCAGCGCTCGCATCATGCGATGCAGCGTCTTCTGCTGGGCGCCCACGGCCTTGGCGAGGTCAATGTAGTAGAGCGGACCCCTGGCCAATGCGTCCGACACCCCCAGCTTGGCCGCCGCTGAAATGGCGCGGCTGACCATGAAGCCCATGAGCTGGCCCATGAGCTGCATTTCGGGCGGGTGCTGAGGCTGGGGCCTGCGCGCCTTCACCACAGGCGTTCGGGGTCGTGACTTGCGGGCCGCCTTGGCCGTGACCCGGCGCACGGGCTTGCGAGCCTGCCGCCGCTTGATGCTCTTCTTGCGTGCCATGCATCACCTCGTAGGGGCAGGATAGGATTCGGTCGGGGCGGAACATAGCCGCACACGTCTCATTGTACTCAGGGGAAAATTTATTTTCGGTGCAGGCCTGGCCCGTGTCGGGGCCTGTCGCCTTGGCGAGTAGGCTTTGCGCAACCAAGGAGGAGGCCATGAAGCCGGAGAGCAATTTGTCTACTCGGGTGCGCGAATACTGCGAGCGCCTGCACCTCATCAACGAGGCTGCCGCTCGCATCTACCTGAAGCTGGGCGGCCAGGCCCTCGAACGAGCCTTGGCGGCTTGCGAGCGAACGGTGTTTGTCTCGCTGCGCTGCCGTGAGTCAGAGGCGCGGTTGCTGGCACAGAATCCTGATGCCCGCTACGACTCCAAGGCCCGCCCTCTGGTCAGCGTATCTGCCGGGCTGGCCGCCGCGCGGGAGCTCAACCGCTACCTGCAACAGCGCGAAGTGCTGCGCGGGCAGGCGCGGGCCCAGGTGGACGCCGCACTGGAGACGCTGCAGCCCGCGAATCTGGCTGAGCTGAGGGAAGTGCTGAACTCGCTCTGTCCGCCGGAGGCCGATCAGGCGCTCGCTGAGGAAGAACGCGAACTGGTGGAACAAGAAGCGCGGCTGCTGGGTGAGCAGCTGCCCGAGCTTGAGCCCGCCCGGCGGCAGGCCCGGGTAGAGCAATCGGCGCTTCTTTTGCGTTCCCTGATTCCGGCAAGGGCCAGGGGGGCGGAGGAACTGCTTAGAAGCCGGCTTCAGGCGGCGCTGGCGGCCTGATGCGAAGATGTCTTGCCATGGCGGGTGTCTTCGAGGGCGGTTAGACGGGCCAAAAGGGCCGTGATCTGGCGGTCAATGACCTTGGCTTCCTTGTCGCCCAGCAGGCTGAAAACTTCTTCGGCGAAACCCTCGTGCGCGTCGTAAAGGTGGGCCAGCATTTCCGCGCCTTTTACGCTCAGGGTGGCTATGCGTTCGCGGCGGTCTTCGCCGCGACGCTGACCCATGAGTCCAAGGCCCGTGAGTTTGCGTATGGCCACCGTCACGCTCGGCAGGGTGATGCCGAGTTGTGCTGCGATGGCGCTGTGTCGTGCCGAGTAATCGGGCGCGGCATAGAGCAGCTTGAGGATTTCGTAGTGGGTGGGGGCGAGATGCCAGGGCGCAAGCCGCTCTTCCAGGGCGCGGTCGTAGCGGTTGGCCAGGCGCAGAAGTTGGGTACCCAGCCGGGCGCGTTCGTCGGCGTTGAGGCTGAAGTTGCGCGGAAGAGGCATGGCATCGTCTCCAGGAGGCGATGCTTTATCGTCTAAGTTTGGGCGGCACTTGAGAGGAATCGGCGGCGTCTAGCTGCCTGCTGAAACTGGTGCTTTCAGCAAGCGCCACAGCCCGCGCGGGCCGGCGGAGTGAGAGTCTCTGCCCGGCAAGCCTGGAAACGACGCCGCGGCGTCAGTACTTGAACTTGTTCTCGGCCCACCAGGCTTTCCACTTCTTGGAGTCGAACGTGGCGCCCACGCCCGTCAAGCTTGCCATGGCGCGCAGGCGTGCGCGTTGGAGGCCAAGGCCGCAGGTCTCAAGGTCTTCGCCAAGGAGGAGATCGCCCACCACGCGGACCTGCTTCTTCTCGACCAACTGGGAAGCCAGGAACAGGTCCTGGGGCCGGTTCTTGGAGATGGCCTCGCTGATGGCCTGGATGGGCCTGTCCTGGGCGGAGGTCAGGTCAAAGTCGGCGGGGAAGACCTTGACGCTGCGGGCCGGGAAGGCGATAGGTCGCAGGATAATGGGCTTGTCCTCCGCGTCCTTGGCGCCATAGACGCGCAAAGCCGCGCGGGCCGTCACCTGGCCCAGGGTGTACTTGACGGGCCCGTCCACATCGAGGGAATTGAGGCCCGTCAGCTCGACGCTGAGTTCGTAGCTGTCGTTGGGTTGAAGGACAAGCGTCCCCTGGGCGGCCACGGGCAGAAGCACCCGGCCCTCCGTTGCCAGTGAGTTGCCCTGGTAGTCGAGTTGCTCGTAGCGCACGTTGAGTTCGACGATGCTCTCCTTGCCCGGGCCATCGCCGAGCCAGAGTTTGACGACCTGGGTCGATACGTTCTTGAGGTAGCACTTGATCGACAGGGGGGTCACGAAGCCGGCGCCACGCTCGCGCCGGGCATAGTGCAGGGCGTCGGGTTCAAGGCTCATGGTACCGGCAATGAGGGTGGCGGACTGGCCCTGGCTGCGGGCCTGGAGCAGAACGTCCTCGAAATCCGGACGCAGGCGCGACTCGGGCATGAGCGTCAGGGCGGCCTGGGCGATGCGCCGCGCCCTTTCGTGGTCACCCATGGCCAGGGCCTGGCGGGCGTCGGCGAGGCGCTGGGACAGAAAACGCTCCACCTGGGCCACGTCGAAGCTGCCGGGCTCGTCCTGGTAGCGCGGCGTCTCCTCGAGGCCTTCGCTGCCGGCGCCGCCGCGCCGCCTGGGGGCTTCGGGCGGGCGCGGGGGTTTGCCTTCCTCGCGCACGGGGGCGGCGGGGGTTTCCGCGACGGGGGGGGCCGCCTCCTCGATGCGGTTCATGACGTAGGCGAGGTCGAGCTGAAGTTCGGGGTCTTCGATGGAGCGCAGGTAAGGGAGATAGCGCGGGCCCAGGGCCACCAGTGCTTCGAGCAGTTCGTGGCGCCGGGCGGCCTCGGTGGAGCGGGACAACTCGTAGATGAGCAAGGCGGCCCTGGCCCGCTCTTCGGTGGAGAGGGCTTCATCCTCGGGCGTGGCGGGTCGGGGCGAGGCCTCGCTGGGACCACCCTCGTCGTCCACGGCGGTAAAGGGTTTGCGCGCGGCCCCGTCTTCGGGTGCGGGTCCGGAGACGCAGGCTGCCAGAAGCAGGGCGAGCACCAGTGAAATCAGAAGTCGAGCCAACGCGGCTCTCCGAGGGGTTCGACAGGGGCCCGGCACAGGCACAAGTCTAGCCTTGGCCGGTGCCAACCGAAAGGAGGCTTACTCCACCGTGACGCTCTTGGCCAGGTTGCGCGGCTTGTCCACGTCGCGGCCCAGTTGCGTGGCCGTGTAGTAGGCCAGCAGCTGCAGGGGCACCACGGCCAGAATGGGGCTGACTTCCTCTTCGCAAGGGGGAATCTCAATCAGGTAGTCGGCCAGCTCCCGCGCTTCCTGGTCGCCTTCCGTGGCGACCACCACGACTACACCCTTGCGCGCCTTGATCTCCTGGATGTTGCTGATCATCTTTTCGCGCGTGCGGCCGCGGGGGCAGATGGCGATGGTGGGGAATGTCCCCTCGACGAGGGCCAGAGGGCCGTGCTTCATCTCGCCGCCGGGGTAGCCCTCAGCGTGGATGTAGCTGATTTCCTTGAGCTTCAACGCACCCTCGAGCGCTGTCGGGTAGTTGAAGTGGCGGCCGATGTACATGAAGTTGGTGACGTTCTGGTAGCGCTTGGCGCAGCGCTTGACGCCCACGATGTCGCCCTCCAGCAGGCGGCGGATCTGGGCGGGAAGGGCCTCGAGGCCCTTGACGACGCGGGCCTCTTCGGTGTCGTTGGGCCGGCCCAGCAGGCGGCCCAGTCCCAGGGCCAGCAGTTCGAAGGCCGTGAGCTGGGCCGTGTAGGCCTTGGTCGAGGCCACGCCGATTTCCGGACCGGCGCGCGTGTAGAGGGTGGCATCGCAGGTGCGGGGAATGGAGCTGCCCATCACGTTGCAGATGGCGAGGGTTCTCGCACCCTTGCCGCGGGCCAGACGCAGGGCCTCAAGAGTATCGGCCGTCTCGCCGCTCTGGGAGATGGCAATCACCAGCACGGAGGCGTCAATGACCGGGTCGGCGTAGCGATACTCGCTGGCGCTCCAGCATTCAGTGGGCAGGGCCGTGCGCTGCTCAATCAGGTACTTGCCTACCATGGCTGAATAAAGACTCGTCCCGCAGGCAATCAGCTGCAGGCGCCGCACGCCCTTGAGCGCCGCAGGGTCGAGCGCCAGCTCGCCTAGGTCGACGCGCCCGTCCTTGATGCGCCCGCGCAGCGTGGCCTCCACCGCCACGGGCTGCTCGTGGATTTCCTTGAGCATGAAGTGCTCAAAGCCGCCCTTTTCGGCGGCGTCCAGCGTCAGCTCGCTGGTCTCCACTTTGTGTGCTACGGGCTTGAGCGCGGCATCGAACACCTGCACCTGTCCGCGGCTGACGGTGGCGAGCTGGCCCTCATCGAGGTAGATGACCTGGCGCGTGTAGGGCAGCAGGGGCGTGACGTCGCTGGCCACGAAGTTCTCGCCCTGGCCCAGGCCAATGAGCAGGGGCGAGCCGCGGCGCGCGACGACCAGCAGGTCCGGGTGGTCGGCGTGGGCCACGACCAGGGCCCAGGCGCCGTGCAGGCGCTGCACGGCGGCGTGGACGGCGGCCAGGAGGTCGCCCTGATAGTGGCGGGCCACCAGGTGCGCGATGCATTCGGTGTCTGTCTCACTGGCAAAGCGCACGCCCGCGGCCTGCAGGTCGCCCTTGAGGTCGCGGTAGTTTTCGATGATGCCGTTGTGGATTACAGCGACCTTGCCGTTTTCGCTGAGGTGGGGGTGAGCGTTCTTTTCGGCGGGCGCGCCGTGGGTGGCCCAGCGGGTGTGGCCCATTCCCATTTGGCCGACGAGGGGCTCGGCCTTCAAAGAGTCGGCGAGGTTGCGCAGGCGGCCCACGGCACGGCGCAGCTTCAGGCCGCTGCCATTGAGCACGGCCACGCCGGCGCTGTCATAGCCGCGGTATTCCAGACGGGCCAGACCCTCAATCAGGACCTTGGAGGCGTCACGGGGACCGAGATATCCAACGATTCCGCACATGTCTGGGTGTCAGGTTCCGGGTTGTGGGGGTATGACGAGGCCCTGTAAGAGATTCGACAAAATGCTGCCGCTGCTTGAACTTGTCCCGTCCGGCATTGGCGGCTCCTGCGCGATCAAGGCTTAGCCTCGCTTGTCCAGAAGGCTTTCGGCGATGTCGTCCAGCAGCATGTACTCGATATCCCGGACGCGGGCAATCTGCTCGCGGGAAAGTTCGGACTCCTCGCCCCGGGAAACCAGCGCCATGAGCTCCTGGTCGAGCTTTTCGTACTGGTCACGCTTGAGGCGCGGCCGGCCCCGGCCATAGAGGTTGTAGAGAATGAGGTAATTCTCGTAGTAGTAGTCGTAAACGTTGCTGCTGCTGTTCAAGTCCACATCCCGCGCTGGTCGATGGTATGGTAGCCTTTTCGACGGCAGGAACAACTTGCGGCCGGTTAGCCCGCACTAACAGGAAGGTGGGAGCGCGTTGAGCGAACAGGCATGGGCCATGGCGGTGGGAGGCGCGGTGGTAGCGACCAGCGCGGCCTTCATGTGCTACGTCTCGGTGGTGGACGAGGCGCTGCATAACTACAACCTCGCCCGCATGGTCGAGCTCATCGGTGACGATGACCCCAGGCGCAAGGCCCGCTTTGAAGTGCTCACACGCAAAGACGACGACCTGATCCAGGCGGCCAGCATCGGCCGCGTGATCGGTTTCATGATTCATTATGCCGCCTGGGTGGTGCTCATCGGCACAGAGTTCGGCAGCTTCCTGCTGCTTGACCTGGCCGAGGCCGCCGTGCTCTCGGTCGTTTCGGCCATCCTGCTTACGGTCATCGCGCCCCCGCTGCTGATCCGCAAGCGCTATGAGGAAACCCTGCTGCGCCTGATGCCGGGCTTTCGCCTGGCGGCTTTGCCCCTGCGTCCGGTGACGATGATCGGCAGCGTGTTCCGCCGCATGGGCGCCCGCATCGAGGGTGCCGGGCCCGAGGCCAAGCCGCAGGAGTCTTTCCACAACGATCTGGCCGACCGCCTCGAAGAGGGCGCCATGGAGGGCGTGGTAGACGACGAGCAGCGCGAGATGATCCACAACGTGGTCGAACTGGGCAACACTCCCGCGGCCAAAGCCATGATCCCCCGCACCGACATGGTCTGCGCCAACCTAGATGAGGGCCTGGCCGCGGCCCTCAGGCTCTCAGTTGAGCGAGGACATGCCCGCGTGCCGGTTTACCAGGGCAGCCGCGACCACATTGTCGGCATCCTGATGGTGCGCGACCTCACGGGTTACATTGGCCGTTCCGACTCATTGCCAGAACTGAAGGCCGTGATGCGGCCGCCGCGCTACTGGCCCGAGAGCATCACCCTGGCTGACCTGCTCGAGCAGATGAGGCGCGAACGCCTGAGCATTGGCGTGCTGGTCGATGAGCACGGCGGCACGGCAGGGCTGATCACGCTCGAGGACATCCTCGAGGAGATTGTCGGCGACATACGCGACGAGTTTGACCGCGATGAAACCAAGAAGCGCCACACCAGCATTGTGGCCTTCTCCAATGATCAGGCCGAGGCCGACGGGGACGTGGATATCGACGAAATCAACCGCCGGCTCGAACTGGCCCTGCCCGAGAGCCCCGACTACAACAGCCTGGCCGGCTTTCTCATCCAGCGCCTTGGGCACATGCCCGCTGTGGGCGAAAGCCACCAGGAGGGCCGGTTCAAGTTCACGGTGCTGGCGGGCGACGAGCGCCGCATCCGCCGAGTCGGCATCATGCGCCTCTCGCCCCAGCCCAACGAAGCAAGCTAGCCGCCCATGGAATTCGTGGCCGCGCCCCGCGCTTTGAGGCGCTTGTCGAGCACCGTCATCACCACGGCGGCGCCAAAGAACAGCGCCATGGATCCAGCGAAGATCGGCAGCACCTGGCCCTCAAACAGCCACAGCAACCCAAAGGCCAGCGGAAAGCCCACGCTCGCCCGCACGCCCACCAGCGCCGCATGGGTGGATGTGTAAGGCAGGGGGTTGCCGTTGCGCGCAAAGGCCACAGGGCCGAGATTCCAGACGAAGTGGATGAAGGCCATGGCCACGCCAAAGAGCGCAAAGGCTCCGTAGGCCGCCCACATGGCTGCGTCCTGATCGTGGGCGGCAATCAGCGCCGTGACGCCCAGCAGGGCCGGGTAGAGCATGAGCATCACGAAGGGGACGCGCGTCACTACCGTCACGCGCCGACCCGAGGCGAACTTGACGATGATGGGCGCAGCCACCAGGTGCATGACCTGCACCAGCACCACGGTGGTCGTCGAGAACTCAATGTAGCTGGCGTCGAGCGTGTTCTTGAAGAACAGGGGCACCACGGCGGCAATCATCATGAAGGCTGTGCCGTAAAGGAAGAAGCCGAACTCGTAGAGCCGGAAGTCCGGGTCGCGCTTGAGCAGGCTTCGTGCCTGGGACCAGGCGCGCGCCACGCGCTCGCGCAGGGGCGGGGCCTCGTCGTTCTCTTCCTCGCCGGGGCGAAAACGCAGGCGGATGCGCCAGAAGTAGAGCATGCCCACGAAGCCGATCACACCGGCGATGGGGTACAGAATCGTGTAGTTGTCCGGGTGCCCGTTGAGGTGGATGTCGCCAATCAAGGGCAATCCGGTGACGTGAAAGCCGTCCAGCAGCGCGCCTGCCACCAGGGCGCCGGCCATGGTCGAGATCTCCGCGGCCACGCTGTACCAGGTGAAGATGCGCCCCCGCGCCGCCGGAGAGCAGTTGGCGCCCCAGATGTGGTTGAGCGCAGGCGCGATGCCGGAACTCACGATGGACTGGAATGCCACCAGGGCCACGAACATAAAGGGGTTTGTGAACAGTGCCACGGAGGCGACAATCAGCCGCCCGAAGAACGCGGCAAACAGCCAGTAATTGCGCCGCCGCCGCACCCGCCCGCCACTGGAGTAAACCATGGCAAAAGCCATGAGGATCGAGGGCAGCATCTGCATCAGCGTGCTGATGGCCTCTTCCCAGTTCTCATGACCGCGGCCCAGGGCCTTGAGCGCGACGTAGACGTTCATGCTGCACAAGCCGCCGAACACTCCCTCGAAGACCGCGCCCATCACGCCCTGGCGCAGCGTGCGGCGCTCGATCTCATCGGAGAAGGCGCGGCTGCGGGCGCCCAAGGGGCCCTTGCCGCCCCAGTCAGGCGCAAGCCGCTGCTGGTCGTGGAGGGTGACGCGGTGACGCTCGCTGGGAGGCGGAGGCTTGAGCGGCGTCAGGATGGGGCTCTGCATTTCAGTTCGCAGCCGTCTCCCCGTGGGGGCCGGTGCGCCGGTAAATCGCGCGCAAGCATAATGCGGCGCGCCAAAAGTGGAAGGGCGGCAGGGATGACCAAAGCAACCGGGCGGCGCCTTGGCGCCGCCCGGAAATTGCTGCGGGTAAGGCACCCTTAATCGTTGACGCGCTCCATGAATTCGCCGGTTCGCGTGTCCACCTTGACCTTGTCGCCCTGGTTGATGTGGTTCGGGACCTTGATCTGAAGGCCGGTTTCAAGTGTGGCCGGCTTGAACACGTTGCTGACCGAGTTGCCGCGGATGCCCGGCTCGGCCTGGGCGATGGTCAGCACCACGCTGGCCGGCAGTTCCAGCGAAACCACCTTGCCCTCATGGAAGCAGATCTTCACTTCGTCGTTCTCGCGCAGGTAGTTCGCGGCTTCGCCCACGATGTCGGCCGGAATTTCCGGCTGCTCGTAGGTCTCGTTGTCCATGAACACGAACACGTCGCCCTGCTTGTAAAGGAACTGCATGGGCTTGGTGTCGAGGTAGGCTTCCTCGAACTTGTCGTCGGGGTTGATGCGCCGCTGCGAGCCAATGCCCGTCATCAGGTCCTTGAACTTGATCTGGACAATGCCGCGCCAGTTGCCCGGCGTGATGTGCTCGAAGTTGGTGATGCGGACGAGCTTGCCATCGAGAATGATGACCTTGCCCACACGCAATTCAGTCGCCTTGATCACGGAATCTCCCGGCCAGAACAGGGGCGCTAGAGATAGCGGGGCGGGTCTGGACTGTCAACCGGGGGGAAGGCTGTTTCAGACTTCACCGCGGCGGCAGGGCCGCTATCATCGCGCGCACTTCACCGGAGAACGTCATGGAGTCGCGCACGATTGAAACGTCGGAGGCCCCGCAGTTCCCCTCCATCCTCAGCCAGGCCCGCGTGGTGGGCAACCTGCTTTTCATTGGAGGCCAGGTTTCCATGAAGCCGGGCACGCGGGAAGTTTTTGGCACAGACATCCGCGATCAGGTGCGCCAGACGCTGGAGAACATCCGCGCCATCTGCGAGGCGGCGGGCTCGAACCTCTCGCGTGTGGTGAAGACCACGATTTTCCTGACCGACATGCGGCACTACGCGGCCATGAACGAGATTTACAAGCAGTTCTTCAAGCACCCCATGCCCGCCCGCAGTTGCGTGGCGGTGGCGGGACTGGCCCTGCCCTCCATGCTCGTCGAGATCGAGGCGGTGGCGGAAATCCCGAAGTAGTCTATCCCCAAAAGACCTCATGCCGCTGATGAGGCGGCGGGTCATGCTATTGAACCAAAACGACGGCCGCGGCTTGGTGCCGGTGGATACGGAGACACGATCATGAGCGAATATCGCATCGAGAAGGATTCCATGGGCGAGATGCAGGTGCCCAAGAACGCGCTTTGGGGCGCCTCCACGGCGCGGGCCGTCCAGAACTTCCCCGTTTCGGGCCAGACCGGCAGCACCCTGCCCGACCTGATCAAGTCCTACGGCTACCTCAAAAAGGCCTGCGCGCTGGCCAACCGTGACGTCAAGGCGCTGGACGCCAAGATCGCCGATGCCATCGCCCGTGCCGCCGATGAAATGATCGAGGGCAAGCACAACAGGGAGTTTGTCGTTGACGTCTTCCAGGCGGGCGCGGGCACAAGCATCAACATGAACGCCAACGAGGTGCTGGCCACGCGCGCCATGCAGCTTGATCCCACGGTGAAGGTCAACCCCAACGACCACGTCAACTACGGGCAGAGCACCAACGACACCTTTCCCACCGTGCTGCACCTCAGTGCGCTGCTGGCCTTTCCCCGGCTCGATGGCGGCCTCAAGGCCGTGCAGGAAGCCTGCGAGAAGAAGGGCAAGGAGTGGGCCCGCGTCATCAAGTCCGGTCGCACCCATTTGCAGGATGCGGTTCCGATCACGCTGGGTCAGGAGTTCATGAGCTGGCGCAACTGCGTTCGCCATGTACGGCAGAATCTGAAGGAAGCCGCCGACAAACTTCTGGAGCTTGCCCTGGGCGGCAGCGCCATTGGCAGCGGCCTGAACACGGCCGACGGATATCGGCCCGTGGCCTACAAGTACCTGCAGCAGTTCACGGGGCTGAAGGTGCGCGAGCCGGAAGACCCCTTTGAGGCCGTGAACTCGCGCTGGGCCTTCTTGAACTTCAGCGCGGCCATTCGCACGGCCGCCGTGGAACTCACCCGCATCACCAATGACATCCGGTTGCTCTCATGCGGCCCCACCACCGGGCTTGACGAGTTCCGGCTCAAGCCCGTGCAGCCGGGTTCCAGTATCATGCCGGGCAAGATCAACCCCAGTAATCCGGAGTGCATGAACCAGCTGCTCTACCAGGTGCTGGGCAACGACCACACCGTCTACCTGTGCGCGATGGCAGGCCAGCTGGATTTGAACGTCATGATGCCGACCATGTGCTGTACGACGCTCTGGAGCATGAACTGGCTGGCGAACTTCCTGCCCAAGTTTGCGGAAGACACGGTGGCGGGCTGCACCCTCAACGCCGAGCGCTGCCAGAACTACCTCGAGACAAGCCAGGCGCTCGTGACCGTGCTCAACCCGATCATCGGCTATGCCAACGCGGCCAAGATCGCCAAGGAGACCCTGACGACGGGCAAGACGCCCAAGCAGCTCATCAAGGAGCACGGCATCCTTACGCCGGAGCAGGAGAAGAAGTACTACGACACTGACTACCTGACCAAGCGTTATCCGCAGGCGGGCTTTGACTCGTAGGACGCCATGAAAGATTGGAGGATCGGAGTGCGGGGCGCCCACAGGCGCCCCCTCTGCTAGAATCGACGCATGCGCCAGGCCGCCACGAAAAACGCCCGCAAGGTCACCATCGTCGAACTCAAGAAGTTCGATGAGGCCCTCAAGAGTGTGCCCAAGCCGCCCTTTGGGGCCCTGGTCGTTCTGCCCGGCGCCGAACTTGGTCTCTACAAAAAGGCCCAGATCAGGGCCTCCCGCATCCTCGCCACCCATCTCATGGAGTGCGGCTGCTCCTGGATTACGCTTCATGGCGGGCGCCAGACCGACGCCATTTTGGCCCAGTTCGACGAGGCCGTCGTCGATTACCAGCTCGCGGGCCACCCCGACGCGGAGTGCGGCTCTTCCGGTGATCCCAACAACGACCTCGAAGAAAGCGTGCGCGAGGCCGTCTACTGGGGCAAGGCCCAGTATGAAGGAGTGCTGGGCGACCTGCTCTGCGTCATCGTGGGCGACGAGCCCGCTTCCTGGGCGGACAAGGTTGAAAGTCTTGTGCAATCCGTCGAAGACCTGTAACTAGTCTTCGTGAACTGGGACGTGATTCTGCTGGCCGCGCTGGTGTTTGCCGCCCGTCTCTTTGACGTGGCGCTGGGAACGTTACGACATGCCCTTGTGGTCGGGGGTCACCGCGGGCTGGTCTGGGTGATTGCCTTTCTCGAGTCGCTGGTTTGGGTCTTTGCGATCTCGCGCGTCATTACCAACATCTCAGAGCCCGCCGTGGCCATCGCCTTTGCCCTGGGCTTTGCCTCGGGAACGTTTGTGGGCATGACCGTCGAGCGCTTCATCAAGCTCGGCGAGCAGGTCGTGCGTATCTTCACCACCCAGGGAGACGAAGTCGCCCGCCGCCTGCGTGAGCGCGGCCATCGCGTGACCCAGTTTGAAGGCCGTGGCCGGGACGGACGGGTGGACCTGCTGTTCATCCAGGTCGCCCGGCGCAAGGCAACGCAGGCGGTGAAGGATGCCCGGCAGGTGGACGCCTGCTGCTTCTACGTGATTGACGACGTTCGCGCGGCGGCGGTAGGGCGCCAGGGCTCCGGACCCGCCACGCCTGACATGCAGAAGTGACTATTTCTTGGCCGCGCGCCGGGCCGTCAGAAGGGCATCCAGCGAAAAGCGCCCGCCGCCATGATGCGCCGCCTGCCTCTGCCGCGCCGCGTCCTGCGACAGAAGCAGCGCCTGGCGGAAGGCCACGCCCATGTCGGCGATCATCCAGCGGATGCCCTGCCGGTCGGTGAGCCGCTCGCCGCCGATCACGCGGTCCCTGGCATAGGCGATGGCCGATTTCATCGCCGCCTCGGCAAGGCCCAGGCATTGCGCGGCAACCTCGATGCGGCCGTTGTCCAGGACCTGCATGGCGGTGCGGAAGCCCCTGCCCTCTTCGCCCAGCAGGGCATCCTCGGGCAGATGGCAATCGAGGTTCAGGGTGAACACATGCCCGCCCTTCAGCCCCATGGTCTTTTCCGGCGCGCCCGGCTCCAGCCCCGGCGTGCCTTTCGGCAGGATGAAGGCGGAAATGCCGCGATGCGCCTTGTCCGGATCGGTCACGGCATAGACGACGATGAAATCCGCCACCCCGCCGTTCGAGATGAAGCATTTCGCGCCCTTGAGGTGCCAGCCGCCATCCGTCCGGCGGGCGCGGGTCTTCATGTCGGCGGGGTCCGAGCCGGCGGTGGGCTCGGTCAGGGCGAATGCCCCCAGCGCCTCTCCGGCGGCGGCTTTCGGCAACCACTCCTGCTTTTGCGCCTCGGTCCCGCCCAACAGGATCGAATCGCTCGCCAGGTAATGCGCCGTCAGCGCCGAGGCGGTCGAGCCGCATGCCCCCGCCACGATCGCCACCGCCCGCAGCAGCGCCGGGGCCGAGATGCCGCTGCCGCCATATTCCTCGGGCAGGTTCGCGCCCAACATCCCCGCCTCGCCCAGCACGGCCAGCTGGTCGTGGACGAAGGCCGAGGTCTCGTCGGTTTCCGCCGCCTTTGGCGCGATCCGCTCGGCGCAGATGCGCTCCAGCACGTCGCAGAACAGCCGTTCCTCCTCGGC
>JAANMV010002900.1_pt1 | contig 15724 bp, 17 predicted proteins | sample 7279661 | NCBI WGS metagenome assembly JAANMV01 (sample SAMN14094540, study PRJNA606508) | bioreactor metagenome | isolation source: A lab-scale SPAN reactor treating ammonium-rich wastewater day 121 | place: Ireland: Galway | collected 2017-05-16 | reverse complement strand
CGCCGAACCACCTCTCTGACGGACCGCCCACACCGGGGACGACCCACCTCGTATGACGCCCGGCACCAGACCGACCAACCTGAGTTGCACGGACACTGAATGCATGCGGTCCCGAATCAAATCTCTCTGGAGATTCGTTTGGTTTCGGGCGTTATTGCATCAGGAGTGCGCATGCAGATTTTTCTGAACGGAAAGGACGTCCGAAACTCACCCAGAGCCTGTGAGCTTCTTCCAGGAGAGAAGAATGATTCAGTGGCTCAGTGACCGGATCTGGCTGGCGCAGGAGAAGGCCGAGCTTCGGCGGCTGAAGCGCGACCTCCCCGCCATGCTGGATGAATACCAGGCCCTCACATTGGCTGGTCAGCATGACCAGGCCGCCAAGCTCAAGCGTGAGTACGACAGCATCACATGGCGGCTTCGAAACGTCGGCATGACACGCTGATCACTGTGGGCAGCGAAGGAGACACATGACTGAAGAGCAACTTCTGATGCTGTTGAAGATTCTGGTGCTGGCAGGCACCGCGGCTGCCGTGATTTCCAAGGGACGTCGTTGGCTTCGCGACCAGAAAGGTGACGGAAAACTCGTAGCGTGTCATACCGACGACTCTGTTCCCCTGAATGACCAACCTGAGGTGCCCGGACACTGACGGCATGTTGTCCCTCCTCTACCTCGGGTTCGGAATGCTGGTCACCGTGATCGCCCTCGACGCCCTGAGGGACCGCGCCCGTGATCCGCAGGGCTGGCGCCTCGCGGCCGCCCTGGGCATCGGCATGCTCGTCTGGCCCCTGGCGCTCCTCACCCTCTGGTACGAGCGGGCACGGGTGGCCTGGCAGGACGCCCAGCCCAACCCGGCCGCGTGGCCCCAGCCGCAGGCCGCCACGCGCTACCGCCCGCACCCCCGCGTGACCGTCACCGTGCGCTATCCGCCCCGGACCGTCCGCCACCTCGGGCGCTGGACGGTCCTGCACGACCCGGCAGTCACCTTCGACGCCCCGCTGCTCCCCCACCCCTGGGGCCTGACGCTCGCCACGCCCGCCGGACGGTTCCACCTGCTCCGCCCCGCCCGGACCGAACAGCCCCACCCGGCGCCCCCGCACCACCCGCATGGCGGGTTCACCCTCGTGGAGATCCTCGTCGTCATCGCGATCATCGGCATCCTGGCCGCGGCGCTCGTGACGGGCTTCGGCCGGGCCCGGGCGTCCGCCGAGGACAAAGCCGGCCGCCTGCACCTGCAGACGTGCGTCGCCTCCGCCGAACAGCGCCGCTCCCTGATCACCAACACGGTCACCCTCCCCGGCACCTGTGAGGCCCTCGGCGTGGCCCGGCCCGCGAACATTCAGAGCACGGCCATCACCCTGTCCGGCGGGACCTACACGGTCACCGTCCAGGCCCGCGCGGGCGGCACCACACTCACCCTGCAAGACACCCTCCCGCGCACCATCACCCCCTGAGGCGACCATGCTGAACGACCTGCCCTACCGCACCGCCCAGGCCCGCAATGCCCTGACCCGATCCTTTCAAGAGATGTATGGCGTCGACGAGCAGCGCGGCGCCCTCCTGACTCTCAGCGTCCTGAGCGCACTCGTTCAGGCACACCTCGCCGGCGGCCCCGCCGTGACCGTCCAGGGCGAGGACTACCATGTCGGCGACGATCCGCTGCTGCCGCACGTCCTCGCCCTGGCTGCCGTCAAGGACCGCTACCTCAGCACCTATGATCAATCACCGTACGACGCCCACGGCCTGATCCAGCAGTCTCTTCTCGACCGGCTCAGACCCTCACGCAGGGCGTGTTCCGCGCCCATGTTCCACTCTCCTCTCCCGACACAGGAGTCGCCGTGAACCTCACCACCCATACCTGGATCCCCACGGACGCTGGCGCCGTCCCTCTGGCCGCCTCCCTCACCAGTGACGAGGTGACGGAGCTCCACACTGGGAGCGCCCTGGCCGACGCCGCCCTCCTGCGCCTCCTGGCCCTCCTCACCACCCGCGCTGGCGGGCACGCCGCCTCATACCTCGCAACCCATGCCGCGCGCCTCCACCTGCACGGCTCCCACCCCTTTTTGCAGGTACCCGCGTCCTTCACCGACGCCTTGCCCCCCACGCCCATCCACGCACTGACCCTCACCCACGCCACCGGCCGCGACATTACCGCGCTCGGCGACACCCGCGACGACCGCCCCAGCCCCGTGCCCCCTGAAGAAGCGCTCCTGCGCCTCCTGACCTTCCATGCCTTTACGCCCAGCCGCGGCCTCACGCGCTTCAATCCCAGCAAGGATGCCCCGCTCGCGCGCACCATGACGTTCCACGCGCACGCCCCCACGCTCCCCGGCACCCTCGCCCTCAACGCCCCGGCCCCCGCCGCCACGCCGCCCACCTGGGAACGCACCCCCGACTGGTCCGACTGGATCACCGCCGCCCCCCACGCCCTCGACGCCACCACCACGCACGCCTGGCCGTGGCGCACCGCCACCCTCGTCGAACGGAGTGGCGGCCTCACCCACGTCAAACTCGCCAGTGGCCCCGTCCCCACCCTGGACACCACCCGTCCCAGCCCCGACGTGCACACCCACCAGGAGCTCATCCCGGAATCCGACCGGAAAAAACGCGGCCGCACCTACGACCAGGTCCGCAACCCCCAGACCCGTGAGGCGCACAGCAGCCTCGTGCGCGCCCTGCACGCCGCCCTTCGCAGGGACGACCTCGCCCCCCTGAGTTTCCAGCGGGCCCTGCAGCACGGCGCCGCGCGCGTCACCGCCACTGGCCTCGGCACTCGCAGCGGCGAACCCGTCATCCAGACCGTCCTGCACGCCGAGCTCCCCTGGCCCGTCATCCCCCACCCGGCCGCCCTGGCTGCCCTGGACGTCGCGCTCCAGCACCTCGACCGCCTCACGAGCGCCACCCGCGCCGCCCTGAGCAAAACCGGGCAGGGCACCATCGCCCACGTGCAGGCCAGCCCCGCCCCCCGCGCCTACTGGGATGACCTGTGGCCCACCCTCAGCGGCGTCCTCGCCGGCGACCTCCCCCACAGCGACCTTCAGGACGCCGCGGCCGACCACGCCGAACGCGCTCTGCATGCCGCCCTGCACGGCCACCACCCTGGCCGGCACCTGGGCCTCCACGTCCTGAAGCAGGATCCCCAGGCACCCGCATGACCCGCGCCGACCTGGACGACCCGGCCTTCCTGCGCCTGCTGCGCACCACCCCCAGCGCCAGCCTGCGCAGCCTCCTCACGCCCTACCCCACCCCCACCGCCCGCCGCGCCCTGCAGCGCGCCCTGCGCGGCAGCACCGGCGGGGAAGCGCAGGCCCGCCGCACCCTCCTGCACGTCCACGCCGCGCACGGCCTCCCCGGCCCCGACCACCTGATCACCACCCTCGCCCGGCGCGCCCACAGCCCCCCCGGGCACGGCCGCAGCCTCCTTGCCCCCCTCCTCGTCCAGCCCCGCCATCACCTCCACGCCCACCTCCTCCAGGCCGCCGCGTGGCTCGCGCAACAACACCTCCCGTTCGATTACCCCGCCCTCTACACCGACCTCAAGTACCACACGACCCTGACCACCCAGCAGTGGTGCACGCTCGCCCACCAGGAGACCTCATGACCACCACCCTCGAACTCCACGTCATCCAGACCCTCCCCCCCAGCCGCGTCAACCAGGGCGAGGACGGCAACCCCAAAACCGCCGTGATGGGCGGCGTGCCCCGCAACCGCATCAGCAGCCAGGCCATGAAAGCCACCCAGCGGAACGCGGCCACCACCAGCCGCACCAAAGTCCCCCACGAACTCGTCACCCGCGCCCTCGGGGACGACACGGTCGACACCCGCGCCATCGCAATGGACCTCATGAGCGAACGCTACGGCGCGTACGACGACCGCGGCCGCCTCAAGGCCATGGTGTACCTGGCGCAAACCGAAGTGGACACCTACGCCAGCCGCCTCCGCCCGGCCCTTGCCACCCTCCAGACGCTGCGCGCCGCCCACACCGCCGCGCCCAAGGACAAACCCGCCCAGGCCGCGTACCGGGACGCACTCACGGCCGTGCTCGACGGGTACACCCCCGGCATGAGCACCGACCTCGCCCTGTATGGCCGCTTCGTCGCCGAAGCCGCCGACGAAGCCATCGTGGCCGCCACCAGCTACGCGCACGCCATCAGCACCCACCGCGACAACACCACCCCCGACTTCTTCAGCGCCGTCGACCACGTCACCGGCGAAACCGCCCACATCGGCCTGCGCGGCCACGCCGCCCCCACCTTCTACCGGCACGCCAGCCTCAGCGTCGACCAGCTGCGCCGCAACCTCGGCACGGACGACGTCACCGGCATCATCCGCCAGTGGGTGCACGGGTTCATCCACGCCGTCCCCCGCAACGGCGGACACGGCGCCGCGGCCAGCACCCTCCCCGAACACGTCCTGTTGATCCGCCGCCGCGGCGGGCACGCCATCACCCTCGCGAACGCCTTCGCGGACCCCGCCTACCCCAGTGACGGCGACACCCTGCTCACCGTCAGCATCCGCAAACTCCACGAACACCTCACCTTCACCGAAACGGCGTACCAGAACGGCACGACCACCAAGGCCGTCCTGAGCACCCACGCGCACCTCACGCCGGACCTGACGCCCAGCCGCACGCTCGACGACGCCATCACGGCCGTCTTGGAGTGAACGTGGCCGCCCTCGCCCTTCCCCTCGCCCTGCAGGGCCCGATGATGGCCTTCGGGACCGGCACGCACGAACGCGAAAAACCGACCAGCACCACCCCCACCAAGAGCGCGGTGCTGGGCCTGGTGGCGGCCGCGCTCGGCCGGGACTACCAGGACGACCAGCGGGACCTGCACGCCCTGCGCGTCCACGTCCGCATCGACGCGCCCGGCGTCGTGCAACGCGATTACCAGGTCATCCGCAACGCCCTCCGGGCCAACGGGACAGTGAACGCCGTCCCCACGCCGGTCCTGCGGGACCATGTGCACGACGCGGCGTTCCTCGTGGTGCTCGAAGGCGACCAGGACCTCGTGAGGGCCATCGAGCGGGCGCTGCGCAACCCGGTGTTCCCGGTGTACCTGGGGCTGCGCGCCTGCCCACCCGCCCGGCCCGTGTACGTCAGCCCCGCCACCCCACGCCCGGCCCTCGCGGTCCTGCAGGACGTCCCGGACCTCACCGGGCACGGCGGACAGCGCATGGTGCTGCTCGAAACGCCCGGCGGGTACCTGACCCGGCGCGACCAGCCGCTCCCCGGCCGGCGCTTCACGACGCGGCGGCTGCGCCTTCACCGCGTCACCACCGCCGTCCACGCCGACCCCCAGGACCAGCCCACATGACCCACCACATCATCCGCGTGGAATTTCACGCCGCGCACGCCATGCACCTCGACGCCCGCTGGATGCACCGCCGCATCCTGCAGGTGGCCAGCCGCCCGGACACGCACACACTGTTCCGCGCCCATGACTTCGCCGGAACGCGGTTCACCATCGTCACGGACGACGACCAATTCGGCGCGGACCGCTGGGCGGGAATCAGCACGTTCCTGGACGTCCGGCCCTACGCGCCGGAGGTCACGGCAGGCCAGCGGCGGCACTTCACGGTGCGTCTGTGTCCGGTCACCCGCACTGCGGGCCGCACCGCGAAGGCCCTGCGGGACGCAGACGGGCTCGCTGCCTTCGCGGACCGCCTGGCGACCGTGAACGGCTTCGAACTCCTGACCTACGAGACGCACTGGGAAAAAGGCCTGCTGATCGACCGGAACGCTCCGGCTCTGCCGACCGTGACCCTGGACGGGGAACTGGAGGTGACGGACCCGGTTGCATTTCTTCAGGCGGTCCGGCAGGGTGTGGGACGAGCGAAACGCTTCGGGTACGGCCTGCTGCTGACGCAGCCCCTGTAACCATCCAAGACAGCCGACGACGGCCGCGCTTCATGAAAACGTGCATGAACGACCTGCTCCACCCGACACCTGCCCAGGGCAGCAAGTGAGAAAGCGATGACCTGATCAAGGGTCCGCCCCACAGGCGTGGGGATCAACCGTCAGCCGTCTGGTCGCTGGCCAGCAGCATACTGTCCGCCCCACAGGCGTGGGGATCTACCGGAGCTCAGTAATGCTGCCCAAACTCAACCCCAGTCCGCCCCACATGCGTGGGGATCAACCGCGTTCCGGAAACGTACGAACAGGACGGGTTGGGTCCGCCCCACAGGCGTGGGGATCAACCGGGGGATATTGGTGCGGGTCCGCTGGACCTGGTATCCGCCCCACATGCGTGGGGATCAATCGTCGCGGGCATCCAGCTCCGCCAGTATCAGATCGTTTGCCCCACAGGCGTGGGGATCAACCGATCGACCCAGCACCATAGGCCAACATAACGGAGTCCGCCTCACAGACGTGGGGATCAACCGTCGGGCGTCAGGATATGTTCCAGGAAAATACCGGTCGGCCCCACAGGCGTGGGGATCAATCGCACGACCCACGCCCAGGTGGCATCAGCGGAAAGTTCGCCCCACAGGCCTGGGGATCAACCGCACATTGTCGACAACGCCGGCATTACCTTCATGTCCGCCCCACGGGCGTGGGAATCAACCATAAAACTGGGCGGTTCGCTCCCGGTATGGAGGGTCCGCCCCACAGGCGTGGGGATCAACCGTGTATGGGGCGTGTGGGTGAAACACATAGTCAGTCCGCCCCACCAGCGTGGGGATCAACCGAGCATGGAATGGCCCCGGGTCAACGCTAAACCGTCCGCCCCATATGTGTGGGGATCAACCGGACTGTGCGTATGACGAGGAGATCCCGCAACTGTCCGCCCCTCAGGCGTGGGGATGGACCGTCGGACCTGGACCGCGCAAGAATTCAACCAAAGTGCGCCCCGCAGTCGTGGGGAAAGGTCACCAGCACCCACATCTTCGAAGGCCCGGTGCCTGCACCATCAGGCCAGGAACGGGGTGTTCCAGAACGGACTTCGCTTACCTTTGCCAACCAACGGGCGCAGGCACGGAATGTCACTGTCCTCTGAGATCCCTGTTGGGCCCTGTGCTGCGGGTCCCTCACGCATGGCGTGAGTTGACACCATGACTGAACCTGTCCTGTCCCCCCTGGCTCCCCTGCATGCCATCGAACTTCTTCTGCACGGCGCCGCGCCCGCGAGTCACATCGGACAGGCGGCCGGTCTGAACCGCGTGCACACGTCCCGCCTGATTGCGATGATGGCCCGGTCGGGCCTGGTGCTGCAGGCCGCAAACCGAGTCGGCACGTGCCGTCTCAATGTCCTGCCTGGGCTGGCGCACCCCGCGGACCGCCCCACCGTGCAGGGCATCCTCGCGCAGGTCCGCCGGGCGCGGACGGTCACCGGGATCGCCGCGGCCACGCAGTGCCCGCCGGACGTGGTGACCGACACCCTGCGCCGCGCGGTCATTCGCCGGCAGGTGTCGTGCGTCTGCGTGGGCCACCTGCCGGTCTTCGACCTGACCTGACGAGGGTCTGCGGTAGCGCCTTCCGGGCCAGGTGACCAACCTGCCCTGACACCACAATCCAGGCAGGAGGAATCCCCATGAAGTCTTTCAAGCACCTGTTGGCCGCCTGTCTCATCCTGACCGCATCCCCCGCCTTCGCCGTCGACCAGATTCTCACCCTGCCGGCCACGCAGGCCGCCGCGCAGACGCAGGTCCTGCGGCTCGGGCCAGGCGCGCTCGGCACCCTGACGTTCCCGGATACGGTCACGGACGTCACCGTGACCCGCAACGGCCTGGTGGAAACCCGCGTGGTAGGCAACCGGGTCCTGATCGCCGGGCTGACCACGCACGGCACCACGCCCATCATCATCACCACCGAGTCCGGCACGTACACCTGGCGGATCGTCATGTCCGGCCCTCAGGCCAGCAGCATCATCAACATCACCGTCACGGAACCCGAACAGGCCGTGACCGCCCCGGCGTCCGCGCCGGCGACCCCTGAGCGCGTCACGCCGGCCGCTCTGACCACCATCACGGCCGCTGACACCCCCCGGGTCACGTACACCGCAGTCCGTGACGGGAACACGCTGGTCCTCACGTACCGCGTGCAGGCCGGGGCCAAGCCCGTCACGTTCGACGAGCGGCAGCTGATCGTCACCGGGCCGAGCGGCCCGGTGATCGTGAAAACGACCGTGGGCACCCTGACCGTCCAACCCGGCGCGACGCGGTACGGGACGGTCACCATGAGCGCCGCGGATGCCGGTGCGGCGCCCGTCATCCAGTGGGCGTACCGGGTCGGGCTGGTCACCGCCACCGCGCAGCAGTCCATTCAGGTGCCCTGAGACCATGCCGAGCGGCGACGTCCACACCGCCATCAACCTGGGTACGCTCGCGATACTCGCGGGGGTCAGCGCGGTGGTGCACGTGCCTGCAGCGGTCATCGGTCCGTTCGCTGCGGGCATGCTCGTCGGCACGCTCCTGATCACCCCGGACCTTGACCTGGCCGGACATGTGCGTGTCAGGGCCCGGAAGAACTGGGGCGTGTGGGGGAACCTGTGGCGTCCGCTGAGTTTGTTCGTGCGGCACCGCGGGGTCACGCACACGTTCCTGCGGGGTCCGGCGCTCTTGCTCGCGTACGCCGCAGGGATGTTGGGGCTCATCGTCAGCGCGGTGCAGGTGATGCTCCGCGCCGCGCCGGTGCCCATGCCGCTCAACTTGCCGGTCCCCGCGGCCGACCACACCGACCTGATCGGCGCCCTGGCCGGTTACCTGCTCGCCCACTGGCTGCATGTCTGGATGGACGGGTACCGCCCCTGGCAGCTGAGCCGCTGGTGACGCTGCCCTGCCCGTCCCCTGCCCGGACCTTGCCCGGAGATCAATCATGAAGAAGAAGACGTTCAGCGACCACCTGCGCGAAACTGGGAAGCTCAAGCTGCTCCAGGTCGCCCGGATTCGCGTGCCATCGAAACTCCAGAACAACCCGGAAGCGGAACAGGCCGCGTTCGTGCTGACGCAGGCCCGCACGTTCCTGTCCGAGGAGGTGATCGCCGAGGCCCTGATGCTCACCGGAATTCCCCGCGCGGAGCGCGCCGTGCGCGTCGTCGACGCGGACCTCGGCATCGTCGAAGCCGAGGCGAACGGGGAGACCGTGCGGGCCAGCAGCAACCCCTTCCAGGAAGCGGGCCTGCACTACCTTCCGCCGGACGAACTGGTGGTGACCACCCCCAGCGCACGACCGACGGAACCGGCGTGGGTGTCCCAGCCGGCACCCCCGGTGCCGCCCACGCCCGTCCAAGCCGAGCCGGTGCCGGAGCAGATTCCGCAGGAAGGCGGATACCGCCCCCCCATGGACCTGACCCTGTTGATTCCCGAGGACGCCCTGCCGCAGGCCCAGGTCGAGGAGGCACCGCACGCCGCCCTGTCCGCGGCTCTCCCACCCGCGGCCCCAGGCGCGGACTCTTGGGTCCCGGCCGGCCCCCCACACCCGCCAGCACTTACCGACGCGCCGCACACCGCGCCCACCTCTGGACGACAACGGGCTCCAGCCGCCAGGACGCCGCACGCCGGGACTGCCGCCGTTCTCACGCCTGAACCGGAACCGGCCGCGCCGATCATCACCGCCGCGCCGGAGGAGACGTCTGATCCGCTGCGCGGGTTCCAGGATCCCCCGGGCGCCGCCCCCCGGCCGACGCGGGACCGGCCCCGGGAGCGCCGGATCACGTTCGGCGAAGCGCTCATTCAACTCGGGTTCGGAGACGTGCAGACCTACGAAATCAACGACCCGCGCCTGGAGCACACCTTGCTGAAACATGGGAGGATTACCGAGGAGCAGGCCCTGCGCGGCATCGCCCTGTCCCGCCACCTGGAGTTCATCGACGCGCTGCAGCATCCGCCCAGCAAGGACGTGCTGCACCTCCTGGACGAGGCCACCTGCAGCCAGAACCGGGTGTTCCCGTACCGGCTGGAAGAAGGCGTCTTCACGGTCCTGACCGACACCCCGCAGCGTGAAGTGCTCCTGCGCACCACCGTCGCGGAACGCAGCGGGCAGCCGCGGGTCGAACTGGCCCTGACCACCTCCACCGTCCTGGACCGGTTGATCCGGGACGCGTACACCGCGCATGCCACCTTCCGGGACCTCGCCCAGGAAGTCGAGCAGCAGGGGAAAGCGGAGGTGGAGCTGGGCGGCGAGGACAACGCCGTCAAACGGTACGTGCGGGACATCATCACCACCGCCGTCGCGCGGCGCGCGTCCGACGTGCACTTCGAACCCACCGAGGCCGGCCTGCAGGTCCGGCACCGCGTGGACAAGCGCCTGCGGCTCGCGACGACGGAAACCGTCAACAAGGACGGCATGGGCAACGTCATCCGGGTGCTGAAGCTCATGGCGCACATGGACGTCGGAAACAACCGCGAGCCACAGGACGGCCGCATCCTGCTCACGCTGGGCACCGGCCGGATCAATCTCCGCGCGAGCAGCATGCCGCTCGCCGAGGGCCGGGAGAAAATCGTGCTGCGCATCCTCAGGGAAGCCAGTGAGATTCCCGAGATCGAGCAGCTCAGCATGCACCCCCGCACCCTCGCGCTGTTCGAGAAGCTGATCGCCCAGCCTGACGGCATGATCCTCGTCACCGGACCGACCGGCAGCGGGAAGTCCTTCACGCTGTACAGCGCGCTCAAACGGATCGCCCGGGAGGACAACAACGTCCAGACCCTGGAAGACCCTATCGAGTACCAGCTGCCAGGCATCAACCAGGCGCAGATCAACGACGACGTCGAGTTCACGTTCCAGCGCGCCCTGCGAACGGCTCTCCGCCAGGACCCGGACGTGATTCTGGTCGGGGAGATCCGCGACCAGGACACCGCGAAAGTCGCCGTGGCCGCCGCGAACACCGGGCACCTCCTGCTGTCGACCCTGCACACCAACGACGCGCCCAGCGCGATTCAGCGGCTGCGAAACAACGGCATCGAGGACTTCAACATCGCGCCGGCGCTCCGGGCCGTCCTGGCCCAGCGGCTCGTGCCGCGCGTGTGCCCCCACTGCTCACAGCCGACCACGCTCCCGGACGCGGTCCAGGCGCAGCTGAAACGCGCGCGCCTCTCCGTCACCGACCAGTCCCGCAAGGCCAACCCGGCCGGCTGCAGCAAGTGCGACCGCGGCCGTGATGGTCTGATTCCCGTGCACGAACTGCTGGTCGTCGACACCGCCATGCGCGAACAGATCAGCGCCGGAGCGACCGTGGACGAACTCCGGTCCCTGGCCCTCTCACGCGGCATGTTGGACCTGCTGACAGACGGGTACGTGAAAGCGGCCGCCGGCCTGATGGACCTCGACGATCTCAAGTTCGTCGTGACTGCCGACAAAGACCTGTCCTACTCCCCTGACTGAACGGAGCGACTGCCCATGACTATGCCCCAGACCGATACTGCATTCACGCCCACCCTCGAAGACGTGACTGCCCTGCTTGAAGACGCCGTTGATCAGGGCGCTTCCGACATCATCTTCAAGCACCTGGCCCCACCCATCATGAAATTGAACGGCGAGTGGCACGCCGTACCCAACACGGATCCCCTGACGATTTCCGACATGCTTGACCTGGCCAAGACCATCCTCAAGTCGGACAAATTCACGGAGTTCGAGGAGAAGAAGGAATCGGACTTCCGCATGGCCACCGGCGACTACTCATTCCGCGTCAACGCCAGCTACCAGCGGGGCGGAGTGAAACTGACGTTCCGGCCTGTTCCGAAAGCACCACCGACCCTTGAAGACCTGCAGTTGCTGGAAGCGGACCGCATCATCCCGACCCTGCGGAAACTGATCGAGTTGCCGCGGGGCCTGATCCTGATCACCGGCGGCACCGGGAGTGGGAAATCGACCACGCTCGCCGCGATGATCAACCACATCAACCACCACTACCGGCGCAATATCGTCACCATCGAGGACCCGATCGAGTTCGTTCACGAGGACAAGAAGTCGATCATCGCGCAGCGTGAGGTCGGGCAGGACACCATGAAGTTCACGCACGCGCTGCGGGGCGTCCTGCGTCAGACACCGGACATCATCCTGGTGGGTGAAATGCGGGACCATGAGACGATTGAAGCGGCGATCACCGCGGCGGAAACCGGGCACCTCGTGATCAGCACGGTGCACACGAACAACGCCCCGAGCAGTATCACGCGCATCGTGGACGCCATGCCGGCCGACCGCATGAATCAGATCCGCACGCAGCTGGCGGCGACGCTCAAGGCGGTGATTACGCAGCAGCTCGTCCCGCGGGCAGACGGTAACGGTCGCCAGGTCGTCCTGGAGGTGATGACCGTCAGTCCGCAGATCCAGAACTTCATCGCGGGCAATGAAACGGCCCTGAACATGTTCTACGACGAAATGAGCGCCCGGGAGGCGGACGGCACCACACTGATGGACCGCCAGCTGGCCGTGGGTGTTCTTCAGAAGGTCATCGCGGCGCCCAGCGCGGAGAGCCGGGTCATGATGCTTGACCGCTACAAGACTTACCTCTCGCTGGTTCAGCCGGCTGTGTCCAGGCAGGGCGATCAACGCAACGTCTGGACGCGCTGAACCCCGGCTCTCATTCCGCTCGCCCCCGCCTGGCCGGGGGCGGTTTTCATGGCTGCCTTTCACGTGGCGACCAACCTGACCTGACACCACCATGCAGACATGGGCAAACGCAACCCCAGGCGCACTCCGCCACCTACACACGTGCTCGTCCTGTCGGAAGCTGGCGCCCAGCTGGTGGACCGGAAGGGCAGCGTTCAGACTCTCACCGCTGAGCCGCAGCGGGCACGGAAACGTCCCGGCAAGTTGCTGATCGTCGACATGATCGGCAAGCTCGAGACCACCCTCGCGTCACTCCCGGAACTCACCCCAGAGGAGATACAGAGTGCGGTGGAATTGACTCCCGCAGAGTTCCTGCCGCCCTCGCACGGGGGGGATGTCCGTGTGGCCGTGCATCCCACCATGGACGACAAGGGCGTCGCGTCGGCCCTGATCGCCTACGCGCCAAGCGCCGTGATCACCGGCCACCAGGCGGCCAGTGACCTCCTGGGGTTCACGCCGCTCGGCGTCGAGCCGGCGGTGGTCACGGCCACGCACGCCGCGGACGACGCGGGCACCGTGGTTCTGCACTCGCAGGCCCATCAGCACGTCGGTCTGCTGATGCAGCGGCGGCAGGTTCTGGGCCGCGCCCGAGAAGCCGCCGGCACGCAGACCGGCGATCGCGTCGACCAGCTGTACAGCATGATGACTGGTCTGGCCAGCGTGATCGACGGGGACATCAATCACGTCATCCTGACCGGTGACGCGGACACCCTGGAGGCGATGCGCCTCAGCGTCGGGCAGAACTTCCCGGCCCTTCGCGTGACCGTGCTCGGCGACGTGGACCTGGCCCGCCTCGCGCTGACCTCACCCCCGCTCACCCCCGTGCAGGGCCACACCCCCACCGCAAAACGGACCGGGGCCAGTGGCGTTGCCCTGTGGGGTCCCCTGGCGGCCGGACTCGCGGCTGGACTTCTGCCCGCAGCCCTCGTTACCCTCCAGACCGCGAACGTGCAGCGCACGCAGCGCGCCGAGCAAAGTGCCCTGAGCGCGAATGCCGCGCCCCTGCAGGAGCACGCGGATCTGACTGCACGCGCCGCAGCCGCCGGCCGGGTGGTGCAGGAAGCCGACACCATTCTCAGGGGGCGCGTGAACTGGGAGCGGACGCTGACGCGGGTCACCGACCAGCTTCCCGAGGACGCCGGGAAGTACAGCGTGCGCTTCGCCAGCCTCCTCGCCAAGGCCAGCGTCGCCCCGGCGCCGGCCGCTGCCGAAACGCCGGACACGCAAACGGAAGCGCCCCCTCCCGTGCCCGCCGGGCCGCCTGAGGTGGCCATGACCGTGACGGCCGTCGCGGCCTCCCGCGCGGCCGCGACCCTCGCCATCAGCAACCTCGAACGGACGCACCAGCTCAACCTGCAGGAACTCAGCCGGGTTCCGGGTGGCTGGCGCATCCGCGGCACGCTCCTGGACCGCCAGGACACCCCGGAGATCCCATGAACCCACTCATCACCTGGGCCCTCGCGGTCGCCGTGGCGGCCGCTGGCAACGTGACCCTCCTGCGTCCCGCCCTGGACGCCCACCGGCAGGCCCGTGACGACGCGGCCGCCGTGCACGCCGAGTACCTGACGGCCGAGCAGAAGATTCAGGCCCTGCCGCAACTGCGTGAACAGGTCGCGCAGGCCGAAGCGCAGGCGGCCGACGCGGCCCGGCAGTTCCCCGCTGAGGAGAACCTGGGCATCCTGCTCGCCCGGGTGCAGCAGGCCGCGCAGGACACCGGCCTGACCGTCTCCACCATCACCCGCGCCACCCAGCCCAGCACGGTGCCCGGCATGACCGAAGTCCGCCTCGGGCTCTCCCTCACGGGCCGCTACCCCCAGCTGCTGGAGTTCCTGAACTGGACCCGGGACGAGCGGCGCGTCCTGTCCGTAACGGAGCTCGACAGCGCCAACGGCAGTGAGCACCGCCTCAACATCACCGGATACACCCGCACGGCCGCCCCCGCCCCCGCGGCCACCCCGGGCCAACCGGACGGTCCCACAGGAGCCCCGCAGTGAACGCACACCCACCGACCGATCCCCACGCAGAACTTCCCATCGAAACGTTCGACGAGGACCTGGCACCGGGCACGCCCGACGCGCCCCCCGCTCCCAGGACCTCCGGCCGGCGGATGCCGGCAAAGGCCCTGCCGTTCATTCTCGGCGGCCTGCTGATCGCCGGTCTCGCCGCGGCGTACGTCACCGGCCTGGGCGGGCCCGAGGAGTCCGCGCCGCCCATCGCCCCGCCCCTTCCCGAGATCAGCGTCTCCCCTGACCCGGTCCCGGCGGTGCAGGACCCGGCCGCCCTGACCCCTGGTGTCCCGGACCCGGCCATCCCGGCCACCGTTCCCCAGGAGCCCCCCAAGGTCAAGGAACCGGTCAAGGCGCCCGCAGCGGCAGTCAAGAAGCCGCCGGTTCGTGCAGCAGCCCGGCCGGGCACCCGTGACCCATTCCTGCCCGGCACTGGCTCCACAGCGCCTGGCGCGGCCTCGTCCAATTCGTTCACGCCCGCCCCGGCCCCCACGGTGGCCGCCAGCAGCGCCACGTTTACGCCCGCGCCCGTGGTCAGCCCGGCCCCCACCTCAGCGCCGGTGTTCGTCCCTGCACCCGTGGTGTCCGGCACCCCCCTGCCCGTCCCCGCGGCGCCCCGCCCCTCCCCGAGCGCGCAGGTGACGGTCACGCCGCAGCCCCCGTCGCCCCTCGTGACCGTCACCCCCCTCCCCGCGCCCGTGCCGGTCGTGCCCGCACCGGCCGCTCCGCCGGTGGTCACGAGCGTCACGATCACGCCGGCCACCCCGGGAACGCCTGTCAAGTCCCCCACCAGTGGGCAGGTCACGCCGCCCGCCGCCCCGCCCAGAAACCCTGCAGAGGCGTGGGTGGCGGACATGGGGGCCACGTTCGGCGGGATGGCCAGAAGCGAGGACGCGGCCGTCGCCGTCATCAACACCCGTCACGGACCGGCCTACGTCGCGGTCGGCGACACCATTCCCGGCACGGACATCGAGGTGCTGGGCCGGACGCCCGACGGACAGCGCCTCAAAGCGCGCCTGGGCACGTCGGTCGCGCTGATCGGCCCCGACCCGGACGCGGGTGACCAACCTGCCCTGACGGCACCCTGAACCATGGAGATACGGAGATGACCATGCACCGAACCCTGATCCTGACTGCCCTGATGACCCTCGGGGTCAGCGGCGTGCCCGC
>JAANMV010002898.1_pt1 | contig 15728 bp, 14 predicted proteins | sample 7279661 | NCBI WGS metagenome assembly JAANMV01 (sample SAMN14094540, study PRJNA606508) | bioreactor metagenome | isolation source: A lab-scale SPAN reactor treating ammonium-rich wastewater day 121 | place: Ireland: Galway | collected 2017-05-16 | reverse complement strand
AGTGTCGGGTGCTTCGGCATGCTGGGGCAGAGGATACCCTGAAAGGCCAGGGGCGCTGAATCCACCGAAGGATGAAGGTGGGCGGGGCTTCAGTCCGCGTCGGGGGGGGTGACCGCCCCGGCCCGTACGGCCTGAAAGGCCAGCAGGGTCGCCGCGACGTCCAGCGCGGCACCGGCGCCGTACGCCAGGGCGTCCGTGAGGCCGGGGGCCGTGCTGAAGCCGGGCAGCGGCACGAGGTTCGCCACGCCCATCCCCAGGCTCAGGGCGGCGGCGACGTTCAGCCAGTCGGTCAGCCGGGTGCGCGCGGACTGGCTGGCGGGGTCCAGGGTCAGGCGCAGCAGGCTGCCGTACACGGCGTTCCCCGCCAGGATGGACGCCGCCCACAGCGTGAGCAGCGCCGTGAGGCCCAGCGCGCTCGCCTCGGGCGCGCCGCCGCCCAGCACGGCCAGCAGCACCGCCAGCCAGGACGCGCCGCGCAGCGCGGTCAGCCACGGGTACAGCAGCGCCAGGGACCGCCAGGTGCCGTCGGTGTCCGGGACCGCCTGCCCGCGCAGGAGCCGGCCCAGCAGGGCGGTCCACCACCACAGCACCACGCCGGCCAGCGCCGTTTCCACGACGCCCAGCCACACGAACACCCCGCGGCCGGTCGCGGCGGCGTACGCGCTGAGCAGGAACAGCGAGGCGACCTGCGCGGCCAGGGCCGCCAGGGCCGGGGTGCGCCAGGGGTTGCCGGGCGGGGAGGTCACAGGCCCAGTTTGGCCTGCAGGCGTTCGCGCACGACCTCGGGTTTCGCCTGCCCGCCCATGGCCTTCATGACCGGGCCGAACAGGGCGTTCATGGCCTTGGCGTTCCCGGCGCGGACCTTCTCCACGGTGGCCGGGTCGGCCTGCATGGCCGCGTCGATGGCCTCGTCGATGGCGGCCGTATCCGTGACCACGCTCAGGCCGCGGTCCTGCACGAGCTGCGCCGGGTCGTGGCCCTGCATGACGTCCGGAAGGAGGTCCTTGGCGATCTTCCCGCTGATGGTGCCCGCATCGATCAGGCGGACCAGGGCGGCCAGATGCGCGGGCCGCAGCGGCGAGGCGTCCAGGGCGGTGCCCTGCGCGGCAAGGTACCCGGACACGTCCGTGAGCAGCCAGTTGGCGAGCTTCTGGGCATCGACCGGCTGGGCGTCCGCACCTTCCCGCAGCGCCGCGTCGTAGAAGCGCGACAGGGGCACGCTGTGGCTCAGGGTCTGCGCGTCCGTGGCCCGCACGCCCGCCGCGAGGTACCGCTCGCGCTTGTGCTCGGGCAGTTCTGGCATGCGCGCCCGCACCGCCGCGATCCACTCCGGGGTGATGTCCAGGGGCGGCAGGTCCGGTTCCGGGAAGTAGCGGTAATCGGCCTCGCCTTCCTTGGTGCGCATCAGGAAGGTCCGCTGCCCGCCCTCGTCCCAGCCCAGGGTGTCCTGCGTGATGCGGCCCCCGGCGTCCAGCACCTTCGCCTGCCGGGCCGCCTCGAACGAAATGGCGCGCTCCACGCTGCGGAAGGAGTTGAGGTTCTTCACCTCGACCTTGGTGCCCCAGGGTTGGCCGTCCTTGTGGATGCTGATGTTCACGTCGCAGCGCATCTTGCCTTCCTCGGGCGCGGCGTCCGACACGCCCAGCGCCTGCGCGATGGCCTGCACGCTCTCCAGGAACGCCCGGGCCTGCTCCGGGGACTGGATGTCGGCCTCCGTGACCATTTCCAGCAGGCTGCTGCCGGCGCGGTTCAGGTCCAGCAGGCTGTACGGGGCGTACGTGGGGTGCGTGAGTTTCCCGGCGTCGTCCTCCAGGTGCGCGCGCTTGATGCGGATGCGGCCGCCCGTTCCGTCCGGCAGGGGCACATCCAGGTGCCCGTCCCGGGCGATGGGCCGGTCGTACTGCGACAGCTGGAAGTTCTTCGGGGCGTCCGGGTAGAAGTAGTTCTTGCGGTGAAACTGCGTGAAGCCGCTCACGTCGCAGTGCAGCGCCAGGCCGAACATCATGGCGAGCTCCACCGCCGCGCGGTTCAGGGTGGGCAGCGCCCCCGGCAGGCCCAGCGTGAACGGGTCCGTGAAGGTGTTGGGGCCCTCGCCGTGGTACTCCTGCGGGCAGGGGCTGAAGATCTTCGACCGGGTCTTGAGTTGCAGGTGAACTTCCAGGCCGATGACCGCGCGGTAGGACATGCCCGGCAGGATAGCGCCCGGCCCCCACCCCGCCCCGGCCTCTCCCCTATGCGCCTGACCCGGACGGTTGACCTGCCAGACTGGACACCGGCCCTCCAGGCGCGTCCGGGCGGCGCAAAACGTCCCGGTGGATTTGGCTACATTAACGGCATGACACAACCCGCCCTGGAGTTGCAGGAACTCATCGCCAAGATGGAGCAAAAACGCGCCTACGTGGAGGCGGGCGGCGGCCCGGAGCGCGTGAGGAAACAGCACGAGGGCGGCAAGCTCACCGCCCGCGAACGCATCGACAAACTCCTGGATCCCGGCAGCTTCCTGGAGATGAGCACCTTCGTGCAGCACGCCCGCAACCGCCTGATGGACGGCGTGGAATCCCCCGGCGAGGGCGTGGTCACGGGCTCCGGCACCGTCAACGGCCGGCAGGTGTTCGTGTTCTCGCAGGACTTCACGGTGCTGGGGGGCAGTCTGGGCAAACGCAACGCCATGAAGGTCACGAAGATCATGGACCTGGCCGCCAAGACCGGCTGCCCCGTGATCGGCCTGAATGACAGCGCCGGCGCGCGCATCCAGGAGGGCGTGGACAGCCTCTCCGGGTACGGGGAGATCTTCTACCGCAACAGCATCTACTCCGGCGCGGTGCCGCAGATCAGCGCGATCCTGGGCCCCTGCGCGGGCGGCGCGGTGTACAGCCCGGCCATGACCGACTTCATCCTGATGAGCAAGGACACCAGTTACATGTTCATCACCGGGCCGGACGTCATCAAGACCGTCACCCGCGAGGAAGTCAGCTTCGACCAGCTGGGCGGCGCGGACGTTCACACCCGCAGGAGCGGCGTGGCGCACCTCGCCCTGGACGGCGACGAGGCCGTCATCCAGGGCGTGAAGGACCTGCTCGGGTACCTCCCGCAGAACGCGCGGGAAAAAGCGCCCCGCGTGGAGTGCACCGACCCTGTGGACCGCCGCAACGACAAGCTGCTCAGCGTGATCACGCCCGACCAGCGCCGCGCGTACGACATGCACGAGGTCATCCGCGACCTCGTGGACGACGGCGAGTTCATGGAAATCCAGCCGGACTGGGCGAAGAACATCGTGGTGGGCTTCGCGCGGCTCAACGGCCAGAGCATCGGGATCGTCGCGAACAACCCCAAGAACATGGGCGGGTCCCTGAACATCGACTCGTCCGACAAGGCCGCGCGGTTCATCCGCACCTGCGACTGCTACAACGTGCCGATCCTGACCCTGGTGGACGTCAGCGGCTTCCTGCCGGGCGTGCAGCAGGAGTACGGCGGCATCATCCGGCACGGCGCCAAGATGCTCTTCGCGTACGCCGAGGCGACCGTCCCCAAGGTCACCCTGATCTGCCGCAAGAGTTACGGCGGCGCGTACCTCGCCATGAACAGCCGCGACATGGGGGCCGACGCCGTGTACGCCTGGCCCACCGCCACGGTCGCCGTGATGGGCGCCGAGGGCGCCGCGAACATCGTGTACCGCAAGGAGATCAAGGAAGCCGAGAACCCGGCCGCCAAACGCGCCGAACTGGTCGCCGAGTACAAGGAGACCTTCGACAACCCGTACATCGCCGCCGCGAAGGGGTACATCGACGACGTGATCGCCATCGAGGACACCCGCCGCATCCTGATTCAGACCTTCGAGATGCTGGCCGACAAGGAAGAGGTCCGCCCGTACAAGAAGCACGACAACATCCCGCTGTAAGCGCACCTGAGCCCGGCCCGGTGACTGCGTGTCACCGGGCCGGGCTTGATGTTTCGGGCTGCGGACGGGGGCTCAGTGGCGGGTGCCGAAGTTCTGCACCCAGTAATGCCCGTACCTGCTGCCCGCCGCGTAGGCGTACCCCACGCCCAGGTCTTTCAGGCCCGGGGCCATGATGTTCGCGCAGTGCCCGGGGCTGCGCAGCCAGCCGGCCACGACCTCCTCCGGGCTGATCTGTCCGGCAGAGATGTTTTCCGCGACCTGCCGCCAGACGTACCCGGTGGCGGTCACGCGGTCGGCAGCGGTGCGGCCCTCGGGGCTGGTGTGGCTGAAGTAGTTCCGGGCGGCCATGTCGGCGGCGTGGGCCTGCGCGGCCTGCTCCAGCTGGGCACTGTACGTCAGGGGGGTGGTGGCGGCGTAGGCGTCCGTGCCGCAGGTGCGGGCCTGGGCGCGGGCGGCGTTGGTGAGGGCCAGCACCCGCGCCGCGAACGTCCCCCCGGGCGTGGGCGCCGGTGGGGTGGGCGCTGGGCCGGGTGCCGGGGCAGGCGCACCCGGCCCGCAGGCGGCGAGGAGCAGGGGCAGCAGAAGCAGGGAGGCGCGGGCGACTCGGTTCATCCTGGCTTTATTTAACGGGGTGTTCCTGTGAGCTGCCCACCGATCGGCACCTGCGGGCTCATGAAGCGGGCGGGGCCGCGGGCACTCACGGGCGCTTCATGGGGTGAGTTTCTGGTCTGGCGCACGGTTCCGGGCCGGGCGGCGTCCGTACACTGCCGGCATGACCCGACCTGACACGGCCCCGTTCACGCCCGGCTCCTTCCAGAAACCCTCCGACACCGAACTCCGGGAGAAGCTGACGCCCATGCAGTACCAGGTCACGCAGCACGAGGGCACCGAGCGGGCCTTCACGGGCGAGTTCTGGGACCACACTGAGGAGGGCATCTACGTGGACGTGGTGAGCGGCGAACCGCTGTTCTCCAGCCTGGACAAGTACGACGCCGGGTGCGGCTGGCCCAGCTTCACGCGGCCCATCCCGGACGTGACCTTGCAGGAGAACACGGATTACAAGATCGGGTACGCCCGCACCGAGGTGAGGTCGCAGGTAGCGGACTCGCACCTGGGGCACGTCTTCCCGGACGGCCCCCGCGATCAGGGCGGGCTGCGGTACTGCATCAACTCGGCGGCGCTGCGCTTCGTGCCGGTCAGTGAACTGGAAGCGCAGGGGTACGGCGCGTACCGTCGCCTCTTCCAGTAAGCCCGCACGAGCAGGAAAACGCGCCGCCTGTCACTGGACAGGCGGCGCGAAAAAAACGTTCCTTTAGAAGGGTTCGAAGGTGACGGAGTCCACCAGCATGTACACCGTGCCGGGTTTGGCCTCGCCGCCCCAGGCGTTGGTCAGGGTGGGCCACACGTTCAGCATCAGGTGCGCGGCGGCCTGCGGGACGTTCTGGGTGGTTTCCCAGACCTTCACGCCGTCGATGAAGTAGGTGATGCGGCCGGAGCGCCACTCGTAGGTGTAGTCGTGGAAGCCCTGCGCGAGGTTGCTGCCGGTGGGGAGCACGGCGTAGGACTTGGTGTCCAGGCCCTTCCACACGGCGGCGTTCAGGGTGCTGCTGCGGTGCCCCTCGATTTCCACGTCGATTTCGGTGGTGCTGTCCTGGTAGTAGCTGAACGCGCCGCTGATGTTGCCGGGCTGGGCAGTGCCGGTCACGGCGGGGTCGCTGCTGGTGCTGGCGGCGCGCATGCGGTAGGTGTAGCGACCGAAGCCCATGCGCTGCTGGCTTTGCAGTTCGCCAGCCTGGGCGCACAGCCCGGCGGCGCAGGCCTCGATCTTCAGGGTCAGGACGAGCTGGCCCTTGCCGTTCACGGCGGCGTTCTGGGGGGTGAAGGTGCCGCTCAGGCCGCTCTGCTGCCAGAAGCCGCCCCAGCTGGACACGACCCAGCGGCTGGTGTCCAGCCGGTCGAAGGTCTCCACCCATTTGGTGCCCGTGGTCGTGGTGGGCTTGGGGCGGGCCTGGGTGGTGACGGCGTCGGTGGTGGGGGTGCTGGCGCTGGGGGCGCGGGTGGTGTCGCAGGCGCTGAGCATCAGGGCCAGGGCGGTTCCGAGCAGGGCGGCGGTGCGTTTGGTCAGCTTGTTCAGCATGGGCGGTCTCCGTTCGGTGGCCCGGCTGACCCTGGGGGTCCCGTGGCTTTGCGTCACCGCCTTGCGACGGCTTTGCCTTTATCGCGGAGCAACCCTGGTCCTGCGGCGGTTGCCTCGCTGCGCTTAGTGTGCCTTCACCCCGCTTTCAGGGTAATGACAGATTAAGTGCTCATGAAGCCTCAATATTGTGGGGCCTCCCTCAATAGTCCCTTCATGAAGCCGACGATCTGGACTGCGGTCCAGGTCGTCGTATTGATGGTGATGTGTCCCCCGCCGGCCTGGTTCTCCCCTACTTGAGCGCCGTGCCGGGCGCGCAGCGGCGGAAGGCCTGCAAGGAGGCGAGGCTGGTGGTCAGGCGCCAGTCCACCCGGCCGTCATTGATATGGAACCAGAAAGCCTTCTTCACCCGGGCGTACTTGGGCAGCTGCCGGCAGGCATCCAGAATCCACTTGGCCTTGTCCCCGCCCTTCTCCACGCTGGACAGTTCGCCCAGTTGCATGGGCTTGGAGGTGATCTGCTTGATCGCCACGTACGACTCGTCGAAGGTCTGCGCGAAGGTCTTCCAGCGGTTCCAGGGGTTGGTGGTGCCCCAGTTGTACCCGTCCAGGCCGATCTCGTTCACGTAGCCGTCGCCGGGGTACAGCTCGCGGTAGCTGCTGAGCGCGGTCGGGTACAGGATGTTCGGCGTCCACACCCAGCGCACCGGGGCCTTCTCGCGCCAGAAGATGTGGACGAGGCGCTTCCAGGCCTGCTTGAAGTGCGCGGGCGTGTTCTTGCGGGTCAGCTGGTACACGCCCCAGTCGCCGTTCATCTCCGGCGCGAAGCTGATCGACACGGTCTTGCCGCCGCGTTTGATGTCCCGCGCGAACTGCGTGATGAACCGGTCGTGCTTCCCGGCGGCAATGTCGCGGTACGGTACGCCCACCAGTTTGCCCTTGCTCACGTACCGCGGCTGCCAGGAGAGGTCCAGCGTGCGGCCCTTCTGGGAGAGCAGGCGGGCGTACTCCTGGTTGAACGGCTGGTTCCAGTCCTGAAACCAGCGGACGTGCTGGAAGGTGCAGCCGGCCTTTTTCTCCAGGGCCACCAGCACCTGCGGGTTGGGCACGGTCAGACCGAAGATGCCGCAGGAAGCGGCCTGCGCCGGGCCGGAGCCGAGCGCAGTGCCGAGGGTGAAGGTCAGGGTGAGCAGGAGGGGCCGGCGGATCAAGCGGCGTACTCCGGGGTGGGCGCCAGGGCGGCCGGGGCCAGCTCGGGCAGCGGGGCGGCAGTGGCGGCCGCGGTGATCACAGCGGGCACGGTCGGGGCGTCAGGCGCGGCCGGGTTCAGGTGCAGTCCCACGCGCGGCAGTTTATTCCAGGTGACGTCCCGGCGGCGCAGGAGGGACACGCAGGTCATGGCGATCACTGCGAACACGAAGGGCCGCAGCAGCAGCCGCTGCGTGGGCGTGTACGCCAGGCCGTGCCAGGACCGCCGGCCCAGGCCGAGGGCCAGCGCCACCGCGGCGAAGTCGGTCGCGAAGTTCAGCAGCACCGGCACCAGCACGTCGGCCACCGAGTGGCTGAGCAGCACGCTCAGGGCGATCAGGTCGAAGAGGGGGCCGGCGCCGCCCAGTGTCAGGCCGTACACCAGGGTGTAGGGCAGGATCAGCAGGCCCAGTCGGCCGGCGCGGGGGTTCAGGACGGCGTGGCGGTACTTCCCCATGCACTGGAAGGTGCCGTACATCCAGCGCATGCGCTGCTTCCAGAGGTTGCGCACGCTGGTGGGCGGCTCGGTGTAGCTGATGGCGTCCGGTTCAAAGCGGACCTGGAAGCCGGCCGCGGCGATGCTGAAGGTCAGGTCCATGTCCTCGGTCAGGGTGTCGCTGCTGTAGCCGCCCAGGTTCTGCATCAGTTCGGTGCGGTACGCGCCGGCCGCGCCTGGGACCACGCTCACGGCGCCGAGCACATCCTGGGCGCGTTTGTCCAGGTGCTGGCCGACGCTGTACTCGATGCCCTGCAGCTGCGTGAGCAGCGTGGCGGGCCCGGCGACCTTCACGTCGCCGGCGACGGCGCCGACGCGCGGGTCGTTGAAGTGCGCGGCGAGGCGGGCCAGGGTGCCGGGCGCGAGGGCCGAGTCGGCGTCCACGCTGACGCTGACGGGGTGCTGGGCGTAGCGGATGGCGTGGTTGAGGGCGGCGGCCTTGCCGGCGTTCGGCTGCTGCAGCACCAGCACGCGGGGGTCCTGGTGGGCGAACTGCCGGGCGATCTCGGCGGTGCGGTCGTGCGACCCGTCGTCCACCACGATGACCTGCAACTGGGGAACGTCCTGGCTGAGCACGGAGCTGAGCGTGTCGGCGATGCCGACCTCCTCGTTGTACGCGGCGATCAGGACGGTCACGCCGGGGAGGGGTCCAGCGGCGCTGCGGGCCTGCCGCTGGCGCTGCACGCGCAGGTGGTACAGGGCGAGGACGATGGTCAGGACGGCCTTCGTGACGAGCAGGGCCACGATCACGTACAGGGTGATCTGGGCGACGCTCATGCGCTCCTCCGGCCTGAGGCGGCCAGGAGAAGAGAATGAAAAAGATGAGCAGTTTCTGAAATCCCGATTTTGTCCTGCCCGGCCCTGGAAGCCGGGATCATGTCGTGAATCGCGTCGTGGCGCATGCCATCTCCTTGATGGGGCGGTCTCACCACTGGCTCCCTTCAGCGCTTAGGTGACCGATTACGCGCCGAGATTCACAGCCCCCCTTGAGGTCTTCAACGGGAGCGAAACTGGTCGTCTGGAAGAGCGTCGCCGTTGTGTCAAGAGTCTAGGAAGGGGCCAGCGTGAGGCCATGAGTCACGGCCTCACGCAGACTTGTGAGGTATTTTACAGAGCCTCTATTTCTGACGATGCAGACATTGTCCGCGCCCCCCATATGGGGGAGGACATCCGTCCCTGACAAGGACGTCATCAGGCCCAAAAGCGACTGTAAAACCCGTTCAGGGCGACATTCCTCGCATTCGCATCGAAATTTGACCCTCACTCACCGCAGACCCATAGATGAGAACAGCCGTGGACCAATTCAGACTGGCCTCAACACCCACACGTCCGGCGCGGCAGACTGCCCCGGCCCGGTGCAGGCGGAGCCCGTCGTCCCTGCGCGGCTTTACGCGTCCTGGAGCCCGCCGCGGTGCTCGGCGTGCCACTGCGGCTGCGACCCGTCCACGTCTGTCACCCCGTACAGCCGTGCCACGTCCCCCACGTCCAGCACGCGGCCGGTGTGGCGCGCCACGTCCGGGTCAGCGGCCAGTGCCACCAGGGCCCGCGCGGCGTAATGGGGCGTTTCCGTCTGACCGGCCAGTTCCTCCGGCGTGTGGTGCTCCAGCATCAGTTCCGTGCGCATCCAGCCCGGCGACACCGCCACACACGCGACCCCCGCGCCGCGCAGCTTCTCACCCAGCACGTACGTCAGGCGGTTCTTCGCGGCCTTGCTCACCTCGTACGGCAGCCAGCCGGGCGGCTCGTCCGTGTGGTACGTGGTGGTCAGGATCACACCCTGCCCGGCGGGGCCCATCAGGTGCCGCAGCGCCAGCAGACTGGTGACGTAATCGCTGTACGCCCCGGCCAGCAGCATGCTCCTCAGTTGCGCCAGCGGTTCGTCCCACACCTCGGCTCCGCCGCCGGGCACGCCCGGGTCGTCGTGGCCGCCCCAGGCGTTGTTCACCAGGATGTCCAGCCGCCCGTGCCGCGCCCGGATGCCGGTCATCAGCGCCTCCACCTGCGCCGGGTCGGTGTGGTCGCAGCGCACCGCCTCACCCGCCCCGCCGGCCGCGTGAATGGCGTCCAGGGTGGCGTCCACGGTCAGGTCGGGCCGGTCCGGGCGGGAGGGCTGCGCGCGGGTGCTGCGGGCCGTGCCGATCACGAAGGCCCCTGCGGCGGCCAGTTCCAGCGCCGCGGCGCGCCCCAGCCCCCGGGAAGCCCCGGTCACCAGGGCAATCCTGCCGGTCAGGGCCGGCACCTCAGATGCTCCCGTCGTACCGGTCGCGGTACACCACGTACGCGAGCCCCAGGGTGCTGAGGGTGCTGACCAGACTGCTCAGGCCGTAACTGATCAGCGGCAGGGTGATCCCGGTGAGAGGCAGCACGCTCAGGGCCGCGCCGATGTTCTCCAGCACCTGAAACCCGATCTGCGCCAGCACGCCCGCGAACAGAATCTGGTCCTGCAGGCGCGGCGATTCGGCCGCCATGCCCGCCAGCCCCCACAGCAGGAAGCCGTACAGCGCGAGCACGGCTGCGCCGCCCACCAGGCCCTGTTCCTCCGCCCAGGTGCTGAACGCGAAGTCCGTCTGCGCTTCGGGCAGGAAGCCGTTGTGGGACTGCGTGCCCTGCTGGTACCCCTTGCCCTGCACGCCACCCGACCCGACCGCGATGGTGCTCTGGATGACCTGGTACCCGGCGCCGCGCGGGTCCTGGTAGGGGTCCAGGAAGATCGTCAGGCGCTTCTGCTGGTACGGCTCCAGGTGCGGGTACATCACCGTGGGCACCGCCACCGCCACGGCCAGCACGGCCAGCGCGGCGTGCCACCAGGGAATCCGGGCGGCGAGCAGCATCAGCCCGAACATCACGCTCAGGACCATCGCGCCGCCGAAATCCTGCAGGACGACCAGCCCCACCGCCGGCAGGAACACCGCCAGCGCCCGGGCGTACGTGGGCAGGCCCCGGTACCCGGCGCGCAGGGTGAGGGCCAGCATCAGGATCAGGGTGAACTTCAGGATCTCCAGCGGCTGGAACTGCAGCGGCCCCAGGCTGATCCAGTTGCGTTGCCCGTTCACCTCCTTGCCGATCACGAAGGTGCTCGCCTGCATCAGCAGCGCCAGCCCGTACAGGTACGGCGCGAACTTGTAGATGCGGTCCCGGCCCGCCCACCACATCACGCCGATGGGCACCGCCGCCAGGAACACGCCCGCGATCTGCTTCACGAAGATGCCGCTCGGCGCACGCGGCGAGAGTGCCGCCGTGCTTACCGTCATCAGGCCGATCACCAGCAGCGCCAGCACCACCGTCGGAAACCGCACGTCGTACTTCAAGGCCGCTCACCACACACGCCACCGGGGCCACTCAAGCAGGTCACCCGCACAGCGTAAGCCGCGCGGGTGAATTCAGAGTGGGGAAAGGTCACAGCCGGCCGGGCCGCGCGGGGTCAGGGCGGGCCGAGCAGCAGGGCCGCTTCCTGTTCGCCCAGCGGGCAGTGCTGGCGCGCCCAGCGGGCGGCTGCGGCCGCGTCGTACGGCACGCGGCGGAACGTGACGTTCCAGGCCCCGGCGCGCCGTTCGAGCAGCACCCAGCGGGCGTGCGGGTCGGTGCTGCGCGGCTGGCGGGACACCGACCCGGCGTTCACGAAGGTCAGGCTGCCGTGCGTGGCGACCTGTTCGGTGTGGGTGTGGCCCACCACGATCACGCGCGCGCCGGGCCATCCCTGCACGCGTTGCGCGATCTGGTGGGGTGGGAGGGGCGCGCCGCCTCCGTCCGCGCTGAACAGCGCAGTCCAGGCGCTGTGCGGGGTGCCGTGCGCGAGCAGGACCTCCCCGCCGGCGACCTCGGCGGTGGTGGGCAGGGCGCCCAGCCGGGCGGGCAGCTCGGCCGGCAGCAGGGGCCGCAGCCAGTCCTGCCAGACCTGCCCGCGGTCCGCGTGCCAGCCGGCCAGCGTCTCGTCGGTGTTGCCGCGCACGGTGGGCGGGGCGAATTCCTGCTGCAGCGCCCAGGCGCGGGCGGGGTCCGCGCCGCCCCACACGGTGTCGCCCAGGTTGAACAGGGCGTCCGGCGCCGCGGAGCGGACGTCGGCCAGCACCGCCTCCAGCGCGAAGGCGTTGCCGTGCACGTCTCCCAGGACCGCGAGCCTCACGGTCTCAGCGTTTGGGCTGCTGCTCGTCCAGGGGGATGTTCGCCATGAGGACCACCATGTCCCCGCGCTGCTCGATCTCCACGCTGCTGTTCCCGGTGGGGAAGTAGCGTTTGACGACCTCCAGCAGGTCGTTGCGCAGGGCGTCCACCTTGCCGGGCGGAATCTGCGCGCGGTCGTACGCCAGGACCAGTTCCAGGCGGTCTTTCAGCGTTTCCTTGCTGCGGCCCTTTTTCAGCCAGGAGAACATGTCAGGCCCCTCCGAACAGGCGGCGCAGCGCTTCCATGAAGCCGCTCTTCTCCTCGAACTTCGGGTACGGCACGTCCTCGCCCTTCATGCGCCGGGCGGTCGCCATGAACGCCTCGCCGGCCTTGGTGCGCCCCAGCACCGCCGGCTCGCCCACGTTCGTGCTCACGATGATGCCCTCGTCCTCGGGCACGATACCGATGGGTTTCACGCCCAGGATGTCCAGGATGTCGGCCTCGGACAGCATGTTGCCGCTGGCGACCATCTTGGGCCGCAGGCGGTTGATGACCAGCCGGATGTCGTTGACCTGCGCGGCCTCCAGCAGACCAATGATGCGGTCGGCGTCACGGACGCTGGACACCTCCGGGTTCACGACCACCAGGGCGCCCTCGGCGGGGGCGGCGGCGGTGCGGAAGCCGGACTCGATGCCGGCCGGGGAGTCGATCAGGATGCGGGTGAAGCCGTCTTCCTCGATGAGCCGGCGGATCACGCCCTTGAACACCTCGGGGTCCAGGGCGTCCTTGTCGCGGGTCTGGGAGGCGGGCAGCAGGAACAGGTTCTCCACGCGCTTGTCGCGGATCAGGGCCTGGTTCATGCGGCACTTGCCTTCCAGCACGTCGATCAGGTCGAACACCACGCGGGATTCCAGGCCCATGACCACGTCCAGGTTGCGCAGGCCGACGTCCACGTCGATGACGGCGACCTTCTCGCCCAGCTTGGCGAGCGCCGCCCCGATGTTCGCGGTGGTCGTGGTCTTGCCCACGCCCCCCTTGCCTGAAGTGACGACGATGACCTTCGATTCCATGTGCCGGGCAGTCTACCGCCTGAACGTGAGGACGTCGGCCCCGCCTGCCCCCACCGGGGGCAAGCAGCAGCGCAAAAAAACGCCCCGCGCCGGCAAGGCGGGCGGGGCGGGAGCGTGGTCGGGCGACGGGTCAGCGGCGGCGGCGGGCCGGGCGGGGTCCCACGCGCCCGGCGCCGGTCCCGGAGGCCGGGCCACTGCGGTCCCGGCTGCCCGAGGACGAGAAGTCCGGGGCGTCGAAGGTCATGCGCTCCAGCGTGGCGCCCCGCTCCGGGCGGGCCCCGCGGGACTGGCCGTCCCGGGCCTGGCTGTCACGGGCGGGACGCTGGCCGCCCCCCTGGCCCCCGCGGCCCTGGTGGCCGCCCTGGCCCCGCTCCTGCTGGCTGCGGCCGCCCTGCTGCCCCCGGCTGCTGCCCTGCGCCGGGCGCGGGCCGCCCCCCTGGGCGCCCCGGCCACCCCCGCCCTGGCCGCGGTTGCCGCCCTGCTTTTCCTGGATCTCGCGGTCGATGTCCTTTTCCTCGCGGGTGAGCGGGGGGTGCAGGGCCTCGGGCAGGGCGCGGCGGACGTTCTGCCACAGCTGCCGCTGTTCGGGAATCAGCAGCACCAGGTTCGTGCCGGGCCGGCCGGCGCGGGCGGTGCGGCCCGAGCGGTGCACGTGGTCCTCGGCGGTGGCGGCCACGTCCATGTGAATCACCACGCGCACCTCCGGCAGATCGATGCCGCGCCCGGCGATGTCGGTGGCGATCAGCACGCGGGACTCGCCATCGCGCAGCTGCTGCATGGTCTTCTCGCGCTTCTTCTGGTCCATGTTGCCCTGCAGCGGGCTGACGAGTTCACCGGGCAGCATGGCCTGCAGCTGTTCGGCGCGGCGCTTGACCATGTGCTTGGTGCGGCAGAAGATCACCACGCAGCCGCCCGGGGTTTTCAGGGCGTCGCGGGTGTGGGTGGCGGTGACGTCCAGCACGTCGTTGCGGTTGGTGTTCACCAGCAGGTGCGTGGCGCCGGTCGCGCCGCCCAGGATGTCCTCGTCCTCCTGCGTGATGGTCTGCGGGTCGGGCGCGATGTCGATGCGTTCGGGGTGGTGCATGAACGTCTCGGCGACCTTGCGGATCGCGGCGGGGAAGGTCGCGCTGGCCATGGCGAGCTGCAGCTGCTGCGGCGCGGCGCGCTGCGCGGAACGCAGGATGTCACCCACGTCCTTGAGGAAGCCCAGGGAGAGCAGTTCGTCGGCCTCGTCCAGCACCACGTATTTCAGGCCTGCCAGGGAGAGCTCGCCCTTGCCGATCAGGTCTTTGAGGCGCCCGGGGGTCCCGGCGATCACGCCCTTGCCGCTCGCCTCGGTGCGGGTCTGGCCGGGGGTGATGCCCCCGGTGATGCGCCCGGCGCGCAGGCCGAGTTCGCGGGCGACGTCGCGGATCTGCACGGCGAGTTCGCGGGTGGGCGTGATGATCAGCACTTCCGGGCGGATGCCGCGCGGTTCGCTCAGGCCGATGCCGCGCGCCGCGGCCGGGATCAGGAAGGCCAGCGTCTTGCCGCTGCCGGTGCGGGCGGTGGTGATCACGTCCCGCCCGGCCAGCAGCGCGGGAATCGCGCCGGCCTGCACGGGGGTGGGGGTGCGGCCGCCGAGCAGCGTGGGCCACTGGGTGAGGTCCTGGAGGGGCAGGCCGGTGGCGGCGCGGGGCGCAGCGGGGCTGCGGTCCGGTGCGGAACGGGCCGGGTCGGCCGGGGAGCGGTCGGGGGTGGAGCGGCGGGTTCGGGTCATGGCGTCCTTTGAACGGTGCGGGCACCGTGGGCGTGAGGAGAGAATCAGCGGGCCGGGCCGCGCAGGAGGGCGCGGTCAGGCCGCAGCAACGGACAAGTATACCTGACGGCCCGGGCATCCACCGTGGCCTGAGCGTGGGCCGGGGTTGCGTGAAGGAAGTTATGGGTTGGTTACGGGAAGGGTGGGGATTGCACGGTCGTCCTCTCACACCGGGACTTCAGGCGGCCGGAACAATGACAGGCATGAAACATATTGTCTTCCCGACCGTGGCCGATGCCGACGCCTTCATCGCCGACCTGCAGAGCCAGGGCGTCGTGCGGCCCGAGGTGGGCACCACGAACGTGACCCGCCGCAGCGGCATGACCACCGACACCTACACCAACGACACCTACGCCGGTGACGCGGGCGCCGGGGCGGAGGACGCCGGGGCGGGCGCCGTGAAGGGCACCGGCGTGGGCGCGCTGGTCGGCGCGGCCGCCGGCATCCTGGGTGCGGGTGCCGTGGTCGCCAGCGGCGGCCTGGCCCTCCCGGTGATCCTGGGCATGACCGCGCTGGGCTCCGGCGTGGGCGCGGCGGTGGGCGCCACCGGCGGAGCGATGGGCATTGACGAGAACGCCGACGGCCGCACCGCTGCCGACGGGTACGCCGTGGACGACGCCGACTACGACCACATGCACACCAGCGTGAGCGGCGGCGGGCGCGCCGTGGCCGTGGACGAGCACGTGCCGTCCGACGTGCTGGACGCCGCCGTGCGCCGCCACAACGGCTCCTACGTGAGCGGCGCGGGCGTGGCCGGCGCGGGGGCGGCGGTGGCCGGCGGCGCGACCCGCGTGGGCAGCGCGGCGGGCGACGTGGCGAGCGCCGCGGGCAACAAGCTGGAAGAAGGCGCCGACCACCTGCGCGCCATGGGCCACGAGGTCGCGGGCGCCGTCACCGGCAACCCCAAGCATGACGCCCTGGCCGCCGAGGACCGCGCCAAGGCCAACATGAACAACGACCAGGCCGACCGCGACATGATGGAC
>JAANMV010002897.1_pt1 | contig 15751 bp, 13 predicted proteins | sample 7279661 | NCBI WGS metagenome assembly JAANMV01 (sample SAMN14094540, study PRJNA606508) | bioreactor metagenome | isolation source: A lab-scale SPAN reactor treating ammonium-rich wastewater day 121 | place: Ireland: Galway | collected 2017-05-16 | reverse complement strand
GGTCAGGCTCGAGAGCCCGAGAAACACGCCGAGCCCCGCGAGCGGCACCAGCGCGTAGGCGAGCCGCACGGCGCGCGCGGTGCGCGGACGCGGGAATGCGCCGGCCGCGGCGACGAGGCAGCCCCAGACGAGCGAGGCGAGCACGGCCGCGGTCGTCGCGATGTAGCCGACGATCAGCATGCCGTCGAGCCAGGTGAACACGTCGTTCGCTTCCGGGTAGTGCGTGAGCAGCCACCAGGGCGCCTGGTCCGAGAGGAGCCACGCGGGACCGTGATCGACGACGAACGCCGCGGCGGCGAGCTTCGCCTGCACGAACCACGGGCTCGCCGACCAATGGAACGCGCCGACGGCGATGCCGGCGAGCCCGACGACGATGAGCGCGGCGTCCCAGCCCGATGCGCGATCCTGCGCGAGCGTGGCGACCTCGCGGTTGGGCGGACGGAACGAGAGCGCGATCGCGTCGAGGTGTCCGCTGCAGCGGCCGCACATCTGGCACTCGGACGGCCCCTCCATGCGCTTGATCCGCACGAGCGGCGCGCAGTTCACCGGATGTACGGCGACGCGGCCCGAGTTCCGCGCCCACGCGTCGCGGTCGACGCGGAAGTGTACCGGCGCGACGCGCGCGAGCACCGAGAACACACCGTTCACCGGGCACAGGTGGCGGCACCACACGCGCTTCTCGCGGCCGTAGACGAGTCCGACCGCGATCGCCGCGACGGTCGACCCGCCGAGGACGATGAGCGCCGCAGGCGCGTACTGATAGACGCTCACGAGTTGGCCGAACACCGTCGTCAGCGCGAACGCGGTGAACGGCCAGCCGCCCCAGCGCATCCAGCGCGGGATCGCGCGCTGGAGCCCGACGCGGCTCGCCGCCTCGGTCAGCGTGCCCTCCGGGCACAGCACGCCGCACCAGGTCCGGCCGGCGACGAGCATCGACAGGAGGACGAACGGCCACCACAGGCCCCAGAACGCCCACTGCGCGAACACCGTGAGGTTGTCGAGCGCGTGCGCGTCGCCGTCGGGCAGCGGCAGGAGCGCCGGTACGACGAGCAGGATCAGGTACGCCGCGACGACGAGCCACTGGACGATGCGCACCGCGCCCGCGTGATCGCGCAGCCAGTCGCCGTAGCCGGCGAGCCACATCGATGCCCGCGAACGGGCGGCGAGCGCCGTCGTCATCGCGCGGCCGCGGGCGCCGGCCCTTTCGAGGGCGCCGCCGCCGGAGCGCGCAGCAGCAGCGCCATCGCGACCCAGTAGGCCGCGAGGGCGAGGAGCGGCAGCAGCGCGGGCTGCGAACGGTAGCCGGTGAACGCGGCGACGAAGCCCCCGAAGCGCGTCGAGTCGTCGAGGAGCGCGGTCGTGTTCCAGACCTGGTCGACGATCGGCGGCAGCAGGTCCAGCGCGATCAGCTTCTCGAGACCCGAGACCAGGAGCGCGCCCGCGAGCAGCAGCAGCATGATCTCGCTCGCGCGGAAGAAGGCGCGCCAAGAAAAGAGCTTCCCGCCCTGCTGCAGCAGCCAGAACGTGAGCCAGGCGAGCGCGAACCCGCCGGCGAGCACCGCCGCGAACTCGGCGGCGCTCATCTGCGCGAGGCCGACGCCGTAGAGGAACACGACGGTCTCCGAGGTCTCGCGCGCGATCGCCAGCGCGACCACGACGAGCATCCCCCACCAGTTCGCGCGCTCGGCCTGTTCGCCGAGCCGTGATTCGAGGTCGCGCTTCATCGTGCGGCCGTGGCGGCGCATCCAGAACACCATCTGCACGATGAGCGCCGCGGCGACGAGCATCGTGGCGACGCCGAAGATCTCGAGCGCCTCGCCGGAGAGGAAGTGCGCGATGCCCAGCATCGCGAGCGCGAGGGCGATCGCGAGAGCGAGCCCGGCCGCGACACCGCCCCACAGGTAGCGCATGCCGGTGCGCGCGTCGGGCTGGCGAGCGAGCCAGGCGTAGACGATGCCGACCACGAGGAGCGCCTCGGCCGATTCCCGCCACACGATGAAGAGCGCGTTGCCCATCGCGGCGCGCCGCCTACTTCGCGACGATCGTCCCCTTCGAGGTGTCCGGATGGAACTCGTCGAAGAACGGGTAGCTGCCGGGCTTCAACGGGTTGATCACGACCGAGGAGCGCGCGCCGGGACCGAGCACCTTCTCCTGCTTGAGCGGCAGGCTCTCGAACTCGATCGGCGTGGCTCCCTCGTTCGCGATCTCGATCTTGATCCGCCGGCCCGCGGGCACCTCGAGGTTGGGCGGCGTGAAGCGTCCGTCCTTCGCGACGAGCCGGAAGAGCACCGGCTCGTCCGCGGCGAGCGGAGAGGACATCGGCAGCAGGAGGAACGCGGCGAATGCGACGCGGTGCAGGACGGACGGCATGGCGCTCAGTAGCCGCCCTTCTTGCCGACGCCCGCGTAGACGAATTCGTAGTCGAGCGTGAACGGCTTGAACCACGGCCCGACGCCGGTCTCCTTGTCGGTGTGGCGGCCGAAATGCACGTGCGGATCGGAGCCGGGCGGCGACACCGTGACGCGCAGCGTGTAGCGGCCCGGACCGGCGAGCTTCACGTTGTCGCCGTAGTGCGGACCGTCGCTCGCGACCATCGGCATCATCGGTCCCTTGATGACCTCGCTCGAGCCCTGCTTGCGCAGTTCGTAGCTGACCGAGAGGAACGGGATCCAGGTGCCGTCGGCGAATCCGTTGGGGTTCTTGTCGGTCGCCTTGATGTCGGCTTCGAGATGGATGTCGGAGGCCTTGGCGTCGCGCATCATGCCCGGCGGCTCCATCGCGATCGGCTGCAGGTAGACCGCGGCCACCTCCATGCCGTCGCGGATCTGCGGCTTGCCGATCGGGTACTCCAAGGCTGCCGCGGGGCCGCTCGCGAGCGCGAGGACGACCAGCGCGGCAGCCGCCGCACCGAGCGGCCCAGCGCCGAACCGGCTCCCGTCGGCGGGGCCTGCGTGTCGGGTCGTTCGCGTAACACTTTGTTGTTCCAAGGTATTTCTCCTGCGCTCGGACATCGAGCTTCCACTATAGGCCGGCGATCGCCCCATGTAAATAGGAATGATTTGCGTTTTCGCAATGATTGATCTAGGATAAGCGCGTCCGAGCCGCCACCCCGCCTGCGACCCCATGTACGTGTGCGTCTGCCATGCGATCACCGACCGCGAGATCCGCGCGGCGGCGGACCTCGGCACGCGCACCTTCGAGGACCTGCAGGCGACGCTCGGCGTCGCGACCTGCTGCCGCCGCTGCACCGACTGCGCGCGCGGCGTGTTCGCGAGCGCGCTCTGCGCGCAGCCCGCGTGCGCGGCGGGCGGCGACGACTGAGAATCGTTCCTGCGGCGCGGGCCGCGCTCCGCTATCATGGCCTCGGCCCCACACCATCGGGAGCGAGGCATGAAGGGCGACAAGCAAGTCATCAAGCATCTGAACGCGGTGCTCACCAACGAGCTGACCGCGATCAACCAGTATTTCCTGCACGCGAAGATGTTCCGCCACTGGGGCTTCGCGCGTCTCGCCGAACTCGAGCACCACGAGTCGATCGACGAGATGAAGCACGCCGATCGGCTGATCGAGCGGATCCTCTTCCTCGAGGGACTGCCCAACCTGCAGGACATCCACAAGGTCCGCGTCGGCGAAGACGTGAAGGAGGCGCTCGCGTGCGACCTCGCGCTCGAGCACGACGCCTGTCCGGAGCTCAAGGCGGCGATCGCGCACTGCGAGAGCGTCAAGGACTACGTGTCGCGCGAACTGTTCGAGTCGATCCTCGAGAGCGAGGAGGAGCACATCGACTTCCTCGAGACGCAGCTCGAGCTGATCGGCAAGCTCGGCATGCCGAACTACCTGCAATCGGCGATCGCCGAACTCGAGTCCGGGTCCGGAGCGAGCTGAACACGCGGCAGAGGACGACAATCCCACACGCGGCGCCTCGCTTCTGACGGCGCCGCGCCAGCGCAATCTCGCCTATCCGCCCTCGGCCGGTGAGGTCGGCGCGCCCCCGTCGCGCCGAACCGCGAGGACGGCGAGGATCGCGAGCCCCGCGCCGATCAGCGCGATGCCCGTCCACTCGTTCGCCGTCAGCGCTTCGCCGAACACCGCCATCGACGAGACGAGCGCGATCGGCGGGATGGCGAAGATGTTGAGCGAGGCGGTGCCGGCCGGCAGGTGCCGCAGCACCTCGATCCACAGCAGGAAACCCAGCGCCGTCGAGACCGCGCCGACGTAACCCAGCAGCGCGACCTGCTCGAGGCTCCAGCGCGTCGCCGGGAGGTCCATCAGGTACGCGAGCGCGGTCAGCGGCAGCACGCCGACGAGCATCTGCCACGCGAGGAAGTTGACCGGATCGGACGGCGCGCGCTCCTGGAAGTGCTTGATCGCGACGCTGCCTGCGGCCCACCCGAATCCCGACAGCGTCGCCCAGAGCCTCGGCGCGAGGTCGCCGCGCCAGTCCCAGGGCGCGACGACGAGCACGAGCCCGACGAAGGCGAACGCGACGGCGAGCCACTGGATGCCGCGCACGCGCTCGCCCAGCACCATGCGCGCGATCACCAGCGTCCAGAACGGCATCGTGAACACCAGCACCGACGTGCGTCCCGCGCCGCCGCCGGCGAGCGCGACCGTCGTCGCGCCGAAGTTGATCGTCGTCTGGAAGAACCCGGTCACGACGATCGCGGTCCACGTCGCCTTCGGCGCGATCGGTCCGCCCTGCGCGGCGATCACGGCGAACAGCACGACGACGGCGAGCCAGATGCGTTCGACGGTGAAGACCACCGGGTCCGCGTCGCGCAGCGCGAGCTTCATCATGATCCAGTTGACACCCCACACCGCCACCAGCACCGCGAGTGCGACGTAGGCGCCGCGTCGCGTCGCGATCACGATGGCGCGTCCAGGAACCGTTCGACCGCTTCGGCCACGGCTTCCGGCTGGTCGTGATGGAGCATGTGCCCGGCCTCGGGGACGACCACGAGGCGCGCGTCGCGGATCTCGCTCATCCGCCGGCGCACCGCGTCGAGCCCGTCGCCCGGCACCTCGCCATCGGGACGAGGCTCGAGCCAGCGCACGATACGCGACTCGGCTCCGGCCACCCACAGCACCGGCGCTGCAATCCTCCGCCAGATCGCGACCATCTCGCCGTAGCGATACACCGTCGGGAACGGCAGTTTGTGGCGCGGGTCGGACGTGAGCTCCGCGCCACCCTCTGGCAGCACCCTCGCCCACCAGCGGGCGAGGAACTCCGCGCGCTCGCGCGAGAGCCGCGGGTTGTTCTTCTGCAGCCGGTCGGCCACCGCGCCGAGGTCCGCGTAGGGCGCGAAGCGCGGCGGGTCGCGCAACGCGTCGAGCCAGGCTTCGAACTTCCGCGGCGCATCGTCGTCGGATCCGGCGGGGATACCGAAGCCGTCGAGCGAGATCGCCCGCCGCACCCGCGCCGGGCGCACGCCTGCGTAGGTCATCGTGACGTTGCCGCCGAGGCTGTGCCCGGCGATGTCCACCGGTTCGCCCGGAGCGTACTCGTCGACGAGCGCGTCGAGGTCGGCGACGTAGTCGGCGAACCAGTAGCCCTGCGGCTGCCAGTCGCTGCCGCCGTAGCCGCGCAGGTCGGGCGCGATCACGTGACGCTCGCGCGCGAAGGCGTCGACGAGGAACTGGAACGACGCGCCCACGTCCATCCAGCCGTGCAGCGCGAAGAGCTTCGGCGCACCGCTCTCGCCCCACTCGAGCACGCGATGCCCAAGGCCGCGCAGCGACACGCGGCGCGTGCGCGCGGTCTTCAACCCTGCCCCGGCGATCGCATCAGCGCTTCTTGCAGAGGCTCGCGCCGTCCAGCCAGCCGGTCCGATAGTTCGCGTCCTGCCCGTAGCGCTGCGCGTCGCGCCGCTGCGGTCCGGTCGCGCTCGCGCAGCCGTCCGCGTAACCCTGTCGATAGGGCAGCGGGAATCCGGACAGGTTGACCGGCGGCGGCGGCGGCTCCGCGGTGCGCGGCAGAGGAGGTGCGCTCGGCACCGCGGGGGGCGTCGGCGCTCGCGGCTCCGGCGCGGGTGCGGTCGTGGCGCAGCCCGCGACGAGGAGCACGAGCGGAAGTCCGGCGACGAGGCGCGGCAGGGTGAACATTCGGGTGATTGTCCGAACCGTCGCCCGCCACGGTGGTGGCACGGCGCGGTAAAATTCGAGTGTACCGAATCGGGCGAAGGGCCGGTAGTTCGCGCCGCGCGCCGTCGCCCCGCCGCGGCCCGCGCCGGATCGGTACACTTCGACCATGTCCGTCCCCACGTTCGTCCACCTCCGGATGCACGGCGAGTACTCGATCGCCGACGGGACGGTGCGCATCGACGATGCGGTGCGCGCCGCGGCGGACGACCACATGCCGGCGTTGGCGCAGACCGACCTCGCGAACCTGTTCGGCCTGGTCAAGTTCTACACCGCGGCCCGCGACGCCGGCGTGAAGCCGATCGCCGGCTGCGACGCCTGGATCACCCATGCGGCCGAACGCGACGCCCCGCACCGCGCGCTCCTGCTCGCCGCCGACCGCGTCGGCTACCTGAGACTGTGCGAATGGCTCACGCGCGCGCATCTGGGGAACCGCCACCGCGGACGCGCCGAGATCGACCCGGCGTGGTTCGACGAAGGCACCGAGGGCCTCATCGTCCTCGCAGGAGCGCGCGAGAGCGACGTCGGCGCGGCGCTGCTGCAGGGAAACACCGCGGCGGCGAAGGCCGCCGCGCAGGCGTGGGCGCGGCGCTTCCCGGATCGCGCCTGCCTCGAAGTGCAACGCGCGGGACACCCCGACGACGATGCGCTGGTCGACGCCGTCGTCCGGCTCGCGGCCACCGCCGCCCTGCCGGTCGTCGCGACCCACCCGGTGCAGTTCCTGCGGGCGGAGGACTTCCGCGCGCACGAGGCGCGCGTGTGCATCGCCGAGGGGCACGTGCTGTCCGACCCGCGGCGGCCGCGCGCCTTCACGCCGCAACAATACTTCCTCACGCAACGCGAGATGGCGGAGAAGTTCGCCGATCTGCCCGAAGCGCTCGCCAACAGCGTCGCGATCGCGCAGCGCTGCAACCTGACGATCCCGCTCGGCAAGCCGCACCTGCCCGCGTTCCCGACGCCGCCGGGCGTCACGCTCGACGAACACCTGGAGCGCGAGGCCGCGGCCGGGCTCGAACGCCGCCTCGCGCAGCTCTATCCCGACGAGGCCGCGCGCATGAAGGCGCGCGACGCGTACGTCGAGCGGCTCTCGTTCGAGACGAAGACCATCGTGCAGATGGGCTTCGCCGGCTACTTCCTGATCGTCGCGGACTTCATCAACTGGGCGAAGACCCACGACGTGCCGGTCGGACCGGGGCGCGGGTCGGGCGCCGGCTCGCTCGTCGCCTACAGCCTCGGCATCACCGACCTCGATCCGCTCCGCTACCAGCTGCTGTTCGAGCGATTCCTCAACCCCGAGCGCGTGTCGATGCCGGACTTCGACATCGACTTCTGCCAGGACGGCCGCGACCGCGTGATCGACTACGTGCGCGCGAAGTACGGCGCCGCGTCGGTGTCGCAGATCGCGACCTTCGGCACGATGGCCGCCAAGGCCGCGGTGCGCGACGTCGGCCGCGTGCTCGACCTCCCGTACCTGTTCTGCGACGGCCTCGCGAAGCTGATCCCGTTCCAGCCGGGCAAGCTCATCACGCTGAAGCAGGCGCGCGAGATGGAGCCGCTCCTCGCGGAGCGAGAGTCCAACGAGGAGGAGGTGCGCGAACTCCTCGCGCTCGCCGAATCGCTCGAGGGTCTCACGCGCAACGTCGGCATGCACGCGGGCGGCGTGCTGATCGCCCCGGGGCAGCTCACCGACTTCTGCCCGCTCTATGCGCCGTCGGGCGCCGAGGCCGCGGTATCGCAGTTCGACAAGGACGACGTCGAGGCGATCGGTCTCGTCAAGTTCGACTTCCTCGGGCTCACGACGCTCACGATCCTCGCGCGCACGCTCGAGTACGTGCGCAAGCTCGACCCGTCCTCGACGCTCGCGCTCGACGACATTCCGCTCGACGATCCGGCCACCTACAAGCTGTTCCAGCAGGCGCAGACCTCGGCGGTGTTCCAGTTCGAATCGCGCGGGATGCGCGACCTCCTCAAGCAGGCGAAGCCGGACCGCCTCGACGACCTGATCGCGCTGAACGCGCTCTACCGCCCGGGGCCGATGGACCTGATCCCCGATTACGTCGAGCGCAAGAACGGTCGCGCGCGCGCCGACTACGTGGACCGCCGCCTCGAGCCTATCCTCGGGTCGACCTACGGCGTCATGGTCTACCAGGAACAGGTGATGCAGATCGCGCAGGTGATCGGCGGCTACACGCTGGGCGGCGCCGACCTCCTGCGCCGCGCGATGGGCAAGAAGAAGCCCGAGGAGATGGCGAAGCACCGCGACGTGTTCGTCGCGGGCGCCGAGAAGAACGGCCTCGCGCGCGCGAAGGCGGTGCAACTCTTCGACCTGATGGAGAAGTTCGCGGGCTACGGCTTCAACAAGTCGCACTCCGCGGCCTACGCGCTCGTCGCCTACCAGACCGCGTGGCTCAAGGTGCACCACCCGGCGGCGTTCATGGCGGCGAACCTCTCGCTCGTGATGGACGACACCGACAAGGTGCGCGCGCTCCGCGACGACGCGCTCGCGATGGGGCTCGAGGTGCTGCCGCCCGACGTCAACGCGTCGCTCTGGCGCTTCGAACCGGTCGACGCGAAGCGCATCCGCTATGGATTGGGCGGCATCAAGGGCACCGGCGAGCAGGCTGTCGCCTCGATCGTCGCGGCGCGCGAGGCGGGCGGCGCCTTCCGCGGCCTCGCGGACCTCGCCGCACGGGTCGACAAGCGCCTCGTCAACCGTCGCGTGCTCGAAGCGCTCGTCAAGGCCGGCGCGTTCGACGCGATCGACGCGAGGCGCGCGACGCTCTTCGCGTCGGTCGCCAACGCCATGCAGGAGGCCGAGCGTGCGCAGGCGCAGGCCGCGCAGTCGTCGCTCTTCGGCGGCGAGGTCGCCGCCCCCGCGCCGGTGCTGGTGGAGACGCGCGAGTGGAGCGACGCCGAGCGGTTGCAGCACGAGAAGACGGCGCTCGGCTTCTACCTGTCCGGGCACCCGTACGCCGCCTACGCCGCCGAACTCGCGCCGCTGGTGCGCACCGCGCTGCCGGACGTCGCGCCGCGCGCCGAGCGCTACCTGATCGCCGGCGTCGTCACGGCGCAGCGCACCCAGTCGGGGCGCAAGGGCAAGATCGCGTTCGTCACGCTCGACGACGGCAAGGGCTCGCAGGAGGTCGTCGTCTTCAACGAAGCCTACGAGCAGGCGCGCGCGCTCCTGCGCGAGGACGCGCTCGTCGTCATCGAGGTCAAGGTCACGCAGCGCATGGCCGAGGACGGCGAGGTCACCGGTCTCCGCATCCTCGCCGAGCAGGTGTTCGACCTCCCCGCGGTACGCAAGCGCTGGGGCCGGAAGCTCAGGCTCTCGTGCAACGGGAACGCGACCGTCGAGCGCCTCGAGTCCATCCTCGCGCCGTTCAAGGCCGGCGGATTGCCGGTCCTCGTGCACTACGCGGGCAACGCGTCGGAGGGCGACCTCGATCTCCCCGACGACTGGCGCGTGACGCCCGACGAGGCGCTCATCGCCCGGCTGGCCGACTGGCTCGCGCCGCAGAACGTGACGGTCCAGTATTGATCGCGCGCGACGCGGGGCCGGCGCGCCGCCGGCGACGCTCGATCCGCCGTTCCCGCGCGTCGCGCCCTGAAGCATGCTGAGCACGCTACGCACGCGCTATGCCGCGCTCGCCGCGACCCCGGGCGCGGCTGCCTTCCTCGCGCTCTCGCTGCCGATGCGCCTGCCGATCGGCACCGTGGGCCTCGGCATGCTGCTGCACCTGCGCGAGCTGACCGGCTCGATCGCCTACGCGGGCAGCATCGTCGGCGCCCAGTTCGTGGCGATGGCGGCGACGGCGCCGTTGCTCGGCCGGCTCATCGACCGTCGCGGCCCGCGCGGCGTGCTCGTCGCCTGCGGCATCGTGAGCCCGCTCGCGCTCGTGGCGGTGCTCGCCGCCGGGCCGCTCGGCCTCTCGAAGTCCGCGATCCTCGTGTGCGCGATCGCAGCCGGCGCGTTCACGCCGCCGCTCACCGTGCTGATCCGCACGCTGTGGCGGATGCGCCTCGACGATCCCGTGCTGCGCCAGACCGCGTTCGCGATCGACGCGGTGGCGCTCGAACTCGCCTACACGATCGGTCCCGCGCTGATCGCGATCGCCGTGGCCGCGGGCACGCCCGGCGGTCCGCTCGCGCTCGCGGCGGCATGCGCCGCCGCGGCGGTGCCGATCATGTTCTCGTCGGGCGGCCTCGAGTGGTGGCGGTCGAGCCGGCCGGCCGAACGGCACCTGCTCGGCCCGCTGCGCGACCGCAGGCTCCTCATGCTCTATGCGGCGACGTTCGTGTTCACCGTGGCGTTCGGCACGATCGAAGTCGCCTATCCCGCGTTCGGGCGGGCTGCCGGAGCCGACGCGTGGGGCCCGGCATTGCTCGCGATCTGCTCGATCGGCAGCGCGGTCGGCGGTGCGGTCTACGGCGGGTTGCACCTCCGCGTGTCGCTCGCGCGCCAGGTGCCCGTCGCGATGGCGTTGTTCGCCGTCGGCCTCGTCGTGCACGTCCCGATCACCGACCCGTGGCTGCTCGCCGTCGTGGCGGCGGTCGCGGGCGTCCTGATCGCGCCCGCGATGACGATGGTGTCGCTCCTCGTGGCCGAGCTCGCGCCGCCCGAATACGCCACCGAGGCCTTCACGTGGTCGACGACGGCGATCGTGATCGGCATCGGCACCGGCATGGCGGTCGCGGGCACGCTCGCCGAACGGTTCGGCACATCGAGCACCTTCGCATTGGCCGCGGCGACGGCCGCGGCGGCGTCAGTCCTGGCGATCGGATTGCGCCGCGGGCGCTGACCCCAGCGATTCGCGCAACGCCGACTTCAGCACCTTGCCGGCGGCGTTCTTCGGCAATTCAGGGACGATCGCGTAGGCGCGCGGCCGCTTGAACCGCGCGATCTCGGCGAGGCAATGCGCGTCGAGCGCGGCCTCGAACCGCCCCCGCTCACCCGCACCGGCGAGCGCGGACCGCGGCACGACGCACGCCAGGACTTCCTCGCCCCACTCGGGATGCCGCCGCCCGATGACCGCGACCTCCGCCACGTCGGGATGGCGCAGCAGCACTTCCTCGACCTCGCGCGGATAGATGTTCGAGCCGCCGCTGATGATGAGATCCTTGCTGCGGTCCTTGAGCGTGAGGAACCCCTGCGCGTCGAGGACCCCGACGTCGCCGGTGTGGAGCCAGCCTCCGGCGAGCGTGCGCGCGCTCGCTTCGGGGTTCTGCCAATAGCCGCGCATCACCGTCGCGCCGCGCACCAGCACCTCGCCCGGCTCGTCCCCGGGAGCATCGACGACGACCTCGATGCCGGTCTGCGCGACGCCCACCGATCCCAATCGCGCGTCGTCGCCGCGGGCGACCGCGTCGGCGATCGCGTGCCGGTCCATCGCCGTGATGGTCATCGGCGACTCGCCCTGTCCGTAGATCTGCGCGAGCCGCGGCCCCAGAGCCGCGAACGCGGCCTTCGCGTCCTCGACGTACATCGGGCCGCCGCCGTAGACGATCGCCTTCAATCGGTCGAGCCGCGCGTCGGCGAGCGAGGGCGAGGCGACGAGGCGCTTCACCATCGTCGGCGCGGCGAAGAGGAGTGAGCGATTCCAGTGCGCTGCCAGGTCGATCACTTCGGCAGGGTCGAATCCGCCCGACTCCGGCACGACGTTGACCGCCGCGCGCGCCACGTGCGGCACCGCGTACAGGCCGGACCCGTGCGACAGCGGCGCCGCGTGGACGATCGCATCGCCCGGCGCGATCGCCTCGACATCCGCGAGGAAGCAGGAGGTCATCGCGACGAGGTTCGCGTGCGAGATCTCCACGCCCTTCGGCCGGCCGGTCGTGCCGCTCGTGTAGAAGAGCCACGCCGGATCGTCCGAGGCGGCCGCCGCGAGCGCCGCGGGTGCATCGTCGGCGAGCGCATCTTGATCGCGCCCGCCGACGACGATCGCGCGTTCGAGCGTTGCGAGCGAGAGTCCGCCCAGCGACGCGTGCCAGTCGGCATCGACGAACGCCCAACGCGCGCCGCAGTCGTCGAGCACCCACGCGAGTTCCCTCGGGTGCAGCTTGGCGTTCACCGGCACCGCCACGAGACCCGCCCACCAGCACGCGAACATCGCTTCGAGCGTCGCGGGGTGGTTCTTCGCCACGAGCGCGACTCGGTCGCCGGGCGCGAGCCCCGATGCGCGCATCGCCGCTGCCACTCGCGCGACGCGCGACGCGACGCCCGCGTAGTCGTGCAGGACGCGACCGCCCTGTGCGATCGCGGGGAGCGCCGGCCAGAGGCTCGCGGACCGCGCGAGGAGCGAGGCGACGTTGCGTTGCGGCGACCGCGCATTCATCGGCGCTGTGCTCGCCCCGTCCGCGCGTGCCGCACCGGCCGGGCTGCGGTGCGGTCAGTACGTCGCCCGCCCGCCCGAGAGGTCGAACACCGCCCCGGTCGAGAACGAGCAGTCCTCGCTCGCGAGCCAGCACACCATCGCGGCGATCTCGTCGACGGTGCCGAAGCGTCCCATCGGAATCTTCGACAGCATGAAGTCGATGTGCTGCTGCGACATCTGGTCGAAGATCGCGGTGCGCACCGCCGCGGGCGTCACGCAGTTGACGCGGATGCCGGTCTTCGCGAGTTCCTTGCCGAGCGACTTGGTGAGCCCGATCACCGCCGACTTCGACGCGCTGTAGGCCGACGCGTTCGGATTGCCCTCCTTGCCGGCGATCGACGCGATGTTGACGATGCGGCCGTAGTCGTGCTTCAGCATCGCGGGCACCGCCGCGCGGTTGCAGTAGAAGACGCCGTGCACGTTGATGTCGAACACGCGCTGCCAGGCGTCGACCGGATACTCCCAGACCGTGTGGTTCGGACCGGCGACGCCGGCCGAGCAGACCAGAGCGTCGATGCGGCCGAACGCGCGCGCGGTGGCCTCCGCCGCGCGCTCGACCGCGTGCGGATCCGCGACGTCGAACGCGTGGGTCACGGCGCCGTGGCCGAGCGACGCCGCGGCCGCGACCAGCGCCTGCGCGTCGAGATCCCAGAGCGCGACGCGGGCGCCCGACAGCGCGAGACGCTTCGCAACCGCGAGGCCGATCCCGGCCGCGCCCCCGGTGACGACCGCCGTGCGGCCTTCGAAATCCAGTCGATTCATCGTGGTCCTCCGTGGACGCCATGGTACCAAGCCGACGCACCGGGCATCCCGAACCCGGCACGACCGCGAAGGTTGGGCGAATAATCGCGTTGAAGCCGGGAGGCGCGGCCGCGACACTGTGAACGGCCGGATGCGCGCAACGTTCCGGCCGACGAAATCCCCCTCCCTCGCCCCTGCGCCAACGCGGGGGCTTCTTTTGCCCTCCCGGATTCCAACGCTCGCACCCGACGCAGTACCATCGCGCATGGCCGAAAGCGACGACGGCGTCACCCGGCGCGATTTCCTGAACGGCATGGCGGTCGCCATCGCCGCCGGCCTCGCGCCTTCCGTGCTCCTCGGCGTACGCGACGCCAGCGCTGCCTACCCGCCCGCGGAGACCGGTTTTCGCGGCAGCGATCCGGGTTCCTACGAAGTCGCGCACGCGATGCGCGACGGCAAGCGCTACGACCTCGACCGGGTCAAGGCGAGCGAGTCCGCGGACCTCGTCGTGGTGGGCGCCGGCATCTCGGGGCTCGCAGCGGCGACCTACTGGCGGTCGCGGCGCCCGAACGCCCGCATCCTGATCCTCGACAACCACCCGGACTTCGGCGGCCACGCGCGGCGCAACGAGTTTCGCGTCGACGACCGGCTGCTTCTCGGGTACGGCGGCAGCGAATCGCTGCAGTCGCCCTCCACGCTGTGGAGCGACGAGGCGCGCGCGTTCATCGCCGACCTCGGCGTGGACCTCGCGCGCTTCGAAACCGCGTTCGACCGCAAGCTCTACCCGTCGCTCGGTCTCTCGCGCGGCGTGTTCTTCACGCGCGAGGCGTTCGGGGCAGACACGCTCGTGACCGGCGATCCGATGCGCATGGTCGCCGACGACATTCCGCCCGACCGGATGAACGCGCGGCCGGTCGAGGTGTTCGTCGCCGACTTCCCGCTGCCGCCGGCCTCGCGCGCGAAGCTCGTCGAAATGTGGACCTCGAAGCGCGACCCGCTCGCCGGCAAGAGCGTCGCGGAGAAGGAAGCCTATCTCGACCGGATCAGCTACCGGGACTGGCTCATCCGCCACTGGGGACTCGATGAACGGGCCGCGGACGTGTTCTACGGCCGCACGCTCGATTTCTTCGCGGTCGGCACCGACGCGGTCTCGGCGCGCGAGGCCTTCGACACCGGCTATCCCGGCTTCCTCGGCGTCGGCATCGAACGCGACGAGGACGCGAAGAAGGAGATGGAGGAACCCTACATCCACCACTTCCCCGACGGCAACGCGTCGCTCGCGCGGCTGATGGTGCGCCGGCTGATGCCGGGCGTGGCCCCCGGCTCGACGATGGACGACATCGTCACCGCGCGCTTCGACTACGACAAGCTCGACCTGCCGGGCGCCAAGACACGCTTGCGCCTGGACAGCACGGTCGTCGCGGTGCGCAACCGCGACGGCGGCGTGGATCTCGCCTACGTGCGGGACGGCAAGCTCGTGCGCGTGCGCGCGGGCGCGTGCATCCTCGCCGGCTACCACATGATGATCCCGTATATCGCGCGCGAGCTGCCGAAGCGGCAGCGCGATGCGCTGTCGGCGAACGTCAAGGCGCCGCTCGTCTACGTGAAGGTCGTCGTGCGGAACTGGAAGTCCTGGGTCGCGCGCGGCGTGCACGAGATTTCGAACCCGATGGGCTTCTACTCGCGCGTGAAGCTCGACTATCCGGTGAGCATGGGCGACTACCGCTTCGCGCGCGGGCCCGACGAGCCGATGGTGCTGCACATGGTCCACGTGCCCGCGATTCGTGGGACGGGAATCGACCTGCGCACGCGGCTGCGCGCGCAGCGCGCGCAGCTCTACGCGATGCCGTTCGAGGCTTTCGAGAACCAGGCGCGCGACGAACTCGCGCGGATGGTCGGCCCCGGCGGCTTCGACGCCCGGCGCGACATCGTCGCGATCACCGTGAACCGCTGGGGCCACGGCTATTCGTACTCGGGCTCGGTGCTCGACGGCGACGATGGCGACGGCGGCAAGGTGCCCGAACGCGCCCGCAGGCGCGCCGGACGCATCGCGTTCGCGAACGCCGATGCGAACTGGGAACCCTATGCGCACGCCGCGATCGACCAGGCGCGCCGGTCGGTCGACGACCTCCTCGGCAAGCCTGCGAAGAAGGCGAAACGCTGATTCGACGTTCGGCGGCCTGTGGGTCGGCCTTCAGGCCGACGCCGCTCGTTCGGATCGGCGCATCCATCGTCGGGCTGAAGCCCGACCCACGGGCGAGAGTGGTGGGTCGGCCTTCAGGCCGACATGGACCGGCGCGTCGGGCTGAATCCCGACCCACGGGCAAGAGTGGCGGGTCGGCCTTCAGGCCGACGCGTCTGCATCGCATCGGTACGAGGCCTGTCGGGCTGAAGCCCGACCCACAGCGCATCGGCACGACCCCGTCGGGCTGAAGCCCGACCCACAGCGCCCCCGTAGGTCGGCCTTCAGGCCGACACGCCAGTCAATGACCGGCCCC
>JAANMV010002892.1_pt1 | contig 15776 bp, 28 predicted proteins | sample 7279661 | NCBI WGS metagenome assembly JAANMV01 (sample SAMN14094540, study PRJNA606508) | bioreactor metagenome | isolation source: A lab-scale SPAN reactor treating ammonium-rich wastewater day 121 | place: Ireland: Galway | collected 2017-05-16 | reverse complement strand
ATCGAGCTGCGCCGCCGTACAAAAGCGCAGCGCGCTCACATGCACGGTGCGCTCGACCCAGGCGTTGAGCGCCGGCGCACCGGGGTTGTGCACGAGCCCATCGCGGTGCAGCTGGTGCCACAGCGCCCACACCTTGCGCTCGCGCGGGCTGGCCTGCGCCTTGGCTTTGGCGAAGGCCGGCTCGGCAAGGGGCCGTGCGCCCGTACCGGGCCGCGCCACTCCCATGCGCAGCGCCAGCTGCTGCAAGTGCTCGCGCACGTTGCGCTGCTCGCACACGCCCATCGCCTTGCTGCTGGCCTTGCCGGTGAGCTGCAGCAGCAGCGCGCGGTAGTCATCGTCCTGCAGGCGCAGCTGGCTTTTGAGGACGTGAATGGCGGCGATGTGGTTGGGCATGGCGCTGGCCTTTTTTGGGGGGCAGGAACTGAGGGGCGATTTGCGGGCCTACAAGGCGCCTAGGGGCGCTGGGCGGGCCGACGCCCATGCCGGGGCACGATCGGCCGCGCAAGGCCCTGCGGAATAGATTTGAATAAGGGTTGCGAGGCCGGGCGCACCAACCAGTTCCAGATGCCCAGCACCGAAGTGGCCGCGAAGCCGACTTGCTGGGCAATGAAGAACCAGTGCTGGTTGCCCGCGCCGAACACGATCCAGCCGATGTTGCTGACGAGCCAGGCCACGAAGGCCCAGCCGGCGAAGCGGCTCTTCGACGCGAGCAGCGCGGCGCCCAGCAGGCCGAGCGCGGCCGAGAGGATTTCCACGAACTGCATGGCGGTCATACAGCCCCCTCGGGGCATGCGGCCACGACGTCTCCGCCGAGGGCACTGATCAACCCGCCGATGGTCCGTCGAAGCTCGCCGGTGGCAATGGCGACGTCGGCATCGAAGCCGCCGTTTTCGGCCTTCGTGCCCTCGAATACCGTCGCCAGGAAGTCCAGCTTCTTGATCTGCAGGTTCTCGGTCAGCACGAAGCTCACGCGGTCATCCCACGTCAGCGCCAGCCTGGTGGGCAGCTTGCCCGCCGCGATGTGGGCTTGCACCTCCGCGATGTCCAGCGGGTGGTGGGCGTAGCGCACCACGGCCTTTTCCTCGCCGGTGCTTTTCAGCTCGCACTCGCGGTCCACGGCGAAGCCTTCGGGCGGCTCCTGCTCCTGCAGCCAGTGCGCCATCGCGGCCTGGGGGCTGGTCTCAGTGTCCAGCAGCGACAGCGACAGGCCGGGCAGCGCTTCCGCCAGCAGAGTTGCTACCTCATCGGCGCGCGTCTGGCTGGCCGCATCGATGACCAGCAGGCTCGCCTCGCGGTCGATCCAGCACCAGGTGGATACGCGCCGGGAAAACGCGTGGGGCAGCAGCGCCAGGCGCGCTTCGTCCAGCAGCTCGCGCCGCTCCTTCTTGCCTGGCCTGCGGCCCGTCTCGGCTTCGATGGCCGCTGCGCGGGCGCCCACTTCCCGCCGCAGCACATCGCCGGGCACGACTTTGGTCTCCGTCATCAGGCGCGCGATCCAATGCCCGCCGATGGATTCGACCAACGCGCCGTGCGCCTCGCCGCGCGGCGGCACCCAGCCGCTGGATTTTTCCTGGGTGGCGCCGCACTCGATGAAGGGTGCTTTCTGGAGCGCGGCTTCGGCCTGGTCGAGCGTGACGGCCAGGGGACTGGTGCGGTAGATGATGAGGTTCTTGAACATGAATGCTCCTGGTGTGGTCAGCCGTACGGGCGGGTGATCCAAAGGTCATAGGTGCTCTTGCCCAAATGGGCCAGTACCGTCGGCGAGTTGTTGTGCGTGGTGGTGATGCGCCAGGCCGTGCCCGGCGATACCTCGTGCAGCGCCTGCGCCGCTTGCTTCACACGCTCCATGGCCTCTTCTCCGTGGCCGAACGTCATCACGTTCTTCCAGGCACCGTTTGTGTTGACCTGAAGCTGGTTCGGGCAGGTGTCAGGCGTTGCGCTCATACCGCCTCCAGCGTCACATCGTGATAGCCCACGGCAGAAACCTCCGCCCCCACGATCCCGATGCCCAAGCCGTCGATGTCGGGCCAGCCCTCCACCTGGGCCTTGAGCACTTCCGCTGTCATCTGGCGGTCGCCCCACGGGCACGGTCCGAAGCTTGCTCCGCCATCGCTCATGAAGTGTTGGATCGCAGCTGCGCCGAACATGCGGACGACCGCGCGAACCACGTCATCGTCTTCGTTCCCCAGGCGCTCCACGGCGCCCGACCAAAAGCCGTTGATCTCTGCTGCGAGTGTTGGCGTCAGCACGTCGAGGTCCACCTGCAGGGTGACCTCGGCATCGCCGAACCAGTCAGCAGACACGCGGTAGGTAGTGATGTTGCTCATACAGCCGCCATGTCCAGGCTGATCGCGTCGTACCCACCCGTCGCCTCGTTGCGCTTGTAGAAGCGCACATAGGGCTTGGTGCTGGCGGTCTGCATGCTGTCGGCAATGGCTTGCATGGCCTGCTGCCAAGCTGCGTCGGCAATTGCCAGGCGGCGCAGGCCGAGCACGCGGCCGGTGTTGATCTTGCCCTCCTTGTCGGTCTGGAAGGCGTGGTTCACAAGCACGCGGATGTTGTCGTTCGCGCCCTCGCTCCAGTCCTGCACGCATTGGTCGATGAGCGCCTTGGCGGCGAGCAGCTCTTCGCCAAAGACGATGCGGTCCTGCATCTGGCGGACCAGCTTGTATTTTCCGTCGAAGCTGGTCAGCGTGACGTTGCCCTTGTCGCCGCCACTCTTCACGCCGTACTGCTCCATGCTGGTGGAGACGAGCGCGGCCACTTCCTGCATGGCGTGCAGCTTGAAGTCGGCCAGGCCGTCGCGCGCGCGCTCGGCCATGGTGCACAGGTCGGTCACGACCTGGTGGCGCAGCTTGTCGATGTCTTTGACCTTGGCCTCGGGGATGAGGTTGCCGGCGGCGTCTTTCCAGTAGCCGGCCGGCGTTGCGATGGGGGTGGTTGTTTCGGTCATGGCAAAGCCTTTTCAGTGGACGTGGGGTGCGTGGGGTGGCGCGGCGGGATCGAGATCGAGCACATCGGCGACGCGGCGCGCCAGGTCGGCCGCCTGCTGCTGGCAGCAGGGGTGGCACACCGCCACCGAGGCGTAGGCGCTGATGAGCGCCTCCAGGGCCACCTGGTGCGTGGGCTGCTCGCTGACGATGTCCACCATCCGGTGGGCGAGCGCCATCACTGCTGCGTGGTGCTCGGCTTTTGTTGGGCGGGCGTTCATGCGGGGCTTTCAGCAGCGCACGCCATGGCTGGCGAAGCGTTGGAAGTCCAGCGCGCCCAGGCGCGCCGCCGGCGCCGGCGCGCCGGTGTAGGGTGGCGCGCGCATCACGTCGAACTGGCGCGGCGGCACCACCTGGCCCACGTAGGGCTTGGGCCGGGCTCGCGGCGCGGGCTCGGGTGCGCCGCCCAGGGCGTGCCAGCGGGTCAGGCCATCGGCCCCCACCTCGCTGTACACCCAGTGCAGCTCTTCAAGGCGGGTGAGGCGGCGCACGATGTCGCGCATGACCTGGTGCGGGCGGCCGTTGCGGGTGGCGGCGTGCAACTCTTCGGCGGTGGCTGCGCCGTGTGTGTGCAGATATTCCAGCGTCTCGATGCTGGCGGCGCTCAAGTTCACGGTCATGGTGTTTCGTCCTCGGTGGGGTGGGCGGCGGCCTTGGCCGCCAGGGCGGCGCGCATGGCGCGCACGGTGGGAGAAGTGCCGGCAGCTACTGCCGCTTGTGGGGCCAGCGCCGGGCGCGGCGGCCGGCCGGGGGCGGCCTGCAGCACCACGTCGGCAATGCGCGCGGGGCCGTGCGCTGCTGCCGGGCGCGGGCCGCTGCGCAGTACGAGCAGGCCCGCCTCCTCGGCCTGAGCTTCGTGTTTGTCGGCCATGCCGGCCAGGATGGCGTACAGGTAGCCGTGGCCCTTCATCGGTAGATCCAGGCGCGCCGCGTCGCGCGCGGCCAGCATCTGGTCAATGCCCGCCGCCCAGGCAGCGAGCGGCGCGGGCCACTCGCGGCCTTTGTGGGTGACGGCCTGGCGCTCCAGGTCGGGCAGCAGCTGCAGAATCAGCTTGATCTTCTTGGCCGCTGTCAGGCGCTGGCGCGGCGGGGTGAAGAGCGCCAGGTACTGCAGCACGCGCGCACCGATGGGGATGCTCACGGCCGCCAGGCGGGCCAGGGCACGCTGGTCGTGTTCGTGGGAAAAGAGCACGGCCAGGTCGAGCTCGGAGCCGCACACCGGGCAGGCAAGGTCGGCGCTCACAGCAGCCACCCCTTGGCCGTCAGCCACCCGGCGGAAAACCCGATGGCGGCGGCCAGCGCCCCGCACGCCGCCACGGCGAGCGTTGCGCGCGACACCGCCTCCACCACCTGGCTGGACAAGCGCCAGCCACGGCGCGGCCGCGTCTCGATCAGGGTGCCTGGCGCGAAGTAGAACTCGCCCGGCGGCAGCGTGCTGGTGTCCACGCGCCGCGCGGCGGGCGCGCTGCAGGCGCAGCCCGGGCGGCCCTGGCATACACCCAGCTCCTGGCAGGTGCGGCGCGGCATCATGCTGCCCTCCGCACCCGCGGGCGCAAGCCCTGCGGTTTGCGCAGACACATTGCGCTGATGCTGCGCGCGCCAGGCCAGTCGGCGCTGGTCTGCAGGATGGCCTCGGCGCCGCTGGCGAACAGGCCCGTGTAAGCAAAGCGCGGCCCGGTGGCGAGTGTGATCTTGATGCGGTAGATGTTCATGGCTCAGCACCCCGCGATCACTTGCGCATCCACCTGCGACCACGCAGCGCGCGTGGCGGCGTTCATGGCGCGGCAGACCAGGTTGTTCACCACCAGGGGGTAGCACTCGCTGCGGGCGTCCTGCGGCTTGCCGCCGCGCGGGATGTGCACCAGGCGCGCGCGGATGGCGTCGACCGCGTCCGGCGCGAACACGTCCTCGAACTTCAGGTCGAAGCGTGCGAACTTGTGGCGCAGGTAGCCTTCGAGCTCGCCGTCCAGGGGCTGCAGCTCGACCACCTCGCAGCGCTGGGCGACTTCGCGCACGTCCTGGTTCTGGCTGGCGAGGCGCTCGCGCAGCTCGGGCTGGCCGATGAGGGCGATGCCGATGAGGCGCTGCATGCCGTCTTTAAGCTCCAGGAAGCGCTTCAAGTGCTTGAGCGTGGGGGACGGCAGGCAGTGCGCCTCCTCGATCACCAGCAGGTGGCGGCGCCCGGCTCGGCGGCTGGCCTTGAGCAGTTCGTGCACCTGCCGAAACCGCGCCTCGGGGCTGCTCTTGACCTTGAGCTGTGGGTCCAGGCAGGCGGCAATGGCTTCGGCAATGTGGCTGGCCTTGAGCGTCTTGCCCTTCTGGTCGTTGGCCTCCATGGCCAGCACGTAGGGGCGAATGATGACCACGTCGCGCTTGTCGGCCTTGATGCGCTCTTCCAGGTCTTCGGCCAGGGTGCTCTTGCCGGCGCCGCTCTCGCCCACCACCGCCACAAAGCCGTGGTGATTGGCACAGTCGGTGAGCGTGGCGCGCACGTAGCGCACGCTGGCGGTCTGAAAAACGTCGTCGGGGCTTTGCACGTCGTCCAGGAACGGGTTGCGCGGCAGCGCGAAGTGCTCGCGCGCTTCCGGGGATAGGGCTTCGTTTTGCAGTAGCATGGTTTCTTCCTCCTTGGGTTCGGTTGGTACTGGGTTCACGGGGGCGGCCTCGGCGTGTTGCAAGCACTCCGGGGCCAACTGTTTTTTGCCGTGCGAAAACACGGCGGTAATCTGTTCGCCGCGCGCGCCGGCGGCGCGCAGAGCGGCCTCGATGCGCGATCGGGCCACGGCGGGGCGACGCGCCGGCCATTGGCCCAGGCGCACCAGGCGGTTCACGCTGGGCTGCGAGAGGCCGCTGGCGCGGGCCAGGTCGCTCTGGCTCATGCCCAGCTGCTGCAGCACAGGCGCCAGGGAGAGCAGCGTGGTGCTGGGCGCGTTCATGCGGCACCTCCAGCCACCACGCGCAGGCCGGTGCGCACCTTCAGGCGGTCGGCGAGCATGGGCAACTGGTCCTCAGGCACGCCGTCTGGGTGCCAGGCGCGCAGGCTGGCGGTGGCGTCGCGAGTCAGGTCAACGCCCATGCGCCGCAGGACGGCGGCGGCCTCGAAGGTGGGGAGGATGCGCACGGCCTGCTGGCTGCGCAGCGCTGCCAGGTCGGGGGTGGTTGCAGCTTGGGCAGCGGGCAGCAGCCGCTTGGGCAGCTCGCCCTTGCCAAGGTGGGTATGCGACACGATGCCCGCGCCGTCGTTCAGGTGCTGGAAGGGCCGCGTGTTCTTGGCCTTGCGGCGCTCGGCTTCATCCAGACTGGTGCGCTGGCCATAGGCCGCCTGGGCGAGCCGTTTGGCGGCCTCCTGCGCTGCGTTGTGCGGCGCGCTTTTGTGCTCCTGGCCCAGCACGGCAGCGGACATGGGGCGGCCAAAGGCGTCGAAATCACGCTCAGGTGCCACGTCCACATGCAGCGGCTCCTGGCCGTAGCGGTCTATTTCCACGCGTACCAAAGCATCGCCCAGCAGCAGGGGGCTGACGCGCACCTTCTCGCCGTTGGCAAAGTCCTTGGCCCAAGGCTGCAGGCTGTACAGCTCGCTCTTACCGGTTTGCGGGTGGGCAAAACTGATGTGCCCCGCCTTGATCACGCGGGTTTCCTCCTTGCCGCGCATGAACCATGCGCAGGTGTCGCGCCCGGGCAGTTCCACCAGCGCGCCGGGGTAGTGCGCGATGAGGGCGAACATGTCGTCGCGCACGCGCTTTTCCCCGTCGTCGCACAGGGTGCGGCTGTCGATGTGCGCCATGGCGTTGGCGTTGTAGTCGCGCACCCAGGCGGCGGCGCTGGCGTTGAGCTGTTCCACCGTGTCCACCGGCTCGTCGCGCAGGCGGCTTTCAAAGTGGCGCTCCACGATCCAGTTGGCGTTCTCCACACCGCCCTTGGCCCAGGCGTGGCCTGCGGCATGGGTCTCGTGCTGCACGCCCAGGGCGTCCAGCAGGCGGCGTATGCCCGCGCTGGTCATCGCGCTGCCCTTGTCCCAGAGCAGGAACTTGGGCACACCGTAGGAGACGCGCGAGTCTTGCCGCGCCCATGTCCACACCAGGAACTCGAACAAGCTGGCCTGGTTTTCGCCAGCCGCCTCGAAGTAGCGCACGTCGATGCAGCGGCTGGCGTGGTCGTAGCGCACGTAGCGCCACACCTTCAGGCGCACCTTGTCCATGCTGGCGGGCTTGTTCTTGTTGAAAGTCCGCGCGTCCATGACGTGCTGGCGCCCGTCCATGTAATAGATCAGGCAAAGCGAGGGGTCGATCTGATGCACGTGGTTGGGGTGCAGGCTGCGTAGGCGCTGGGTATTGCGGGCGCTGGCCTGGGTTGTGGCGTCCAGGCGCTGGGCGCGCATCAGAGCGGCCACGCGGCTTTCGCTGACGTTCACGGTCATGCCGTTCTGGTGGGCGATGTTCATGGCGACACAAATCGGCTTGGTGGACTTGCCGTGGCCGTTGACGCTCTGCTGCCTGCTGGCGGCCATGAACACCAGGGATTCGGCAGGCAGGCGGGTGGTGCCAGCGTCCGCGCGGCGCTTGCGGCCGCTGTCGTGGCCCACATGCTTCTTCAGCCAGGCGTGGATGGTCTGCGGCGCGCGCCCCACCCGCTGGGCAAAGGCGGCAACCAGCGCAGTGCGCCCGCCCTTGGAGGGCGCGGCGGAGAGCTGCGCGCGCAGGGCCAGCAGGTCGGCGATCATGTCGGGCTCCAGCTTGGCCATGGCGTCATTCGGGCTGCACCGCCATGGTGCTGACGTACATCTCGCCCAGCGCTTGCTCGAAGGGCCGCATCAGCTCGTCAGCCGCCGCGGCCGTAATGAGCCCGGCAGACTCCAACCGCGCGATGGCGCTGATCGCCTGGCTGCTGGCTTGCTCGAAGTTTCCCGCGAGCACCGCGAAGGTCCGGCACAGCAGGTTCAAAGCGGCGATGCGGCTGCGCAGCGCCATGGTTTGGATGTCGGGAGGCAATGGCATAGCCACGACCATGTCTAGATCGACAAGTGCGCGGCTGATGCAATCGGCGAGCACGCCAAGCTGGGTATGGGCACCGTCGTCGGGGATGTGCGCGTGCATGTCATTCCCCTTCAGTGAATGCGCCCAGGGTCTTGTCGAAGGTGACGCGCTCGCGCTCGATGCCGCGCTCTGCGCGGGCCAGCGCTTCCTCGTACACCCCGGCCACGTGGGACAGCGCGGCCTCGAAGCTGGTGCGCTCCTCGTCACCCAGTTCGTGGCCTGCGCTGAAGATGGCGATGCGGCAGGCTTCGAGCTCGCTCATTGCCGTGGCCAGCTTGCGCCCAGCGGCGGCCACTTGGTCGCTCACCGCGGTCAGCGCCTCGGGCCAGTCGGTGTGGGCCACCACTTTCTTGTCCAGCTTGAGCTGGAGGACTTCGCCGCTAAGCTCCTTGTTGACGCCTTCCAGACGCGCCTTCACGGCGCGCTCTTTGCGCACGGCGGCGCGCAGCTCTTTGACGGACATGCGGGCCACGTCGTCTAGGGCGAGCTCGCCAGTCTGGCCTAGCCCGGCCAACTCCTCAATTTGCCCGTCGTCCAACGGCAGCAGCTCGGCCATCTTGGAAAATCCAAGCTTCTCCAAATCCCTCGACATCGAGGTATTTGCGAAGCGCCGCGCCATGGCCATATAGCGCCTGGCTGATTCGTCGCCGATACCCAAGCGTTCCAGCGCTGGCAGAAACTTGCCATGCGTGCAAGCCTCTTTCATCAACAGCAAATAGGCCCCAACCTCGAAGATGGTTGCGCCTAGGCGACGAATGGCGTCGTGAGCGCTGTTCTCCAGCACATCGGGCTCAGTGCTGCCTTGATAGTTGAGCTTTTGTGCCAGCGCGATGACGCGCTTGTTTTGCTCCAAGGTGGCCAGCGCCAAGGTGTTGGCTGCAGCCATATCTTCCTGTAGGGCATCGTTATTAAACGGGGCTTCTTTGGTTGCAGGTGCCGGGGTGGTGTTGCGGGCCATGAAGTTTGTTTTGTGGGTTGGGGGTTACAGGGGTACGGAATAGCGGGCGCTGACGTCGTCGAGCTGGCGCTTGGCGGCGTTCAGATTGGTTGCGACCGTCGTGGCGATGCGTACGAACTGCACGCCCAGGCGCCAGCGGTTGGTGCCTGCCACCTGCTCGACAAAGCCTTGCGTGGCAATGGCAGGCAGGTTCTGGCTGACCCAGCTGGGGGGCACGTCAATGGCCTTCGCAATCTCTCCGGGGGCAAGGCCCAGAAGTTCGTGACCCGCTAAGGCGCGGTAGAGGTCATTGGTCTTGCGGATCGGGCCAGCCAGGGGATAGGTTTTCTCGGCCATGGTCAAAACTCCAGCTCAGGCGTGGCGTACTGGGCCACGTTGTGGTGGTGGGCAGCGACTTGCTGCAGGTGGTTGCGCAAGGCGTCCAACGTGGCGGCAGGGTCGCCCTTGCCGTCCGCCTGGTAGAAGTCAGTGAGCAACTGCAGGGCCTGGGCAAAGCCGGTGTTCAGTTCGACCATGTCTGCCGCCTGTGCTTGCTGGCCCTTGGGGATGTCGACCAGCAATTTGCCGTCGGTCGCGGCCATCCAGCGGGCGACCAGGTTGATGCCGCAGGCGTGCTCATAAGCAGGCGCCAGCACCAGGGGCATGCGACCGTTGGCAATCCACTTGTAGAGCGACCAGTGGTCTTCCAGCCCCATGCGCTCGGCAATGCGCTCGACGCTGAGGTTGTGGCGCTCCAGGGCGAAGTCCTTGCAGCCTTTGAGCGCGTCGCGCAGCGTGGCCGGTTGCCAGCGTTTCCAATTGCGCCGGCTCATTGGAACGACTCAAGATGGGGTGCCAGGGCGACGTGCAAACAAATGCTGACTTTGCGCATGGCAAAAGAGGTTTGCAGCCGGTAGAGTGCGTAACAGGTCATTGCGTACACTGGCGTAGTTGCGAAGAAAAGGGCATCAGTCATTGACGGGCAGGCCCAGCTTCAGGCGCACGTCGCGGCCTTCGCCGTAGTTACCCAGGCGCTGGCCGCGCACGGCATCGCACACGGTGCGGTACTTGAAGCCGTTGGCTGCAGCGAACTGCTTGAGCGTCAACCCTTGCTGACGCAGTCGATGTTTGATTTGGTTGGGGGTGGGTTGGATGGCGGTAGTCATGGGCCTTTCTCCGTCGTGTAAGTCGCTGCGCTTCGGTGTTAGTTGCGGCGTTGTTAGGCTGATTATTACGCACGTTTGTGCGTAATGCAACAAGTATTTTGCGAACGGATGTGCGTGTGATTTCAGGGCGCCTGAAAACCGAACGAGAGGATCTAGGGCTTAGCCAGCAGGCGTTGGCTGACCGCCTGGGCATTTCCTTGCGTTCGCAACAGAACTATGAAAAGGGCGATCGCAACCCCGACAGCGCGTATCTCGCAGCCATTGCGGCCGCAGGTGCAGACGTGCTCTACATCCTCACTGGCCAGCACGCAGACACCCACTCGGCACGCGACCAAGCCGAACAAGTTTTGCTAGACAGCTATCGGCGCTGCGGCGCGGCTGCACGCCAGCACCTCATCCAAACGGCCGCGCTCCTGGCAGCTGGAGTAGGGGCCGATCTGCCTGCGGGCATGCAGCCCGCATCGATCTCGGTTTCATCAAAACATGGCCATGCAGCAGGCCGTGACGTCAATGTTCGTACGGAGGGCTCGTCAAGTGGAAAGCAAGGAAATCTCAAGTCGCGCGGGACACGCAGCCGGTCGTGACGTCACCGCTCAGGCTGCGCCTGTGAATCACGTTCAAGAGATAAGAGGCGGCACAAACGTCATCGGCAATCAAGGATCGGTGAGCGTTTTCCATGTGCAAAGACCGCCGACGATTCGTCGCATCGTGCTGCCGACCGAAGCGCACATTACGCAAGAACAGGCCGCGCAATTGCAAGCACTTAAGAGCGAGTGGGTAATGCTGCACGATGCCTTGAAGGCAAAGCCCTTGGGCCATGGCGTTGCCTGGCAGCGAATCAATGCCGCGGGTGGGGCGCCTTCCTACAGGGAGATTCGCAAAGATCGCTTCGCCGACGCTGTGGCCTTCGTGAAGAAAGAAATGGCCATTTTGCGAAACATGAAGAGCGCACCACGCAAGGATGATGAATGGCGCACCAAAAAGATCGGCGCAATTAAAGCCAGATGCAAGAACCAATTCGGCGGAGTTGATGTGTACAAGCCTTACATCAAGAAGAGCTTCGGCGCTGCATCGTTGGCTGATCTCGCTACTGATGAGCTCCAGCAAACGTATGCCTATGTGATGGCCAAGAAGCCTGCGCGCGGCGACCAATGACGACCACATGGAGAGATGGCGATGCAAGATCAGTTCGTCGTGCCAGACCTCAACAGCACGTCAGGTCCCGCGTTTGATTGGGTCGCTCAGGAATTGGAGCTGCCGGACGTCGCCACCCGGCGAGCGCTGCAAGAAGCGTTCGTGGAGCATCGGCATGATGGGTTCAATAGGCTCCATCGCGCACTCACAAAGGCGTGGGCGCCAGGGTCGTGCTGGTCGAGTGGCGAGGCCTATCTGCGTTCGCAGGGTTGGCGCCCTGAAAACGATGGTAGCAGCGACGGCACCTATGAGGGCGACGATCTTGTTGCGTTGCTTGCGCAACGGCTTTCGCGCGTGGCGCACCGCATGTTCCGGGATGCGCAGGTGCGCGCTGTCATTCACCCCGATTCACCGACCAGGGTGAAGCGCTACACGCACGTCTGCATCAATAGGGATCATTTTGACGACGAACCCAGCGCTTGCGGTATCCGGCCTGGCGCGCTGATCTCCATTGAGGCGGGCTTGGTTTTCTTGCGCCAGCCAGCCCACAAGCATCCCGCTTGCGATTGCACCGCAGATCCCCATCCGGTCTAAAAATGGAGCCACCGCATGGTCTACCAAGCCATCCTCGCCACTGTGCTGCTCGCCGCAGCGCCTGCATGGGCGATCAACAAATGCACGGGCGCCGACGGCAAGGTGGTCTTTCAGGATGCGCTGTGCGCACCCAGCAGCACCAATGCCGAGCAGATCAAGACCTGGGTCAACAGCGGCTACCAGGGCGCCAGGGGCGCGCCGCGCAAAGTGGTGCAGCCCAACGCCAAGCTCACAGGCCCCGACGAGGCTGCGCCGCTGCTCGACCTGTACCGCCGCTGGGTGGATGCCGAGCGCCTGGCCATGGCCACCAGCCGCATTGCGCTGGCGGGGCCGGCCGCGGCCCTGCAGGCGCTGCAGAGGGAGGCCCAGGCGCTTAAGTCGCCGCCTTGCCTGCAGATGGCGCAGCTTTCACTGCAAACCCTGGTGGGCAAGAGCGTGGAGTCCATCCTGCAGTTCATGGGCAAGGAGGAGATCACGGGCATGCTGTACCAGCACGTCGAGCGGCCCAAGCTGATCCCGCAGTTCGAGCGGGAAATCGCCGGCGCGCGCTGCGAGTGAAGAGGGGCAGTTGCCCAGGAGGCGCTATGACCGATAAAGAGCAAAACGACTTGCAAGCGCTGCTGCACCAAGCGCTGGATACCATCACGCGCCTGCAGGCGCGGTTGGATGCTGCGGAATCGCTGGCTGTGGGCTTGTTCGCGCAGTTGCCCAGGCAGGATCAGCACGGCGTCATGGATGCGGTTCTGGATCGAACGGAGGCTGTAGCGGACGCAAAAATTCCGCTATCTCATCTGGAGGCATACCGCACTGCCGCGCAGAAACTGCAAGCAGTTTTGCTGACAAAGCTGCGTGCGCGTTAGCCAGGGTCTGCGGATCAGGGCCGTTCTCGGCCAGGTCACAAAGACGCTGCCGAAGTTGCCGCAGCTGTTCGCTGAAACTCGCTTGTGTCTGGTGGTTCATGCGGCCATGATGCAGACGGGCTCCGGTCAGCAATAACTAAAACGCTTTACTCAGTACCCGGCCCTCTGCAGGCCAACACTCAAGGCTCTTCTCGCAAGAGCCTTTTTTGTTGTCACTGCAGGAGCCCACATGTCGCTGAAGTCTCATATCCCCTTGTGGCTGCGCGCGCCGCGCAACAGCCTGTTCGTGCTGCTGGCCATCGCGCTGCTGGCGGTGATTGCGGTGGCCTCGCCGGCGCAGCTGCCGGTGGTGCTGTACAAGGCCGCGCTGGTGGCGCTGGCCGGCGTGATGGGCTACTGGCTCGACCGCGTGCTGTTCCCCTATGCGCGGCCCGATTCCTTCCTATGGCGCGACTGGCGCAAGGGTACCGATGAGCCCGAGGGCGACGTGGATTTCCCCATTGCCAGCACCGACTACATGGCCGCCTACTGCACGGCGCAGGTGCGCCGCGCCGTCGTGGTCGGGGCGGTGGTGCTGGGCGTTGCGGCGGGGCTGTGATGCGCGCCGCCAAAGATGCTGCGCTGGCCTCGCTGCTGGTGCTGTTGTGCGCGCTGCTGTCTCTGGCTGCTCCGCTGGCCCAGGCCCAGGTGCCGCAGGCGGCCCTGCAATACCGCGCGCTGCTGGTGCGCACCGCGCACATGGCCTGGGGGCTGGACGCCCCCATTGCCGTGTTGGCCGCTCAGGTGCACCAGGAGAGCGCCTGGCGCCCCAGCGCCGTGAGCCACGTGGGCGCCCAGGGCTTGGCCCAGTTCATGCCTGCCACCACGCGCTGGATCGCCAGCATGGACCCGGCCCTTGCGGCGCAGCAGCCCCACAACCCTGGTTGGGCGCTGCGCGCCCTGGTCGTTTATGACCTCTGGCTGTTCGAGCGCGCTCCAACGCACTACCCACCACGCGACCGCATGTGGGTGGCGCTGCGCGCCTACAACGGCGGCCTGGGCCACTGGCAGCGCGAGGCAGCCAGTACCGGGCTGGCCCAGCCTTCGCGCGCCCAGGTGGACGCGGCCTGCGGAAAAGCCCGCCGCGCGGCCGTGCATTGCAAAGAGAACCTGGGCTACCCGCACCGCATCCTGGTGGTGCTGCAGCCGCGCTATGCGGTGTGGGGGCCTGGCCTATGAAGACGTTCGCCAAGGTCTTGGGCGTGGCGCTGGTGCTGCTCGGCAGTGCCATGTGGTGGATGTACGCCACCTTTTGCGGGGTTCACCCGCACGGGTTTTGCTGACCTATGCCAATACGCCTGATTGCCCTTGCCATGTTGCTGGTCGGCGCTGTTTGGGGAGTGCTTGGCTGGCGCTCCCACCTGGTGGCCACGGGCGATGCGCAGGGCGCCGCGCGCGTGCAGGCGGCGTGGGATTCCCAGGAGCGCACGCGCAACGAAACCACCGCGCGCGACAACGCCACCCGTTTCCGAAATGCCGAAAGGACCGCCGATGAAGACGCCAAGCGCGAGACCGCGCGCCTTGCTCGCGATGCTGCTGCCGCTGCTGCTGTGCGCAGCCTGCGCGGCGAGATCGCCCGCCTCAACAGCCGCCCCGATCCCTACCCAGCAGGAGATGCCGGCCTTGCCGCCTGCGCTGGCGAAGCCCGTACAGCCCGAGAGTTACTCGGAGAAAGCAGCAGCGCGTATCAAGAGCTGGCAGCAGAGACTGACCAGCTCCGCGACCAGGTAGTCGGGCTGCAGGGCTTCGCCGTGCATGTATGCGGCGCGGGCAAGGCGGAGGGACGCCGTTGACCGATGACATCGACCGCGCCCAGGAGCGCGAGGCCGAGATTCTGGCCGACGCGCTGCGCGATCAGGCGCGCCGCGCGGGCCTGGCGGGCAAAACGGCCGCTGATTCGGCGAAGTGTTGCGCCGACTGCGGGGCGGGCATTCCAGAAGCGCGCCGGGTGGCAGTGCCGGGCTGTCGGTTGTGTGTGGCGTGCCGAGCACGCGCGGAAAGGCGATGGGCTGTATGACTTTGCAGATTGATTTTTGGCAGCTCATGGGGCTCATCGCCAGCGGCATCGGCGTGCTGGTGGGCGTGATGAAGTTCGGCGTGGCACAGGCGCTCAAACACCAGGAGGTGGCGCATGCGCAACTCATTGCGCGGCTGCAGGCGATTGAGCAAGCGGGCCGCGCTGATTCAGGCGACTGGCGGCGGGTGGAGCGCGAGATCCTGCAGCTCAAGGCCGAGCTCCCGCTGAACTATGTGCGGCGCGAGGACTATGTGCTCTCGACGGCCACGATCATGGCCAAGCTCGACGCGATCAGCACGCGCTTTGAAAACATTCTTTTGCAAAGGGGGAAGGGCCATGAATGAGGACGTGCTTCGCCAACGGCTGGCGCTGGAGCAGGCGCAGGGCGTTCGCCAGCGCAGCGAGTTCATGCGGTGGGTCTTGCTGCTCGCCATGAATATCAATCGACCGACGCATTCCACGTTGCGTTTCTTGGTCCAGGTGGTGCGCGGCGAGTACCAGGACGTGACCGACCTGCAGGTGCGCCGCGAACTCGACTACCTGGAAAGCCGCGACCTGGTCAAGGTGTTCACGGACCCGCTGGGCCAGGTGAGCGCGGACCTTACGCGCTATGGCATCGATATCGCCGAATACACGGTCGCCGTGGAGCCGGGCATTGCGCGGCCTCCAAAGGCGTAGCACACCATGGGCCGCAAGAGCTCCATCGACCGGCTGGACCCGGAAATCAAGGCGTACATCCAGGCCATGCTGGCGTCTGGAAGCCAGACGCTGGACGAGTTGATTGCAGATCTGCAGGCGCGCTTTCCTGCTGCGGCATCGGCTGGCGACCTGCCCAGCCGATCGGCCGTGGGACGGTACGGCCAGAAGCTGGAGCGGCGCCTGTCGGCGATCCGCGCCAGCACCGAGGCGGCCAAGATGATCCAGGCGCACGCGGGCGACGACAAGGACGCTCGCAGCGAGGCTCTCACCGCCATGGTGCAGACCTAACTTTTTGAGGCCATCCTGG